>Ga0257106_1001336_pt1 | contig 12390 bp, 8 predicted proteins | sample LP_taG_3_FD_190177 | JGI IMG/M metagenome (GOLD analysis project Ga0257106, IMG submission 190177) | Marine microbial communities from Northeast Subartic Pacific Ocean, Canada - LP_J_2011_P26_10m | ecosystem: Environmental > Aquatic > Marine > Oceanic | place: Canada: Northeast Subartic Pacific...
GCCGCCGCGGAGGTCGCGGCGTTTTGCCAGCGGTCCGCGCGGCGCCGCGCGGCCGCGCGCGCGGTCGCGCGGCGCCGCGGCGCCGCGCGCGCGGACCGGACCGCGGCGCTCGTCGAGGCGACGGCGTCCGCCATCCGGCGCCGCGACGCGGCGCCACTGCGCGCGCTGCTCGCGGCCTTCGACGACGACTACGACGAGGCGCCGCAGCGCGCGCGCGAGGCCGCGCGGCGCCTCGCGTTCCGCGCGGACCTCGCCGAGGCCCTCGACGACGCGACGGCGGCCGAGGACCCGGCCGAGCTCGACGCGGCCCTCGCGCGCGCGGACGCGGCCGCGGACGCGGACGGCGACGTCGACGCGCTCGCCGCGGACCGGCGGCGGCCCGCGCGCGCGGGCGTGCTCTGCGAGGACGCGGCGTCGCTCTGCGGCGTCGCGCCGGTCTGCGCGGACTGGCGCCGCGGCCTCGCGGCCTACGTCGCCGCGGACCGCGCGCGCGCCGCGCTCCGCGCCGCGGCCGCGGCGGCGAGGGACGGCGCCGCGCGCGCGCTCCAGCGCCGGCGCCGCGCCGCCGTCGCGGGCCGCGCCGCGGCGCGCGACGCGCGGCGCCGCGCGGACGCGGCCCGGGCCGCCGCGGACCGCGCGCGCGACGTCGCGCGCGCGCGGGACCGCGCGGACCGCGCCGCGCGCGCGGTCCGCGAGGACCGCGCGGCGCTGGCGCTCCAGGCCGCCGCGCGCGGCGCCGCCGCGCGGCGCGTCGCGCGGGCCGCCCGCGGCGCGGGAGCCGCGCTGCGCCGCGCCGCGCGGGCCTGCCTCGCGCGGCGGCTCGCGGCGCGGCTCCGGCGGCGCGCGCGCGCGCGCGCGGCCCGCGCGGCCGCGCCCGCGCCCGCGCCCGCGCCCGAGCCCGCGCCGAAGAAGCGCAAGGCGCCGCGCAAGTCGCGCGCGGAGCTCGCCGCGGAGCGCGACGCCGCGGACGCCGCGCGCGCGGCGCGCGACGCGGCCGCGGCGCAGCGGTCCGCGCTCAAGGCCGACCGCGAGGCCGCGAAGCGCGCGGCCGACGACGCGGCCGACGCCCTCGAGCGGGCCAAGCGGAGCCGCGACCGCGACCGGCGCGCGAAGCTCGCCGCGGACCGCCTCGCGGCCGCGCGGCGCCGCGCGGCCGAGGACGCGGCGGCCGCGTTCCGCGACGCGGCCGCGCCGCCGCCCGCGCCCGAGGCCGAGCCCGAGGCCGAGCCGGAGCCGGAGCGGCCCCTCCTCGCGTCCCAGTCCGAGCCGACCTTCCAGGCCTACGTCGAGAACCTGCCGGAGCGCCGCAAGCCGCCGCGCCGGTCCAAGGCCGCGCTCGCGCCGTTTCCGAAGCCCGAGAACGCGGCGCTGCCGCCGCCGAAGAAGCGGCCGACGCGCTTCAAGAGCGTCGACGAGTGGGCGCCCAAGGCGTAACGAAGTTTTACGAGGAAAAAAACCGCCCCCCTAGGCCATCGTCGCGTCGCCGCGGAGCGCGCCGTAGCCCGGCTCCTTGGCGGCCTTGGCGTGGAGCTTCGCGGCGGCGAACTGGGCGCCGACGGCGGCGAGGGAGCAGGTCAGCGCGACGTAGCCGAGCTGGTCCGGCGTGATGCGCGGGTTGACGAAGAAGCCGATCGTCGACGCGACGCCCGATTGGAGCTGCACGTTCGCGAAGGCCGCCTCCTTGGCGTGCGGGAAGTAGTCCGCGAAGGTCGCCTTGAAGTTCGTCTCCCAGGTCGACCGGCCGCAGCCGAAGACGATCGCGAGCGGCACGAGCGCGGGCCAGGACCCGAGCGCCGCCGGCGCGAGCGCCAAATTCGCGACCGCGAAGGTCCCGAAGCAGCAGGCGCCGAGCGCGACGACGGGCGCCTGGCGGCCCAGCGCCTTGCCCAGCGCGCCCAGGGGCAGCGCCAGGAGCGCCGCGGAGCCGACGACGACGGACGACAGGTAGCCGATCTTGTCCTTGCCGACGGAAGGCGCGACGACGGCCGACATGAAGTAGCCGTTGAGGTACGACGCGCCGAACCCGAAGGCGAAGTTCATGGGGATCATGCAGGCGCACTTGGCGTCCGTCGTCAGCAGCGACAAAGCGCTCAGCGCCGTCTTCCCAAAGTTCACGGGCGCGCCGTCCCGCGCCGGCGGGTCGACGTCGGCCACGAAGGACATGAAGAACGCGGACCCGCAGGCGACGGCCGTGTAGACGACGTAGAGGATCTTCGTCGACTCCCCGGGCACGGCCAGGGGCAGCAGCGACGAGCAGAGCTTCATGAGCACCTCGCACGCGAGGTAGCAGCACGAGAAGTAGGACCCGAGCGTCGAGTTGGCCTGCTCGCGCGTCACGTCCGCGGCCGCCGCGTAGCGCTCGGCGCACTTGGCGTAGTAGGCGCCCTGGGCCGGCCAGAGGAAGCCCGCGGCGGCGCCGCCGAGCGCCGCGCCGACCAAGACCGCGGGCCGCGCGGCCGCTTCTACGAAGTACGCGACGAGGTAACTCGCGACGTAGCAGCAGTAGACCGCGAGCCCGAGCACGAGCGTGCGCTTCGCACCCAACAAGGCGACGACGCTGTGGCTCGCGAAGGCCGCCGTGAACGTGTAGACGAAGTAGAGCACGCCGAGGCTCGTGTTGCCGAGGCTCGCGCCGAGCTCCGAGCCCGCGAGCGAGATGAGCGCGGTCACCGTGCCGTGGTTCAGACTGAAGCAGAGGCTCATGAGCAGGAAGTTGCGCACGACGCTCCCCTTCGACGGCGCGTCCGCGAGGCTGCTCGGGGGCGCGTCGTTGAGGGACGACCCGCCGTGGAGCGGGTTCTGGAGGCCGACGCCCGTGAGGAGGCCCTCGTCCATGGCCATGTCCGTCGCGCGGCGCGTCTCGCTCGGGCGCACGCGCGAAGTCATGAGGGACGAGGCTTCGCCCGCGTCGCCCGCGTCTTCTGGTCGGGCGGAAGACGACGCGGCGGGAGCGGAGAGCTGCAGCTCAGGCCGCCTCTAGGCAGCACCGGCTTGTGGATTTTGGCGAAGTTTTCAAGAGCCGCGGCGGCCTGTGGCGTCGTGGACCTGCGTCGTGGCGTCGACGGCGTCGGCCCGCGCGCACACCCAGCCATGGCCGCGCCGTTGGTCATCGAGGTCGTGCGGGCGACGGGCCTGCCGCTGCGCGACGGCGACGGCGAGAAGAAGCGGTCGCCCTACCTGAAGCTGCACCTCGAGCCGGCGTCGGCGCTCGCCGCGGCGGCCCCAACCCCGGCGCCGCAGCGCGCGGCGTCGACGGAGTGCTGGGACGAGGACGCGCCGGCGCCGCCCCCCGCGGCCGCGCCCGAGCCCGCGCCGGCGGGCGGCGGGAGCCGCTGGTCGCGCGCGCGTGCCGCGGCGTCGAAGGCGCGCGCGTCCGCCGCGGCGTCCGCGACGAAGCTCGCGGCGCGCGCGTCCTCCAAGCTCGACGAGGCGCGGAAGAACTACGAGGAGCACCAGCAGCCCCCGCCGCCGCCCGGGTCGACGCCGGAGAAGGCCGTGAGCGGCCGGCCCAACGCGTCCGCGCCGGTCTGGCGCGCGTGGGTCCGCGTCGCGGAGGCGGCGGCACCCGGCGACGTCCTGAGCTGCGCGCTCTTCGACGCGACGGTCATGACCATGTCGCACTACCTCGGCGAGTGCCGGGTGGCCGTCGGCGACCTCGCGGCGGACGCGAGGCCGTTCCCGGTCGACCTCGCGCGCGCGAAGCACCGGAGCGGCGGCCTCCCCTGCGCCCTCTGGCTCCGCCGCGCGCCCCTGCCGGCGGCCCTGGGCCGGCGGAGCGTCGGCTGCCTCGTGCTCCGCCACGGCGAGTCGTGTTGGAACGAGGCCCAGGCGGGCGGCGACTACGCGGCGATGGTGATGAACCGCGACCACGCGTTGACGCCCGCGGGCGTGCGCCAGGCCGCGCGGCTCAACGCGACGTGGAAGCGCGCCTGGGCGGCGAGCCTCGGCGGCGTCGCGTTCCGGGACGCGGACCTGAGCGTCGCCGCGGACGAGATGCCGCCCGTGCCTTTGGGCCCCGTGCGGTCGGGCGTCGGCGCGCGCGAGCCCGCAGGCGAGCCCGAGGACGACGGCCGGGCGCGGTCGGACGCGTCCCTGGGCCTCGACGCCGACGACGACGAGGCGCTGGGCCTGCTCCTGCGCGCGGACGGCGTCTGGGCGTCGCCGCTGACGCGCGCGGTGCAGACGGCGCTCGTCGGCCTCCACGGCCACCCGGCGCTCGACGTCCTGGAGCTCCACGCGACGGCGCGGGAGATCAAGGGCATGGGGGGCCTGGACTGCGTCGGGCTCGAGGTCGGCGCCGCGAACATCGGCGCGCGCGTGGAGCGCAAGCTATCGGACGCGCTCGTCGCCGGCGCGGACGACGAGGCGGGCGTCACGAGCCCCGTCGCCAAGGAGGCGGCCGTGCTCGGCGCCGCGTCCCACGCCGCGGCCGCGGTCTGCGCGCCGACGCTCGTGTCGCGGGACTGCGACGCCCAGTGGTGGGTCGGCGGCTCGGACTACGAGACGGGGCCCGAAGTCGCGCTCCGCTACGGCGAGTTCTGCCGCGAGCTCCAGTACGAGTCGCTCTGCGGCGGGCGGCGCAAGCCCATTGTTGTCGGCCACAGCATGTTCATCCGGGGCCTCTTCGAGCGCTTCCTGTCGGACAACGTCCGCGAGAAGCAGCCCGCGGCCGCGGCGGCGCTCGCGACGCGCAAGCTCCGGAACTGCGGCCTCGCGTACGTCGAGTTCGTCTTCGACGACGCGCACGACGCGCCGCCGGTCATCGCCGACGTGCGGCTGCTCTTCGGGAGCCGGCTCGAGGCGCCGAAGAAGGACGCGGAGCCGCGTAGAAAGGACAACGACGAGTCGAAGCGGACGGTCGCGGACGCGAAGGCCAAGGCCGCGAAGCTCGCGGAGCAGACCAAGGCGAAGACGAAGCTCTTCGCCAGCAAGGCCCGGGCGTCGGCGCTGAAGCTCAAGGCGTCGCTGGGCAAGAAGGCCGGGGACTCGTCGCCGCCGCCCCCGGAGCCCCCGTCGACGCCGAGCCCGCCGCCGCCGGACGCCGCCGGCGGCCTCGACGACGACGACGACGACGACGAGCTGAGTTATCGCGGACCGCCGTCGGCGCCCCCGCCGCCGCCGGACGGCGGCGCCTAAATTTTGTTGGCGTTTCCCTTCAACGACGTCTGAAAGATGGTTTAGCGCAATTGGTTTAGCGCGCGATTTTGAGCCGCCGAGGAAGGCAGCAAGCGGCTCGCGCGCCGCCGCACGCGACGATGGCAAGCGTCGCCCCCGAAGGCGAGAAGTACGCCGCCGACGCGCCGGCGGAGCAGAAGATGCTTCGAGGCCCGCAGCCGGACGGCGGGCCCCTGCCCGACCAGCCGAGCCTCATGGACTGCGGCGACGGCGCGAGCGTCTGCGGCCACAAGGGCACGAAGGCCTACCCCGCGAACCCGGGCATGCTCGACGCCGGCGCCGTGTCCGGCACCTACGACTGCCCCGCGGCGCCGTGCACGTCCGTCTACGTCGGCGCGGTCCCGGCCGTCGGCTTCTTGTGCATGTGCCCCAAGTGCGGCCCGGTGCCCGTGTGCTGCGCCATCGCGCCCTTCAACTGCTGCGGCGGCCTGGGCTACGGCGGCACGCCCATCGACTTCCTGTACCTGCCAACGGGCAAGTGCCTGCCCAAGGGCTGCACGCTCGCGGCGACGTGGTTCTGCATCCCGGGCCCCGCGCCCTGCTGCATCGATTTTCACGACGTGGACACGATGGTCACGTCCTGGGTCGTCTGCTGCCCGCGGGTCCACAAGAAGCTCGTCCAGGGCACGATCATCTTCTGAGCGGCGTCGGATGCGACCGCCGCTCGTTTGTATGTCCAGGCGGCGCGCCCGAATTCGCCACACAATAAGCAGCATCGCCCGAGGTCTCGGTGGGGAGGGCTCTGGCAGTCACACACTAAGCAGCATCGCCCGAGGGCCTGGTCGGGACGGTCTGGTAGTCGCGCGTCTTTTCCCCGATCATTTGTCTGACCAATAATGGGGCTGCATACTTGGGTAGAGCCAGCAGAGAGCTACAATGGGCAGCTCCTAGGTCGGGCGATCGCAACTCACGATGAACGTTCAGGCCTTTGGTCGCTCCATCCAGGCCTTTGGTCGCGAGCACCCCTTCCTCTTCGGCAGCGGCGGCGCGTGCGTACGTTGCAGAGGGCCTCATCTCTCATGCGAACGACGACAGCCCCCGAACGTAGGTCAAGACGGCGACCTGCGACGTCCTCGTGCAGTGCAAGGTCGAGGGTCGCGAGACCATCGACGCGAAGCGCACGGCCGTGTTCTCGACCTTCGGCTTCTTGTTCCTGGGCTGCTGGCAATACACGCTCTTCGTCAAGATCTTTCCCCGCGTGTTCCCAAACGTCGAGCGCTTCGCCGCGGCGCCGCTGCGCGACAAGCTGCGAGACGCCGCCGGGCTGCGCGCCGTCGCGGGCCAGGTCGCCATCGAGAATCTCGGCAACAACTGCATCCTCTACTTCTCCTGCTTCTACACGGTCCAGACGCTCTACGACGGCGGCGCGCCGCTCGACGGGCTGCGCAAATTCCGGCGGAACTTCGCCGAGGACGTCCCGTCGATCCTCGCGCTCTGGGTGCCCGTGCAGACCGTCAACTTCGCCTTCTCGCCCCTCTGGCTGCGCGTGCCCGTCACGACGGCCGCGTCCTTCTTCTGGACGTCCTTCGTCTCGATCTCGCGGGGGAATAACGGCTAGCGAGAGTGGAGACTAGGGACCTCTCTTGCGAGAGCGTGCGCGTTACGCCGGGGCGCTCACGCGCGTTCCCCTCCGTATACCTTGTCCGGGATCGTCTTGGCGTCGGCGGTCGCGGCGGCGGCGCGGCGCGGGGCCGGCCGCCGCGCGGCGGTCGGCGCTTAGAGCTGGCCGCAGGCGGCGATGACGACGGGCTTGGCCGTCTTGCCCTGCTGGGAGCCGACGGCCTCGACGGCCTGGACGACCTCCATGCCCTTGGTCACGGAGCCGAAGACGACGTGCTTGCCGTCGAGCCAGTCGGTCTTGACGGTGCAGAGGAAGAACTGCGAGCCGTTGGTGCCGGGGCCGGCGTTGGCCATGGAGAGGATGCCCGCGCCCGTGTGCTTGAGCGTGAAGTTCTCGTCGGCGAACTTGGCGCCGTAGATCGACTTGCCGCCCGTGCCGTTGTGGTTCGTGAAGTCGCCGCCCTGGCACATGAACTGCGTGATGACGCGGTGGAAGGACGAGCCGGCGTAGCCGAAGCCTGCGGGTCGCGTCGTCGAGGGAAGGCGCGCGCGGCGCGTTTCGAGATCCTTCCGCGCGGCGTCCCCGGGACGCCGGGCGCGCGCCCTTCTCGCCCGTGCAGAGCGCGCGGAAGTTCTCCGCGGTCTTGGGGACGACGTCCGCGCGGAGCGTCATCTCGATGCGGCCGGCCTTGGCGCCGCCAATTTCCCTACGATGCACGAGTACACTCGCTTCGGCGAATCGCCGACGCCCGCTCGCGCGCGCGCGCGCGCCGGGGGCCCCAGCGACGGTTCCGGGGGACCGAGGGGTGGGTTGGGACGGGCGCGGGCTGCGCACATATCGAAGAACACAACGGGGTTGGCCATTTTTGCAAGAGGGTGGTGGTGTTTTGACAGCGAGTCGATGGGGACGCTGAGCGGATGAGGATCCTCGACACGCGGCACGGGCCAGAAGAGCCGTCAACGATGGCTTCGCGCGTGCGCAGCCTCTTTCCCTCGCGCCGCGCCTCGCGGTCTACGAGGGCGTCTACGGGGCCATGGTCGCGACGTCGTAATACAACAACAGGGTCCCTTACTTTGGTCTTTTTCTGGCGCCTTCAGAAGAACTCGGCCTCCTCGTCGTCGTCGGCCTCGACGGCGCCGGGCCGCGCGGGCGCGGGCGACGGCGCGGCGGCGCGGCGCGGCCGCTTGCCCTCGATGATCAGCGACTGGTCGATGCCCGCGAGGTCCTCCTCGCGCTCCTTCCGCGCGCGGTGCGTCTTGATCTCCTTCGCCGTCGGGGCCTCGCCGGAGAACTCGACGCCCTTGTCCTCGAAGCGCGCCTTCATCGCCGCCGCGCGCGCGTCGTCGTCGGCCATGTCCTTGAGGCCCTTGAAGAGGCTCGGCCCGAACTTGACCGCGCGGCCCAGCGCCGTCAACGCGACGATGCGCGCGTCCTTCGCCTCCTCCTCGCCCGCGTCGTCGCCGGCGACGAGCTTGGCGACGAAGGCCTTGAGCTCCTTCTTGTCGACCACGACGCCGAGCGCGTCCTCGAGCTGCACGCGCACGCCGCGCATGGTCATCGTCTCCGCGTCGCTCTCCGCGACGATCTTGCGCACGGCGTCGCGGACGTCGGCCGTGAGCGCGGCCATGTTGTTTGCGCGCTGCGGCGCGGTTGCAGCGGTGTGATCGTTGCGGCAGCGCCGGTCTGGGCTTGCGACGGAGCACCGAGAGTCGAGGCACACCTCGAGCTTGAATTCAGAGGTCAAACTCAGGGTGCTCGATGTCAATGTTGATGTCGATATTTTCTGTCAGCAGCGCCGCCTGCGGGCTCCGGGATGTGCCGGGCAGCCTTTGGTTAGCAGTGCGCAGGAAACGTGCTCGGGAGCAGCTTCCAGAGACCATGGGCGCCGGCGCCCTCATCCGCCAGGCGCAGGACTTCGACGGCGGCGCCAACGCGAGCTGGATCGCGACCTACGGCGAGTGGTGCGTCGAGGCCATGACGCTGGCCCACGAGCGCTGGGAAGCGCTGGGCAAGCCCGCCGAGGTGAGCCGCGGCGACTGGTTCGAGATCTTCAACGAGTACACGATCATCGTCGCCGGGGGCCACTTCGTGTCGCTGCCCATGGACGAGTTCTCCCGGCTCCAGCGCTACGCGCAGGACCGCAAGGCCAAGGCGCCCACGGACGTCGCCTTCGTGCTCATGGCCCTGCTCGGCGCCGGCGACCCCCAGCACAAGGCCGACGTGATCTTCTCCATGTACGAGCAGGGCGGCGTCGTGACCCCGGAGCGGATGGCGCCGCTCATGGCGGCCCTCGTCAAATCGATCCACGCGCTCGGCCTCACGAAGCGGCCGGAGACGCGCGAGCAGGTCGGCGAGCAGCTCGCGTCGGCGCCCATGTCGCCGCGCCTCGACGTGGCGGACATCGTCAAGGGCTGCTACGACCGCGATAAGACGCCGCTGGACAAGGACGCGTTCTGGTTCGTCTGGCGCAACAAGCGGGCCATCGTCGTCCACGCCATCGAGGAGGGCCCCGACGCGGACAAGGAGGAGCCGGGCCGCAAGTCGCGGCCGGGGTCCGCGACGCGGCCGAAGTTCAAGATGGCGAAGAAGAAGTCGGCGAAGCGGCTCGACCCCGTGCGGTCGCTCGCGCGCCAGGAGCGGTGCCAGAAGCGCTACTCCGTCCAGGAGGCCCACGCGGCGCGCGAGAAGGAGTACACGAAGACCATGGAGCGGCGCCGGTCCGAGGCGGCGTCCCGCGGCCGCGACGATTTCCGAGAGAGCGGGGAAACGACGGACGATCGCCACCGACGCGTTCGCTAGGTCCGAGACGGGCTCCTACGAGGTCAGCGACGCGCAGCGGCAGGAGGACTTCGACGCGTACATGGCGCGGGTCAACCTCGTCGCGTCGCAGAAGATCCTCCAGGAGCTCATGGACGAGACGGGCATGTCCTACAAAGACCTCTCGACGCTCCGGACCGAGTTCGCCTACGCCCTCGCGAACAAGCACGAGCCCCACCACCTCGATTCCAAGACGGGCAAGTTCGTGCACCCCGAGATGGGCTACACGATGTCCATCGGCCGCCTGAAGTCCGTGCTGCTCGCGCGGTTCCCCGCGCTCAAGGACGGGCGCCTGCTGACGCGGATCACCAAGGTCTTCGACGCCGACGGCAACGGCGTCGTCGACTTCGTCGAGTTCGCGACGGGCTTGGCGCGCATCGTCTCCGTGAAGGCGTCGCACTCGGGGCCGGACCCGGACGAGAACGAGAACATCCTCGAGTTCATCTTCAGCCTCTTCGACAAGAACGGCGACGGCGTCGTGGAGCTCTGGGAGATCTGCGAGCTCGTCGAGACGGCGCACGACGACCTCATCGACCTGCACCGCTACGCGTGCGAGAAGACGAAGAGCCTCGACGTCGACGGCGACGGCGAGGTCTCGGACGCGGAGTTCATCCAGTCCATCCAGCGGGACAAGGTCTACCGGGACTTGCTGTGGTCCTCGTTGCCGCCCGTGCCCGCGTCCATCAAGACGGAGCGGCTCGTGCCCCTGTCGAAGACCATGCGCGAGGCCGCGCGCGCGCGCGCGAGGGCAGAGAGCCGCGCGGACGCGGACGTCGTCATCGTCCAGATGTTCATGGACCTGCGGGCCGACCTCCTGATGTACACGCAGACGGGCGACCTGTTCCAGATGGAGTTCGACAAGTTCTGGTACGCCGTCGAGAAGATCTTCGGCGAGGCGATCTCGAAGCACCGCGAGGACGCCGCGGAGGTCTTCGCGTACTTCGCGGAGCTCCAGGCCCGGGACCCGGCGGCGGACGCCGCCGACGCGTCGACGCGGGCCCTCGACGCGCCGCCGAAGTGCAACATCCGCATGCCCTGGGCCGTGCTCGCGCGCGCGTGCCCGCGTGGACATCAACCGCCGGTTCAGGAGGTCCCGACCGAACTTCAGAACTCTCGGACTCCGTCACATCGCAGTCGATTCGGGTGATGTTTGGACGGATCGATGGCGCTCCTCCAGCTCTCGAAGCATGGCCGAAGAGCGTGCGTCAAAACTGGCGCGCACGCTCACGTTGAAGTCGTATTGAAGATTCGAATTCCGCGCAGGCGCGTGCGCGGGCGTCGACACGAAGTTCAAGGCGCACCTCATCTCCGCGCTCGTCAACGACTCGACGTCGACGGAGAGCCGGGGCGTCGTGACCATGAACGAGATCCAGCGCTTCCTCGACGAGATGAAGGCCGGCGCGGAGTCGCTGTCGACGCACGCGGTGAAGATCCTCGACGAGCTCGACGACTCGGGCGACGGCAAGCTCGACATGGGCGAGCTCAAGAGCGTCATCTTCGAGAACCCGAGCGTGCTGCGCTGCATGAGCGCGCTCCAGATGTACAACAACGACCCGGACCACGACCCGACGTCGCGGCGGCCGTCCGCGCTCGTCAAGCACCTCGAGGTCGGCAACGGCGCCGGCGGCGACGCGCCCAAGTCGCAGCGCGGCGCGCGACGGCCGTCGCAGTACGACATCCAGATCCCCGACGAGATCAAGGCGGCCGTCGACCCGGCGATGCTCCTCGCGGAGACGCCCGCGGACCCCTAGGCGCCTAACGCGCGTCAGCGGGCCGGGGGGCGCGCGCGGCGCGCGGCCTTGGTGGCGAGCTGCTTGCGCGGGGCCTTGCCGCCCGTGGACTTGCGCGCGGCCTTCTTGGGCCGCGGGCCGCGGACGAAGTCCTCGAGCGCGCGCGCGGCGAAGCGCTCGCCGGTCGCGCCGCAGCTGCCGACGCGGGCGAGGAGGCGGACGCCGCGCGCGAGGCGCTCGTCGCCGCCGTCCGCGACCTCCGCCCGGCCCGCGCGCACGAGGCTCAGGCCGCGCGTGAGCGCGTAGCGCCGCGCGACCTCGCGCGCGCGCGCGAAGACGTCGAAGTCGGCGAGGACCTCGACGATCGCCTCGGCGTCGTCGCGGTCGCGCGCGTGCATGAGGTCGTCCTCGTCGGCCTCCGCGGGGTAGGGCCCGTTCGCTGCCTCGTCCCAGTCCTCCTGTTCCTCGCGCCGCATCTCGACGTCCTCCTCGACCATCCATTTGGCGCGGTCCGCCAGAAATCGCGTCAATCTCCGCAGCTCGTCGAAGCGCTTGCGCTCCGGCGACGCGGGCGCCGCGGCGGGGTCGCCCAGGACCGCGTACGAGAATGCGCCATCTGCGCCGCGCGCGAGCGCGCCGAAGAGGCCCGCGAGCCCCCAGGCGGCGGCCTGGCCGACGAGCGAGTCGACGCCCTTCTCCCCCCGCGCGGCGGGCTCGCGCGGATCCGCGCCGGCGTCGAGGAGCGCGCGCGCGACGGCCCCGCGGTCGTCCGGCGCGCCCGCCGGCGGCACGGCCAGCGTCTCGATGACCGAGCCCGCGTCCTCCTCGCCGGGCCGGGACCGCGCGTGGAGGACGTACTGCACCGGCGTCTCGCCGATAGCGGGGGGCGCATCTCGGGGCGGTCCGACGTACTCGGTGGGGCGATCCCGCAGGGTCACGTCCGCGCCGCGGCGCAGGAGCGCCCGGACCGCCGCGAGGCGAGCGTAGCGCGCCGCGAGGTGCAACGCCGTGACGGCGCAAGGCTCCGACGACCGCTGGTCGACGTCGACGCCGTGGTCGAGGAGCGCGTCGATCACGTCCGCGTGGCCCTCGACGGCCGCGACGACG
>Ga0257106_1001337_pt1 | contig 12389 bp, 10 predicted proteins | sample LP_taG_3_FD_190177 | JGI IMG/M metagenome (GOLD analysis project Ga0257106, IMG submission 190177) | Marine microbial communities from Northeast Subartic Pacific Ocean, Canada - LP_J_2011_P26_10m | ecosystem: Environmental > Aquatic > Marine > Oceanic | place: Canada: Northeast Subartic Pacific...
AATCGTCGGTTATAATTCAGATTATAACGCAATTTTCGTTTCTTATAGAGGTTCTAGTAATATTATAAATTGGATTAATAATGCTCGTATAAAATTTACATACCCATTTGACTACAACTTGGACGCCGGTGTTGAAACTGGATTTTATAACAGTTACAGCAAAGTGTTTGATGAAGTTATTGAAAGCATTCATATTACTTCGGATTTATTTGGCGTCTATGATGTATTGCTAACCGGACACTCGTTAGGTGCGATTTCTACCATATTGGCAGTTGATTTGTCTCATTATTACGAGCAATATAATATCATTGGGTTAATCACTTTTGGATCCCCAAGAATAGGCAACAGTGCGTTTGTAAAAGCAATCAATTCGTTGCCTATTGAATATTCATATCGCGTCGTCCATAATGATGATACTGTTCCCCATTTGCCACCTATTGAATTCAATTATAGCCACGTAAATACAGAAATTTGGTATAATGAAGATAATAGTGAATACACCATTTGCTTTAATCCTAGTAAATGCTATTCGTCTTGTGGAAATAATAGTTGTCTTAATAATGATGACCATTTGAACTATATGAACGTCTCAATGGGGTCTTATGGTGATTGTTAATTTAGGAATTAGTATTTTAATTTTGATGCGATTTATTCGGACTGGACTAAAAAATTGAATGACTTTTTACATATAATGTTATAAGCAATATATGTAAAATTGCTAGTCAAAAATGAACCAAATTGAAAACAGAGTTGAAGGCATTATTGAACCTGACCTATTTGATTGGGATACAGACGACGACGACCTATTCGAATACGATTTTGAAAATTTATTAGAAGACAATTTGGAAGAGTTTATGTTCTACACAAATGAAACCCAAATTGAAAACAGAGTTGAAGGGATTATTGAACCCAATCTATTTGATTGGGATACAAATGAAACCCAAATTGAAGCTTATTGTGCCGAAGGTAATATAATATGTGCTGATGAAATGTCTTTGATTAGTGCTGACTAAATGTATATGTGTTATCATATTGTATTGTATTGTATTGTATTGTATTGTATTGTATTGTATTGTATTGTATTGTATTGTATTGTAACTTAATTAGTCTCTTTTTTTACATACCATTATTTGGCATTTCTAAAGACACAATATCTTTCATTTCTTCAACAAATTTTTTGGCATCTCCATATTTATTTATTTTTTCAATATTTGACAACATTTGCTTCTCATTATCAAAATCAACTGTTAAGGTTTTATCCAACATTTTTAAACTCAATAAATAATCAAATCTGTCTAAAATTTCCATATAATTTTCGCCATAATCCTTCATCAATAAACGATTAATTTGGTCTTCTAATTTGTTGAAAATACGATTATTATATTCTCCCGACTTTCTGGCTATCCCTGTGTATTGACTGATTAAATTGGCATTAGCTGGTTCTGGTAGTGATTTAGGTTCTGGTTTAGATTTAGATTTAGGTTTAGGTCCAACTTTCGTTTCAGATAACATTTCTTCTAAATCTTGTAATTCTTCGTCATTATTTTCCATACCCTCTTTAATCGGTTCCTTGTCCATTTTTTTCCTTAAATTTTTAATAAACTTTATTAAATTGAATGTAAGCAGCACAAAACATATAATTAAAAGAACTTGATGTATGCTAAATCCTAAAATCATTTGTTTATATAGTATATATTATATTATGAATAAAACTTATTTATTTTCTAATAAATATTGATATAAATTATTCATAGACGTTTTTGTAATTTTGCGCCGGTCTCCTTTTGAATTAATATAAAATATATCATTAAATAGTTCTTTGCTAACTAACTCTTTTGAAATAGTTTCAGATTGATTTTCTTTTATAAAATTATCATAAGTTTCCACAATCTTCTTAATTGATTTAAATTTTCGTATAATTGCAATCGCAATAGTAGAACTAATACCAGGAACTTGTGACAACATTATTTCATCAATATTATTAGTTGTTACATTTTCTTTTTTTACCTTTTTGACAACATGCACATAATCTTTTTCTTCTGATTGTTCTTCTTCTGACAAAGTAGCTATTTCTAAAATTTCGTCTCTTCTCATTTTAATTAGTGACCCGTCTTGTTTTAAATTATTATCATTTTCATCATTATTTGTATCACAAGTTGTAGCATTTTTGGTATCATTTTTGGTATCAGTATTTGTATCATTTTTGGTATCATTTTTGGTATCATTTTTGGTATCATTATTTGTATCATTCTTAACATTATTATTTCTATAAAAAGATTGCTTTTTCAAATTATTATTTTTTTGAATCTTAATTAAAGAATTACAAATGAAAATTGCTGTTTCTGTTAAATTTTGCGTCTTGATTACTGAAAACCCCTTGTAATAATTAAGTGATAATAATGCTGAATAAAACATCATTTTGTCTACCTTTTGGAAATGCTTTTTATTATTGGTATCGCCTTCAATTAGATACATAATATTGTGATTTGGATGGTTCATTCCATTTAATCTATATGATTGCTCTTCATAACGACCATCCTTAATACTTGACAGCAAATCTGGTATAGTTTTTCTTTCAATTATTAATAAATCATTATTGTTGTCGTCTTTTATAAGAATGTCTCCAATAGGCAAATTTTCACTTGAAACTTCAATTTTTTTAAAAGATGGTGTAAATAGCACTTGTTGATTAATTTGTTTGAGCAAATCTTTTTCACGACAGTCAATAACTAGTTTCATATATATTTTATATATTATGAAAATTTTAAATAAGTTTATAAAATATATATTTAATTTTTCAATTTTTTAGATTTTTTAGAATAATTTCAAATATCATTATATAATATAAATGCCGCTTACAAAAAAGAAATGTTTTTCAAAATGTAGAAAAAAATCTGAAAAAGATTGTGGTCCTAAAATATGTAAATATATAAAAGGCAAAAAATATCAATATTGTCGTCTCGGTTATAAATTTAAAATGGACGAAAACTGTAACATAACTAGACGTAAAAGGAAAACTAAAATGACAAAAAAACAAGCACGTTTAAACATTAATGCATTTCTCAATAAAACAAAGAAGAATAAAAACCAAAACCCCCAAACACCAAATAACAATTTAGCAGCAAATAAAATCCAAAAATTTATGAAGAAAAATAAAATGAAAATAAAGTCCCGATTTTTACAATCTATTTGTTCGGATTCTGGAGTATGTTTAGCATTCGGCAATAAATCAAATGAAATTAAAGAGTTCTTTGATAATTTTATTGGATTTAAATATGCTAACGATACAGTCAAACGACTTGGTGCACCTTCCGCAAATGGATTTGTAAATGAGGTATCATATGAAAGAGAAAAATACAAGGCACATTCTATAATTAAATCGTCAGCACATCCGAATGCTGATAATTTATTTTATGAATATTTATGTGGTTTAGTAATTAATTCATGGTGTTTACGTTTTCCTAGTTTTTTAGAGACATATGGACTATATAGTTATCTAGATAATTATGAATGGAAAAAAGTGAAAAATAATCAAACTACTAGTATTAACGCATTAAAAGAGTATATTGTATTATTAAAAGATAAATCTATTAATATTGATAGTAGCAATTTTAATATATTATTAGAAAATAGTTGTCAATATTCAAATTACATTGCTATTATGATACAACATATTAAGAATGCCAAGACATTATACGATTTTTTCAAAGATTCTATTAATAAAAATTTATTTGTAAATAATCAACTGGTTTCAATATTATTTCAAGTATATTTTGCTCTTCATGTATTAAAAAATAATTTTACACATTATGATTTACATTATGAGAATGTTTTGATTTATCAACCTAATCAAAATGGATACATACATTATCATTACGTTTTATCTAATGGCGACACAATAAGTTTCAAATCACCTTATATGGCAAAAATAATAGATTATGGGCGGTCTTATTTTAAACATGAAAGCAAAGATAATTTCAATTCGAAAAATATTTATGATAAAATTTGTAAGGAAAAAGAATGTAACCCTTGTGGCAAAAAGGTTGGATATGGTTGGTTAACTAAATCAGGTGCATTGAGAAATCAATTTTATATTCATTCAACCGTTCCTAATAAAAGTCATGATTTGCGACTGTTATATAGTTTAAAAAGTGTGTTTAAATATTATAAACTACATACTAAAACACATAAAAACCCGAATTCACTTTATTTTAACATACTGAATAAATTAAAATATAATACAACTTATGGTACATCAGAAGCGAAAAAGAATGGATATCCAGGTAAAATACAAACAGTATCAGATGCGTTTAGAGGGTTATCTGATTTAATAGCACATCCTGATTTTTTTGAATATAATGAAACTGAAACAGGAAATCTTGATAAGCTTGGTGACCTTTATATTTATGAAAATAATAGACCAATGAAATTTAAAAATTAATTCAATAATTAATTCAATAATTAATCCATTGAAACCATTTAAAAACAATTTGACTATTTAATATAATACACTTGATTAACAATATGACAAACGTAAGTGATTCAGAAATCCAACAACAAAGAAGCATCAGTAAATTCCTTTATGACGAAGAACTACAAAAAGGAACAAATGAATTGATTTTTAATCCATTTAATCCAGTTAATATTAAGATTACATTGAGCGAAGTTCAATCTATTCTGACTAACTATAATTTGCCTCCTATTGTGAACAATTTGGCGTTATATCAACGTGCGTTTGTTCATCGTTCTTACACAAAACGCCCTGATTATGAAAATCAAACTCAAAAAATTACCATTGTTGAAAAACCAGATGATTGCTTACCTTTAAGCACTAAATCAAATGAACGACTTGAGTTCGTAGGTGATGGAATTCTAGAAGCAATCACCAAATATTATTTATATCGCAGATTTCCAAAAGCAGATGAAGGATTTATGACTGAAAAAAAAATTGCGATTGTTAAAAATGAATCTATTGGCAAAATCGCAAAAGAAATGGGACTACAAAAATGGATTATGATTTCTCGTCACGCAGAGGAGAAAAAAATACGCACAAATGACAAAAAACTTGGTTGTTTATTTGAAGCCTTTTTAGGTGCTTTATTTTTGGATATGAATAAAATAACGGTAAATGATGAAAATAATTGGTTTCAAGATGTATTTGTCACTGGACCCGGGTTCCAAATGGCACAAAAATTTATTGAAAATGTATTTGAAAAACACATTGATTGGACGTCATTGATTAAAAATGATGATAATTATAAAAATATTTTTCAAGTGAAAATCCAAAAAGAGTTCAAAGTTACTCCAGAATATATTATTATTGAAAATGACCATGATTTTGGATATAAAATGGGTCTTTATTTGTGTATTGGTTATAATATTCATAATGACGATGTCGATCATAATGATGCTCTTGATATAAGTGTATTTGGAACTATTCAAGATATTCACGATTATGTAGAAGAAAATTCTAATATATTAATGTTTATCAGTGAAGGTCAACACAAAATTAAACGCAAGGCAGAACAAATTGCTTGTCAAATCGCGATTAATAATCCTATTTTCAAATAGACATATATTAAATAATTTTATAAAATTCAAATAAGAAGACTATTATATATATAATTTATATACATTATGGATGTTTTAGAAAGCATTAAGCAAAAATTAAAAATAAAACCGAACTTAAATAAACCAGAAGATATATTTGTATACGTTCAACATAAAATAGACCCTAAACCTATTGATGATGGTATATATATTGAAGAACAAGATGACCTTATATTAGATTACAATGATGTTGATAGTGAGGAGGTTGCAATTGGTAATCCCAACGCACCAATTATTGTAGACGAAACAAACGTGCAAAATTTTGACATTAATAATTTTATAAATAAATTAAGAGAAAATGAATTACTTAAAGTTATTCCATTGGACCCGAATGAAATAGACCCAAATATAATAGACACAAATATAATAGACCCAAATAAAAATAAACCCAATAAAACTAAAAAGAAAATTAAAAAGAGATTGGTTATTGCTCCTGCGGTTGAAGAAGATGCTCCTATTTTGGAAGAAAAGGTTCAAGAACAAAAAGAACCAGAAAAAGATGAACCAACACATATTAAACAAAAGAAACAACCTGATGCTGACAAAGAAAAAATTGGTGAATTGCCTCAAGATGAAATTCTTATTGGTAATGATGGTCTTTCTCAACGTATGCCTCCAAATGAAAAACAAACAAATATTATCGCTTCTTCGTATTATATGAATAATCGTAAAAAATTTGTCTCCTTTATAAACTCCATTTTTGAACCTTATAAACGCGAATTGGAAAATTTAGAAAATACTATTACTTGCGAATCTATGGAACAAGGAAGCGGTTCTTCCAAAATTAGTCTCCTTATTCATCAACAAATTGTGCGTGATTATTTGAACTTATATACTCCATATCGCGGTCTTCTTTTATATCATGGTTTAGGTTCTGGTAAAACTTGTTCTTCTATTGCTATTGCTGAAGGTATGAAACGAGTTCAACAAGTTGTTATTATGACACCAGCTTCTTTAAGAGCCAATTATATTGAAGAAATCAAAAAATGCGGCGAATTTATTTATCATCGCAATCAATATTGGGAATGGATTAAATTTGACAAAAAATCTGACCCAAAAATCAGTCAAACTATTTCTGCAATTTTGAATCTTCCTTTAGACTATATTAAAAAGAAAAAAGGTGCTTGGTTTATCAACACTAGCAAACCTTCTAATTACAAAGAATTATCGAAAAATGATGCCGATAAAAAATCACTTGAAGACCAATTAAACAAAATGATTGAAAGTAAATATAAATTCATTAATTATAATGGGTTAAATAGCAATAAATTAAAAGAAATCACTAGTAATTACACAATTAACCCATTTGACGATTCCGTTGTTGTTATTGATGAAGCACATAACTTGGTTAGTCGTATTGTTAATAAACATAAAGCAGAAACCCCTCTAGTTGAAAATGATAGAGGCGAATTAGACGCTTTGCCTAATTTCATTTCTACCAAGTTGTATCATTATCTAATGTCCGCCCAAAATTCTAAAATTGTTCTTCTCACTGGAACACCTATTATCAATTACCCTAACGAATTCGGTATTTTATTTAATATTCTTCGCGGTTATATTAAAACGTGGACTTTTAAAATTAAAATCCCTAAAAATAATACCAACAAAAACGATAAAGGAACAATCACTAAAATGCTTAAAGACGGTGAAAATAGCCACGATTATATTGAATATTCACCTAGCACCAATATGATGACTATTACTAGAAATCCATTTGGTTTCAAAAATATAGTTGACCGAAAATATAACTATGAAGGTGTTTCTAATGATGTAGGTTTAGGTGATTATGTATCCGATGAACAATTTGAAAGAGACATTATTGAAACTCTTAAACGCAATAATTTATTTGTTATTGAAAGTTCTATAAAAATAAGCAATAAAAAACCATTACCTGATAAATTAGAGGATTTTAATAATCAATACATTAATTTATCTAGTCGTCAAATTAAAAACCCACAAGCCATTCAAAAACGAGTTTTAGGTCTCACTTCTTATTTTAAAAGTGCAAGTGAAACTTTATTGCCTAGTTTTGACAAAATTTTGGGTAAAGATTACCATATTCTTTATATCCCTATGAGTGATTACCAATTTGGTAAATATGCCGAAATGCGTCAGTTAGAAAGACCTAAACGAAGGCCGCCCCCAGTTGCTGCCAATAAAGACCTTTATAAAGACGGTTCTTCTACTTATCGCATATTTTCACGTCTCGTTTGTAATGCTGCTATTCCTGATAGACCTTTTCCTTTTAAAGATAAAATTGACAATTTAAAGAAAAAAGAAACCAATGAAAATAACGCAAATGCAGAAGGAGATGAAATTATGGACGAACTCGGCGGGGAAACTTATAAACAACAAATAGATGCTCTTATTTCCACTATCCAAGATAAACCTGAAGACTTTTTGACTAATGACGCACTAGAAATGTATAGTCCAAAGTTTTTGCGATTAATTAACAATATTACTAATCCCGACCATGAAGGGTTACATCTTATTTATAGTCAATTTAGAACTGTTGAAGGTATCACTCTTATTTGCGAAATACTTAAGTTCAACGGCTACGCCCAATTTAAAATCTCTAAAAATGCGTCTGGTAATTGGTTCATTAATATGTCCCAAGAAGACCGCGGTAAACCTACTTTTGGACTTTATACTGGTCGCGAATCTGTAGATGAAAAAGAAATTATGCGTTTTATTTATAACGGTGAATGGGATAAAATACCTGATAGTTTGGTTAGTGGTCTTGAAGAAATCGCAACTAATAACAATTTGGGCGAAGTTATTAAAGTCTTTATGATTACTTCTTCTGGTTCTGAAGGTATTAACTTGAGAAATACACGCTACGTTCATATTATGGACCCTTATTGGCATCCTGTTCGGTCCGAACAAGTTATCGGTCGTGCTCGACGTATTTGTAGTCATAAAAATCTTCCTAAAGAACTTCAAACTGTTGATGTTTTCGTTTATATTATGACCTTTAAAGAATCACATATTAGTGGCAATCTTAATATTGAAATTAATCGCCATGATAGAAGCAAAGTTGACGCTAATAAGGTTATCACTACCGACGAATATTTGTTTGAAATTTCTGAAATTAAAGCAAGTATTACTAAACAAATGACGGATATTATTAAACACTCCTCTTTTGATTGCCGAATTCACGGCAATGATGATTGTTTAGATGTCGTCCATAATAACTCTTATCCATACAGTTATGTTCCTATTTATGGAGACCAACCTAATGACCAAACTCAAAAAGCAAATATGATTCAAACTAGAACTATATTTAAGGAAATCTTTGTAAATGATAAAAAATACGTTTATAAAGAAGAAGATGGATACAAATATGAAATTCCTGTTTATGATATTAATAGCGTAAAACCTCGTGAAGATGGAAATCCAATTGTACCTCTTCAATTAGGTATGGTTTACTACGAAAATAATGATTATAAACCTAAATTTAGAGCTGTGTAAAATAAATAAACGAATACATATAACATTAAAAAATATAGATAAAATTTATAATTTATGAAAATAGATTAAATTATAAATTTACTTAAGATATAAATTTACTTAAGATTCAGTAGTTTATTCGTGTCCCAAATAGTATTTATTTCTGCATCGTCCATCAGAAGCAGCGCGTTTATAACTTATATTATACTTCTTCATACAAGAGCGAACATGTTTTGCCCAAGATTTGTTATTGCCTTTACTTTTTCTTCGTTTAGATTTAGAAACTTTCACACAACGACCCTTTGACTTTTTACAGTGCTTGCTAACTTTGCGTCCTCTGCGTAAAAATCGGCACCTTTTTGTTTTACTACTGTGACCACATTTGCTTCTATCAAATTTAGGAACTTTAACGCATCTATTTTTATTAGATAAATGACAATTTTTACTAGTGCGTTCATTTCCACGAACAAAACGACATCTATTTGTGCGTCTATTTTTGCCGCAAGATTTGCGAATTAATTTGCCTAAACGCAAACTTCTTGTGAGGCGTCTTTTTTGTGTTTTATTTTTTCTAAATAACGCAGACGAATTAGATGAAGATTTGGATTTGGATTTGGATTTGGATTTGCTTTTAATACTGTAAAATTTCATTGATGAACTTGACTTTGACTTTGACTTTGACTTTGACCTTCCAGTAGAAAATTTTGATGAAGATACAGACGCACTTGGTGTCAAAGTTTTATTTTTAATCGCACCAGTTTTATTTTTTCTAGTGTAAAGTCTTAATTTGCTATCAGCATTTTTAACATAAAACGAACCATCTCTTTTTGTATATTTAATACCATTTTGACGTGTTGTGAAAATATTTAATCCGTTACGAGTTGGATAAGGCATTTATATAATATGAAAATATAAAATTATATTTTATTTAAAATTAAATCCAATTTTGACTCTAATGTTTCTATCTTGTCTTGCATACTATCAATTTGTTTTTGTAAATTGAAAATTGAATTTTCCTCATCAGTCTCACCCACATAAGTATCACTATCAGTAATAATAGTTATATTGGCAGTATCATTATTGTTATTATTTATATTGTTTCCATTATTATTGTTTCCATTATTAGGTTCTTCATATGTATCTAAATTACTAAAGAAATTATGAAAATCGCCATTTACACTTTCTTCTTTTTTATCGTTTTCAAATGAAACACTTTTAGTTTCATTATTTGTTTCAAATGTTTGTAAATCATAATTACGTGTGATTGTCATTTCTTTTATTCGTTCTTCCATATCATTTACTGATACAGGTTTGTCTCCCAAATTGTCTTCAAATTGTGGCATTTCTGGTTTTTTCAATGCAACAGCATTTGTAAAATCATTTTGCATTTCATTGAACTTTGTGTTGAACTCCAATTCTCTTTGCTCTTGTATATCTTTAAAAGTAACAGGTTCTTCGTGTATTCTAATTTTGTTTACTTGATTTGGATAATTGCTTTTTACATAACAAATGATAAATTTTATGTATTCTTTATTTAAATAGATTAAAGTTAAATTGTTTTTTGAAATATGGTTTTTTGAAATATTATTGTAAAAATGATTAATCTCATTCACAACATAATTAGAAATTTGTTCTTTTACTTGATTTTGTTGATTTTTGATTATATTTTGTTCTGATAATAGTTCCCAAATTAGATACACATTTTCTGGTTTTAAAAATTCACTTTTTATATTCATAATAAATAATATTATAGTAATTTTATTTTTAATACTTATTTTGTTTTAAATTTAATTATTCTTAATTATTTATTCTTAATTATTTTTTTGTAAGTTTTTGGTTTCCCATTTTTTAATCTATCTTGTAAATAAACCAATAATGTTTCATAACTTTTTATTTCTTTTACTTCGTGATTTTTTAATTTATGTTGTTGAGCATAAAATGGAACAAAATGGTTTAATGTTTGCAATATATAAATTACTATATGAATAGAATCGTTTCTATTTATACATAAACTATATGGATCTATTGAAACTAGTTTATCCCATAATAATTGATTTTTTGTACTTATTAATAAATGTCTTGAAAACGCAGTTGTATGTTTAATTTTTTGAAATATATTGTTTATATCGTGTGGAACAAAATCAAATTCCAAAGCCATTTATTATTTAATTTTTAAATATATATTATAATACTCAATTATTTTTATGTTATTATAAAATATTTATTATTATTTTTTGCTCCTATTTTGTGCTTGGGTTATAATACTTTTATTCTTTTGGACGATTAAAATATATTTCTCTAAATTGATTTATGTATTTGTCACGAAATAAATTATTTTTTAAATACTTTTTATCTATATTTTCTTCCAGCATATTAATAATAAAAAATAACGAATAAATACCACATTCTGAATTTTCCAGTTGATGACTTACTCCAGTTGTTGTATCAAATTTAAAATCAATTTTAGGTTTATATTGATAACCTTGTAGTTTAATTTTATCAACCAAATGTTTTATTTCTTTTGGCATCTCACTTCCTCCACTATCAAAATACAATATTTTCTTTTCTGGAACATCAACAAACAATGAAATCCAATGCTCACCACCTTTGGTATGTGGATCAGTATTAAATATAATACCTATTTGAGTTTTTCCTTTGCTTAACATTTCACCTAAATTGAAATTGCACAATTCTTCCCACACACACACACCATTTCCATTTACTTTTTCTTTATCAAAATCAATCGGTGATGGTCCTATAAAAGAAAAACTAGGATATGCTAATTCATATTGGTACATAACATTTATTATATCATGACTAGACAACCATTGATTCTTATTTTTTAACCAACTTGTCGGATATAATGGAGCAAATGATTCTTTCAATTCGTCACTAATTTTTCCAAAATACGCATTTTGATTTAACCAACATTTTTCTGAATCACATACATTTTGTAAATACTTTTTTAATTTTTTATGAATTACACGAGGATTATTGGATTTAATTTTTACATCATGGTGTCGTGCATTCCATAAATTTCTTAATTCAAATAATGAATCTTTTGAATAACAAGAATAATCATTTATTTCATTTGGTTTCTTTGGAGCACAATTTACACCATTTATTCTTTTTATTGATTTGTTATATTTATGTGTTCCTTTTTTTATTTTTACAATTCTTTTTCGTTTCGTTTTTCTAAATTTCGTTTTTTTCTTGTAATTGGGTTTTTGTTTTAATGTTTTTTTCTTGTAATTGGCTTTTGGATTCTTCATTCTTCTTGTCATACTTATTATTGATATTTTTCTTTTCTTTACTCTCTTTTTTTTTTA
>Ga0257106_1001338_pt1 | contig 12389 bp, 6 predicted proteins | sample LP_taG_3_FD_190177 | JGI IMG/M metagenome (GOLD analysis project Ga0257106, IMG submission 190177) | Marine microbial communities from Northeast Subartic Pacific Ocean, Canada - LP_J_2011_P26_10m | ecosystem: Environmental > Aquatic > Marine > Oceanic | place: Canada: Northeast Subartic Pacific...
CTCACGAGGGAGCGCTGGCACGCGATGATGGGTTCCTAACAATTTTTTTACCGCGGAGACAGCCGCGGCGCGAGGATGTCGTCGTCGAAGGGCGGCGGCGGCGCGTTGTGCCTCTGGAGGAGCGCGTTGAGCGCGAGGAGCTCCGCGGCGTCGAGGGGCCCGCGCTTGTCGAGCCGGACGAGGACCTCCGCGACGGCGGGCGGCGCCTCGGCGACCGCGGGCGGCGGCGGCGGCGACGGCGCCTTCTCCGGGGACGCCCGCGCCGGTTCCGGCGTCGCCGCCTCGTCGGGCGGCGGCGCCTTCTCGGGCGACTTTTCGGGCGCCTTCTCGGGCGACTTTTCGGGCGTGTTCGCCTTCGCGGGCGGCGCCTTCGTCGCGGGCGATGACTTCTCCGGCACCTTCGCGGGCGACGCCATCGTCGCGGGCGATGGCTTCTCCGGGGGGTCGTCGGGCGAGCCGAGCGCGAGCGGGCTGCCGGCGACGTGGACGCGCCTGGGCAGCAAAAGGGTGATTCAACGTCGCTTCAACATGAGTGTTCCGCGCGCGCGCGTTCCGGAAAAAGCATCCACGCTTCGAGACCGTTCCGAGGGATGATCGCTCGTCCAAAAATCAGCCGAAACGAGTGGAAACCGGCCGAGATATGAGCCTTTGAAGTTGGGAATTTCGCTCTCTTTTGCTGCCCTGGGACGCGCGCGCCGCCGGGCGCGGCGACGGTGACGGCGACCGTCGCCTCCGCCGCGCCCGCGGGCCGGTCGACGTCGACGGTGAGCGCGCCGATGCCGTCGGCGAGGGCCGCGGCGACGGGCGCGAGCGCGCCGCCCGCGACGCGCGCGGCCGCGGCGACGTCGCACGCCGCGGCCGCGGCGGTCGCGCCGACGGCGGCGCCGGCCGCGTCGACGGCGCGCAGCACGACCTGGGCGCCCGCGTCGCGCGCCGACGGCAGCGCCAGGAGCTTCGTGCGCCGCGGGCAGAGCGCGACCGCCGCCTCCGGGGGCGGCGCGGCGGGCGCGAGGCGCGGCGGCGCGCCCGGCTCGTCCGGCGGCGCCCGCGGGCTCGGCGCCGCGTCGTAGCAGGGGACGCGGAAGGGCCCGACGGGCGCGCCGTCGACGGACACGGCGAGCTCGACGTAGGTGCTCCGCCGCGGCGGCGTCGCCGACACGGCGACGGTGCCGTCGCCGCGGTCCTCCGCCGCCGCGGCGACGGCGCCCGCGTCGCCCGCCGCGGCCGCGGCGACGGCCCAGCCGCCGCGCGCCACGTCGCGGCCCGCCGCGTCCTTGAGGACGACGACGCACGCGTGCGCGACGCCCGTCTCCAGCGGTCCGCCGTCGACGAGCGCGCCGAAGACGGCGGTCCGCGCCGCGGCCGGCTTCCGCGCGCGCGGCAGCGCGGCGGCCCGCGCGGGCCGCCGCTTCGTCGCCCGCCGCTCGGCGTCGCCGCGCCAAAAGTCCGCGGGCACGCCCGCGAGCGCGTCGGCCCAGATCTCGCGCGGCTTCGCCGCGGGTTCCGGCTCCGGCCGGTCGTCGCGCGCGCCGTTGACGGCCGCGAGGAACTGGGGACCGCCGGCGCAGTGGAGGCCCCAGACGTCCTCGACGCAGAGCCCCGCGTCGCAGAAGTGGGACACGATGGCCGGCGCGCGCGCGCCGCCCCAGGCGTAGACGTTGCCCGCCGTCGACGCGGCGACGCTCGCGCCCGGGCCCGGCCGCGCGGCCGTCGGCGTCACGCCCTGGTGCCGGAAGCCGTCGAAGAGCGCCGGCGCGCCGCCGCAGCGCCAGCGCACGAGCGCGCCGGACGCCGTCGCCGCGACGGCCTCGGCTCCGAAGCACGCGAGGCCCGTGACGCGGCCGCCGGGCCAGTCGAGCGTCCGCGCGTCGCCGGCGAAGGCGCGCTCCTCCACGGCGCCGTCGACGCGCGCCAAGACGCAAAAGCCGTCGCCGCAGGCCGCGAAGCGCGCGGGCGAGGCGCCCGCGTCGCCGAGGCGCGCCGCGTCGACGCGGTCCCGCGACCGCGCGAGCACGTGCGCGCGGCCGTCGGCCGAGAGGCAGACGACGCGCGCGCCCGCGCCGTCCACGTCCGCGGCGCAGGCCCCCGCGAGGGACCCCTGGATCTCCTCCGCGGGCGCCCAGGCGCGCCGCCCCGTGCGCCGGAAGGCCCGCGCCGTCCCCGGCCTTCGCGCGAGCGGGCCCTCGACGACGACGAGCGACCCGTCGCCGAAGAGCGCGGCGCGCGACGGCTTCAGCGCCGACGCGTCGTCGAGGCGCGCCAGCGCCGCGCCGGCGCCGTCGCTCGACCCGCCCATGAGGCCCCAGCCGAAGGCGCGGCCGTCGTCCAGGACGACGACGCAGGCGTCCTCGTTCGACGCGACGCACGCGACGCGCGGCGCGGCGCCGCCGCGCGGGATGGGCAGCGGCGCCGGCCGCTCGGACCTACCCAAGCGCGTCGGCGACGATGTTTCATCGTTTCCCCCAGTTAAAAGCTCTCATAAATCGTCGCCGCCGCAGGACGCTGGCTCGGACCCGCGCCAGCCGAAGAGCACGGGCTCGTCGTCCTCGTCGGCCTCGTCGCTGGCGTCGAGCGCGCCGTCGGACGCCGCGCGCGGCTTGCCGCCGAAGCGCCACGCGTCGGGCGCGGTCACGGGCCGGCTCCGGGCCGCCTTGGCCAGCAGGGCGTCGAGCGCCGCGTCGCCGCTCGACGCGCTCGCGCCGCGCGACCCGGCGGGCGCCCCGGCGCGGCGCCGCGGCTCGCGGAGCGACGCCTGGCGCCCGAAGCCGCCGGCGCGCGCCGGGCTCTTCGCCGCCTTCGTCGGCGGCGGCGCGGGCTCCTCGAGGCGCGGCGACAGGCTCCGCCGCCGCGCGTGCGACGTCTGCGCCCGCTTTTTCGCGCCGGGCTCCCGCAGGTCATTGCGCAGCATTTCGCGCAGCATCGTTGCTGCCCCAACGATGCTGCCCCAACTCCCTCATCAACTTGGCAATAAATCTTTGCTGTTATAGCCCAGCGCGCCCCCGATGTCGGGTGTATCGGCTTAGGCTGCCCCATCCACGGACCGCGCCGAGGCGGCTTCGCCGGCCATGGGCGAGACGTCGGACAAGGAGAACGAGCAGAATGAGAAGGAGCGCAAGAAGGAGATGGCCGAGTTCCGGAAAATTGCGAAGCAGCTCAAGGCCAAGGACGCGCAGACGAAGCTCGGCGCCATCGCCAAGTGCGGCGAGAACGCGGAGTCGCTGCGCCGCGGCGAGTGCTTCGTGCCGCTGCTGCAGCTCTGCGTCGCCAAGAAGAAGAACGCGGCCGTCGTCGCGGCGGCCGTCGGCGCGGTTCGGGGCTTCCTCGCGGCGACGGCGGAGCCCGGCGAGGCCGGCGAGGACGGCGAGGCGCCGCCGCCGAGCCACGCCCACGCGCGCCTGCTGCTCGAGGCGGCGGAGAAGAAGAAGAACCGCGTGCCCGGCGGCAAGCTCTTCACGGATTTGCTCAGCCACGAGAACCCGGACATCGTCGGCGGCGCGATGGGCGCGTACCGCGCGCTCGTCGCGTGCGCGCGGGCGCCGGACGCGTCGAAGAAGTTCGCCGCCCAGGTGCGCACGGGCGACCCCGTCGAGGCCCTCGCGAGCGTCGTCAAGCGCCACGCGCCGCCGCCCTACGAGGCCGCGGCGGCGCCCGCGGACGAGCCCGGAGAACCCGCGGCGCCGGCCGAGGAGCCGCCGGCGGAGGACGGGGACGCCTGGACGCCCGCGCGCGTCGCCGCGGAGCTCCTGGGCCCCGCCTGCGAGGCGCTGGCCTTTTTGCTCGACGTCGACGCGTCGGGCGGCGCGGCGCGCGCGTCCGCGGCCGGCGCCGCGGCGTTCGTCCGCAGCGGCGCGTGCCGCGCGCTCGCGCACTGCGCCTGCGCCGGCGGCGTCTACGACGCCCTCGCGGGGCCCTGCCTCGCCATCCTCGACGCCGTCACCGCGACCGCGGGCAGCGGCGGCGGCGACGCGCTGCTCGCCGTCGACGGCGGCGCGGACGCGGTCGTGACTTTAGCGAAGCGCCTCGGCGAGACGTCCGACGCCGCCGCGGGGCCGCCGAAGGAGCTGCTCCACTGCCTCAACATCGTCGAGCGGCTCCTCGTGGCCATCGCGGCCGCGGAGCCGCCGCCGGCCGACGACGGCGCCGCGCCGGACGGCGGCGCGGCCGCGGCCGCGCCGGGCCCCGCGCCGGCGCCGGCGCCGGGCGGCGACGCGGCCGCCGAGGCGCCGACGCCGTCCGTCTTCCTGAGCTGCGACAAGACGACGGGCGCGCTCTACGGCGCGTTGAAGTTCTTCTGCGACGCGTCGGCCGAGGCCGTGCCCGAGGGTTTAGGCGACTGCGTCGCGCTCGTCTGCAAGTGCCTCGACCGCTCCGTCGACGCCTTCAAGGAGGACGCCTACCGGCGCCTGACGGCGTCGCCCGAGGCCGCGGTGCCCGCGACGCTCCTCAAAGTCCTCGTCGCGCCCGGCGGCGCGGGCGACATGCGCTTCTCCGTCGAGAAGGCGCTCCACAAGATGGCCGCCTACCGCGGCGGCGCCACCCTGCTCCTCGAGGACGCCGAGGGCGGCGCGACGCTACCGCCGCCGGCGGAGGGCGACGACGCGGCGCCGCCGGCGACGCCGCGCCTCGACGCCGCGGCGATCGCGGAGGCCCTGGCCGTCGACGACGCCGACGGCAAGTACCGGGCCATCCGCTTCGCGGCGAAGCTCAGCGACCGCCGCGAGAACGCGCTCGTCCTCACGCCCGTCGTCGCGCCGCTCCTCGCGGTCGTCGAGGCCTGGGCCGCGGACTCGCAGCCCGCGCCCTGGCCCACGGGCATCTCCAACGAGGCCGGCGCGGCGCTGGCTTTAGACGGCCTCATCGCCATCGCGGGGTCGTCGGCGGGCGCCTGGGCGGAGCTCGCGGGCGACGCGGCGCTCGCGGCCCTCGACGCTGCGCTCGCTCGCGGCCCCGCGGACGCCGCGGGCTTCCGCGCGGCCGCGGCGCGCGCCGAGGAGGCCGAGGCGGCCGTCGACGCCGCGCCGGGCCCGGCGCCCGCGCCCGCGGAGGGGGGCGAGCCCGCGGGCGAGGCGCCGCCCGCGGCCGGCGCCGCGCCGCGGCCGTCGGCGAACAGCGCCGCTTCCTACCACGGCGAGGCCGTGGCCTACATGTGGGAGCCGACGGCCGTGGGCTGGGAGGCGTCCTTCGCCGCGCCGGACAACGGGCCGTCGCGCGAGGTCGGCGTGCGGTCCCTCGTCGCGACGCTCCTCGCGATCGTCGCGCGGCCGCCGCCGGCGGAGGCGCGGCCCGCGGAGGCCGCGGAGGCGCCGCCGGAGGACGCGGAGCCCGCGGCGCCGCCCGCGGGCAAGGTGACGGCGACGACGGCGACGACGGTGCTGGCGCTGGCGACCGTGGACCTCACGTTCGACGACGCGCCGTACTGGGGCAAGGCGGCGCGCGACGACGACGAGCTGCTGCGCGAGGACCTGCGGTCGACGGCCATGGAACTGCTCGCCGCCGTCGCGGCGAACGGCGGCGGCCGCGAGCTCCTCGTCGAGGCCGCGACGTCGTGGGCGCCCGCGGGCGCGCCGGCCGCGCCCGCGGACGCGCCGCCGCCGGAGGTGCCCGCCGCGGAGACGGCGGCGGCGACGGACCCCGACGCGGGCGACGACGGCGAGGCGGCGAAGCCCGCGGCGCCGGCGCCGCCCGCGTTCCGCGCGCCGCGCGACGCTGCGGCGCTCGACGGTCCGACGAGCCGGTCCTGGTCAGGGCAGGAAGAGGGTGATTCAACGTGGCTTCAACGTGAGTGTTCCGCGCGCGCGCGTTTCGACAACAGCACCCACGCTTCGAGAGCGCTCCGAGAGATGATCGCTCGTCCAAAAATCAGCCGAAACGAGCGGGAAACGACCGAGCTAGGAGCCTTGAAGTTGGGAATTTCGCACCCTTTTCCTGCCCAGGTCCTGGTGGCCCTTCGTCCGCGTGCTCGCGTCGCCCCTCGCCATCATCGCCGACCCGGCGGCGACGCCGCTCCAGCACGAGCGCGCCATCGCCGTGCTCGAGGCGCTCTGCCGCGACGGCGCCGCGGCCGCGTCCGACCAGCCCGTCGCCGTCGACAAGTTCGCGGCCGCGGCCGTGGCCATGGGCGCCCTCGTGCCCCTCGCGGCGCTCGCGTCCGCGCGGACGGCGTTGACGTCCGCGGCGTTCTTCGTGAGCGCCGAGGACGCCGGGGACGGCTCGGCCGCGCCGCTCGCGAAGCTCGCCGCGGACGCGGAGGCCGTCGTCCTCGAGCTCGTGGCCCGCGCGGCCATGCGGTCCCTGCGCCTCGAGGCGCGCGCCGCGGCGGGCGGCGCCCTCGCCTACGAGGCGTCGGTCAAGGCCGCGCGCGACGCGTTCCACGGCGTCGCCGCGCGGGACGACGAGCCGAAGAAGGACGACAAGAAGAAGGGCAAGAAGGACGACAAGAAGGCCAAGGACAAGGGCCGCAAGTCCGTCGTCGAGAAGGCCGCCGAGGAGAACCCCGACGAGCCGCCGCCGGTCTTCGACGAGGCCGCGGCCGCGGCCGCCGCGGCCGTCGCGGGCGCCGCGGCGGCCGCCGAGCTCCGCGAGGACGAGCGCGGCGGGCCGACGCTGCCCCAGTGGGGGGAGATCTTGGGCGCGACGGCGCCGGACGCGCGGCGGCGCAAGGCGACGTCGACGGCGCTGCTCTCGGCGCTCGCGGGCGACGCGCGCGCGGTCGCCGCCGCGCTCGTCGACGCGGGCGCGGACGTCGCCGAGGCCGACGGCGACGGCGAGGCGCCGCTCATGATGGCCCTCGCGCGGGGCAACCTCGAGCACGCGGCGCTCCTCCTGGCCAAAGGCGCGGACTACGACGGCCGCGACGCCGAGCTCGCGAACGCGCTGCTCTACGCGTTCGTCGCGCCCGACGGCGCGGCCCTCGACGCGGCGCTCGACGACGCGCGCGAGTCCACGGACCGCGGCGCCACGCCGGCGACGCTCGAGCTCGCCGGCGACGCGGCCTTCGTCGCGGAGCTGCTCGAGGCGGGCGCGGACGTCAACGTCGCCGTCGGCGGCCGCTTCCCGCTGCACTGGGCCATCGAGGGCGTCGTGCTCGAGCTGGCCCACGACGGCGTCTTCCCCTGCGTCTTCGGCTTCGACGCGGAAAACCGGTCCTTGGCGCTCGTCGACGCGCTCGTGGCCTTCGGCGCGCACCTCGACCGCTGCGACGAGGCCGGCGCGACGCCCCTGCACAGCGCCCTGCGCCTCGGCGCCTGCGGCGCCGCGACGGCGCTGCTCAAGGCGGGCGCGGAGCCGAATCTGGCCGACGCGGGCGGCCGCCTGCCGCTGCACCTCTGCGGCTTCCGCTGCGGCGTCGAGGGCATGGGCGCCGTGCTCGAGGCGCTGCTCGCCGCGGGCGCGACGCGGCCCCGCGGGACGGCGACCTACGACAACGCGCGGGCCGGCACGTCGCGCGCGGCGAAGATGCGCGCGACCGTCGGCGCGGTCCTCGACCGCGCGTTCGGCGTCGCCGTCGCGCCGCCGGTCATCTCCGACGAGCTGCCCCTGGCCGCGGAGCTGCTGGCGGCGCTCGACGCCGAGGGGCGCACGCCCCTGCACTGCGCGGCGGGCGCGGGCTACGACGAGGCGCCGCCGCCGCGCGTCGGCATGCGCGCCGTCGCGGACGCGTCGAGCGACGGCGCGCGCGAGCGGCGCGGCGCGGCGCTCGCGGCGCTGCTGGCCCGCGGCGACGTCTCCCTGGCGACGCAGAGCCTGGGCTGCGCGGCGCGCGGCGGCGCGGGCGTCGTCCACCTGGCCGTGGAGGCGCTCGGCGACTTCGCGGTCCCCGCGCTCGAGGCCGCGCTGGCCAAGGGCGCGGACCTGGACGAGCTCCTGGAGCTGCCCGATGAGGACCTGGGCCTGCAGCTGCCGGGCTTCCACCCGCCGGAGCCGGGCCACGACCCCACGGCGCCGCACCGCTCGTCGCCGACGATGACGCCGTCGCCGTCGCGCGACGCGCTCCCCCCGCCGGACCCGTCCGCGGGCCTCGTCCTCGAGTCGTCGGCGCCGGCGCCCGCGGCGCCCGAGGTCGTCACCTTCGACATCTTCAACACCGTGCCGTCGACGGACGACCTCGGGCCGCTGCCCCCGGCGCCCGCGGCCTCCGCGGGGCCCGCGCCCGCGGGCGAGCACGCCGCGCCGGCGCCCGCGGCGCCGGACGCGTCGCGCGCGGGGCGCGACGCCGTCGGCTCCGCGTCGAACGGCGGCCGCGTCTACACGCAGGCGCTGCCGGAGCTGCCGCCGACGGCGCGGCGCGTGCTCGCGCCCATCCACGTCGCCGTGCGGTCCCACGCCGTCGGCGTCGTCGACTGGCTCCTGGACCGCGGCGCGGCCGTGAACCCGCCCGGCTGCCACCCGTCGCCGCTCGCGCTCGCCGCGCTCACGGGCGCGGAGCCCGAGGTCGTCGAGGCGCTCCTCGAGCGCGGCGAGTCCGCGTCGGCCCTCGCCGACGACCTCGGGGGCACGTCGCCGGCGCACGCGGCGGCGGCGCGCGGCCACGCGCACACGGTCGTCGCGATGAACGTCGGCGACGCGCTCGACAAGAACGGGCGGACGACGGCCATGGTCGCCGCGCTCGCCGGCCGCGACGACACCGTCGAGGAGCTCATCGACCACGGCGTCCACGCCTACGTGCGCGACTGCGGGGGCATGAATCTGCTCGACGTCGCCATCGACCTCGCCGAGGTCGACGTCGCGACGTCGATCATCCAGCACGCCTACGTCCAGGTCTACGAGCGCGACGTGCGGCGCGCGGAGCGCGTCCACTGCTTCTGGGCCGACAAGGCCATGGCCGTGGCGCGGGACGACCGCGCCGCGAGCCGCGAGGCGGAGAAGCTCGCCGCGGCGACGGCCGTGCTCAAGCTCGTGCTGCGCGCGTGCTGGGCCCACCTCGAGGCGAGCCGCCACATCAAGCCCTGCTTCGCCGACGGTGTCATGTACTACGACGTGCTCCTGGCCGAGGAGCAGAAGGCCATCGACAAGGCGGAGCAGGAGCACGCCGCGCGGTCGATCCAGTTCGCCATCAAGCGCCGGAACAAGAAGAAGGCCAAGGGCAAGGGCGGCGCGAAGAAGAAGAACCGCAAGAGCTCCTCGGCCTAGGCGCTCGTTAAAACCCCCCCTCCCTAGAACCTTGACAGCAGGAATCGCGCGTCCAGCGCGACGCGCGCGACGTGGCCTAACGGGACCGACGCGTGGAAGAGCTCGTGGTAGCCGAAGACGGTGCTCTGGGGCCAGCGAGCGCAGTACACGACGAAGCCGGGCAAGAAGCAGAGGTAGACCGCGAGGCAGGACGGGTACCGCGCGCCGGAGACGACGACGAGCAGCCGGCAGACAGCCGAGGTACTGGGCGCCGAGCGACGCTTGCACGACGCGGTCGCCGACGGCGCGGGGCACCAGGGCGTAGGACGCCGCGGCGACGGCTGCCGTGCACGCGAAGCAGGCCGCGCCGACCTTCCGCAGCCCGTCGATCCAGCCGACGTTCGTCGCCCAGAGCAGGTAATTCGCGGACAGTATGAAGCTGATGCTCACGTAGTCGAGGCGCAGCCACGCGAGCTCGACGTTTAAGGGTATGGGCGAACGCGCGTTTGATTTTTGGTCCGGGTTATGGTAGCCGTGGCTGATGAACATCCCCGCGGACGTCGCGGCGGCGACGGCGACGCGCGGGAGCATCGCCGCCGGGTTCGGGACGACGCGCGCAACAAAGGCGAGGTAACCGACCATCAAGGCGTACCAGGCCTTGGTGGTATGCAAAAAGCCCAGCAATTTTCCTCTGCGCGCGGCGCTGGGCCTCGGCGCGCGCGACACGGCGCGCGACGCGCGAGGACGCCGCGGGCGCGCCTGTATTTCGGCCTGTTCCATCCAGTGATCGCGTACACCGGCCGTTCGAAGGCATCCGCGCCTCCGTTGGCGATGCTCGCAGAGCTAGAGTGCTTGAGGCGGCTGCGAGGGCTTTTGCGTAATTTCTGCCCCACGACCAGCGCATATGACTGCGCCAAACAGCACACTACAATGGCTGCCCGGGCCCATCGCATTCTGTAACCAAATTGTTCAGCTTCAACGACAGATAAGTGAAGCACGACCAGTGCCGATGCGGCAGCCCTAAACGATGAATGCGAGGGAGCGGCGGCTCGCCGCGAGAGCCGCGGAGCGGGAGAAGGCAAAGGCGGCGCGTCCCGCCACGAAACCCGACGTCGTCGGCGACACGCCCGAGGACCGCGAGGCGCAAAAGCATGCCTACACCGCCGCCCTCGAACGGGACCGCGCGGCGCGCGAGCGGGCCCGCGCCGACGAGGCCGCGCAGCAGAAGCAGGCCGAGGCGGACTTCGCGTCGAAGTTCGCGGCGCCGTCGGGCGCCCTCGGCGGCGACGCGAAGATCGCCGCGCGGAAGGAGCACCTGAAGCGGCAGAAGGACGCCTACGAGCAGCGGCGCCAGCAGCTGGTCCAGCGCGTCGCGAGCCCGCCGCCGCCGACGCCGCCGGCGGCGCCGCGGCCCGTCGATCCCCTGCGCGACGCGCCGCCGCCGCGCGGCGGCGGCCTGTTGGACGCGCCGCGGAACGCGCCGCCGCCGCGCGCGGTCGACCCGCTCCGCGCCGCGCCGCCGCCGCGCGGCGGCGGCCTGCTCGACGCGCCGCCGCCGGAGCGGCCCCGGGACCCGTCGCCCATCTTCGGCGGCGACGCCGGCGGCCGCGCGCCCGCGGCGGACCCGAAGGCGGCCTACGCGGCGCAGCTTCGAGCGCAGATGGCGGACGACGCGCGGCGGCGGCGGCCCCAGGACCGGTCGCGGGACCCGTCGCCGGTCTTCGGCGGCGACGCGCCGGCGGCGCGCGGGCCGCCCGCCCGCGACCCCAAGGCCGAGTACGCCGCGCAGCTCCGCGAGCAGATGGCGGAGAACGCGCAGCGGCGCCAGCCCCAGGACCGGCCGCGGGACCCGAGCCCGATCTTCGGCGGCGACGCGGCGCCCGCGCGCGGCGCGCGGGACCCCAAGGCCGAATACGCGGCCCAGCTGCGGGAGCAGATGGCGGAGAACGCCCAGCGGCGGCAGCCCCAGGACCGGCCGCGGGACCCGAGCCCGATCTTCGGCGAGCCGAGCAAGCCGGCCCGGGGACGGGACGCCAAGGCCGAGTACGCCGCGCAATTGCGGGAGCAGATGGCCGGCGACGCGATCCGCCGGCGCGACGCGGGCGAGAAGCCCCGGGACCCGAGCCCGATCTTCGGCGAGCCGAGCCGGCGCCCCCCGGGCGGCCAGTTGTCCAAGGACGAGTACGCGGCGGCGCTCCGCGACCAGATGGCGCGCAAGGACCGCGCGGCGCCCGCGAGTCCGCGGGGCGCGCAGGACGGCTTCGGGCGCGACGTCTTCGGGAACGAGCGCAAACCGATGAGCAAGCAGGCCTACGCCGCCGCGCTCCGGGACCAGATGGACGACCGGTCCAAGGGGCCGGCGAGCCCGCGGAATCGCGACCCGAGCCCGATCTTCGGCGAGCCGAGCCGCCGCGACGCCTTCGGCAACGAGCGCGCGGCCGTCGACAAGCAGTCCTACGCCGCGCAGCTGCGGGAGCAGATGGCGCAGGACGCGGGCCGGCGGGACGCGGAGCGCGCGCGGCGGCGCGACGCGTCGCCCGAGCCCTTCCCCGGCGGCGGCGGCCTGAACATCGGCCAGCACCCGCCGCCCCGGCAGCCGCGCTTCGACCACGGTGCGCCGCCCGCGGCGCCCCAGCCCCAGCCCGGTGAGGCGGCGGCGCCGCCGCCGACGACGAAGACGCCGCCCGGCTACAAGGTCGGCCCGACGGGGCAGCTCGTCCGCGTGGACCCGCGGGACATGCGGGGCCGCCAGTACGCCGAGGCGGCCATGCTGCGCCACGTGTCGCCGCTGCGCGGGGCCCGCGGCGCGCCGCCGGGCGACCGGCCCGAGCCGGAGTCCGACGCGCCCCTCTTCGGCCACGACGGCCGCGACGACGAAGACGCGAAGAAGTCCAAGGCGAACCTGTGGAAGCACCAGCTCGAGGTCGACATGCGCGAGCGCGAGGCGCAGAAGAAGGTCAAGGACCGCGAGGAGAAGGCGCGCGCGGACGCCGAGGAGGCGCGCCTCGCCCGGGAGCGCGCGGAGATCGACGCCGCGTACGTCAAAGAGCGGGAGAAGCAGCGGCAGCAGCAGCAGCGCGAGGAGGACCAGCGCCAGGTCGCGCGCGACCTCGAGGAGCGGCGCCTCAAGCGCGAGCGCGAGGCCGAGGACCAGCGGCGGCGCGACGCGGAGGACGACGCGAGGGTCGCGCGCGAGCAGCGCGAGCTCCGGCGCCGAATTCAAATCCTCAAGCCGACTTCAATCTGCGAGTATTTCACAATGTCGACGCAAGCTCTTCGAC
>Ga0257106_1001339_pt1 | contig 12381 bp, 12 predicted proteins | sample LP_taG_3_FD_190177 | JGI IMG/M metagenome (GOLD analysis project Ga0257106, IMG submission 190177) | Marine microbial communities from Northeast Subartic Pacific Ocean, Canada - LP_J_2011_P26_10m | ecosystem: Environmental > Aquatic > Marine > Oceanic | place: Canada: Northeast Subartic Pacific...
ATATTGTTCGCCTAGCAATACCGTGGCGGTAGATATAATTAACCCAATCATGGTCTTCGGCTTTATATCTAAAATCATCTATAAAATCATAGATTTTTACAACATCTTTCGATGCATGCTTTCTTAACCCTCTACCAATACTTTGTCTGATAATTACTTCAGATTTAAAACTTTCGGTAAAAAAGATATTATGTATATTTTTAATTGAAATACCTGTGGAGAAAGTACCATAAGATGCTACAATAATAACATCATCATTCTTTTCCATTCGGCTTTTAAATTCTTCCCTTATATCTACGTTAACAGAGCCGTCTACATAGTAAACCTTCTTGTCTGTTATATGCCTTAATTTATTATATAGCTTTTCACCGTATGCTATCTTATGAAATAGCACCAATGAATTAGATGTAGACTTTTTAATTACCTGACAAACAAAATCTAATCTCTTTTCGCTTTGGTTTATAAAATTTTGTTCTAATCCAAATAACCGTTGTCTATCTTGTGGGTTTTTAGATAAAAAGGAAAATGATTCTTTTTGCTCAGGTGTTGCATAATCCATATGAAGTTGCATAACTTTACAGCTGGCAATAAAACCTTCTTGTTGTAATTGGTTTGCTTTAACTTGAGTAACCAATGGCCCCATAGCAGACATTAAGCTTAATCTATTAACAGTTCCTTTTTTAGGAATTGTTCCACTTAAACCAAACCTAAAATCACAGTGCCAACATTTGTCCATAATCTTTTGGATTGAATTAGCTTTTGCTTTATGAGTTTCATCTACAAAGACAGCATCGAATTGGCTGAAGTACTCCTCATCTTTTTTAACTAATGATTGATAAGTACCGATAACTAAATTTGAACTCTTTCTTATTTTAACTCCGGCGTATATTTGCTGAGTCTTTAGTGGAACTCCACATTTATTATACTCATCAAAATCACCAGTAGCCTGTAAAACTAAATTTACATTTGGAACAATCATTAAGATCTTTTTCTTATTTAATTTATCCATAAGATAAGCAACTACCATAAAGGATATTAGTGTCTTTCCTGCAGACGTTGCTAATTCAGCTAAACATCTTCTATACTTTAATATTTTAAATGCTGCATCTATTTGATATTCTCTAGGTTTAAAATCTGGCTGTTTTTTAAAAATTTCAGTAACCCATAACCTAAACGCATCTTCTTTAATTTCAGTATCAAATATATCAGTTATATTATTTAAGGTAACAGGAAAATCATAATCTTTACAAACATCTAAAATTTCTTTCCATAAACCAGCTGGAATTTTATTTCTTTTTACAAAGGAGACGTTACCATCCCATACTTTCTTTTTAACTAAAGGGTGAAATCTCCATCCTTCAATTTTTTTAGTCAAGCTACTCTTTAGCTGCTCATACTCTAATTCAGTACATGCATCTATAACTAAAAACTTTTTATTTTCGGATAGGGATAATTCCATTAATATTCTTTATCGTCTAAATTAATTCTATTGCGAATAGCAAATGCTAAGTTATCACAAGTCTTTATACATTCTTGATAATAATCCATGTGAGATTGTAACATTTCCATTTGTGTTCTTAGGTGAGATAAATCAGCTTTAATAAAAGCAACCTTTTCACCACTTGTTAATTTAATATCATACTCAACAGAATATTCTCTATACTTAAGTTTATAGTACCTATCATAAGCAGCCTGTCTTTTGAGTTTAGTTGTTTTAAAATCAGTAATTTTATCTAATAAGATCTGTCTATAAGATAGCATAGTTACTTGACATTCGGCTAAATCGCGAACCTCTTTTAATAAGCCAACTAAATTACTTATCTTTACTTTCCAATCATCTCTATCTTTAGCTAACCTTGTTGCTAATTCTTCATTAGCAGCACCAGTATCAGAATCATTATATTCCATTAAAATATACCTTTATCATTATTAATCTTTTTAAAGCCCTTTACTTTAGGCTGAAACTTCTTTTTAGGAGCAGGTATAGAAAAACTAGTTTTTACTTGTTCTATTTTTGATTTATTAAATGTAGCAAATAGTTTTAATCTTTTGTTGCTATTTTCTAAATCTTTATAAAAGTCATCTACCTCTTCACTCACAAAATTGTTATAATTTTTTAAACCCATTAAATAAAAATAATATCTAATGAATTATTTGTAAAATATTTATCAAGGTCACTTAAGCACCCAGTACGATTAGTATATTCCCATTTTACCAAATCATTTAAATCTTTTACTTTTCTTGCAGGAATATCAAAGTCCTTTAAAAACTTATCCCACATAAATACAGTTTGGCCGCCTTTTAATTTTTCAATCATTCTGGTTTTACCTTCCATATCATTATCAAAGAAATATCTTGCTGTAGGTATTTCATTAAATTCTATTATTTGTTTTTTAACTCCAGTTAATCCTATTGAGTTATTCATAAACATTGCATCTATAGGACCTTCAAAAATAGAAAAGTCTCTAGACATATCAACAGTTAAAATACCAAACAGCATTGATATTTTATTTAAGTTATCTAACTCCTCTACAGTAACATCTAATTTTAGTTTTAGCCTATCATATATTCTTTCAATGTTCCATGTTTTATATTTAGGACCACCACTGCCACCTAGGTCTCTTGTTTGAAATCCTAAGATTTTACCATCCGGTGTTAAATTAAAAACATATAATTCTCGACGCCTTGGATCAAAACCAAACCTATCAGTCTTATGGTGAAGCAGCCTGCTTTTTAAATATGGGTATGCTTGATAAGTAAGCGTATTAATTGGATATACATTAAACCCTAGTGATAATTCCTCAAATGTTAATGCAAGATCTTTTGCTTTATCAAACAAATAAAAATCTAAACTTTCACCTAATGAAAAATGTTTACGGTTTTCTTTTATATAATTAATTACATCAACCCTATCATCTCCTTCAAAATTTTGATTATGTTCAGCTAAGAAAACATCTAATGATGCATGAGCAGAACAATTATAACAATGAAAGTATAAATCATTCCAATATAAGTTGCCTCTCTTCTTTCTAACGTTGTCAGTTGAATCTCCACAATAAGGGCATGCAAAGTTTAACCTACCTTTACTCTCCAGCATTCTTCTTTTTTCTGGATGAGTATGATTAGTATGAAGAACTCGGACCACCTTATCAATGATCCGAGCTTTCATTTCAGAAGATATTATTACTTCTGTTGCCATACTTATTAAAGATCTAAACCATTAATGAAATCATCAAAGTCATCTGCCTTTTCACCAACCTTTGCAGGTTCAGCTTTAGGAGTTTCCTTTGTTTCAGTTGTTGCTTTAGTCGCAGCAGCCTCAGTAGCTTGTGTATTTACTGGTGCTGGTTTTGATCTTGTGATATTTTGAATTGAATCACCAGGAGATGTAAATTGAGATAATACATTCATTACCTTTGTTCTTATAACATCGTCCCATGCTTTATAACCCCATGTTGATAAATCTGGTGCATCTTTTAGTAAACCTAAAATTGCTTTACGGCTTTCATCAGTATCAGTAACCTTTTCACCATTGATTTCCATAGCAGATTTATTTCCGTGGAATTTACATGAATCATAATTTGGATAACCACCTTTCTTTGAAATTACTAATTCAAAATTCTTTCCATCAAATGGGTCGAATACTTGAGTAGGTTCATCAAATTGAGGATTAAGTTCTTCATCAATTTTAGTTTTGATTTTATAACCAAACTTCATGATTTTAACTTGTCCCTCTAAATCTCTGTTTTGTGGATCCTTTATGATTTGTACCAAAGAATAGAATACTTCTCTACGCTTTAAACCTTCTGACATCTTTTTATCTACAGCAGATTCAGAGTTTCTTAGTTTAAAGAACATATCCTGTACAGGACATTTTTCTCCAACTGTTGAAGGTGAATCAGCGAAAAAGCCGTTTCCTTCTCTGTCTTCTAGCCAGTAAACAAATTTACGCTCGAATGGTTTTCTTGGGTTTTTAGCATTAGGTAGAAACCTAATTAAAGAACGGTAAGTTCCGTCCTGTCCTTGATCTGGTTTAGGTGAATATAGATCGCTACCTGCGGTAGATTTTCTTTCACCAGTGTCTAAATCTTTTACACTTACATTAAAAATGTCGAATTCATTTGCCATGTTAATTGCCTTTTTTTTATTTTTGTTATTATTAATTTATGATAACAAGCCTTCGTGCCTAAACTTCTTTTATTTAATTGCCTATTTACTTCGCCTTGTTATCGCCTTTAAAAAGTACCAATACTTTATTGATTCCTTTGTTTATTATATATCCCCTAAGTCAGTTTGTTTCAGACTATATTTACTTTTTTATCTATTATTGCGGTAATATCTTTTTCTCTTAAGCTAAATACAGTTTCTCCATTATATTTAATCTCTGTGCCAGCTAAATCATGAAAAAGAACCTTTTCACCAATTATTAATTCTTTATCTTCAACATCACTACCTACCCCGAGGATTGTTCCTGAATATGGAGGAGCATACATACCATCTTGTTTTAATAAAATTATGTCACCTTTTCTATCTGGCTGCTCATCTTTTTTTAAAAATATTCTATTTCCTAAAGGTTTTATCATTTTATTTTAATTTATTTTAGATAATGCTGAAACAAACTCAACATGTTGCAATATAATTTTTAACTATTCAGAGTAAGAAAAGTATCTAGTTGTTAGCCTTTAAGGCTTTAAGTATAAAGTAGGCATCAACGATGTCATCGATAGGTTTAGGTATTTTAATGCTGAAGTCCTTTCCTTGAGTCCATTTCCAAAGTTTAGTGCTCCTTAGGTTCTTATCATTAAGGACATCATCTTGAAATGCTTTAGCCATATAATGTTTATTAGCATTTCCTTTACCTGCTAACTTCTTTACATGAGATGGTTGAAATACAGATAAATTTTCTATAGAGTACTTATCTATTAATTCCTTTCTTAAAAATGTATTATATTGAATTATGTCTATAAATGAATTACCTTTAGAGCCATATGAAAATCCTTCTAGTGCAACTGCTACTTTATCACCTTCAAATAATGTTGAAAATATATTAACCATAAGTGAACTAATATTTCCGGCATCCTCTAACTTCTGTCTCTCTCTAGGTAAAAACTCTTTACTTGTAACTTGCCTATTATAAGGAAATCCTAATAAAGCATTATCATCCATTAATTCTTTGTGTACACTAAATGCTTTAGGTATTTTTCTACCTTCTTCATCCCATATACGATTTCCGTAATTAAAAAAAGTTATAAAGTGATATTTACCATCGGCTGTTTCAACACAGGCACCAGGGCTATTTAATGAAAAGTCAATTCCTATATGAATCATTCTAATTATATTCTCTTGCCGATAACTGCACCGAGCGCAGCACCTACAAGACGTGAGGTTAATAAATCATAAAGAGCACCTTTAGTAACACCTAATACTTTAGCTACTGCTTTACCTATAGTCTTTCCTAAAGCAAATCCGGTTAAACCACCAAATATACTACCTAACAAGCCTTCATTAATTATTTCTTCAACGCAGTCTTCTAAATTCTTGCCTTCTTTTTGAGCTTCAAGAATTCTTTCTACTGCTAAATCTATCGCAGCATCCTGCTCTTCTGTTAAATCATGTGATTCATTTAATAAATCCTGTATATTTAAACTCTCGGCTTTATTTTCAGTTAAATAATCTTTAAAGGTTTTCATTTTAGTTCTTTATTTGTTTATATATTAGGTTATGTTAACTACAACATCTAAGATATTATAACTAAACTCAATATCAAAAGTTTGAAATTCAATTGTATTGCTTGAGAAGTTTAAATCTAATGCACCTATATTTGAAATAAACATATCTTTTAATTGTACAGTTACAAATACCATACCATCTGCATCTAACATCTGTACCCCAACCCCTTCTGGTAAGTAAGGGTGTTTACCACTTAGTTTATAATAATAGTCAAACATTTCTACAGCCATCCAATAATTTACATAACCATCAAATGCTTGCATTGTAACAGTTAATGATTTATCAAATAATTGTTGTGTTGGTATACTTGATCTAAATGCACGCTGATTACCTGGGTAATCTACTTGTGTTACTGGATCAAATGAAGGGCCTGGTAAATTTAATGATTGTATTCCATAATTCCAATAATCAATAGGTTCTTTAATCAGCCCACCAGGTATACGATTAAGAAATGGTTTATATTTCTCAGCAATTACTTTAGGTATAAAGTTCCTTGGAAAATCAAACTTAAATTGATTATTTCTTGCGCTTAATATCATAATTTAATTATTAATAATTTCTTCTATCCGGATCAAAGCCACTTCCAGGACGACCTTCATAGTAATCTCTAATCGTTTGTCCAACAGAATTTCTTCCTACTGTAAAATTCTGTAAATTTTTGGCAGCATTTCTATAAAAATGAATCTGCCTAGCTTTAGTTTGTGCGGATACTGCTCTTGTTCTAATTGCACGTATTTGCTGTTTTCTAAGTTTTTGTAATTCAGCATATTTTTGTGCAGCTTTGGCTTTTTGATTAATTGCTGCTATTTTTGTAGATTTTAAATCTTTAGATAATTCAGCTAATTCATTTGTTAATTCTTCATTACTATTTTGTAATCTTATAATAGTTGCATCATCTTCTTCAGAGGAAGCTACTAATTCTGCATTGTCTGCTTTAAGTTCTTCGTTCTCTGTTCTTAGTCTAGCAAGTTCTATACTATACTCTATTCGTGTTGATTCAATTTGAGAAGTTAGTGTTGCTCTATTTGCATCATCTACAGATAACCAAAGACCCTGGTATAAAACAGTTTCATCTGAAGTAGAACCATCAGTTTTATCTGTCATCTTAGTAGAGATATAAAAATTATTATTATCTAAAGCTAATATCTTTTTACTGTCTGATCTTGTAATTCTGAATAACACCTGCCCTTGTGACAAATCTACTTCATCAACTTGCGTATGGTTTAATATATCAATCTCATCAGTAGTGCCAATAAAGTTTAAATATAGATCTCCTACATTACTTAAATCAATTGGAGTATCTTCATTATCAACCTCATCATACATTGTAAAAAGATAATAATCATCAAATAAAGATATTCGAATCATCCCATCACCTTGCGGTAAAGGTTCTTCATTAACAGATAAATTAACAAATCTTTGGTAGTATTCTTTCTCTGTTTTGGTTAAAGATATATTAGTTCTTACACCACCGACAACCTGAGGAGTACTTGCCTTCTTCTGTATTTGCTCTGCTTCCGATAATTTATTTTTCGTTGCTGCCATTAGTTTGTGTTATTGTTTGTATTTTAACTGGTGAGATAGCTGCCTTAACCTTTATCCTATCTCTAAATGTTGTTACATAGCTAGTCTTTACAACTAATTTCTCTGCTATTTGTTCAGATGTATTTGCATTGCTATCTGCAGGTGTACCAACTCCTACTACTAATTGTTTGCCATTATCATTATTAATTTGATTATATACATTAGCAACAGTAGGTACAACTCCTAAATTAATCTGAATCATTTGTCTTCCATATTTTTGAGTATCAAATGAAGTTAATTTAGCATTCTTAATAATTTGTGTAGCATCGGCTTTATTATATAATCTTAATACATAATTAATTGAAAAAGAAATTGCGCTATTTGCATTTTTAATTATAGGCCTAAATAAAACAGGTTCATCAAAATCAGTATCCTGTGTTATGACTTGAAAACTTGTTTGGCTAAAAACTTGTCCTACCTGTTCAGTAACACTTATTTCATGAAAGACTACATACTGCCCACCTGATGAATTTAACTGTGCAATAAAATTACTAAATGTAGAACCTGTAACTTGCCCTGATAATTCAAAATAATCACCGCCATCAGATTGTATTACTTGTGCATATAAGTTATCATAAATATCTCTATTTAAAACTGAAACAGAATTAATTTCCTGCATTTCATAAAAGCTATATGCGTTCTCAACAATAGTTTCATATATTCCAGTAGCCCTTAATGTGATAGGTGGTGTTTTTAAGAAACCTTGTCCTTCGGTTAATTTATAAGCTACACTATTTGAATCAGAGGCAGAAAATAAATTATTCATATAAAATAAAGAAGGAACTCTCCATTCAATATATGTAGCATATAATTTATCTGCAATTAATAACGGCTCAGGATTAAATGTAGGTGTATCAGTTCTTAAGAAATTAATTGAAGAAAGATTTAACATAACACCATCTCTTCTTGGTGCTAATGCTTCAAATACAATTCCGTCAAAACCAGTAAAGTTAAAACCTGCTACAAAATGTATTCTTATCTTATCATAAGCAACATCTAACTCAGGACTAAAAGTCTGTAATAGATTAGCGCTATCGGTTAGTGCTGCACTAAAATCATTATAGGGTACACCTATATCTGTATCTAGTGAAACATATTGTGTTCTAAGAGCATTGTTAGATACGGCAGAGATATCTCTATAATTACCCATTATTGCCGAAACACTATCTGTATTAAAGAAATAAGTTCCTTTAGTATTAGTGTCTCGCATTAACTCTATAGGATATGTTGCTGTATTAAACGTAGTAGGCGATGCCTGGCTAGTATACACATACTCTATAAGTATTTGCTCGGATATTGCTATAAACCTTGATGATTCCATTCTATTCTATTTATTTACCATTGCAAAAGCTTTGGGTTCCAAGAAATTCCTATTCCGATGTATGGTCCAAAATTACCATCTCCAGTAATTCCCATTCCCATATTAACACCTAATCCAAAAGGTTTTCTATTTTTCATTTGTATACTTTTAAACTCAGGACTATTTTGATCAATCATAATACCTTTAGTATTATTAAATGTTGTACCAGGATAATCAGAAGTTAGCTTTATAAAAACCTCTTTTGTTTTTAAATCCTGTGACAGTGTTGCATTTAACCATATATTTTGTTTTAATCCTATCGTTGCAGAACCAAATATTAAACTATCAGTAAATGTATAAGGCAAAGATACATCAATTAATCTTGAACTCTTTTCCCAATCACTCTTTGAATTAAAACTTAATACTGATTTAAAATTAATACCATCTTGCTTAACAACAGTATCCTTTGTTTTAACTGGAACTTCAACTATTCTTTCTTCAACAATAGTTTTATATTTTACAATCGTAATAGGTGGTCTACCTTTTTCATATTCTAAGCTATCTCTTAATTCTTCTAAAGATAAATTTAAACCTTTAATTTCCCCAACAGATTCGCCGTTCTCATTTACATAATTAAGAATAGTATCATTAGCAGCCAAAAGATTATTTTGAAACCTTGTAACTTCTCCTTTTGCATATTCAGTTTCATTGCATTGTCTAACTAATAAAAATAATAACACTCCAATTCCACCCAATAAAAACATCCTAGTGTTCTTTGGGTCGGTTAGAATACCAAGAATATTTTTAATAATTAAAATCATTTTATATACTTCATTAACTTATTAGGTGTTACTTCAGCAGCACCATATTTTTTTGCAATTTTATCTATAAACTTTTTTTCTTTACCTTTCATTTGATCTACTTCTTCAAATAAGCCATCTCTTTTCTTAGCTAAACTTTGAATACTTTTTTGCATTAAGTCTAAAGAAAGTTGAATTTCTCTATACCTACTTATGTATTCATTAAGTTCTTTTATTTCTTTTTTTGTCATTTATATTAAATTTAGTTCTTTATATTCTACATCAATTAAGTTATAGTTAACAGAATAATATCCGTTAGCCATTTCAGTTACTGCATCAGCCCTTCCTAATTTAATTAAGTCTTGCGCCATTGCCCCAACATATCTTTCAGGTTTACCAATATAACTATATTCATAAATTGGTATACCTGATGGTGATTTTCCAATTACATTATAATTTTCTTTTAATCTAATGTCAGATACTTTATTATGTACCAATGTTTCATTTACATAGAAGTTATGGTTACCGCTTACATCAATTAAATTGTAAACTGTATATAAGCCATGTTCTTCTATTACAGATTGTATATTAGTCTCTGCTCCATCTATTGTTAATACAGCCATTCCTGGTTTTAATTCTCCTGCATCAATAAGACCTATACTTTCACCATCTCTATGATAGAATGGGTGGTGCTCTGTAGTTCTAAGTACAGTACCATTATCAAGTGTTAATTTAATAATCATACCTACTTCTTCTATAATTTTTAATTTACCTACTGTACCAACTTCTGCTGTTTTTGTAGATTCATTCCATGTTATTACTTCTTCACCTGATAAAATATCTTCTATATTTTTTATATCTCCATTTGCTAAAGCTATCTCAGTTCCGGCTACAAAACAACCTGGTGAATTATCAGGACCACTAACTGTTACTAAATTATTATCATTTGCATTTAATGATATCCCTGTAACTACCCACCCGTGTTGTGTTGTTGTAGATATTGAATTTGGATCAGCTGAATCAACGTCTGCACCTTGTTGTGTAATATATTGACCATCCCATATCATATCTAAAACTTTAAAGCGACCAACACCATCAGCAGCATCAGCAATAGAAGTTGACACGTCCCAAGTTGAAAAACCAGGTTTTGTTGCAGTAGTTGTACCAGCTTGGTACCAACTAGTGTAATTAGCAACTGAAGATGGCGACTTAATTCTAAATTGCGGTAACTGTATATTCACCGTTCCATAATTTGCTTCATAAACACTACCTGATCCTGATTTTGTAGCTTGCCTAATCCCTACTGACTGTACATACACTTTGACTGATAGTCTTTGTCCAGGGTAGGCACCAGTTGGAAAGTTAACTTTATAGTTATAACCTTGATTGTTAAATTGTAATCCAGTTGAAGAATCCTTATAACCTAAACCAGGTCCAAAGTTAAGAGATATAAATGGAACATTTAAATCTGCTGTTGTTGGCATACCTAGAGAAACAACCCCGTTTGGTGAAACTTGTTGTGGTGATAGTGTTTGTCTTGTATTCCAACCATAATTTATAGGGGCAGGTGCAGTTCCGTTTGGTACATACGTTGATGTTGGTGCAGAATTAATACTTGAATTTAAACCTCTTGCTCTTTTTAACACCCACGGTGCTGCAAATGAAATTTTATTTTCACTTGCATTAAAATAATCTTCTGTATTACCAGAGTTTCTTACTCCAAAACCTAATGAATTGTCCCATGCATAATTAGCTGCAGGTACAGGTTGTTGTGGGCCTTCACTTCCTAATCCTATAACCAATAAACCTGCGTCTACACCGCTAGCTGATTGTGTTCCACCTGACCACCCTTGCATTATTGCACCTGGTGCCATATCAACAACACCGTTATTTCCTGTCAATTCAAATATAGCATTTGACGAAGCAAGTGCAGTTGTAGGATTTTTATAAATAGTATTTCCAAAGCTTATTGGAGGTGTGGTACCAGTTGATAACCCAGCAGGTGATATTGTTTGTTGTCCAACAAATCTTGTATGAGGTTGAGCCCCAGCAGCTCCATCATATCCATAATCAATAACTATACTACTGTTAGCTTTAGATGTGGCAGTAGTTTTCTTTAATATTGTTTGACTATTAGATTGTATATAAATATCTCCACCTACTGTAGCATTAGGCGCAGTAGATGAATTTTCAATATTAATGTCAGCCGTAGCCGATGAAGATGCATCTGCTTGTTTTATAACAATATCACCATTATTAGTCTGTGCGGTTATTCCACCTACTCCAGAAGTAAGAAGAATTTTACCTGAAGGATTTGATCCTAATGTTGTATCTAATCTTATTTCACCACCTGATGCTATTTGAATTGTTTTATTAGCTGATGATACAAAATTTGTCTCTCCTCCTTGAAATTGTATTGTAGCATTTCTTGTAGTTTCGGTTACTACTGAAAACCCTGTACCTATTTGTACTAATCCTGATCCTGAAGTACCTGCAGTATTTATTACAAACTTGTTACCTCCGGCTGATGTTCCAGTTCCAACATTAACTGTAAAATCTGAATTTTCTCCACCAAAACCTGATGCAACACTGCTATCACCTGTTTGAAAATTAATTGCTTTACCTGCAAGAAAATTCTGAGATCTTTCTGGTACATTAACTTCATACCCATATAAATCACCTAAAGCAGCTGGTGATGTTGCAGCCTTAGGAACATCCATAATTAACTTGTCATCTATACCAATTCTAATGCTGGATAAACCAGCTAAATCTGTTTGGTAAAACTTATCACCAGAATTAGCAGCACCACCATGAAATACTATAGCCTTAGTTGTAGCATCCTTTTGGTGTAATAATAATGCAGCTGTACTAGATATTAAATTAGCAGCAACCGAGTCAGGGATAACATAAGCATTAGTTAATGGAATACCTGTAAGTTGTTGTGTAGTTGTTACTGCTCCACCAATC
>Ga0257106_1001341_pt1 | contig 12374 bp, 9 predicted proteins | sample LP_taG_3_FD_190177 | JGI IMG/M metagenome (GOLD analysis project Ga0257106, IMG submission 190177) | Marine microbial communities from Northeast Subartic Pacific Ocean, Canada - LP_J_2011_P26_10m | ecosystem: Environmental > Aquatic > Marine > Oceanic | place: Canada: Northeast Subartic Pacific...
GGGCGCGTCGAGGGGCAGGTCCGCGTCGACGACCACTTCGTAAACCTTTGCCACCTTTTTCTTTGGGCTGGTCAGCCGATGGAGCAGGGCGCCGTCGTCGGTGAGTAAGAGGAGGCCGGTGGTGTCCTTGTCGAGCCTGCCCACGGTCTCCACCCCGGGGTTTCGTTTGCGCCATCGTTCGGGGAGTAAGTCGTAGACGCTCGGGCCCTCGCGATTGTCGTGCGAGCAGACGCACCCGGCGGGTTTGTGCATCACCGCCGTGATGCCGTGAATGAACTCTGGCGCCTCGCCGTCGATCATGAGCGACGGCGAGGACGCGAGCACCTTGGCGTCCGCGCGTCGCACGGGCTCGCCGTCGAGGGTGACGCGGCCGGCGCCGACCCATCGCTTGGCCTCGCCTCTGGCGCAGTATCCGAGCCGCGAGAGCAACCTGTCGACGCGCTCCGGGGACGACGACGACGCATCCCCACCGCCGCCCCCCTTGCCCTTCTTCTTGCCGCCCGCGCGGACGGGCACGACGCGGAGGCGGTGACGCGCGGCGACGGACGGCGCGGCCGTCCGCGGCGCGGCGCTCGTCGTCGACGCGAGCATCGCGCGCGCGACACTGAACTAAGCGGCGGGGCTCTTCAAAAATAAAAGTTAATTTAGTCGAATGAATTCATCAATTCGCACGTCTCTACCGCAGCTGGCGCATGGCGTACACCTTGGCGCCCGCCAGGCCAATCTTATCGTTCAGGATGATGTGCAGCGGGTACCCCGCGCGCACGTCCTTGTACCTGCACTCCTCCCTCAAAAACGCCGCCTTGAGTTCGCCGCCCTCGCCGATGACCTTCATCAGCCGCGGGGGAATCCCACCCGCGACGTACACACCGCCGGTGGCCAGACACTTGAGCGCGAGGTTACCAGCCTCCGCGCCCAGGATCTGGAGGAACACGTCCACCGCCTCGACGCACAGCTCGCATGTCCCGTCCAGCGCGGCGTCCGTCACGCCCGCGGGGTCCAGGTCCGGCTTGGTCTCCTGGCCCCGGTGGATCCGCAAGAAATCGTAGATGCGCTGGATGCCCGACCCGCAGCACACCTGCTCAATCTCGCACTCCCCGAGCGTCGCCTCGCAGAACGCCTGGAGCGCGCGCTGGGTCTCACCCCGTGGCGCGAAGTCCGCGTGGGATCCCTCGGACGGCACGACGTCGTACGAGGACCCGTTGTGGAAGAGCATCGCTTCGCCGAGGCCGGTGCCCGGTCCGAGCACGGCGATGGGCCCGGTGGGTGACTTGGCGGTTCCTTGGTTCAACGTGACCATCTCGTCCGGTTTGAGGTCGAGGACGCCGTAGCCGACGGCGGCGAAGTCGTTGATGACTTTCACGGATGAGATTTCGAATGACTTTTGGAGCGCGGCGCCGTCGATGATCCACGAGATGTTTGTCATTTGGCATCGATCGTCGGCGACTGGTCCGGCGACGGCGAAGCACGCGGCGGAGACTGAGCCGGCGTCGACGCCCGCGTCGGCGAAGAGGTCGGTGATGACAGACTCGAAGGTTGGATGGCCGGACGTGCCGTAGACCTTCTCGAATGTCATCGTCGCGGAGGACGGGTCGGTGGGATCCGCGGTCCACACCTGGAGTCGCGCGTTGGTGCCGCCGATGTCTCCGACGAAGACGGTCTGCGCCGCCGCGCGGGGCGCGACGGCGTACCTGGCGCGGGTTTTGGCCTTGGCGTGGCGCCTCGCGGCGACCGCGTTCTTGATGACGCGGACCGAGGAGGTCACCCTGCGATCACGGGAGCGGGAGGGAGGACGGAGGTCAGGCGCGTGGTGTGGTTTTGAAACGTTGCTTTCTTTCATCGAGCGGACGGGGTGCCTTAACCGATGGGCGGCGGCGACGGGCGGGACGCAGAGTGGGCGATGCGCGATGGGCGCGCGGGTACTCACTTGGCGAGTGTGGAAACGTGCGCACCCATGGCGGCGGCGGACATCTGGTGCGGGTCGCGGAAGAGGCGCGTCGTCGAGAGTGGCGATCGGACGGCCGATTGACGACGAGAGGCTCTCACGCGTTCCAACTGTCAGCCGATGGCTGGGAACGCATCCCCAAAACATTTCGTCTCGTATGGCCTTTTGAGATTGCTCCCGCTGGAGTTTGCCTTTAGAATCGTGTTTAATTAACGTCATGATAGTCAAAGGGGGTGTGAGTTAAAAAACTTTCTGGAGTCTACAATGGCGAAACAACCCTTCTTTCCGCCCACACCCAACAGCACTGATACAACTCGAGCACGGCCGTGCCCTTGGCATGAATAATAATCCCGAAGAGTCCGATTTGCACACGGCGCGGGGGCGGTCAGACGCACCAATCGGCGTTGACCGGACCCCCCGGCGAATGAAAAATTGGAGAAGCCGCTCAGTGGATCCCGGGATATTCCCCGCCCCAGTCGTCGCGGTTGAACATCTTCATCAGCTGCTCCCTGGCGCTCTCCTCGTCAAAGTCCTCGGGCAGCACGCACGCCTCATCGTCCTCCACGTCCCCGCACACAGCCTCGTACTGCGCCTTGAAGTCATCCGCGGACATCACCTTGACTCGCGTCTCGTCGCTCGCGATTGCTTGGGCGTCCATGTCGCTCAGCGTGTGCTCCTCGAACCCCTGCACGCTCCACTGCCCTTGCCTCAACGCGTTGGTCCGTTCCCAGTCCGTCACCTCCACCGTCTTCTCCGGCGGCATCAGCAGCACGCCGCGTCTGGCAACCTTGCACCTGTACCCGCCCTCTCGGCACGTGTACTTCAAGTCCTCGGGCCGCGCCGCTTCCACCACGGGCACGCGGCCCATCTCGGCTTCGAGCAACGTCCCGTACCTCGCCGCGTCCTCGTGCGTGGGAAAGGCGAGGATGATGTCCACCGGCACGTCATCCTTCGTGCGCTCCTGGAGGGAGTATAGGCCCTCGCTGCCGGTACCGGCGCCGAACACCAAGATGTACACCGCGTCATCCGCCGGGACGTCGTCGAGATCTTGCAGGTTACTCCAGCACACGCCTCTGTTCACCGCGCCGCCCGGATTGGCGTGAGGCGGAGTGTTGGCGGCGTCTCCTGGGGTGAATCCTTGTGGGGGTTGGATGGATGCACCTTGGGGGATGTCGAAGGTGTTCATGCCGGACGCCGCGCGCCGTGAGAGGTCGTCCGGGGAGCGCGGGGGTGGGAAGTAGAGCGGATCCGCCTTGCCGTCGTGGTCGTTCTTGTGTCCATCGTGCCACGGCTGATCTCTGCCGTCGGGGCCGAGGGCGCAGGTGCGAACGCCGCGCGTCTGGGGATTCGGTGATGGGGAATTGAGGTACGAGAAGGTCAGCGTGTTGCTCGATACATGGGTGTTCGTTCGTCCGGATGGACTCCGCGACGGTCGCGGGATTCGCGCGCGCGCGCCCCGCGGGGGGAAGCCTCGCGCCACCGCGTTCGTTTCCACCGTGGCACTCTCAGGGGGAATTATAAAAAAGAAGATGGCGGGGCGGCTTCGTTCGACCGATGGTCGATGGGTGAAAAGAAGTGGACGCGCACCTGGGAGCGGCGCGATTGGACGCGATTGCGCTTGCTCGGGCTCTTAAGTCCGAGCGCGGCGGCGAACCCGTTGGTCACGGAGGAGGTAGCCATCGCGAGTTTCCCAAAATTGGACGGCTCCGTTGTCGAGCTGTCTCACGATTTGCCGGAACGCGAGGTGCGGCCGGTTTGGACGTCGCTAGGTGCGCGCGCGCGATCTATCGAGTGATTCGAGGGTGCGAGACTCGCACACGGTCTTCGACACTCGTTCCTAACGGGAAGGTGTGGCTCGGATGCGTTCGCGTCCGGCGCTGCGTGCGGAGTTGTGCGCGCCTCGAGACGGACATGCTCGTCACGTGCAGCCCAAACCCAGCTCCGAAACCGCGCGGTCAGGACGAAAGATGCTCGCCGTGTCACCAAATCCCCAGTCACGTAACCGGCTGTGCTTCGTTCACAGATCAAATAAAAAAAAATACTAACACCTGATTGGCTGAATTCATTTCGCATGGCACCCACGAAATTTACACGGCTGACAAGGGTAAATAACCCCAGAGGCATCGTCCGTATCAGCCGTGTAAAGTGCGGAAACAGCCCGGGAAAACATGTTTTCGCGATCGCAGAGCCGAGTTTTGCCGGGTGTCTACTCGGATTGGATCGGATTCGGGTTGTTGACCACGATCGGATTAATGCGTGTTGGGGAAGACTCGGGTACATGTAAAAGAGTTAAGAACACGAGTACATGTCTGGCTATTTGGCTATTTGTTTGGCATTCTGGCCGCAGAACAGAGAGCACCGGCGAAACCAGCCAAAAACAAACAAGGCTACGCAGAACCATCGGAGGAGGAGACGGGTCACATGGCGGTGGCGTGCTCGGCGCGCGCGTCGATCCCGACATGCACGCGCCAGTCGACACACGCGGACCGCGGTAGCCGATGCCGTCACGTTCCAAACGCGACGGACGACCAAAGATCCGAGCGCACGTCGTCCCCGTCGTCCCCGTCGCAGTCATCCCCGTCGTCGTCGTCGTTCAGGCCGGCGACGTGGCGGGAGCTCAACATAGACTGGGGCAGACACCACCTGCAGACCCTCTTCGTCGACGACGCGCACGGCGTGCTGGCCAGGGGCGCCGAGGGCGTCTGCCAGCGCGTCGCCAAGTGGGCCGGCGCGGGGCACATGGTCTTCCCGGAGTCCGCCGGCCTCGACGTCCAACACGGCTCGCAGATGGATGCCGACGAGTCCATGTCGATGCTCACGCGGCTTCACCCGGTGTGCGACCACCCGAGGTACGCGGCGAAACCCAGATACGCGTTCACCGACGCCGACGGCGCGTGCGCCGACCTCGTCGTCACATGCGGGGGCGCGGATGTCGAACGAAGGGTACGAGCCGCGTCGCCGTCCGCCGTCGCGGTGGTGGATCTGTGGGAGTTTGCGCAATTCGCGGACAGAGGCGAGATCGACGGCACGGGGATCGCGGCCATCGTGCAGAGGTCCTTGGCGCTCGAGTGTGTCGCGCCGTGCATCGACGAGGCGATGAAGCTGCGCGTCGGGAATGCCTGGGGTTTGCCTAATTCGTCCGGAGGAGTCATCGACGAGGACGAGATGGCGGTGGCGAGGGCGAGGACGGTGGTCGGCGTCGCCGGCCTGGTGACGTTCTTACTGGCCATCTCGCCGCTCGAGGAGGTGACGCGAGTGACGAAGCGGTGATTTAGTTTGTAGGTTTGTGAATTAAACACACAGTTTAGCAGGTTATGTTGTTTCCCATCCCATGTTGTTTCCCCGGTGGCAGTCTCAGCCGGCGGTTTTTGTACACGTGCCGGCGAGAACACCCGTTTCTCCCGTTCTGATTTTAATCAGACCGGTTCGATCATCGGTTGGCGCGGAGGGCGCGGCGGGAGGACCTGGTGGGCGCCTCCTCCTTGACCGCCTCCGTGGCCTTCTTCGCCTTGGGCGCGGCGCGCTTGGACGTCTTCTTGGCCGGCGCCGGGGAGGGCTCGGGGTCGTTCTCGTCGTTCTCCTCGTCGTCCTCGTCCTCCTCGTTGTCCTCCTCGGCCTCTTCAGCCTCTTCAGCCTCTTCGTCAGCCTCGGGTTTCTCCGCGGTGGCCGTCTCGCCGTCGAGGGGACCGAGCGGGTGCGCCTCCTCCTCCGCCTCCTTCGCCGCCACCTCAGCCTCCGCCAACGCCTGAGCCTCGGCCGCCTTGAGCCTCTCCTCGTAGTCGTCGTCAAAGACGTGGCCCTCCGCTCGCTTCTGCGTGCGCCACGACTCGTACCGCTCGACGTGAGCCGCGTTCATCTTCTGCTCAAACTCCTCAACCTGCTGCTTAGCGCCGTCGGCACCGTCCGCGCTCTTGGACTTGCCGCCGTACGACTTCTTAGCCTTGGCGACGACGCCGTTGAGCGCGGCGTACACTTCTTTGTCGTAGAGAGCGGGTTCGTACATCTTCCACCCGTCCATGAACTTCTTGAACGCCTTGTCGCTGAGGGAGAGCTGCGAGAGGCAAAAGGCGACGTCGCGCGCGGGCTTCGGGGTGGACGCGAGTGCCGCCTCGGCGAACCTGTTGGTGAACTTGTCCGCGAGGGACTCCGTCTGCCTGTCCTTGTCGATGAACCCGAGGAGCCGGGTCATGATCTTCTGGAAGACATCCGGCGTCAACTGATCGTCTCCGGAGAGGCGGGAGAGCAAATCCGGGAGGAGGTTGTAAATCGGGTTGCCGTGCTTGCGCGACAGCTCGTGGAACAGCAGCCTCGCCACGGACGCGACGCGCGGGTCCGGGTCCTCGAGGCACCGCGCCATCTCCGCGATGTGACCCTTCACCTTCATCATGTCGTTCAGCACCAGGTGCGCCAACACCGTCACCGCGTGTTGCCTCACGCCGGCGTCCGCGTCGTGCAGCGAGTTACCCCACTCCCTCACGCCGTAGAGGTGCTGCGTCCACGGCTCGACCGCGTTGGGGAACCTGAACGCTAAGTCACCGAGCGCCACCATGAGCGCCGCGCGCGTGCCGCGGTCGGACTCGCGTCGCAGCCTGGTGAAGATGAGCGCGAGATGTTCTTCGCAGAAGACGCCGTCGATGGCCATGAGGCGGGAGAGCGCGGCCAATGCCGCGCCGCGGAGCAGCGCGTGGCCCTCGGCGACGGCGGGGTGGCCGCACAAGGCCACGACGACGGGCGCGTACGCCGCGACGATGCCCTTGCCGACGCCCTTCGCAGCCTTGAACGCGAGGAGCTCAGTCTCGGCGAGCTCCCTGGAGTTGTCGAGGTGGAGGTCCTCCGACACGGACCCTTGCCCGAGCGCGGCGGCGAGCGCAGCCTCTTCCGAGTTATCGTCACCCTTCGCCGCGGCAGCCTCGGCGCTCTCGGAAGCCTTACGATCGCGGTCCACGCGCGCGCGGCGGACGGCGCGGGCGAGCCCCTCGACGTGCACGAGGTGCCTCAACCCAACCTCGCCGAGGACGAACAAAAACCTGGAGAGAAACGCGGCGTTGACGTTTGAAGCGCCCCCCTCGCTCTCCGCCGGGGTTGGAAACGCGGCAGCCGCGAAGGACCGCACGATGTCAGCGGCGGCACCTTCGGGGTCGGGGTGGAGCGCGTAGAGCGCCGCGATGGACTGCTCCGCGCACGGGTACCACCCCCGGCCGGGCAGGCACGACGTCGGCGTCAGCACCTTGGCGAGCGCCGCGAAAACTGGGTGCGCCGCGGGGAGCGCGGGGGTGCACACGCCGAGGGAGTCGGACGTCCCCGCGTTACCCCCGGGCCGAGCGCGCGCGAGCACGGCGGCGGCGGCGCGCGCGAGCGCGGGGTTGGAGGACTTCCTGGTCTGGCACGCGCCGTCCAGCGCCGCGGCGACGGCGGCGAAGCGCGGGCCGACAATTTCGGGAACCTTAGCCGCGCACATGGACAGCACGGTGAGCGCGGCGGCTCTGGAAGCCTCCGAGTCGGTCTTATCGCCCGCCTGCGCCCAGAGCGCGGTCATCACGGCGCCTTCCGGTGGTACGCGGTTATCGGCGACGAGGAGTTTGAGGATCTCTTCCATCGCGGCGAGTTCGCCGAGCGCCGACGCGGACGCCGTGTGCGCGAGGCCCTTCGCGGCGGCCATCGGTGATTCCGCACCTCCGAGGAAGAGAACATCCACGGCTTCCACCGCGGCGTCACGGACGGACTGATCGCGGGAGAAGACGAGGCCGAGCATGCGTCGCACGCCTTCGTCCGCGCCGTCGACGCCGAACTGCTTGAGTCGAACGAGAAGGCCGGTGGCTTCGATGGCGTCGGACGGCGTGGCGGACGCGAGGAGTCGGCAGAGGACGGTGACGGCGCCGCCCATCTGCACGGCGAAGCCGAGCGCGGTCTTGAGCGCGGCGACCATGGTGCGGACGGCCTCGACGCCGCCGTCGAGCTCGGGCGCGGCGTCGGCGTCGCCGGCCACGGGCTTCTCCTCGGGCTCCGTTGGCTCGTCGGCGTTCTGGTTCTCGGCGTCGGATCCCTCCTTCGCGGATTCGCCCTCGGGCTTCTCGGCATCCTCCTCGTCGCCCTCCTCGATGGTCTCGGGCATTTGCTTCTCGAAGGCATCCGTCTCGCTCTCCTCCTCGTCGGTCACGGGTGGAGCCATGGCCGCGAGCTTGGCCTCGTACTCGGCCAAGGAATCGGCAAACGCGGCGGAGGGAAGCGTCGGGGCGAACGGGTTGAAGCCCAGCATGGTGGCCAGGAGGTTCATCGCGGCTTTACGCACGAGCGCAGCCTTATCGCCGAGCCGCCCGATGCCCAGGTCCGCGACGACGAGCCAGTGCGACAGCGGAATCGCCTTCTTCTCAGCCATCATGGACCACGTCTGGAGCACCCGGGCGCGAGTGAAGGCGCTGACGTCGTGAGTGCGGTCCACGAGGAGGTCAAGGAAGCCTTGCTTGGCGCGGAGTAAAGGCGCGTTGGCGTCCGACGTGGTCCTGTCCTGGTCCCTGTCCAGTGACCCGGAGGATGCGTCGGAACAGAGAAGGCGACCTGTGAACAAAACACGAGTTCAGTCTAATCGCCTATACGGGAGGGAATTAAAAAGCAAACTCACCGAGCACGGTGACCAGGGAGGATCGGAGCGAGTACGCCTCGCCGTCGAGGTGCGGGAGAAGGAGCGAGATGTTGGTCATCGTCGTCTTGGGCATGCGCTCGGCGAGCTCGGAGATGAACACGCCGACGCATCGCACGCCCACGGCGTCGGAGAGCTGCTGGCGCTTGTACTCCGCGGGGTCCACGTTGCCAACCTGTTGAGGATAAAACAACGACGTCAATCTAATTGCCCATACGCAAGCAAAAATAAACTCAAAATAAACTGACCTCTCTGAGCAACGAAGCTGCGAGTCTCGCGTTCTCGTGCCTGTCCGCCGCGGCTGCCGCGCACTCGGCGATGGGCCCCGGGAGGTGCTCGTGCTTGTTGAGGAGGTGCAGTAGGGACGTGGTGACGTTCTCGAGCTGGCCCCACTTGAGCGCGCACGCGCCGAGCATGTCGAACGCGGCGGCTTTGGTCACCTTGCTTCGAAGCGCCGACTGCGATTCCATGGCGGCGCACGCGAGCGAGGTGAACATGGTGAGGAAGCCCTCGGGTGGTTGCCTCGGCCTGAAGAGGTTCCAGAGGTCCACGTCGAGGACGCCGGACATGACGTGTAGGACGCGTTCGCGCTGTTCGTCCCATTTCCACTCGGCGAGCGGCGCGGTTTTCTTGGACCCTTTCTTACCTTTGCCGGATTTTGGATCCTCGGTGGGTGGCGCGGCGCCGGCGTTGGCGGCGTCAGCCTCCGCGCCCTTGGCGAGGTGGTACACGAGGGTGCTGTAGCACTTGAGCGCCTCGCGGTGGGACGCGACGGCGTCGGCGCCGTCTGCGCCCGCGCCCGCCGCGAGCATGGTGTGCGCGGCGGATGACAGCACGGATAGGTTGCTGCAGAGCGCGTCGCAGAGGCGGATGCGCGCGACGGCGGAGAGGCGATGGAAGTCGCGGACGCACACGTAGGCGCGATCGAAGATCTCCTGCTCCATGATGCACGTGGCGTCGTTGTCGCATAGGTCGTGCGTCAATCGCTCCACGAGCTCGTTCGCCTCGACGTCCCTCATGGACGAGACGTCCTGGACATCTTTGGGGAAGAGCGCGCCCTCCCGCGCGGGGGCGGTCTCGAGGTCGGTGAGCGCGAGGGGGATATCGAACTCCATCGCGACGATGCGGTGGCGATACTGCGTCGTGTGGGCGCGACGAGCGTCGTTCACGGCGTGTGTCGCGCGTGTCTGAAGTGGCGTCAGTCGGGGAGATTTACTTTCCCCTGTTTTCAGGTAACGGAAAAAGTCGTGAGGGGTTTTGTATGGGGCAGTTTTCCAGTCTATGACCCAAGAGTTAGGTCGGTCGCAGCAAAAAGTCCGACCGAAAAAGCCCAAAACGCTCAGGTCGGGTTTTCCGAGAATCTCTCGTTTGCGGCCGCACCCACACACGGGTTGCGCCACACACATGACCGAGGCTGACTTCGACCGACCCGAGCTCGCCGACCGGCTCCTGCGCAAGGCGGAGACCGCGATTCGCGGCAGGACCTCCCGCATCCTCTGCGTCATCGAGCGGTGCACCGACGAGCACAACTACAGCGCCGTCATCAGGACGTGCGAGGCGCTCGGGGTGCAGCACATCTGGCTCGTCGACCCAGTGGAGGTGAGCTACGACGGGCTCGTGGACGACGACGACCTTCACGACGACGTTCACCACGATGACGACGATGACACCGGCGATCGGGGACACAACAAAGCGTTGCTGAAGTCGCACGGACACGGATCCGCCTGGAGAGAAGCGCACAAACTCTTCGCACGACGCGCCAACGAGTTCACCTCCATCCGCGAGTTCCAAACCACCGCCGCATGCGTCGACGCACTGCGCGAGGCTGGATACGCCATCTGGGCCACGGACCTGTCCCAGAAGGCTGTCGCGATGACCCACGACGCGTTGCGCGACGCCGGCTACGGCGACCCGAACGATCCCGCCGTCACCGTCGTTCCCGAAAAGCTCGCGATCGTCTTCGGCACCGAAAGCGTCGGATGCACCGAGGAGATCTTACAAGCGGCGGATTCACGGGTGTACCTGCCCCTGCGCGGGTTCGCGGACTCGCTCAACCTCTCCGTCGCAGCCGCGCTCTGCATCCAGACGCTCTTCCACCTGTGCCCGGAGGCCGTAGGCGCCATGGACGAGACGGAACGGAATGTTCTCCGGGAGAAGTGGTTCACGCAGCTCGCGGCGCAGAGGGTCATGACCCGGTCGCAGGACAGGCAATTGCGGGATACCAAGACGCGGCTCACGAGGTGCCGTAAGAAGCTGCTACGGGCGGAGATCGTGACGGATCCCAACGGGCCGGACGCGGGCGCACTGAGAGTCGCGGCGCTCGAGGCGGAGGAATCACAGCTGTGTTTAGAAGTGGAGGCGATGATGGGGGAGAGGCGGGTCGCGGCGAGACGGGCGATTCAGCCGTACCTCGATGACCCGCCGGCGCCGCTGCGGGACATGCGTCGCCCTGACGAGCACAGGGAGGCGTACGTTGGGAAGGGCGTCCGCGCTAAGAACGCGGAGCACTGGCGAGGGATGCCCGCCGTCGCGGGGAGCGGCTCGATTAAAAATCACACCAAGAAGTTGTTCGAAGGGGTCGTGACTGCCGAACCATAGGAATTATGAAATGAAGATAGGCAATTAGACCACTAATTAGACCACACGTAACCGTTTGCGCGTCGAAGTGTTAACCCGATGGTCAAGGGCAAATCTGAATCCCAGCCCAGTCAGCGTTCGTGAACGATTTCAACCTCCTTTTTCGATGGTTTGGCCGGGGCAGAGAGAGCGGTCCAGGGGACGCGCGCCATGGGTCCCGTGATCGCGGACGACGACTCGTCCGATGACGAGGTTCCTCTCGCGCAGCGCATGAAGCAGGAGGCTGCCACCCCCAAAGGTGCGCTTAGATCCCGACCCCGAGGTTTTAAATTCCCACCTCGAAGCGGGTTCTGTCAGCCCGTCAGCGGAGGAGTGTTAGGGCAACTATAATCCGCCCGTTCGAGCGCGGGCGCGGGGCGCGCGCGTGTCGATCGGGATCGTGCGGCGTCGCAGATGACGTTCCCCGTCGCATATCCCGCCCGAGCCGCGCGCGTGTAGACCGCCACGGCGCCGCGCGGAGGTTCCACTCGCGCGCCCAAACCCGATATTTCACCCCGCCTCTCATCCACCAGTCTCTGACGCCCCTCCGTTCCCTTCCCCGTCCCCCGATCAACAGCGGTGGCGGTCAAGAAGCCCGTCGCGAAGGGCAAGATCAAGATGAAGATGAAGAAACCCGCGAAGAAGAAACCCGCGAAGAAGGTTTCGACCGGTCCGGTCCGCGAGAAGAAGGTGTACGACCTGCCGGGGCAGAAGAAGGACACGCCCGAGCAAGGCGAGTCCCTGCGCAAGTTTTACGTATCGATGCGCACGCAGGTCCCGGAGAGCGTGATGGCTGAGCAGTGGCTCATGGAGCACGGCCTGTTGCCCGAGGACGAGGCTGCCAAGGCGTACAAGAAATTCCTCATCCGCAAGGGACGGGACCCGAAGAAGGCTTCGATGAAGAAGAGCGGGGGCGCGTCCAAGCCCTCCAAGCCGAGGCCGAAACCGTCGGTGAAGAAGGAGGCCAAGTCGCCGGCGGTCAAAAAAGTGGGTGGAATCAAGCGGAAAGCGGCGCTCGACGACGACGACAGCGACTCGGACATTCCCCTGGCGGCGCTCAAATCCAACAACGGCGGCAGTGGGTTCAAGATTCCCAAGAAGGAATAGAGAAGACAGGCGGACGTACGGACGGAGAGCGCGTGGGAGTAGTGACGGGAGGACAGAGTCGCGAATAAG
>Ga0257106_1001342_pt1 | contig 12373 bp, 11 predicted proteins | sample LP_taG_3_FD_190177 | JGI IMG/M metagenome (GOLD analysis project Ga0257106, IMG submission 190177) | Marine microbial communities from Northeast Subartic Pacific Ocean, Canada - LP_J_2011_P26_10m | ecosystem: Environmental > Aquatic > Marine > Oceanic | place: Canada: Northeast Subartic Pacific...
CTCAGCCGCCGTCGCCAGCTCGTCGATGCGATCCGCGCGCGCCTTCTTCACCGCAGCCTTGGCGATGAGCCGTTCTTCCTGTGCGCCGGTTCCCGACGCGAGCGCCGCGAGTTTCGCGGCTTCGATTTCCTCTGCGGCGGCGAGGTATTGTTCGGTGCATCGTGATTGTTCCGATGAGTTTGACGCGTTGATCACGCACTCGGTTTCAGCTTCTTCGGCGGCGCGTTCCATCTCGCGGAGGGCGACGTACATGTCGGTGACGTTCGTCTTGGGCTTCTTACTGCCGGAGCCGGATGGAGCGGACGTTGAGGCGGCGCGAGTGTGTGTGACGAGTTGAGGCCGGCGGGTGAACCCCGCGGCTCCGTTTCGATGCGCGGGGGGCCTGGGCGCGGTGCCGCCCGGGGTGTTGGTGGAGCGCGATGGGAGCGGGGTGGTGATGCGCAGTCGCGCGATCGGCGCGCGGAGGATCGGCGTCGACATCGTCACGATGCGAGTGTGTGTCGAATGCGTGAGTGTGTGTCGCGTGTAGCGACTGTCAGTCCAATGGAGCGGGGGATGGGCCGGGTCAGTCGACGCGTTCGATCTGACGAGGATCGGGGAGGTGCCAAAAAAAAGTGAGCGGAATGGATCCAAGCGACGCGGGGCCGAAGAACGAGCGCGGTGATCCGAGCGGACCGGGCGCGTCCGATGGGTCCAACGGGACGATCGCGATGCTCCGGTGACTCACCCGTGGAGGTGCGATGCGCGCGGCGTGGTTTGGCTGCGCTCGGTTTCTCGCTGGGATATTTGTGCTCCGTTGGCACTCAGGCTGACGAGGCGAATCATCCGCTGAGATTTTGGCTCAGATCCACAGTGGAGGAGCCAAGAAAAAAAGCCACGACGGGGCCACACCTCGCGACACTTCGCCCCGTATCGCGACCATGTCGACCCTACCCGACTCGTCGATGCCCGATCCGAACGAACCTACGTTTGATCCCGGCATGGACGTGGCGATCCTCGTCTTCTCTCACGTCGAGCACGTCAAGACGCGCCTCAACCTCGCCCGGGTTAACAAGTTGTGGTTGCAAGCCTCCAAGCCAGCCGCGGCGTATCCAAGCAGGTTCAACTTCGACGCGTTCCCGCGCATGGATGGACACACGCGGCTTACTCGTGTCATAGGCCTGCTGGACAACGACGAAGCTCTGTCTCTGCCCTGCGAGAGAGTCGTTGGACTTCTTGGTGGACCTGCGAAGTTCGTATGTGACTTCGCTGCTTGCCGGGGGAGTGTAAGACTGCTGAAGTGGGCGCGAGTGAACAACCGCGTTTGGAGTGCATACACGTGCCAATGCGCAGCCAAGATTGGACACTTGCCCGCTCTCCAGTACTTGCACGAGAACGGGTGCCCTTGGGACATTTCCACGTGCACTTGGGCCGCCGAACGCAAACGCTGGGACTGCTTGCAGTACCTTGTGGACAACAAGTGCCCGGAGTGGGAGACATACGCCAAGTACTACGCGAAGCACCTCAGATGAATACAAGTCCCATTCTCGTTTCAAACAAGATCCACGCATCTACAGTGTTATTAGACTCCTCTCATCGTCAATCGTCGTCGGAATCCGCGAGTTGTCCGTCGTACGCGTCAAATGTAACAACCTCGCTCATGTCCCCGAGCATGCCCGTGTAGTGCCTTAAACGGCCGGGGATCCGAAACGGCGCCCTGTGCGACGTGTGCCTACGATGTACCGACGACCCGAACCGCCGCGTCGTCTGCATCGGCGTAGGCGCGAAGCCGGACGCGTAGGCGCCGTCTCTATTAGTCGCCTCCGAGCCGCCAGCCGGCGCTTCGGGGTTAATAACCCCCGCGGGTTTCTCCCCGATGTTCGCGCTGACCCGCGGGGAACCCCGGTTGGATCCGAAGCCGCGACCTCCCGTTCCCCCGCCGACGCCGCTACCGCTCTTCTTGTTCGAATTCGAATCGTCCCCGTGGGTACTGTTAGTAGGGGCGCGCTCGGCGCACTTGAAAATTTGCCCGTCGGTCCCCGCGAAGGAAACCCCGCCCGGCATCTCCATCAGCGCAGCCTGCAGCGCCACTAAGAACCTGTTGTTCGCCCTTAACTTCTTCTCAAACTCACTGGCGTTGAACGCGAGCTGGTAGAAGCACGTGATGTGGCACTTGAGCGGATCGCGCATCTCCCGGCAATACACGGTGAACGTTCCGCAAGTGTAGTTCGCGGGATCCGAATCGATGTGAGCCTGAAAATAAAACACGACGTCAGTCCAATTGCCCGTACGTACGGAAATCAAATACGAAATTATAAAAGTAAACTCACCGCCATCGCGTTTTGCACGCTGTCGATGTCCGCCTGCGTCACCCCGAGGTCCACGTTGAACGTCGTGTTCATCCACAGCGGCGGCGATCGTGACAGGTTGAATATCCGCGCGTCCAGCACGGTTGACACGGGCAGGAAAATAACTTCGCCCCAAAAGTTGACCACCACGAAAAAACTCAGACCGAGTTCCCGAACCTGTAGTATCTCACCATCCACGCGGATCCAATCCCCAACCCCGAACGGGTTGGTGTAGAAGATCATCAGCAACGCCCTGAACATCGTCGCGGCGGTGGTGCCAAACACGAACGCGGTGGCCAGCACCGCGGACGATACCAGCACCCTGTAAAAGAAAAAAACACGCTGTCACACGAATTGCCCATGTGGAAATAAAAATAAACTTACCAGATCCCCGCCACGTCCACGTTGAAGATCCCGAGCGACACGAATAAGACGACGACCGCGAGCGACGCCGCGATCATGACGCCGACGTTGTTGACCAGGTCACTCGTGTCCGACAAAGTCTTGCCGAGCGCCTCGCGCTCGGCGTAAATCTTCCGCATGGCGCTCGCGACGTTACCTTCGGACAAGGCTCGGACGCCGCCATCCGCGCCGCCGACCAGCGCAAACGCCTCCTCCACGAAATTCGCTGTAAGAGTTGAACAAAACAAGACGTCAGTCTCATTCGAATTGCGCAAACGATAATTGAAAGTAGCTCACCGTCGACGAAATCCGCGACAGCCTCTGGAGTCACGAACGGCGTCCCGGGCCTTCGAAGGTGGTTGAACATCATCGCCGCGGCGGCGTCCGCGGCGCGTTCCGTCTCGGTATCCCCACCGGACATCCCGCCCGGGTGCGACACCTGCGAGACCCCATGCTCGAATCCCATGCTCGGCGCGGACCCCTGCGCGAAACCCGGGGAGCCTGTACATAAAACACGACGTCAGTGCAATTGCCTATACGAGAATTAAAAGAAACTGACCGAGCCGCCTCGACGAATCGTTTTTTTTGGGTTTGAGCCGCTGCATGGCGCGCGTCGTCTTGCGAAACGGGAGCGAGAAGAGCCCCTTCTTGACGTGCCTCGCCGCGGCGTTGACGACCGCGATCGGGACCTCCCCGGCGTCTAGTGTGCCAACCTCGGAGTCGCCCAACGCGGAAGCGGCGGCGGCGCCCGAAGGTTCGTTCCTGTAAAAAGTAAAAAACACACGAACGTTCATCCATAACTAATTGCCCATACGGTAATTAAAATAAACTTACCAAGCGGTGCCCGAGCCGCCGCCGTCGGATGAGGACCCTTCGCGTTCGCCGTCGGAGCTGTGTGCCGATGACTGGTCGGCGTTGACGGCACCCTGGTCGGCACCCTCGGCGACCGGCGGGAGGTCAAGTGAGTTGCCGTCGTGGCTGTCGTGGCCGTTTGCGTAGTCGGTGAACTGCACGTGCATCAGAGACGGCCGGTGGTCGGAGCCCTCGATCGATCCGGCGTCCGATCGAAGCGTCTCGAACGGGGAATAATCGGAACCCTCCGAGTCGAAACTCGCGTCCCGTCGGTGGTTTCCTATGTGCGTCGCCTCGAGCGTCGCGAGCGAACCCTCACTGCCGCCGCGCCGCATGCCTCCGCCGTTGTTTCCACCGTCAATTTTATTTTTATTTTTATTTTTCATTCGTTCGTCTCGGCGCTTCTTCTGAAGCGCGCCGCGTACCAGCTTCCACGCCTTCCCTTGGCTCTTCGCCGGCCGCGGCCGTGGACGTATGGGCGGCCCCGCGAGTTTCTTTAAGATGTTCTCCTGCCGCACGGTGGTGTGCAGCTGCTCCCAGAACGTGCTCGAGTGCAGTCGACTGGTTAAATTCTTCACCCCCAGCGAGTGCACCTGTGAATATGATAACAAAACACGCCGTCAATCCATTTAATCGCCCACACGAGAATAAGAGTTGAAAATAAACGCACCAGCGCGGCGAATAAGACGATGCACGCGGTGGCGAAAGCCTTCGTCGTCGTCGAGTGCACGCCGTCACTCACGTGCGTCACCTGTACACAAAACACACGGGACGTCAGTCTAATCGCCCATACGAAACACATTAAAATAAACGCACCGGCCGGACCAGCGTGGCCCAGGAGACGGTGATGCCGATCATCAGCAAAAGCCGCTTGAGCGGACCTCGCAGGACGTGGAGGTAGTACACCACGGATTTGAGCGCTGTGGCTTGTCCGCCGTGAGCTCGTTGGTGCTCGAGCCTGTAATGAACAAAACACACGTGACGTCATCACTCTAATTGCCCGCACGATGATTTAAATAAACGCGCCTTCTTTGCTCGGCGGGGTTGGCGTGGATGGGTTTGTTAGACTCGGAATCGGACGACGCGTCGCGCGCGAGCCTGTCGAGCATGTAGATGGTGGTGCCCACGAGCCATCGCGCGAGGAATCGGCCTGTGTGGGTTCGATTCGGGATTTGTTTAGGGTCAGTCGGAGGAACAGATGGGTGGGTGCCTTCTGAAGAAGGGAAAAAAGGAATGACCGTCTTCATCGATGGAAAGTTCTGAAGCACGTACCGAGCAGGATGCACGCGACGAAGAGCATCCACCTCCACGTGTTCTCCTCGTCCCCGATCGTCTTCTTCTGTTCGGTGTCGTCGCTCAGGAGCATCTTCGCCCGCACCCACATCGCCACCGCGAGGAATCCCACGCCGAGGATGAGATCCATCTTGCCGAGTGTCCAGTACAGCGCGATGGACGCGAGCTCCTTGGGTTCGCCGCAGCACCCTCCGTCGTCCTCGTCGTCGGTGACGTCCGTGTCGTCGTTGCCGTGGTCGTCGTCCGCGCCGGCCTGATGATGATGCGTGCCGCCGGGCTTCCTCTCGCGCTCCAGGGATCCACGCCGATGTGTGGTCTCTCGCGGCGGCTTGGCGGCGGCGTCGTCGTCGGCGCCGTCGAACGAGATTGAAGGCTTGCGCAGGCTCCCGACAGCCTTGTCCACGGCGGATGCGCTCGGCCGTCCGCGCAGTCCCTTGCCCGCGGAGTGGTCCCCGAGCCATAGTCGTACCTCGTCGGCACTCGTCGCATCCTTGGGAGGCGTGGTATCGGGTCCGGTCATGGCGCCACGGTGAAGGCGCGCGTGGTGAGTCCGCTCGGCACCTTCCACGCGCTTCGACGGTTATTTTTGAGAAACACGTTTTCTGAAAACGCGTTTTCCGAGCGTTCGAACCTTTTTCGGGGAAATCGGCAGATCGAACACAGAGCAAACAGTTGGAAGCGATAGTTTGGTCTAACACAATTCCACATATCCCTGTGGGTATTGTATGGGTATTGTTGCTCCTCGCGTACAATTACAAGAGCGATTTCAAGAGCGATTCAAGAGCGATTTCAAGAGCGATTCAAGAGCGATTTCAAAGCCGAGGCGCTCTTCCCTTCACTCATCACTGGCGCTCCATCATGGCGTCGCCTCTTCGTAGCCCGGCGACTCGTGCGCGTCAATCCGCGCACGACGACGAGATCTCCCGCGCGATGGACAAGGCCGTGAAGACCCGAACGGAAACCTACGAGCAGTTCGCCTCCCGTCTCCCCACCGTCGACCGCCGCGAGAGAGGCATCTCTGACGAGCTGAGGGGCGCCCTGAGCGCCATCGAGCGCGTCAACGCGGACCTCGCGTCGCTCAACGGCCCGGCCTTACCGGACCCGCGCAAGACGGACGAGGAGTTCGAAGCGGAGCTGGTTCAGTTCAGGGCTTTCGCCAAGAGCTTCGGGGAGTTTGCGCGCGAATTCGACGCCGACGGCGTTCCGACCGATCGCTCACAAACAGGGTACGCGCGCGGCGGCAGCGCCGACGACGCGAACGCGAAGATGGTGGCTGACTTCAAGGCGGCGGTCATGAAGGGCGACGCGGATTACGGCGCGGCGGGGTCACGGCACGACGACCTCGTACGCCCGTTCCATCGATCAAACGACGATCATAACAACGACGAGGCTACGAATAAGAGGTCCAAGTACGCGGTGGACCGCAACGGGTCGCTGACGGTGGACGGGTTCGACCCCGACGCGCCGCCGTCGGACCTGGAGACGGTGGACATGGGCGAGGGCGACACACCTTTCTTCCTCGAATCGCCCAAGATGGCCAAGTTCGACAACTGGGTCCCGCACCGCGCTTCTTCCGACGACTCCGACTCCGATTCTCTCGACGCGGATGACGATTCGAAGCCCACGTCATCGTCCGAGGACTCCGACGAGGACTCCGACGGTTCGTATTCCGCGTACGAGGACGAGGTCGAAGCGGCCGCGATGGAGGAGGAGAAGCGGCTGAAGGCTGAGCTGGCGCCCATCCTCGGCGGGCTCACTGGATCGGGGAATAAAAAAGTACCCAAGGGTTACGGCTCCGCGTCGCCGATGAAACCTACGCCGGTGAAGACCGTCGGGTCGGCTGACGCGACGGCGCCGTTACGGCCGCGGACGACGGTCACGGGCGGGTACGGCAGTGGAGGCGTGAGCCCGAGCGCGGAGGCTGCGGCGAACCGAACCTCCCCGTTTGTTCGCGTCAAGGGTGACGACGAGGGTGACGAGGAGGACGAGGAGGGAAGGGCCAGTGCCGGGATGTTGAAGCGGGCCCGGCGGCGGCTCAAGGGCCCGGGGCGATGGGCCGTCGACGAAGACAGCGAAGGTGCCGAGGGTGCCGACACAGCTGTGCCGAAACATCCGAGCGTCGCCGTGGACCTCGTCATGTTCAAGATCAAATGCGGCAAGTGCTCCGCGACTTTGAAAATCCCCGCGGGCGTCGACGTCTTCCGCTGCCCCAAGTGCGCCTCCAAGCTCCGCGTGCCGAACGCACAGGCTAACGGTCAGGCGGCACCGGCGGGTTCTATTAAATCTAACGCTAATAAGGCGATGAAGGAGCTGTCGGACGTGGCGCGTAGTACCCGGGACGTGATCACGCGGCATAAAACGGAACGAAGGCGTGAGGCGACGAGGGAGGCTCTTTCGGAGTCGCGGGCGGAGCTGATCCGTCACGTGGAGTTTTCAAAGTCGCTGGAGGATGTCATCGACGAGATGTGCAGGCAGGTGAGCGCGAGGACGGGGGTGGCGGGTGGTGCGTAGACGTCGGCGTTTGTTCGGGGGGGGGTAGTCGCGGGATTTGTGATGATGAGTTTTGATTTCATTCGTCGCTGAAAAATTCAACCGTTCGTACTTGAACCGTGTCATCCCCGACTCACCCCTTGTTTCGTTGGATATCAGCTTTGAGATCAATAGTCGTCACGAAAGTAAAGGGATGAGTCGGAGATCTGCGGAAAACGAAGGTTCAAGTACGGCGTCGAGGTACTCGCGACTGGGCGCGTTGAAGAACCGATTCATCGCACTTGAGCCGTCGCATCCCCGACTCACCCCTCGTTTCGTTGGATGTCAAATCTTACAACTTGACAGTCTTCACGAAAGTAAAGGGATGAGTCGGAGATGCCGTGCTTGAGCTGAAGTGCGACGTCCTGGTCCTCGCGTCGCGGATGAAGTGAGGCTGACCCGCCGCGCACGGCTGCTGGAGGAAGTCATATGATCATCTACTCAGTTTCCGCGTCTGTGTCTCTGTTGCTCTCGTATCGACAACACCTGATCCGCGGGAACCTTCTCCGCGCGTAGAGTCGAATTTCCCTACGCGTGGAGAAGGTTACAGTGTTTGTTGCAACCAGGTGCTGCCGGTAAAGTAATCTAAGTTGAACAAGGCAACAGAAACACAGAGTTGGTCGAGCGTAAGCGCTAACTGAGCCGTATCTTCCTCCAGAAGCCGTGCGGCGAACGCGAGCCCACGCGTCAAATCTCAAATCACCCCACTCACGGTACCCACGCGAACGTCGCTCGCTCCCTGTCGTCCACCGCCGCCTCCCTCGCGCTCAACTCCGCGGGCACGTTCAGCACCTGTGAACAAAACACACGTCATACTAATTGCCCGTGCGGAAATAAAATGAACTCACCACCACCGGGCATGAACCGCAGCGGTGGACGCAATAGTTGGTCACCGAACCCTGTAAATAAAACACGACGTCAATCTAATTGCCCATACAAACATTAAAATAAACTCACCGTCACTAACTCGCGCAGTGTTCCCTTACCGTGGCGCGCCATGGCGACGCACGCGGCGTTGGTCGCGGCGGCCACCTCGCAGACGAGCTCGCCCACCTTGGCGCAGTCGGTATCGTACGCGGCGACTGGGAAGATACGAGTAAACAGTCAGCCGAGATAGGAGCCAGTGAAAAGCCAAAAAAAGCCAAAAAAAGAAGTAGTCAAGCGAGCTCACCTTCGAAACACGCGGCGTCCTCGGGGAGGCCGAACTGCACGAGCCGCGGGAGGTACTCGCGTCGCATCGTCGCCTCGGCCTCGTCCATCCACACCGCCGCGGCCTCGTCGTCCGCGGCGTTCGCCTGGGGAATGAACGATGGGGAGGAAGATACGCCTGTCGTCAGCGCCACGGTCCACTGCGTGTTTTGGTTCCTCAGAGAGAGTTACTGAGCGGGGACTGACTGAGCTTCACAGCCGAAGAAAGAAGCGGGTTCCTCGGACGGTGTGAGGGAAAGCGCCCTTCGTATCGGGCGCATTTAGGGTAAAGAATATGATATCGAGTGACTCACCTCGGAAGGTTCGTAGCCGAGCGCCGCTTCCCTGGCGCGGCGCCTCCAACCCCTTCGTGGCGCCACGTGAAGCAACAGGAAGGTATCGCCGTCCCTGTAGAGGTTATCGACACACCACTTGAGCACCGCGTCGGTCTCGATCCCGCGCCCGCCGTCCACCGGGAGGAGCACGACCCTCTCGTTGCTCGTATCGGGGTTTGTATCGGGGTGCGCTGGGACGAAAGAAGGGGAGGTTGGTGCTGTGCGTAGGTGGTCCTGGAAATCACGCGCCGCCGCGCCGCCGCCGACGGCGACGCCCGGGGGCGTGCCGGGGCTCGTGCGCGGCTTGGTCATGCCGTGGCGACGATGCGCGTGCTGTGTGGAGTGAAAGAAGGGGAGGGTCCGAGTTGTCGTTGTCGAGCAGTCGAGTGGAAGAAAACTTGCTTGGAACGACCGAAAGCTTGGCAGCTTGGTCGACGGGACCTGTAACCGCCCGAATGAAAAGGGTGTTCAGCTCATCAGAGGCGTCGCGCGCGCGAGCACGCGCGTGACCTCCCCCGCGGCATCGCCGCGCCGGCTCGGTGACCTCCCCTCGAGTCGGTGACTCCCTCCGACGCGCGTCGCGGCGCGTGCCGGCGCCGCGTGGATCCCTCCGCGCGCACCCAGATGCCCACGCGTTTTGCAACCCCGTCTCACGCGCTCGATGTTCGCGAGCACGTCTTCACCAGCCTGCTCCTCGTGTCCGACCTCGGATGGATCCTGCTGCTCCCGTTCGTCAACCCCGCGATGCTCATCGCGGTCGTCGTCTTCGTCGCGCGCGTCGTCGCGACCACCGATCGCACATCGCGCCCGCACGAGTCAACCTCCTGGACCGCAACGTTGTTGTGGTGCGTCGGTAACTCATTCTGGATGGCTAACGACTTCGCGAACGATGCCCCGGGCGGCATACCACTCGGCATCGGGCACCCGTCACCGATCATCCTGAAGTGCGCACTGTACGCCGCTGGAACGACGCTCGCGGCGGGGCTGGCGTACGTGGCGTGGTACTTCATCCACCTGCGATACACCCCGGCGTTTGTCGCCGCAGCCGCGAATGATGCCCCATCGGACGGGGGAGAGAGAGGTCGATCGCCGCCGAGTACGAATGCATTCAAAGGACCCGCGTTCCTGCCGAACGTGTTGAACGTCAAGTCGCACGCCGAGTACGAGGGCATATCTACCGCGCTGTGGATCGCTAAAGACCTGTGCTGGTGGTCCGCGGTGGAGATTTTCCCAAACTCGATTTTCCTCGAAGCGGTGACGGTGCTCGTCGCGTCCGCGCTCATCGCGCACACCGTCGACGCGGCGGTGCTGACGTGGCACAACCGGGATTTGATCGGGTTCGTGAACCAGGCGACGCTGCTGTGCTGGGTGTGCAGCTTTGCGATTTGGTGCTTCGGCGAGGTTTTCTTCGAGGAGTACGAAGACGATATGCCCGGAGACTTTACGTTTCTGACAAAGCCGCCGAGTCATCCGCTGAACCTGCGCTGGTGGGCGAGCTGGGTGCTGACCGCCGGGACGGTGTTCTTCTTCGGGTTCTGGGCGGTGTACGCGTGTTTGGTGTCCATAGATGGATCCAGAGAGGAAACGAAAGAACCGCCGTCATCCCCCGTCGAGACTGACCGGCTGTTACGGATGGCTCCAATACCGGAGGCTTAACCGGGATTAGGTATCTCCACCGTACGATGTTAACGAGTCGTTGACGCGGTGTCCATTGTAATGTATAGTAGTCTACGATGATGTATCACGCCGCTGACTCTTACATGAACAGCTGCGACGCGATCGGCTGCTGTCCGTAAGCCGCCGCCCACGACGGCGGCGTAGTCCACTTGGAATCATTCGCATCGTTCGATCGAAGTGGAAACCTCTCGGTCCCGTCGCCGCCGTGTATAACCCGCGCGACCGCTTCCGCCATCGCCTTCGCGTCCTCCGTGTTATCCCCCTCGGAGCACGTCGCGATGAGCGCCGTGCCAGTGACCCCGGCGTCCCTCAGCGCCTTCACCAGCGACCACGGCGGCGTAGCCTTCTCGTTCTCAATCTCGTTCGTCTGATTATGATGAGGGATGTTCGCGGCGACGCATCGGTCGTCGGGGGCGCCGGATGCGGTGACGTGCCTGAACGACGTACCCCCGATCTGCCCCGGCGCATTTGCATCCGTGGACGGCGCCGACGCCAGCACGATCACCTCTTTAAACCCCGATTCACGCGCCCATCTCGCGGTGTCCGCCGCGAAGGTTCTCTGCGATCCGAGCGCCACCTCCGCGCGCTGCTGCGCGAGTACGACGCCGGGCGCGTCGTCGTCGTTGACGCGGTACACCTCCATGCTGAGCGCGATGTGCCCGCCGCCGGGGCCGCCGGTGCTTCCCGCCGCATCGTCGCCGAACGCGTCGCGGCCGACGCACGGGAGCAGCGCGGGATGATCGAGGCACCCCATGCGCGACGCCCCTTCCAGCGACGCGACGAGCAGATCGGTCGCGAGCTGCCCGACGTTGCCGTGCGACACCACCGGCAGGATCAGCGTGTCGCCCGCGAAGGATACCGACGACGAAGCGTCCGAGACGGGATGGAACTCCATGGCTACCGCTAGTGTATCACGCGCACGCCCCTCGCGCACAGCCCTGTGCGGGTGCGAGGGCGATGATGAAGAGATCTAAAAGCAAAGGGTTTGCCATAGGAGTCAACAAAAAATTGTTTGGATTAAAAGCGCTCAACCGCGGTAGTTACGTCACTCATCACTTCTTCCTCTTCTTCCCACCCTTCTGCGCCACCAGCCCCCCTCCTTCCGCCTTGTTCGCGACATGTCTTAGCTCCTCCAGCAGCGCCGGCACCGTTCGTTCCTCCCCTTTCGCCACTCGAATCGCGTCGTCTATGAACGGGGACCCGTAAACCTTGGACGGATTGCGAAAGCTCCAAGCCCACGTTGTGGGCCACATCTTACTCGGATCCCGCGCGAGTTGATTCAGCATCGATTTCCTGTCTCCGGTGCAGTAGTTCTTGGCGCTGTACGCGCTCTCGGGGTCCGGTAAGGACATTGTACCGCGGCGTTCGGCGGAGAGGGACGCGGATGGGTCGTAAATGGTCTGCTTGAACCACGACACGAGCTGACCCCACGCGAAGTGCGGCTGGTACTTCTTCTTCATGACGTTGTCGATTTTACCGCGGAACACGGTGGGAAGCTTGCGTCCACCGAGTTGACCTTTCTTATCACCGGCGGCCGTTTCGTCCGGCGGCGCGGGAGCCGTTTCAGTCTCCGGCGTTTCAGTCAAAGGGAGAACAGTCTCGTCGTTCTCGGCGGCGCCGTTTTCTTGTGTACTGATAGACTCAACCGCCGCCTCTTTCTTTTGAAGCTTATCCTTCGGCAGCGGGACCAGCTGCACGGGCGGGGACTGGAAGCCGTTGTACTGCTCCGGCGTGCACCAGTGTTTGGTCCGCGCGTATAGGAGCAAACAG
>Ga0257106_1001343_pt1 | contig 12371 bp, 7 predicted proteins | sample LP_taG_3_FD_190177 | JGI IMG/M metagenome (GOLD analysis project Ga0257106, IMG submission 190177) | Marine microbial communities from Northeast Subartic Pacific Ocean, Canada - LP_J_2011_P26_10m | ecosystem: Environmental > Aquatic > Marine > Oceanic | place: Canada: Northeast Subartic Pacific...
TACTCACAGAAGCGCAGAGAGAGAGAGAGAGAGACTCCTTTCTCGGGGAGAGAGTGAGTGTGTGAACGAGTATTCTCGCGTTGTTCTGTTCCTTTTTTCTCTCTTTTCGTTTCTTTCAAACTGAGAAAGAAGAAGGATTAAATGAGCGATTCGTCCGACGGCGAATTCGCCTCCTCCGGAGGAGAAGAGGACGATTTTATGATTGGAAAGAAAACGAAGCGAGGGAAACGGGAGGCCATTTACGGCGCGTTCGCGGAATCAGATGGAGAGGACGATGAGAGAGATGGGAGGAGGAGAAAAGGAGGAAGAAGAAATGATTTTTCAAAGCCGGTTGGGTTCACCAGAAGCGCTAAAGGAGAAGAGGAGAAAGAGGGTGAGGAATACGACGAAGAGGACGATGATGATGTGGCAGAGGAGAGACGGCAGAGCGGATCAGGCGCGAGCGGGTTAGGAGGAGTGGGAGTCGGTGGTGGTGGCGGCGGCGGCTTGGGCTTTAAGAGCAATACGGAGAACTACGACGACGACGAGGACGCGAGGACGGGTATAGGCGGCGGCGGTCTCGGCCTCGGTTTCGCGCCGGCGGGTGCTACTAATCACGAAGAAGAAGAAGAAGAAGAAGAAGAAGAAGATTTGTTACCGTCGTCGTTCGGGCAACGCGTGGTGGCGAACGCGAGGCAGAGAATGCGAGACGCGGAGGAGGCGAGGAATGCGGCGAAAAGAAAACGCGAAGAGGCGAAAGCGAAGGAAAGCTTTGCCGCCGGGTTAGGAAACGACGACGACGACGATACAGACGATATGAGTAACAGTAGAAAACGAAGGAATAGTAACAAAGATGGACACGAAAAGATCGTGAAACCGGATTTCGAAAAGCATACGAAAGGTATCGGCGCCAAGTTATTAGCGAAAATGGGCTACAAACCTGGTCAAGGTTTAGGCGCCGATGGGAAAGGGATTTCCAGAGCCATCGAAACGAAACTGCGACCGAAGAACATGGGCATGGGCTACGGCGATTTCGAAGAGAACGTGGAAAATGAAAAGAAGACTCAACAAAAGAAAAAGAACGGCGGTAGACGAGGGGGCGCAGACTACGAGAGCGAGAAGTTGGCCGGCGAAAAACGAATAGAGGAGAAAAGAAACAACGTAGAAACGATAGAAAAGAAGCTTTGGAAACGCTCCGCGAAGGAAGACGTGAAACGAAAAGCAGTCAGATACGAAACGCCGGAAGAATTGATCGCTCGACGCGAGCGAGAGCGGCAAGAGTTGGACGACAACATTGAGAATAACAACGCGAACGAGGGTTCGTTCGTCGAAGCTTTGCACCAACCGAAAATGAAAATCATCGACATGAGTAAACGTGGCGGCGCGAGAGAGTTGGAAATCGACGGCACGTCATTTAAATCGACGACCGGACAGTTCCTTCAAGGCGACTCGGACGACGACGAGCAGCGCGTAGACGACCAACATTTACCGGGAAGAGAGTTGTTGCGAAATTTGAACGCGATGGGGAAACTCGCCGCGTCGAATATTTCTTTGTACGACGCGAAAGTGCGAACGGAAATGGACACGTCCGCGGCGTTAATGCGCGAACAAGAGCGGTTGAGTCAAATCGAGAAGGACGTGAAAAAAGCCGAAGAAGATATCCGAACTTTGAACGAGAAGGTGAAGCTGTTGGTGGAGAACGAAAAAGACGAGAACGACGAAAAGATTCTGGAACAATGGTTGGAGCTGAAATGCGACCACAAAGAGGCGTTCGCGGAACTCGACATTGCTGCTGTTGCGGCACAAAAACACGCGAAGAAGTACTTCGAAAAAGCCTTTCGCGCGTGGGATCCCATGAACCAGAACGAAGAAGCCTCAGGCGACGACGACAAGAAGAGTTCGTATAAACTCGCCTACGAAAACTGCGGCAAGTGGAGAGACGTGCTCGTCTCGACGACTGAAATCGTAAAGAAGCAAGAGTCGTTTTTGAACTACACCGATGACCCAGTTATCGAAACCGTCAAAGACGAAACGTTACTCGAAGAAGTCATCGAAACGCCGGTGACAATGAAAATTATACGAACGCTGATTCAAGAATGGGACGCGCGCGATGTGAAGTCAAACTTAGCGATGGACCTCTTTTACGAGTGGCAAAGCGTGTTACCACGCCGCTCGTTGGATAAGATCGTTGAGAATGCCATCATTCCGAAACTGACACGAGAGATTGAAAAGTGGACGTTCGTTGAAGACGCTGGCGACGAAGGAAAAGTAACGTCTTCTTCCTCGTCGTCGGTACCCTCAAAGTGGATTTTCCCATGGCTCGAGATGCTTTTAGAACCTATCAAAGCGCTTTCGTCGACAATAAAACAAAAGTTTGCGAACGTGATAGACGCGTCTATTGGTGTCAAAGCAGTCGCGGTGGTTGAACCGTGGGTGGAAGTAAAAACGATCGTCTTTGGTCGAACTTGGTGGTCGCAGTTTGTCGAGAAGACAGTCGTCCCGAAACTGGTCGCCAAAGCGAGTTTGATTGAAATCGACCCCGCCGATCAAAATTTGGAGATATTCAACAACATTCTTCTGTGGAAAGCCGTCCTCGCATCGAGCGAAGAAACCAATGGCGGTGGAGGCGTTGCTAAAGTTCTCGAAAGAAGTCACTTTTGGAAAAAATGGTCCTCGACTCTCAAATCGTGGCTAAAAGACGAGAAGAATTGTGATTTGATCGAAGTCGCCGAATGGTACGAGTCTTGGAAGACGCTTTTAGGCGAAGACGTGTGTAACCACGAGCGTCCGCGGACGCATTTACGCCGCGCGTTAGAGGCGATGAACGCGGCCGCAACGGGAGAACCCATCGCGCTTTCCGACGGCGAAGACGACGAAGACGCTCGACAAACGCTCGCCGGACGAGACAAATCCCCCGGCAAAACTCGCAAAATCAAATCCAGCTCGACCGTCAAAAAAACGCTCAAGGATATCCTCGAAACCGTCGCGTCCGAAAACGATTTCGCTTTCCTCCCGAAAAACAATCGTCGCACGCGTCTGGAAAATCTCCCGGTCTTTGCTTTCGGCGGCGTCACCGTCGCCGTGGACGCGAACAAAGACGTCGTTTCCGTCTTGGCCAACGGCGCGGGCGAAGAGTCCTGGCAAGTCGTCGGCATCGAAGAGTTGGTCGAGCTGGCGAGAATGAAAGCGTCCATGATGAGTGACGATTAATTTAGAGACAATAATGATAAAACTTTGTCGTTGTTGCATTTAGGTAGAGAAAGCGCGCGTGTTGTACATTTTAGCACCATTTTAGTAAACATCGATCGCCTCTCTTTTCGTCTCTTCTTCTCCGCACAATTTTAGGGGTTCCTACTCTCAAATGGGGACGACCACAACAAACGACTCCCTCGCATTGACGACGGCGGCGACAAAACCATCATCCACCGTCGTCCGACATTTCGTGGGCAACCAAATCCCTTTGGCAATTCTCAACGATCCGAATCTCGCTCAAGCGATTAAACCGTTACCGGCAAACTATTCCTTCGAAATCCATAAAACCATCTGGCGGCTTCGCACCGGGAACGTCTCTCGATTGGCGTTGCAGTTTCCCGAGGGGTTACTCTTGTACGCGACGACGTTGGCGGACATATTTAAAGCATTTGTTCCTTCGATAAAAGATGTGGTGATTCTCGGCGACGTGACGTACGGCGCGTGCTGCGTGGACGACTACGCGGCGACCGCGTTGGGGTGTGATTTTTTAGTGCATTACGGACACAGTTGTTTAGTGCCGGTGTCGATGACGACGTGTAAGACTTTGTACGTGTTCGTGGACATTTTATTCGACGAGGAACACTTGGTGCAGTCAATAAGGAAGAATTTCCCGAACAGGACGGATAAGATTGCGTTAGCGGGAACGATTCAGTTTGCGTCGGCGATCGGGAAGGTGCGGGAGACGTTGCGGCCGTTTTACGAGTGCTTCGATGTCGGGAGGACGAAACCTTTGAGTCCCGGGGAGGTTTTAGGGTGCACCGCGCCAAGTTTAGGAGATGGAGAGGTCATGGGAGCGAGGAGTGGAGATTCAATGGGAGAAGAAGGAAAGAAGGCGCACGATGCAATTGTGTTTGTGGCGGACGGTAGGTTTCATTTGGAGGCGATGATGATTGCGAATCCAAACGTGCCGGCGTATAGATATGATCCGTACGAACGGGTTCTGACGAGAGAGTATTACGATCACGTTGGGATGCAAAACGTGAGAAAGAGCATGATTTTACGCGCGAAGAAAGCAAAGAAATTTGGTTTGATTTTAGGGACGCTCGGCAGGCAAGGTAATCCCGCGGTGCTGGCCAGACTGGAGCGGTTGTTCGAGTCCAGGAATAAAGAAACGGTTGTATTTTTAATTTCCGAGATATCTCCGGAGCGGATAGCTTCGCTAAGCGAAAATGGCGGCATAGATGCGTTCGTTCAAGTGGCGTGTCCGAGGTTGAGCATCGATTGGGGCGAAGCGTTTATTGTGCCGGTGCTGACGCCGTACGAAGCGTACATTTGTTTAGAAGGCGCAGAGGCGTGGGACGACGTGAACACCGTATTAAGCGAAGGAAAATATGAAAAGAAGGAGGTTCCGAGTTATCCGATGAAGTATTACGCGGACGACGGGGGCGAGTGGACGAGCTCGCGGTTCGCGGAGCGACAGAAGAACATGGGCAATCGCAGAGACAAACCTTCGGTGCGACTCGTGGTGAGTTCCGGGAATTAGTAGTAGGAAATAGGAGCAGCAGTAGTAGTAGCAACATGTGTATTATTACCTGGTACCATGGTACAATATTATTAGCAATATAACAACTAATGCTTTCAATAATGAATGCGTATCTCTCCTTTTCTTCTGTACAGGGTTTTAAAATTACAACTTCTTTCGCGCGCGCGCTAAAATTCGTTTTTTACATCTCTCTCTATCTTCTTCTAGTTCACTCCGAGAGTCGCTATGTGCGTCGATTTCGCGCCCGTCGCGCAATCGATGACCTCGTAAGCTCCGCATCCTATTTTTCCTACTTCGACAACCTCTTCTTCGTACCCGGATTTTTTTCGGACGACGAATACCCTCTCGAACCACCTCTTCGTGGCGTACGTTAAAGGATGGAAATTGGTGTTGCTCGCGTTGGCCGCGGTACCCACATTCGCGTTGCGATTATAATATTTAGTTTCCACACCACCCGTCATCATCGCATCCATGCCGACATCGTGTTGCCAATCTTTCTTGGCCAACATGTTCGCATCTTCCATGTCATCTTTCCTCTCCGAGACGACGACTTTACAGCGCGCAGGCACTCGACTTCGCCACCCGTCGCGGTGACTTCTCATCATCGCTTTCCGTTTTGCCATCGTAGAGTACCTGGCAGCCTCTACAATCGCCGCGCACACTCTCGCGTGCGCCGCCGTTCGCTCTCGATTTCCACCCATGCCGCTTCCACCGTATCGATCGGAAAACGCAGAAACGTCGCACACGGCGATGAGATTCGGCAACTCTTCAACCGGCAAAACGTGCAACGCGGACATAATCTTCACCACGTCCTCATCCGTCGACGCGTATTTAATGGACACCCTTTTCGCCGCTCTCGTCGTGATGTATTCCTCGGACGGCACCCATGTTCTCGTCGATGAAAACTGTTTCGTCTTTTTCGCGCCTTTCGCATCCACAAAGCCGTCGTCGTCGTTACTCTCGTTCGCATAAACGCTCGGCGCCGCGAACGTTTCCGATTCCAGCGCGTCTCGATGGCACACGAACAACGCTCTCGGCAAGAACACCTTTCCTACGCCGGAATCTTTTTCTTTCCTCCTCGTTCTTTGTCGTCTCGCGCTGTTCTCGTTGACATCCTCGTTTTCCACAAACGCGTGCTCTCGCTCTCCTTCTTGGTCTTCTTCTTCATCTTCATCTTCGTCTTCTTCGCAAACGCACTCTCGCGCGCACCTCGCAAACAACAAGGAGGCGGTCACCCCACAGTCTCGTGAACTCGTCGGCGCGATGACGAGCGCGTTCGGTGCGCAGAATACCTCCTCTTCCTCTTCGTCGTTTACGTCGTCGCACGTGTTGTGATACTCTTTAAACGCATTCTTCGTATCGTCGTCGTCGTCGTCATCATCCATCATCGTTTCCTCTCGTTCGTTCCCGGAGTCGTTCCCGTCCTCGAGCGCTTTCAAGTCGCCGTCGTTTTCTCTTACATTAAAGCGACGTAAACGAGTATTAGTATTAAGATTGGAGAAAGGGTGGGTGAATTCTCGACAGTCCCATCCTCCTCGAGGTGGTACGAATGGTTCCTCCTTCGAGAGGGACATTTGGTATGCCGTTTGTGTATGTTTTCCGCGCGAGATTTCTGTGACGGTTTCCGGGGAAATTCAAAACTTACGCGTCATAACAGATTTACGCGCGGAAAACACGATGAAACTCATCTCACGAACGACGTTTCCTCCCTCGGGAAAGGAAAAAGGAACGAGCGAAAACAGCGAAGCGAGCGCGTCCGCGTCGTTTTTGGATGAAGTCTCGTTTAACGAGGGTGAATACCTGGAGAAGTTGAGCGAATTCAGAGCGCTCGTGTTGCGTCGAATTCGAGCGCACATCGACGATGAGGACGAGAAAGAAGAAGAAGAAGAAGAAGACAACGAAGAGGAGAACGATGACGACTGATATATATATACATACACGTTATAATACTCATACAAAGAAAGAAAACTATACCGAAGTCGATGCTGGTTTTTTACGAAGACGACCACCCTTTAGGGAATGCTTTTGACTGCTGTGCTTTTGGTAGTGTTTGACGTATTCGCACCCGACGGCGAGGACGAACAAACCGAGCGCAATCGCGTACGTCGTCGTGAACGGTTTATCATTGGCAAAGAACACGAAGGACCCTATGACGGTTAACAGTTTCCTCGTGGTCGTGATCGCCACGGCAGGTACGGCGCCGAAATGTTTCACGATGATGGTGTATAACCACGCGCCGAAGAAGAAGGACACCGATCGAAACGTCAACAACATGAAATACAAAGGCGTATCCCAAAAGAACATGAACGCGTGCGGTTCTAATAAGACGACGAAGAAGAATATAAAAATCGCACCAACCGCGTTCGTCCAAAGCATGTTCTCACCAACAGTCGCCCCGTAATCTCTCAAGATCCTATCCGTCACGTTCGATTGAAACGCGCCGATCCCAATCGTGATTAAACTCAACGTCAAACCGAGCGCGTAATTTTCGCTCGGATTTTCCGTTTTATCCGAATTCTCTTGCTCCCCGAGACCAAACTCACACGCCGCCGCGACGAGTAAAAAGCACGCCACGTAATCTATCAACTCGTACCTCCGCTTCAGCCACACGACGGACACAAACATCACCGGAATCAGCTTCGCGCTTTTTAACACCGTCCCCGTCGCGTAATTCACGTACTTATACGCAAACTTTCCTAAACTCGTATACAACGCGATCAAAATCCCGCCCAACACGAGCGTTGTTTTCGGCGCTTTCGTGTGCCAAAATCCACTTTCATATGTATCCTCTGCCTTTCCTTCCTCTCGTAAATCCACATCGCTCGATTTCGCTTTGTTCCTCTTCGCATCCTCCTCCTCGTTCTTATTCTTTTCCTCCTCCTCGTCCCACCCACAAAGTTGCACCAAAACCGTCAGCGCGCTGAACACCACCAACTCGCTGAACGCTAAGAACCAAAAGAAATCAAACCCGGGTATTTGTTTGATGATGTACTCCTCCGCGACGCAGGATAAGCCGAGCGCGAGTACGGTCAGGAAGGAGAGGAGGATAAACGCGAACGGCGTTTGGAACTTACTTTTTGTCATCACGCGTCCCTTCATCTCCGTCGTCTCCCCTTCTGATGTGTTCTCGTCTTCCTCTCTTGTTCTCGTTTTTTTCGTTAACAGCGCTTCGGTTTCCTCCTCCTTTCCCCTCGTGGACGTCATACACACCACCGAAACACACTCTCTCTCTCTTTATCGCGTGCTTTTAAAGCGCGTTTATTAAATCCTTTTCTCTGATTTCTGGGGAAATGAAGCCGCACATTTCGAGCGCATTTCAACACACATCAGAGTACACTTTAAACGCTCTCAAAAAGTCGCTCTCTTTCGCGCGTCGTCTCGAGAAGCGTCTCGAGACGACAAATACTACGAATGTCCGCAAAAGACGAGGAGGAGGCAGACGAAAAGGGTGGTGGTTTCCCCCCCCCAACTCTCGCTCGAATGCCTCCTCCGCCTTTTTTCCCGACGCAACAACCGGGGATGACGACGATGGGAACGACGACGACGGGAACGACGACGACTCCTGGTGTTGGAGGAGGATTCGTCGTTGGTGGTTTACCCGCACCTCCGATTTTGGCGGCGACTGCGCACGGTGCTGCGCCTACAGCCGCCTCGGCGGCGCCGATCGCGATGGGAGGAGGAGGAGGAGGACAAGGAGGAGGGATGATGATGATGATGAATCCGATGCTGATGCAACAGCAGCAGCAGCAACGGATGATGATGATGAACATGCAACAACAACAACAACAACAACAACCCTCGGCGGCGGCGGCGGGGATGATGATGATGATTCCTCCTCCGCCGATGAACGCGCCTTCGCCCGCTTCGCCTTGGACGGAACACGACGCGCCGGACGGGAGGAAATATTACTACAACCAACTGACGAAGAAGTCGACGTACGAGAAACCGAGAGAGTTGTACACCGCGAAGGAGAGTTTCGTGTTTGAAAACTGCGCGTGGAAAGCGACGTACGATAAGACGTCGGAGAAGTATTATTATTACAACAGAGAGACGAAAAAGACGCAGTGGGAGACTCCGGAGGAGTTGACGAGGACGGAGGAGAGGTGGGAGCGAATGAACGAGGAGAAGACGAGAAGAGAGAAGGGCGGCGGCGGTGAGACGCGGAACAGAGATGAGAACGGCGACGCGATGAACGCGCCGGCGTCGGCATCCGGTCCTCCTCCTCCGCAACAAACGCACAACCAAGCGTACGTGCCTTTGCAGACGAATTCAGAGACGGTGCTGACGTTCGAGAACGACGAGGAGAGAAAAGTGGCGTTTAATAAACTTTTGGAGGATATTAATATGCCAACCTCGGGCACGTTCGAGCAGTTTACGCAGTTAGCCGCGAGCGACGCGCGATTCAACGCGCTCAAGAAAAATGGAGAAAAGAGAAACTTGTTCAACGGGTTTCGATCGAGGAAATTAAGAGCGGAGAAAGAGGAACAGAAAGAAGTCGAGAAACGGAAACGCGTGGCGTTTAGAAACGGTTTGCAAGATTGCCGAGTCAAATACGACATCACCTCGAAATCGAAGATTATTCGAGACTCGCCGTTAGAGCGGAATTTAATGTCGCAAACGTGGTTTACGAACATCGAATCGTTGAAAGAACGCGAACATTTATTTCGCGATTTTTGCTCTGGATTACACGTCATCGAAAGAAAAGAAAAGCTAGCAAAGAAAGAGCAAACGAGAGAGTTGTTTAAAGGCTTGTTATTAGAGAAAGGGTGCAATTTCAACTGGCAGTGGCGACGGGACGTGATAAATAACGCGGCGATTCAAAACGACACGAGAGCGGTGCATTGCGATCGGCAAGATCAACTGACCGTATTTTCCGAACTCTTTCGGTCGTTCGATCAAAACGAAGTCGAAACTATGAACCGCGAAAACGCCGTGCGGTTCCGAGAGGAACGGAAGAATCGAGAGCGCTTTTGCGAGACGTTGAAAGAGTTGGCGGAGAATAAAATCTTGACGCCGAGGACGCTTTGGAAAAAGTTTAAAAACGAGAAGCTCGAATCGACGGCTTCGTTTGGCATGTGTGACGGGAACGTGAGTGGGAGTACGCCGAGAGAGTTGCTCGACGACGAAGTGATCAAGTTGGAAGAGATGGTGATGGAAGATGCAAAGCGATTGGAGACGTTTATGAAAGAGAACGCGTCAAAGGACGCGTTTCCCGGCTTTCAAAATGAGAACGTCATCGACTTACTCGATGAAAGCGCGATGGCGACGGCGAGTAGTGGTAACAAGCTACCGCCCTTCGACGATATCGTCAAATATTTAGAAGAGTACGTGGAAACGAACAAGGAGGCTTTAGTGAAGAAAGCGTTTTTATCGCCAAACATTCAACCCACGTTTCTTTGCGAAGTCGTCGCGGATACCATCGAAAGGATCCACCGACGCAAGAAGCGAAAGTTGCGGGACGCGTTGGATGATTTTGAGGACTCTTTATACGACGAAATGAAATTATTCGACGAAGTTTTGAACGATAAAACGTATTCCGAAACGAAAAATGCGTTCCAATCGTCCTCATGGTGGACGAAATGTTCGAAAGACTTCGACGTGAGCGATGAAAAGCTCGAGGAGATATTCGAGGACGTGAAGAAGGACCGATTGAAAAAGTTAGCCAAGAAAGAAAGCGGTGGCAGAGGTCGCGGTGGTAGCAGTAGAGATTATAGCAGTAATAGAAAACGTTCGAGAGACGGAGAGAGAGATAAGCCGACGGAGAAAAGAACAAAAAAAAACCGCGCGGAAGACAGCGCGGAAAAGGAAAGCAGCGAATCGGGAGAATTGAAGTAGACAACAAACAGTAGCAGTGATTAGAGCGTTAAAATTCTTTTGATAATTGCATTAAAATCGGTATTGAATACCTAATAAGTAATAAATGTGAAAACTTCTCTTACACTTGTTTTCGTTCACTCGTCGTCCCATGATCTACAAAAAATAAATGATGTGTTGTTGTGTGTTCTATTTTTCTCATGAACGCGACAAACGGGTAAGCCATTCTCCCATGGTATCTCTTCTCTCTCTCATCGTATGTTTTTCTTTCTTTTTCTTTCTTCTTATATTCTGCTCTCTCTTCTTTTCTTCTTCTTCTTCTTCTTCTTCTTCTATATATCTTTTTCCTCTTCAAACTTAAAAAAACACACGCATGTCTTCGTCGATGTTTGTGACTTGATTCTCCATTTGTAAAAATTAAACGTTCATCTCCTCCCTCTCTTCTCTTCCGCCAGCGTGCTATAGAATATTATATTCTGTCTTTCTCATTCTCAGTATCTCTCCCTTCTCTTCTCTCTCTCTCATCTTTCGTGTGGTGTGTGTTCTCTTTCCATGTCGTCGTCGTTGATGTTTTTCTTCGTAGTATTATTGAAGAAGTTTTATAGTATTATCAAGTGGTTCACACGAAAGAGTCGCCTTACGCGCACTTATTCGAAGCGATCGATTTTAATTTGCATCGGTCTGCCTTCCAACTCAACGCCGTTGAACCCGGCAATCGCAGCTTGCGCTTGCTCTTGCGTTTCAAACAAAACCGTACCCCACCCTTTGGATCGACCGGTGTCGTCATGGCACGTGGACTTGGCGTCCACGACGGTGCCGACTTGTTGGAACACTTGTCTCAAATCGTCCGAGGTTGTCGACCACGGCAAGTTTCTCACCACAATTTGTAAACCAGAACTGTTTTCCGGTCTTATTTCTCTCGGTGGCTTCGTCGCCGCCGCCCCGCCCGGTCTTTCCGCGCGCACGATGATCGATCTCGCTCTGCACTCGGTGTCGTGCAACGCCTTGACGCCCGCGTCGGCGGCTTCTTTGCTCGCGAAATCAATCAACGCCCACCCTTTGGATCTCCCGCCGGATTGTCTGGCAACTTCACATCTCAACACCGGGTGCCCAATCGTTTGGCAGTGTTCAATCAACGCTTGTTCGTCGGTCTCCCACGCCAAGTTCCCGACGTAGCATCTGCACCCTTCTTCGGCTTCCGGCAAGTTGGTCGGTCTTTGCACCGGCGCGCCGCCGGATCCGCCGCCTCTCGAGGAGGATTTCGGCGCCTTCGGTAACGGATTATCCGCGCGAACGGAAATGTTCCGGTCGCCTAACGCGTGGCCGTTCATCGCTTGCATCGCGGTTTGCGCCGCGGACTCGTCGGAGAACGAGACCAACGCGTACCCTCTCGAGCGGTTTTGGCGGCCCTGTTTTTTATTCACATCCAGAGAAAAATAAATTGGTGTCAGATGAGAGAAAAAAATATCAAAAAACAAGTAAATTTTGCCCAAAAAGACTGCCTTTTTACGGAGAGAAGACGACCACAAAAGACGGCCAAATGTCTCGTCACGCTCTCTTTCCTTTCCTTTCCGTAGAGTACGAGTGACCTCTCAAAACTTTGCGCGTTTCTTTCGCGCGCTCTCTCCTTGTTTTCGACGCTTTATGCGAGGAGAACGATACAGAGGTTTCGCGGAGAGGTTTCTCAGAGAGAGAGAGAGAGTTGAGACGACGATGAAAAAATGAATCGTCGGCGCATTTTTTCTTATTTTCCCCGCGATCGAATCAAAGAATTATACATATCGTAAAGAAAATAAAACGTACGGTTGGGATCTCGATGTTCTCCGCGTCGGTGAACAAACCC
>Ga0257106_1001344_pt1 | contig 12361 bp, 6 predicted proteins | sample LP_taG_3_FD_190177 | JGI IMG/M metagenome (GOLD analysis project Ga0257106, IMG submission 190177) | Marine microbial communities from Northeast Subartic Pacific Ocean, Canada - LP_J_2011_P26_10m | ecosystem: Environmental > Aquatic > Marine > Oceanic | place: Canada: Northeast Subartic Pacific...
TCAAAAGTATTAAAAAAAATATCAATAATTGAAAAAGAAAACTTTCTCTGGAATGATATTAAAAGGCGCCATGATGATTTAGAAGTATTGTTTGAATTTGCAGATCAAGGTGAGTCGGACTTTTTTGAAATACAAAATGAATTAATACTTTATAAAAACTTAATTGATGACGTAGAAATAAAGTTAATTCTTGGAAAACCTGAAGATTTACAAAATGCAATTATTACTATACACCCTGGTGCTGGAGGGACTGAAAGTCAAGATTGGGCACAAATGTTATATCGAATGTATACCAAATGGGCCGAAAAAGAGGGCTTCAAATTAGAAATAATCGATTTCCAGCCAGGTGAAGAAGCTGGTATAAAAGATATCACTTTTGAACTTAAAGGAGATTATGTTTTTGGGCTTGCCAAGGCTGAAGCTGGTGTCCATAGAATGGTTAGAATTTCACCATTTGATTCTGCTAATAGACGTCATACCTCATTTGCTTCTGTATTTGTTTATCCTTCAATTGAAGGAAATATTGAGATTGATATTAACCCTACAGAATTAAGAATTGATACATATCGAGCAAGTGGTGCAGGTGGTCAACATGTTAACAAAACAGATTCAGCTGTAAGAATAACACATTTACCAACAGGAATTGTTTCTCAATGTCAAAATGAAAGATCTCAGCATAAAAACAAAAATCAGGCTATGAAAATTTTAAAATCCAGATTGTATCAGTTAGAGCTGGAAAAAGAAAAAGAAAAAAATAAAGAATTAGAAGATCAAAAAATGGATATAGGGTGGGGAAGTCAAATTAGAAGCTACGTTTTTCATCCATATCAAATGGTAAAAGATCATCGTACTAAAGAAGAGAATGGGAATACACAATCAGTAATGGATGGAAACTTAAGTACTTTTATAAGAGCTTATCTACTTAGTACTATATAAAAAAAGAAAAAAGGGAAAAATGTCAGAAGATCAAAAAAGTTTAAAACAAATCATGGATTTTAGAATTCAAAAATTAAATAAATTATTGGATTATGGTGTCAATCCATACCCTTCAAGATATAAACCAACCCATAAGAGTCTTTTCATTAAAAACAATTATGCAGATTTGGAAAATTCTAAAGTTATTATTTCTGGAAGAATTATGGCAATAAGAATAATGGGAAAAGCTTCTTTTGTTCAATTGATGGACTTTGAAGGGAGAATACAAATTTTTATCAAAAAAGATAATCTTGCTGGTGGTGTTTATGAACATTTCAAATTACTTGATATAGGAGATCACGTTGGCATAAAGGGTAAAGTGTTTACAACAAAAACAGGTGAAATTTCAATTAATGCTCAAGAATTAGTTGTGTTATCAAAGAGTATAAGACCTTTGCCAATTGTGAAAGAAAAAGATGGAGAGGTCTATGATGCTTTTAATGATAAAGAACAAAGATATCGTAATAGGCATTTAGATCTTATCTTAAATCCTTTGGTTAAGAAAACATTTATAAAAAGAACAAAAATTTTACAATCAATTAGGAATTATCTAGATGAACAAGGCTTTTTAGAGGTTGAAACACCAATTCTTCAACCAATCTACGGTGGAGCAAATGCTCGTCCATTTACAACACATCATAATACACTTGGTCAAGATTTATTTTTAAGAATTGCAGATGAACTATATCTGAAACGTCTAATTATTGGAGGTCTAGACAAGGTATATGAAATGTCTAAAGATTTTAGAAATGAAGGAATGGATAAAGATCATAACCCTGAATTCACAATGCTTGAGTTCTATTGGGCTTATTCAGATTATGAAGATTGTATGAATTTAGTAGAAGATTTAATTAAGTTCGTTTCTATCAAAGTTGGTTCTCCCGTTTTAGAGTGGGGAAAAAATAAGTTTGATTTATCTCAACCTTTTAACAAAGTACCCTTTTTTGACTTATTAAAAAATGAATTAGGATATGATATAAGTGAGATGGATTATATTCAATTAAAAAAAATATGTTTAGACAAAGGTCTTGAAGTCGATTCAAAAAATAATGTTGGACAATTGCTAGACCTATTGATAAGTGAACTTGTCGAACCTAAACTAATAGAACCAACTTTTGTAACAGATTATCCAAAGTCAATTTCACCCCTTGCTAAAATGCATCGCAATGGGAATAAAAATATAGTTGAAAGATTTGAACTCTTTATTGGTGGTTCTGAGTTTGCAAATAGTTTTTCAGAGTTAAATGACCCGATTGATCAAAGAAGAAGACTTGAAGAACAAGTACATTTAAAAGAACTCGGAGATGATGAAGCGCACCCTATTGACGAAAGTTTTATACAGGCAATGGAAAATGGTATGCCTCCAACGGGAGGCGTGGGAATTGGTATAGATAGACTGACGATGCTACTCACAGGTAATCGCTCAATAAAAGATGTCATTTTATTTCCAGCATTAAAATCAGAAAAAGAATAAAATTGGGTAATCTTTTTTTTTTTGCTTTTAGACTAGTGTTCTCAAAAGAGAAAGGAAGCTTTTCTAGTTTTGCTAGTGTTATTGCAATAATTGGATTAGGAATAGGTGTTGCTTCTTTATTAATAACTGTGAGTGTTGTTCAAGGCTTTCATGATGTAATATCAGAAAAACTATCCTTCTTTGAAGGCGAGGGTAGGATAAAACATATTTTATCTAAAAACTTCAGAACTGATGATATTCAGATAAAAAAACTTAGCAATGAATTAGATATAGATTTTGTTGTACCGTATGTTCGAAATATTGTTCTTGCAAGAAAAGGTAAAAAAGCTGAAGGTATCATTATTGAAGGATTGAATGAGCTGCCTAAAATATTAACTGAAGTTCATCCAAATAGCCTCTTAAACGATGAAATTATAATAGGGCATGTTTTAGCTAAAAACTTAGAAGTAAAAAAAATGGATAAGATTTTTGTCCAACCATTGCAAAAAAAAAATAATCTTAATTTTGGTGCACCCATAAAATCACTGACTGTAAAAGATATTTTCACATCTGGGCTTCAAGAATTTGATAAGACTTTAGCATATACAAATTTAGAAACTGCTCAAAAAATATTTGAAATTGATGCAGCAGAGATTTCAGGATTAATTATCACTAATAAATTAACAAATAGATCAAAAGAAAACATTAATTATCCATTTATTTATGAAACATGGAAAAGCAGACATTCCTTATTATTTCAGTGGATAGAATTACAACGATGGCCTGCATTTATAATGTTTGGTTTAATAACACTTGTGGGTGTAATTAATCTCTTGTCTTCCATTAATATGATTATACAAGAAAAAAAAGGCCAAATTTCTATTCTTCTTGCACAAGGAATAAGGTATAATGAATTAAAAATAATATTTATGTATCAAGGTGGATTAATAGGCTTTATAGGTGCATTTATAGGAGGATTTTTTGCATTTTTAATTATTAATCTAGATAAATATTTCAATATTTTTAAAATTCCTTCAGATGTTTATTTCATGGATAGAGTACCTTTCTCTTTTGATGTTTATATTTTTTCAATATTGATGATAATAATATTTTTTATTTCTTTTGTTTTTTCATGGGTTCCTGTAAAACATTTAGAAAATATCAACTTATCAACAGCTCTAAAATTCGAATGAGATGGGAAAGAAAAATATCAAAAAGGTTTTATCATAAAACTATAAATGGAAACAAATATTCAAGTTTATTATCCTTACTTGGAATAAGTGTAGGATGCTTTGCCATGGTTATCTCTTTATCTGTCATGAATGGTTTTGAAAGCTTAGTTCATGAAAAATTAAAAGGTTTTGATGGAGATATTAGGATGTTTAGTTCCATCAAAGATTTAACTTTTTTTGAAAATATTAATGCTATTGAAAGCATTATGCCTTTTATGGAAAGGAGGGGTGTTGCTGAAACTTCCAAAAATCAAAAAATAGTATCTTTGAAAGCTGTCGATGAGCGTCTCTTCAAGAGTTTTTATGATTTAAATTTTAGAGGATCAGAATTAAAACATAATCAAATTTTTATTGGAGAAGATTTATCGCACCGTCTTGAAAAAGATATTGGAGGTAAAATAACTATATACAGTCCGCTAGATCAGAGTATTGGCCTTGGAATACCTTATAAAAAAGAATTTATAATAGCTGGAATTTTTAAAACTAAAGTTCTTGATTACGATGATAGATTTATATTTATGACTCTTGATGATGGGAAAAATTTATTTAGAAGAAAAGATGCTATTGATGGATTTGACCTAAGAGTAGGTACTGAATCATCAATTAAAGCAGTAAAAGAAGATTTAAAAACTATTTCTGATAACAAAATCGAAATCTTTACATGGAAAGATTTAAATCGTTCCCTAGTTGATGCGATGAAAATAGAGAGAATTGCAACTATGATCATATTAAGTTTAATCTTTCTTGTTTCAACTTTTCATTTAGCTTCTTCACTTACATTAATATCGTATCAAAAAATTAAAGAATTAGGAATTCTTAGAGTTATGGGTGCTTCTGGAAATTCAATTATAAATATAATTGTAAATATAGGCATAAGAAAAGCTGGTAAAGGTATGATTTATGGTACAGGAATAGGTTTATTAGTTGTGATAATACAGAACAAGATATCGTTCATTAAAATACCAACTGACATTTACTTTGTTCAATCATTACCAATGGAGATCTCTTTCTCTGAAATTTCAAGTATCGTAATTATATCTTTCTCATTTATTTTTCTTGCTTCATTTATAATTGGAAGAAAAATATCAAAAATAAATACTATGGAGGCTTTGAATTGGAAAAAATAATTTTAGAAGCTAAAAATATTCATAAATCCTATAAAAATGGCGAAAAAAAATTAGATGTTCTTAGTGGTTTTGAGCTTGAACTTAGAGAAAAAGAAATTATAACAATTACAGGACAATCAGGTTCGGGTAAGTCTACAGCCCTAAATATTCTTGGAACATTAGATTTACCAGATGTTGGAAATATAATTATTGAAGAAAAACAGGTAGATAAGTTGGATGATAAGCATCTCTCAATTCTTAGAAATAAAAGTATCGGATTTGTCTTTCAATTTCATTATTTGTTACCTGAATTTTCAGCTTTGGAAAATGTATTAATTCCAACTTGGATTAAAGAGAAACGAAGTAATAGTGATTATGCAGAAAGTCTTTTTTCAGATTTAGGTTTATCTAGTAAATTACACAGTTTTCCAAATCAATTAAGTGGAGGAGAGAGGGCAAGAGTTGCTTTAATTAGAGGTATAGTGAACAAGCCAAGAATCCTCTTCGCCGATGAACCCACTGGTAACCTTGATGAAGAAAATGCATCTAAACTTATTAAACTTTTAATGAAAATTAATGAAAAATATAATCAGGCAATAGTCATTACAACCCATAATCCTAAAGTAGCCAGAATTGGAAATAAAAAATTTAAACTTGAAAAAGGTAAGTTAACATTATGAAAGAAAATTTTTCAAAAAGAATACAAATTATTATTAAAATTTCTAAAGAAGAAGCGATCCGACTAGGACATAGTTATGTTGGATCTGAACATTTACTTTTAGGATTAATTAAAATTGAGACAGGTCTTTCAAAAAAAATATTTCAAATATATGACATAGATTTTAAAAAGACAGTTTCTAGAATTGAAGATTTAATTAAAACTTCCGGTGGGACAATAACATTAGGACATTTACCACTTACTCGAAGAGCTGAAAGAATATTAAGAAACTCTTTTAAAGAGTCTCTAAAACTAGGTGCTCCTATTGCTGATGATGAGCATTTGCTTTTAGCATTGCTTTCTGAATCAGAAGGGGTTGCTGTTGACACCTTAAAAACTTTTTCAATTGATTATGAAACAGTAAAAGATCTAATCGATTCAAATGATCAAAGCCAAACCACTCTAAACCAAGATCTCCAAGATCAAGAAATTAAATCTAACTCAAAAACACCAACCTTAGATCATTTTTCAAGGGATATCACTTCTTTAGCAAATAAAGGTAAGCTAGATCCTGTACTAGGAAGAGAAAATGAGATTGAACGCTTGGCCCAAATACTTACTCGCCGAAAAAAAAATAACCCGGTATTAATAGGAGAGCCAGGTGTCGGGAAAACTGCGATCATTGAAGGCCTTGCGCATCGAATAATTTGTAAAACAGTTCCAAGAGTTCTTCATAATCAAAGAGTCTTATCTTTAGATTTGGCTTTGATAGTGGCTGGTACAAAATACAGAGGTCAATTTGAAGAGAGGCTTAAAAATATGATGGATGAGTTAGAAAAATCTGAAAATATAATTATTTTTATCGATGAGCTTCATACAATAGTTGGTGCTGGAGGTGCAGGAGGATCTTTAGATGCTTCTAATATGTTTAAACCTGCGCTTGCTCGAGGAGATGTGAAATGTATTGGCGCTACTACTTTAAATGAGTATAGGAAAGTTATAGAGAAAGATGGGGCTCTTGATCGTAGATTTCAAAAAATAATTGTTAATCCTCCAACTTTAGAGGAATCTGTAAATATTTTAAATGGCCTGAAATCAAAATATGAAGAGCATCATTTTGTTCAGTATACAGATGAATCGATTAAAGCTTGTGTTCATCTGTCAGATAGATATATTTCGGATAAGTTTCTACCAGATAAAGCAATTGATATATTAGATGAAGCTGGTGCACGTGCTCATATGTATAATCTGAAAGTGCCAAAAAAAATTATTTTGATCGAAGAAAATCTAAAAAAAATACGAGAAAAGAAAGAAGTTAAGGTTAATAATCAGCAGTTTGAAGAAGCTGCGATATTAAGAGATAGCGAAAAAAAGATGTTTAAAAGACTACTTAAAACACAAAAAAAATGGAATGAAGATGAAAAACGAGTAGTTACTAAAATAAAATATCAAAATATTGCAGATGTTGTTTCTGTAATAACTGGAATTCCAATGTCTAAAATTAATGAGGCAGAAAGTGCTAAATTACTACAGTTAGATAAAGTTTTGGAAAAGTATATAGTTGGGCAAAACCAGGCAATTAATTCTTTATCAAGAGCTATAAAAAGATCAAGGGTTGGCTTAAGTAATCCGAATAAGCCAATAGGTGTTTTTCTTTTTCTTGGTCCAACTGGAATAGGTAAAACTGAACTGGCTAAACGCTTGGCTCTTAATCTCTTTCCTCACAAAAATTCTTTAGTGAAAATTGATTTATCAGAGTATAGGGAAAGATTTTCAATATCCAGACTAATTGGATCTCCTCCTGGTTATGTGGGGTATGAGGAAGGTGGAGAGTTAACTGAAAAAATTAGAAAAAATCCACACTCAGTAATTTTGCTTGATGAAATAGAGAAAGGCCACCCTGCAATATTTAATGTATTACTTCAAGTGTTTGATGAGGGTATAGTTACTGATGGATTTGGAAGGAAAATCAATTTTAAAAATACAATTATTATTATGACATCGAATATGGGTACAAATAGTCTTGAAAATTATGATTACGGATTTGGAAATAAACAAAAAGAGCAAAAACAGAAGATAAATAAAACTGAAATCATGGATAAGGTTCGTAATACTTTTTCTCCGGAGTTAATTAACAGAATAGACGAGACTATTATATTTAACTCTTTAGGTGAAGAAGACGTTTATCGGATTATTGATCTTCAAGTTTCTGACTTAGTTGATAGCCTTAAAAAAATGAATTTAAAGCTAAGAATAAATAAAACAGCCAAAAAATATATAGCTATAAAAAGTTATGACCCTAAATATGGTGTCAGGTTATTGAGAAGAAAGATTCAAAAGTACTTAGAGGATCCAATCTCTGATATAATTCTAAAAAAACCTCCTGAAAATGGTACCCTAATTTCTGTAAAATACCAAAAAAATAAATTATGTATTAATTTATTACAACCAAAAGTAGCAAGATAATTAAAATTATAAATCTTCTGATTAGTTAAACCTCAGTATGCCAAAAAGTCTCTGTTCTTTTTCAAACATGCCTATTTGGCTTTTGTCAACATTTGGTACACTAGTTGCCATTCTCATAATATAACCATTTATAGTATTTTTAAGGAGCAAGAATGAGTAAAATTATCGGAATCGACTTAGGAACAACAAATTCATGTGTAGCTGTTCTAGAAGGCGGTGAGCCCACTGTAATTACTAGTCCAGAAGGTGGTCGCACTACACCTTCAGTCGTAGGATTTGCCAAAGATGGAGAAAGATTAGTTGGGCAAGCAGCCAAACGTCAAGCTGTAACAAATCCTGAAAATACAGTTTTTTCAATAAAACGTTTCATGGGGAGAATGTACGATGAAGTCGGTACTGAAATAACAGAAGTGCCTTATACTGTTGGTAAAAATTCTTCGAATGCTTGTGTGGTAAATGCCGGAGATAAAGAATATACACCTCCTCAAGTATCAGCCATGGTATTGCAAAAGCTTAAGCAACAAGCTGAAGAATACTTAGGAAATAAGGTTACTGATGCAGTTATCACTGTTCCTGCTTATTTTAATGATTCCCAAAGACAAGCTACAAAAGATGCAGGCAAAATTGCGGGCTTAAATGTTCGTAGAATAATCAATGAGCCTACAGCAGCATCTCTTGCGTATGGCTTAGATAAAAAGAAAGATGAAAAAATCGCTGTATTTGATCTTGGTGGTGGTACTTTTGATGTTTCAATACTAGAGCTTGGTGATGGTGTTTTTGAAGTGAAGTCTTCCAATGGTGACGGGCACTTGGGTGGTGATGATTTTGACCAAAAATTAATTGATTGGATTGCGGATGAATTTAACAAGTCAGATGGAATAGATCTAAGAAAAGACCCTATGGCCCTGCAAAGGCTCAAAGAAGCTGCAGAAACTGCTAAGAAAGAATTGTCCTCATCAAAACAGACTGATATTAATTTACCATTTGTAACAGCAGATGCTTCTGGGCCAAAGCATTTAAACCTTTCGTTAACACAAGCGAAGTTTGAAGATCTTGTAAGTGACTTAATAGAAAGGACTGTTCAACCATGTTTGCAAGCTATTAAAGATGCTGGAATGGCTACTTCTGAAATAGATGAAGTTATTCTGGTTGGTGGATCTTCCCGAATACCAAAAATTCAAGAAAAAGTAAAAGAAATTTTCGGAAAAGAACCTAATAAAAGTGTAAACCCAGACGAAGTTGTAGCTCTTGGCGCAGCAATTCAAGGTGGAGTTCTTTCTGGTGATGTGGATGACATATTGCTCCTTGATGTTACACCTCTTTCCTTAGGAATTGAAACTCTTGGTAGTGTTTCAACTCCATTGATTGAAAGAAATACAACGATTCCAACAAAAAAATCTCAAGTCTTTTCTACTGCAGCGGATAACCAGACCACTGTTGAAATACATGTATTGCAGGGAGAAAGAGAGATGGCCAGTGATAACAAAACGATTGGAAGATTTCATTTAGCAGATATTCCTTCAGCACCAAGGGGAACGCCTCAGATTGAGGTTACCTTTGATATCGATGCAAATGGTATTCTTAATGTCAATGCTAAAGATAAAACAACTGGAAAAGAACAGAGCATTCGTATTGAAGCTTCTAGTGGCTTGAGTGATTCAGATATAGATAAAATGGTTAATGATGCAAAAAAAAATGAAGCTGAAGATAAAATAAAACGAGAAAAAGTAGATTTGTTAAACCAATCAGAACAGGTTGTCTATGAAATTGAGAAAAACTTAACTGAGAATGGCGATAAGCTCGATGATTCTGAAAAAAGTAATTTAACAGAAAAGTTGAATAGTTTAAAAAAAGCCAAAGAATCTGGAAACATTGAAGATTTAAAATCTTCAATAAATGATTTAAACACACTCTATGGAACCTTGGCCGCAAAAATGACATCTGCTGACCCTCAAAAGCCATCAGGTGCAGAACCTAATCCTTCATCAAAACAGCCTCCAGGAAAGACGAATACAAAAGAAGCTGAAGTTGAAGATGCTGACTTTGAAGTTGTAGAATAAAAGGTTATTTAAAAGGCACTTTAATAGTGCCTTTTTTTAATTTTAAGATACTTCTATTTTATAAGTTGATATCGTAACATTTACGTTGTGATATTTCGCCATTTAAAAGCCTATCTATTTTTAGCTCTTCTTATACCAATTCTGTTGGTTGGTATCCTTGGGCGAACCTCTTTTCACACTAAATACATTGAAAGCTATATAAATAACAGAATTAGCTCTTCGGATTGGAATTTCTCATTAGAAAAATCTTCAGGGTTTCTTTTTTCAACTTTTTATTTTGAAAATATTCAAATTACAGATTTAAATAAATCAGTTTATTCAATAAAAAAAACTGCTATAAATATAAACTTATTATCACTTCTGCTTGGTGAACGGACTCTCGATTTAGCTAGTTTTGAAGGAATTAATGGAATTATTCATAACACTAAAAAGAATAATAAAAAAATATTCAATTTTAGTGAATTTTTAAAAGTGCCCTTTAATATAAAGTCTTTATTTATTAATGGAAAATTAAATAGATCAATAAATGAAAATAAATATGATATTAATTTTTTTATTGGAGGATCTTTTACAAAAAAAAATGGTAATAATTTGAGTTGTGATGTTTTTAAAGTTAACATAGATAACAAGCCGAATTTATCTTTTGATTTAAAAGAGCTTTTAATTCATGAAGACTCCCTAAATATTTCATTAAATCATTTTAATGGTAAGGCCTTTAACTTACCTGTTAATGGAGGGTTTGTTTTTAATAAAAATACTTTAATAATGAAGGGAGAATTAGAGCTGGTTGAATTTTCTATACCAGAAGATCTTTTTGATAAGATACCAATGAAAAATAAGTTTTCAAAATTTAAGGTAAAACTAGATTTAGAAACAGACCTGAACTATTTTTCTGGAAATATAAGCCTAAAAAATGAACTTGGTTTAAATACGAATGGAAAATTTTTAGTTTCAAAAGATAATAAAACATGGTTTTTAAAAAACTTAAAATTAAACGGTGAAAACTCTGAATTAACTATAAATGGTTTATTAGAAGACAGAGAGAGAGTTAACTGTTATATAAATCTTTCTAACCTAGATCTTAGTAGGTGGATGAATGGGCAAAAAGAAACAGACCTTTCCGGATTGTTAATCTTAGATGCAAGTCTAGAAAATTACTCAACTTTAGATCAAATTGATTTAACTCTAGAGGTTCTCGAGGAAAAATTATTTCATCAAGGCGAAATTTCTATAAATGGACAAATCAGTTATAAAGATAGTATTCTTACTACTATTGATCCTGTATTACTTTTTGTAGAGGATAATTACTTGACCATTGAGGGCAAAGGTGATTTTAGAAATAACGAAGTCTCATTACTTACAATTTTAGAAAAAGCAAATATTGAACTTGTTAATAATTTTTTACCAGGAGATTTTATTTCTGGTTCAGCTACTGGAAAATTGAATATAAATGGAAAGTTTGATAGTCCCACCGCATCATCTGAATTACTATGCGAAAATGTGAAGATAGAAGGTTTTCTTTTAGAATCATTAGAATTGGTTTCTAAAGTACAAATTGATGATGATACCTTTTCAGGGTTTTTAGATGTAAAAGCTGGAGAAGGTACTTGGAGGGAATACTCTTTTGAGAGTGGAACTTTAGGAGCTATTTTTAATAAAGATGAAATTATACTTGATAATTGTCACTTTAAATCTGGTAAGGATTTCTTTCAAGCATCGGGAAGCATTAAAAATTTAAAAGATTATAAAATTGAAAGATTACAAATCGCTTATCAAAATAATTATCTAGTAAACTCGAAAGATGTTGTTTTTTCCTTGAGTGATTCTACATTTGAAAGTTCACCCTTTGAGTTTCATATTAATGATGGAATGCTTGAGGGTATTCTAAAAAAGAAAAAAGGAATTGAGGGTCATTTTAAAATGTCTAATTTTGATGCGAACGTTTTGACCCAATTTATAGATGACAATCGTTTAAAAGTCTCTGGCCTTGTTTTTGGAGAAGTATATGTTAATTCAAATGTAATAAATACTGATTTAGATATAGATATCTCTTTGAAAAATGGTTCTTATATGGAACAAAAATTTAATGAGATGATTATATCTTGTTTGCTAAGAAACAATGTTTTGCACATAGATGATATTTCCATGACAAAGAAGCATGAAGTAGGTTTTAACCTTAGTGGTATTTACCCATTTACAAGTACTAAAGGAAGGATTCCTTCAATTTCGATTGTGTCAAACTTTTCAAATTTCCCGTTGAAATTTATAAATCTATTTAGCCCTAATTTTTTTCAATTAGAAGGTCAAGCCTCTGGTGAATTTTTAATTAATGGTAGTCTTCAAAAGAGCTATTATGATTATAGCTTAAACGTTAATAATATGTATTTTGATTTAGTTAATTTAGGTAAAGT
>Ga0257106_1001346_pt1 | contig 12348 bp, 14 predicted proteins | sample LP_taG_3_FD_190177 | JGI IMG/M metagenome (GOLD analysis project Ga0257106, IMG submission 190177) | Marine microbial communities from Northeast Subartic Pacific Ocean, Canada - LP_J_2011_P26_10m | ecosystem: Environmental > Aquatic > Marine > Oceanic | place: Canada: Northeast Subartic Pacific...
GAAAAATGGTGGAGACATGAATCGGTTTCATTCCCCAGTAAGTCTCGGCTAATTGTGAGGCAGATTGCATTGAGAGGCAATGCAAATGCGCTTCCATCTCCGTCAAATGGACCTTCAACGTAGGCGCCAATGCGTTCGGCCATTATAAACCCCAAAAATAACAAGATCCCTGTGGAGCTTCCTACTAAAGATGTGCCATCCATCTTGAAGTTCAACAAGAGCTGAAACCCGAAGATCCAGCTGAGCATGCGCACAAAGACGTCATAACTTGCAGGTAGGGGTGTGTTTCTAATCCTCTCCAGGCCACCGATTGCATCAATAGTGGCATTTGCAATGTTCATTAATTGTTCTCGTCCTCGAGCATTGATTTTCTTGTTCTCATATAGTTCACGAACAGCAAGTGCCCTAGCCTGCCCTAATTGTCTTAAAGTTGTAGTTGGTTTCATGTCTAGATTTTCCAGGAGATAGTCTTGGAAGCGTCTTAGATCTTGATGGTAAAAATTTCTCAACTGAAAATTAAGCTGCCAAGCCATTGCGACTTGATAACGCACTAGGTTCCTTCCGTGTGTACTCATTAAATGTTCTTCTGGAAGAAGGCTTGTCAGGATGTCTGTCCAGTTGCGGCTGTGGTTTACGACTGCGCCCCATAATTGCCGCGCTTCCCACCAGCGACCAATCGCCTGAGTATTTCTAAAACCTATAAAGATCGAAACCGTGATCCCTAAAATTGAAACCACGCTGCCGCTTTGTTGCCAATTAGTAGGCACTGTTTCAGTCAATATCAGCGTGCCAATGACTGCCAATAGCAATAGGTCGTAGCGCATACGCCATAGCAACAGCAACAGAACAACGAAGTAGTCCCGTCGAGCTGTACGCGGTGGATCGCCGTAGGGCCCAGACTTAATAGGCAAGGCGTTTTTGAAGATTCGCTTTGACATCGTCCTGCGGCCCTCGGCGCTCTACAAGCATGACCTTATTTGGTAATACTCAGCACTTAGACGTTGATCTTGCTGTGATCGGAGCTGGTTTGGCCGGCACCGGTCTTGCCGCCTCTCTCCGCCAACGCGGTTTTGACGGCACGATCTTGCTGCTGGAGGCTGGTCGAGGCCCTGGTGGTCGCGCGGCGACGAGGCGTCGACGTGATGACATGCTCTGGCGGCTTGATCATGGAGCGCCTTGTTTCAGCTTCAGTCAACCAGTGCAGGGTCCTCTTGCTGAACTGTGGAATCCTCTTCTTGACCAAGGGATTGTCCAGCTCGATCTAGGACTTGTGGTTGGGCTCAGTGAGACGGGTTGTCTTGTTGACCCACCGGAGCATCCACTTCTCAAGGGTCCGCGTTTTCGTGGTGTCCCAACTATGGCCTCCGTGCCGGAAGCTTTCCTGCAGGCTGCAGGCCCTAAAACGCATGGGGCTTTTGGTGAACGAATCAGTAGCTTGCGCAGAGAGAATGGATGGTGGTGTTTTTCAGGTCAGCGTCGGGCACGTTCTTTAGTGGTCACAGGCAATCTTCTTGCCCATCCCCGTTCTCTCGCGATGTTGGGTTGGCCCGATGTTCCATTGCGCTCGGCAGTTCCGTCGAATGTGGATCTCTCCCTGGACGCTGCACTTGAGCAAATTGCTGAGATGCGTGCATCGGTGCGCTGGAATTTGATGCTCGAATTACCTCGCTGTGCCGACCATCTTCCTAGGCAAATTTGGTTGACATCTGGAGCTCAAGAAAAATTTGGCATTGAACGCATTGTTCTCCATCGTCAACAGGACCAAAAACTCGGATTAGTGGTCCACGGATTGGATGACGGGTCCCCGATTACGCCAGACAGCCAGCCTGGTTTGTTGGTGATGCAGGAATTACGTCAACGCAAAGCTCTCAACGAACTATTGCTGCCTTGGCCAGAGTTGGCTCAGGCACTCCCCTTGGCTCGTTCCTTAGGGGTCATGCGTTGGGGAGCATCTCAGCCCCTGGATTATCCGCTCCCCACGTCCCTTCAATGGTGTGAGCCCAGTGCTGTTGGCTTTTGTGGGGATTGGATCGCCGGCCGAGGTTTTGGCATGGCTGAAGGGGCTCTACAAAGTGCGGTTGATCTCGCTGCTCAACTGATCTAATTAAATACGGAACGCGGAAGAATTGATAACAACAATTTCAGAATGGATAGCCAGCTCTGGTAAATGGCTCATTGATGCGTCAAAACAGTGCAAAGCGGATCAAGCATGCACCCGAGCTATCGCCCTGTTCAGCTCCATGCCAGCGTGCATGATGACGAGCCTTGTATGTGTTTGAGCTGCACTGATTTACGAGGACGCCTGACATTCAATGCGACACGATCTCATTCACTTTTGATTGGACAAGGCAGCCTCCAAGCTTCGGAGACGTTGTTCGTTGACCCCAAGATCTGATTCTCCAAGTCTTGAAACTGAGCGTGCCTGGAGTACAGATCGTTCCGAATCGGCGTAGAGCTCTAGATCGTCAACGAAGCCGAAAATCTGACTGCTTGCCGTTGCATGGAGATAGTCCGCTTGCTGTTCGATGATCTCGGATCGTGGGGTTTGTTTGATGACTTCGGCGAGTTCGCTCAGGCTTCCAACGGGATCGTTTCGCTCCCACTCCAGTCGTGCGCAATGAGCGGGTGATTCACATGTACTCAGTTGACCTTGATGGATGCCCAGATCAGTGGGCATCGGCCCGACGAAATGAAACAGAGCCAGAAGGATTGAAAAAACGGTCAAAACCATAGGGAAGGTGTCTCAGCGTTGATCAAGGGTGTTTTGGAGCCGATGGCCATCGAGCTGTAAGTCCAATCTGCCCGGTACGGCGTACCTCCTCACGTTACGGATCGAGATCCGACGATCATGTCGTTATTCGTGAAGCAACCATGCACCCCAGCTGGAGTGATCAGTGGTGGCCCGTGGCCTTCACACGTGATCTTGATCCAACCCGTCCCCAGCGTTTCACCCTTCTTGAACAAGACCTGGTGCTGTGGTGGGATGCCCCGGGAGAAAGCTGGAGGGCCTTTAAAGATGTGTGCCCTCATCGACTCGTTCCTCTCAGTGAAGGCCGTATCAACGAGTCCGGTCAATTGGAATGCCCATATCACGGTTGGAGTTTTGATGGGCGGGGCATGTGTAAAGCGATTCCTCAAATGGGGGAAGGAGCTCGCTCTGAATCCCAGCGAACGAGATGCGGGAGTTTTCCCACTGCGACAGGTCAGGGATTGTTGTTTGTCTGGAGCGGCACGGCTTCAGCTGCTGACCCTGCATTGCTTCCCTTAGTTCCCGTTCTGCAGGAGCAGGGAGAAGGTTGGGCTGATGGCTGGATTGTGCAAGACACCTTCCGCGATTTGCCGATGGATGCTCTAACGCTCCTTGAGAATGTTTTGGATGTGAGCCATGTCCCTTTCACGCATCACCGCACCGTGGGCAAAAGGGAGAATGCATCTCCAGTGGAAGCGGTCATCACCCGCGAGGATTCGCAAGGGTTTCAAGCGTTTTGGCAGGAAGGCCCTCGAAAGGGAAAGCTCGGCTCACAGGACACGCACTTTCGAGCTCCCCAGCTGATGTGGCATGACCTCACGGCGAAGGGGTTTGCTCGCATCTTGACGGTTGTTTATGCCGTACCGATCAGCCGAGGAAAATGTCGTTTGTTTGCTCGGTTCCCCTTCCAGTTCAAGGCTGTTGCGCCTCGTGTCTTGGTGGGGTTGCGGCCTCGCTGGTTGCAGCACATCGGTAACCACAAGGTCTTAGAAGACGATCAGGTCTTTCTGCACTGGCAAGAACGGGTCCTTGAAACAGCTGGAGGTAGTGCTGCTGCTGAACAGGCCTTTGCTCTTCCCACATCAGCCGATGTGTATGTGAAGGCGCTGCATCGTTGGGTCAACCGCCAAGGTGGTGGTCCTTTTGCAGGCCAACCGCTACCACCGCGTCAGGATGTAGAGGTCTTAATGGACCGATATCACAGTCATACCAAGCACTGTCGCAGCTGCTCGGTTGCTCTGCGCCGCATTCGATCGCTACGTCCTTGGCTCTGGGGCTCGCTGTGGTTGTCTGCCGTGCTGATCGGAGCGGGCCAGTTGAGTTGGCTGTTTTGGTTGGGTGTAGGTCTCACTGCGCTGAGCGGTCTTTTGCTCCGACAAACATCGCGTTGGCAACGTGGATTGCTTGTTGGGGATGGTCAGGCGCCCCGAAATCAGCGAATCTGAGAAACCTGCTCAGTTAGCACGATGATCAGCGTCACATCGCCTTGTCCCGAGAGCACGATCCTGGCGCTTGGGTTGCGTGATTGGCCGATTTGGGGCTGCGAGATCAGCACATTCCCCTGGACTTATGACCAGCGCGAAACTTGCTTGTTACTTGACGGGGACGTGACGGTAACTCCGGATGGAGGCGAGCCCGTTCGCTTTGCTGCCGGAGATCTTGTTGTGTTTCCGAAGGGGATGAGCTGCACTTGGGATGTTCACCAACCTGTCCGCAAGCATTACCAATTCGGTTAGGTGCTGCGAAACAGGCATTTCTAATGAAGCGTTGATTGGTGTTTGAGGAGGCTCAAATATCTGAGTCTGAGCTCCACTGCGGGCTGCAGGGCCTCCAGCCAACGCGTAGCAGTTCGCGCCAAAGTTGATCAGCCGTTTGCTGGCTCAAATGAACACGCGTCTTCAACAAGGGAGGGTCGCCTGAAAGAGGTCGCCCTGAATCCACGAAGACGTGTGGATCACGGCTCCAACTCTTTTCGTCGGGGTGGAAGCGTTTCGTGTCAGTTGAGTTGGGGTCCTGGATCCAGTCCTGGTTTGGCATGTCTTGCGAGGGCTGATGACAGAGTCATGCATCCATGCTTCCGCCTGGAAAGTGGCATAGGGCGAGCTCGGAGCCAAGAATCTGTCGCTGGTACAGGTGTTCTAGTTGAGTTGTTTGCCTGCGTCAACGCTCTTCTCGTTTTCTGGCTAGAGCTGAGTGAGGCTTGCTGGATCGATTGTGGACATTTCTGTCTGGGAAGCTGAGAGTGCATCGGCCTCTCTTCAAAAGGTCAAGCGAGTTTTGCTTGAGCCTGGTGCTAACGAACTGGTTTTAGAGGTCCTTCACTGCGGTCTTTGCCACAGCGACCTGTCGATGATCGACAACAGCTGGGGCATCAGCCAGTACCCGCTAGTCCCTGGTCATGAAGTTGTGGGAAGGGTGGTGTCTGTTGGAGCTGGCGTGGACTCAAGCGCGATCGGGCAAATTCGTGGGTTGGGATGGATCAGTGGCAGTTGTTTTCGCTGCAATCAATGTCTGGAAGGAACCAGCAATCTTTGTCCGTCCCTGGAGGCGACGATCGTGGGCCGCCAGGGCGGGTTTGCCAGCCATGTCAAAGCGCATCAGGATTGGACCGTTGTTCTGCCAAAAGGGTTGGATCCGACCGTGGCAGGACCGTTGTTCTGCGGTGGGATCACAGTTTTCGCGCCGCTTCTGGATGAGCAGGTTTCACCGATGGCCCATGTGGCGGTTGTGGGGATCGGTGGACTCGGTCATATGGCATTGCAGTTCGCTAAAGCCTGGGGCTGTGAAGTAACCGCGCTGACCACCGATCTCTCTAAGGCTGATGAGGCCAGAGGGTTTGGGGCCCACAACGTGATGCTCTTGGAAGATCTCCCCGCATTGGTTGGACGCTTCGATCTCGTGATTAACACCGCGAATCAACCTCTCGACTGGTCTGCCGTCATGGGATCTCTGGCTCCACGGGGGCGTTTGCATCAGCTGGGAGCCGTTTTGCAGCCCATACAAGTTGGTGCTTTCGATTTGATTTCCTTTCGGCGCTCGATCACGGGCAGTCCCACCTCGTCACCAGCGAGCCTTCGGAAAATGATGGAGTTCTGCGTGAGGCATGACATCAAACCCCAGGTGGAGCATCTGCCCTTGGATCAAGTCAATCAAGCGATTGAGCGTCTACATCGTGGTGATGTGCGCTACCGCTTCGTGCTTGATCAGGTGGCCTAATAGAGGAGTAACCGTTCAGCATTGGCCTTTCTCATTGCTGTTGTGGAATCGCTCATTCAGTACAACCAGAAGAGAGGCGTTCAGCTGTTAGTTTCTCTCGCCTGGCCTGCCACGTCGCAGCATTGACAGCCCACTTTTTTTTGAACGCGTCGCTATTCCGAGCACTGAGTTTGCAATTTAAATATTCAAATCGTCTGGATCCTGCCGCTCCTCCTATCCAGGATTGACTTTGAGATCCGCATTTCGTTTTTACGTGCTTTTTGCGCGCTTTTTTGAAGGCCTCTTTCTCTTCTGCATCAATCCTGTTCAGGGTGATTGAAAAGATGTCGCAACTGGCATGAACAGAGCTTGCTAGTCCCAGCGCGAGCAACAGCAGTGGAAGACAAAGGCGTTGGCTTTTCATGTTGGCTGCTGCATTCACAGATGGGTCATCATCGCGCCATTGCTCTCGATCGTGGCTGGCGGAAAGGAGAGTCCCGCTGCTGTTGATGTGCTCCCCAAGACAAACCCTTGTGACTTGCTACCTAGTCCGATCAGATTTGATTTGTTGCTGGAAACCTCTCTTGATCGTTACCTCTAAAAAGATGGTTGATCCCAGCCAGTACCTCGTGGCTGATGGTCACATTTACAAACGCATTGAGATGCCAAATGCTCCCTCCAAGCAGTGGCGGCTAGAAGAATTAGATATCGAAGAAGCGATCCGGTCGATGATCTCGGATTTTGGGGGGTCGCAGTGATGAGCCTTAATCATTTTGTTGAGGTGCGTACCGATTGAGCACAAGCGAAGTGATTGCTGCAAGCAAAATCATCTGAAACGTTGCCACGTCTAGAGGCGATATTTTGCGCTTAGTAAGATTCAATCCCGGTTAGTAAGTTGCTCCAATTTTGTTGTTGCTTTTGATGCTGCAATGAGAATCGATGGGTTTTCCCCATGACCTTTACCTATGTCCTGAGTGGGTGCATGAAATCGTTCAATCAGGAGATCGGATCCAATTTTGATTAGGGTTTATATCTTCAGCATCGAATTGCGCTGTTAAGGCTCGATCCAACATGAAAACACCAGAAGCCTTACTCGCTTATCTCCAACAAATCCCTGGCATGGAATCAGGTTGCAAGCGTTTGGTGCTGCTGTTCACTCAGCTGGGTGATTTCGATTCAATGGAATATGCCCAAGCCCTCTTGCCTGTGCTCTCTCGTTTGGAGCATGTAGGAATTAAGACCATGGGCATTGCAATCGGTGATCAAGCAGGTGCTGATCGTTTTTGCGCTTTTACCGGATTTCCACGATCTCAGCTTCGGGTGATTTCTAATGCGGACCTGCATCTCAGTGTTGGACTCTCACCCGGGCTTCAGGCTGCTGGCGGTCCTTGGCCATCACTCTTGCTGATGTGTGCAGGGATTGGCTCGCCAGGCACTCTTGCTGAAGTTTTGAGGGGATATACGGGAGACCGCAGCGCACCTGCCCGTTTTGACGATTCTTCTCTGTTTCGTCTGGCTGGGGGTAGCGGGTTTCAACGTCCGTTCGAGCTGGCCACGGTTCGCCTTCGCAACATGAATGAAGTGCTGACGAATTGGGCTACTTATGTACCTAACAACGCCTACATCACTCAGCGAGGCGGCACATTCCTGTTAGACGAGGATGATTCTGTTCTCTATGTCCACCGCGACCAGGGCATCTTGGGTTTCTCGGAGACCATGAATCTTCCACTCGCTTTCCTCGAACCTTGGCTCGACAGTGAGCACTGATATGGATGCTGCTCAGCCGCTTCCTTCTTGGAGACCCTTGTTGTCTGCGGCGCGCAAGCGAGAAGGACGGTTACCGGGTGGTCGCTGGGTGCAGCTTGCAACTCTTTCCGTTGATGGCTACCCGAGGGTGAGAACGCTCGTTTTTCGCGATTGGAGTGCGGCGGCAACGCTGGATCTGCTTACCGATGCCCGCAGTAAGAAGTGCTTAGAGATTGAAAGAACGCCTCAGGTGGAGTTGTGCTGGTTGTTTCGTAAGGCCCGCGAGCAGTTTCGCCTGCGTGGAACGGCAACGCTGATCGCTCCCGCAGGGGATTCTGTGGAGTTGGATCAACACTGGAAGCGGCTCCCACCCTCTGGACGATCAGTCTGGGCCTGGCCACCTCCCGGGGATCCGTTTGATCCTCAAGGCCCATGGCCTCAGGAGGTTTCGGATGATTCAGCAATGCCAGAGCATTTGCGCCTGCTTCGGATTTCGTTGCACCATGTGGAGCAGCTCGATCTCAAGCCACACCCTCATTTGCGTCGGATGTGGACATCTTCTACGCAATGGAGCGAACAAAGGGTTAACCCTTGAGTCTCCAGAGTGCGAGTCCGCCACCCCGTCCACGGGCCGCCATCCAGCCATCAGGATGGCGTTCAATGAGAGCAAAAAATGGAGTGTCCTTTTGGTCTGGAGCGGTCAATGCTTTTTTGAGCAAGACAATGCCACCAACCCGCAGTGTTAGCGAGTCGAAATGAAAGGTCAGCAATGGGCGCTTTCCTTTTAATAAACCTGGGCCTTGAAATTTGAGTTCAATAGGCCCTAAGTTGACGGCATTAGACAAAATCAAATCACTGCTTTTGTCCTCTAAATTTGCTTCGATCTCTAAGCGGGCATCCAGGCTTTTCAGCATCCAACTGCTGAATGGATTCGCTTTCTGGTCTCCCTTCGACCAAACCGTTTGTAGATGCCAGCATCCCAAGAGATCACTGCTCCTGAGGCCAGTGCCTGTCAGTCGTACATCCTTTTCTCTCGCATTCAGAATGGCGAAGTTCATGAGAGCGGGGAAGGGGAATCAAATCGTGGCATTGAAAATAAAAAATCTAAAAAATTCTTTGTTTTTGTGTTGAGTTAGACAAGTTTTATGAGGTTTTCAGAGGGATGTTTTTGCGATCATGGACGTAATCCTTAGATAGACGAATGTTGCTACTGGAACGATTCCTCAAAGATGTTAATCCTCAAATGTTTTAGCGAGAGTCAATTTTTTTGTGAAAAAGTTTTAATGCCATTTGAGGTTTGCTTTTTTGGGCGCCCGATGAGGCTCGCCTTGAATTCTGGTTGCTCAATGGTGGCGAGCCAATGCTGCAAACCATTGCCGAGGCTGAGGACTAACTCCTGCAGAGCCACCACAGGCTGGGTGATCCTTGATCATGCATAGATCTGAACGTGAGTTATGGCCGATTTGCTCGCTGACGCCGTTCCCCTGAGCTGGGAGCAGCTTGAAGCTTTGTCTCCCGCCCCTGAAGAGCGTTGTGAAGGCCCAGCGAATGCGCAATCCACATTGCGCTTGTTTGGACAATCGGAGTCTCAAGTGCGGGTCACGTTGTTCCGTGATCATCACGCTTGGTGCCCGTATTGCCAAAAGGTTTGGCTATGGCTGGAGTTTCGTCGAGTCCCTTATCGGATTCGAAAAGTCACCATGCGTTGCTATGGGCCGAAGGAAACCTGGTTTACCGCCAAGGTGCCGTCAGGAATGCTTCCGGCCCTTGAGTTAGATGGAAGGCTCCTCACAGAAAGCGATCGCATTCTTGAAGCGTTGGAGCATGCCTTTGGCACCTTGGGCGCAGGAATGCATGACAAACGTGTGCGCCGATTGCGCGATCTCGAGCGTCTTTTGTTTCGTGCCTGGTGCATGTGGCTCTGCACACCCAGGCTGAACAGCCGGCAGGAGGTGCAAGCGCGAGACCAGTTTCAGAAGGTGGCACGTCAAATGGAGGCGGCTCTCATGGCGGGAGGTGGCCGTTGGCTTGATCCTGATTGCCCAGATGGAGCTCATCCAGGAACGGCTGATCTGGTGTTCGTGCCTTACGTGGAGCGGATGAATGCCTCCTTGGCTTACTTCAAGGGCTTTGCACTTCGGCAAGAGCATCCAGGCATCGATCGATGGTTCAACGCTTTGGAGAAGCTTTCGACCTATCGCGGCACCCAGAGTGATGTCCATACGCATGCCCACGACCTGCCACCACAAATGGGTGGTTGTTGGAGTAACGGAAGTCCTGAGCAGCAAGCGATGGCTTGTGCGGTGGATCAAGGTGCTGGACTCGCTGAACTCGAAACAAGTTGGTCAGCGCAGATCGATGACGACGGTGTGATGGCCTCTCACAGGGCACTTGAGAGAGTGTTGCGCCATCGTGCTGCGCTGATGGAACGCAATCCTCTTGGTGCTGCTTTTGATCAGCCTCTGCGGGCTGCACTGACCTGTTTAGTGGCTGGAGATCTTTGTCAGCCAAATGCTGATACTGCAATCGGTCTGCGTTACTTGAGAGATCGAATTTCGGTACCTAGAGACATGCCTCTGCACAGTGCTCGGTTGTTGAGGAAGGTCCTTGAGACCACAGCAGCTCTGGATAGTGAGGCCCAGCCAACCCCACCTCCGTTTGAGCATCGTTTTGATCAAGACCCAAGGCCATTTTTAGAGCTGTGAGGGTTTGCGTTTCTTCCGATGATCGCGATCCGGCAGGCTGGCTTCATATGTGAGATCACTATGTCGAGCGCTCAAGAGGCCCAAGGGGGCTCTGGTTTTGGAACCGGTAACGCTGGAGGGAGCAAGCGCAGCCGGAGCAGCAAGCGCAAACCTGGACATTCCAACCACGGTCGCGAGCGTCAGCCCTTGGGTCGAGATCCTGATTTTGAGGCAATTTGCGCAAGACAAACTTTGGGATTGGCTCTTTCAGGTCGGTTAACAGAGCAGGCGGTGAAGAGAGTGCACAAAGCGCTGGCTGTGCAGCATCACCCTGATAAGGGTGGCGATCCCGAAACAATGACGCGTTTGAACAACGCCCGCGACGTTTTGCTCCAGCCTGAGATGTCAGACATGGTGGTGTCGTGACCATGGGGTTGGTCTAAAAAATGATTAGCTCTTTGATATGACCTTGGAAATTACAAGTTCATATTGAGCGAGCAATCCATCCAGGAAGTGAGGAAAACATCGTCATGGATATTGATTTTATCAATTGATATGGTTTGTTAATGATCTCCCAATGCTAAACGCATATGACTTGATATTGCTCACAGGGGATAGTATTGGCATGCAGTTTTAGTGAAATTTTTATTTCCCTTTTGATTAAACAGTAATAAATTTAAAATATGTAGAACCATCGCTTGGGCGAAAACGCTAATAAGGATAATAAGCTATTTCAGTTTGGCAACTTTTCGGGTTCTAAGGATTTAAATTCAGATTATTGAATAGTGTTTTGTTCCAGTAATGATCTTTTTAGTATTTAGCTTATAGAGACAAATACCAGCGGATGACATCTGCAACTTGGCCTGCAGGTCCATGACCACTAATCAGTTCTCCGATAATGGCAGCCATAAAGCCCAGCATTGCCACTCTTCCGTTGAGACGCTCAACAAAGCCCAAGGATCCTTGATTCCAGGGGCGTTTGGTCGTTAGGCCCTCACCAAAAGCTTCCAAAGGTTCGTACTGGAAATTTTGGGGTGCCAAAAGGTGTCCATCAAATAGAGTTTGATTTTATGCAGAAATCCAGATTCTTTTCATAGGCTTAGGACACCCTTAGGCCTGAACCCATGGATCCTGTTCGTTTAAAAGCACTTTTTACCAAACCCTATGGACAAGCAGCACCCACAGAGTCTCAGTGGAGAGAGTTATATGACGAACAGGTTTTCTTCCAAGATCCAACCCAGGAACGTCAGGGCATAGAGGCTTATATCGCGGCTCAAGATGACCTGATGAAGCGGTGCGACGATATTTATCTGATACCAGGAACGATTGCGATTAGTGAAAAAACTGCTTTTGTCGAATGGACAATGGGATTGAAAATTAAGGGAATAGAATTTACTTACCCTGGCGTTTCTAGGCTCGAGATCAATTCTGACGGAAAAGTAATCAGCCATAGAGATTATTTTGACTTTATTGGTCCCACTTTCGGCCCTGTACCGGTTCTTGGCGGGTTCGTCAGATGGCTTTACAGGAGATTCGTGAATTGATAAAAGCTTGGGGAAAGTCAAAAGAAGCATCTCTTGACTGGTTCAGCGCGAAGAAGAATTTTGCGGTGAACGGCTTTGGCTCAGCTTCCAAAACGTGAGGCTCGTAACGGCCGCACCAAAACCAAGAAATACTGTGATCAAAGCTTCGCTCGACATGTTAAGCATTTGTTACAAAGCTCATCATGGCGCATCATCCTGCCTCTGCGCGAGTGAGTAATTATTCCTAATGCCAGCGCTTTGAGGCGTACTTCTTTACAAAGATGCGTTGGTTCCCTTAAGATATGTTGAGAAACGTAAATCCAATGCTGAGATCCATTGCGACGAAACCCTTCCTTTCGGATTTCGGAATTTTGATTCTGCGGGTCATTACAGGAACACTTCTGATCCACCACGGTTACGAGAAGCTTGCAAATATCGAGAATTTTGCTGA
>Ga0257106_1001348_pt1 | contig 12332 bp, 10 predicted proteins | sample LP_taG_3_FD_190177 | JGI IMG/M metagenome (GOLD analysis project Ga0257106, IMG submission 190177) | Marine microbial communities from Northeast Subartic Pacific Ocean, Canada - LP_J_2011_P26_10m | ecosystem: Environmental > Aquatic > Marine > Oceanic | place: Canada: Northeast Subartic Pacific...
TACTGGCTTGGATGTCTCCAAGGGGCGCCAGCGCTGCACGAATCAGCTCTCTAGTGGTGGTCTTACCGGCGGACCCGGTTACGGCCACAACAGCGCTGCTGAGGTTGCGCCTCACTAAACAGGCGATCTGTTGGTAAGCCTCGAGCGTGTCATCCACGGTCCAGTGCAGCAAGTGTGGCGGTACTGGGATGTCACTATCACGGGCCACCACGGCGGCCTGGACGCCTTGTTCCGTGGCATTAGCGAGGAAGCGATGGCCATCAAAGCGTTCACCACATAACGGGACAAAAAAAGCGTCTGACGTTAGTAATCGGCTATCGGTGCAGACAGGGCCTAAGCGTTGTTGGAGGTTGGGAGCTGCGCCATCACCACGTTGTGGTGGCCCCCAGAGCGAAACGAGATCAGCCAGATCCAGCACGTTTAAACCCTCTTTGGATCAAACACGATCATGCCGCCACCGATCCTGGCGGGTCGAGCCAGGAGGTCTTGTTGTTCATTGACAAGACGCAGATCGGCATAGCCCTGGTCTTCCAGTCGGGTCCACCAGGTTTCGGCTAGGTGTTGGCGTTGCTCTGGAGACCGTTGCATCCAAGCGGCATCATTGATTTGCAGAATCACAGCGTTGCGCTCTGGTTGGGGTTGGGCCGCAACAATCAGAGCTGATCCCTGGCCGCTATCTTTGCTTCCTTCTTCCGCCAGAAGCTCAAGGAGAGGATCAAAGAGCAACAGCTCTGCCTCTGTTTTTACAGAGGGCGGTTCTAATTCCAGGTTGTTCAGGCCAGGGGGGGCTTCAGCCTGCATGAGCTGTTCTGGCTCCTTGGGCAAGGTGATGTTGGGGTCTGTTGGGGCCTCAGCCACGCCTTGGTTGTTTAGATCGGATTCGACGCTGTTGGTGATCGGTAGGGCGCGTGCCTCTGGGAATGGGGTGGTGCGAACGCGCTCCACCTCTGGAGGTGAGGGTGGTGACTGGCCTTGAAGGGCCTGACGCAATTGAATGCCGCCCAGGATCAGCACTGCGAGGCTGAATCCCAGCAGCACAGGCCAAAACAACGCTGCGAATGGCTCTGGCCAGAACGCCGGAACCGACAGATCTCCTTCGCGGTTTCGGCGCCAGAGCTCTTGGCTGCGAAGACGCAGATCGGCGCTCACGGCCCTCAGATCCTGGCCAAGGGCCTTCCAGGGACTGTTGTAAGGAGCCGGGAGGTCGCTGTCGTTATCGGATGGCTGCGGTTCGAAGGAATCCTGCATTCGTGGTTGCCTGCAGCATTAGCGTCGCTGACCGCCAAACAGTCTGGCTAGCGGGTTGCGTGAGCCCGTTCCCTTGGACAGGTCTTCGGTGGGTTGTTCAGGGGGGCTGGTTGGGGCTCCGCGTTGGCCTGGGGCCAAGGAGGGATCGGCACCCTGGCCTTGGGAAAACTGTTCCACAGCAGCGGCATCAGGACCTGGCTCCTTGAGGCCACAGACCTCCCGGTACATCTGGTCGTATTCCAAGGCTGAACGCCCCCAGCTGTAGTCCTGCCGCATGCCCCTTCGCTGAAGTTCGCGCCAGCTGTCTTGATGGCGGAAGGCTTCCCAAGAGCGCACGAGGGCTGTATAGAAGTCCACGGGGTCAAAACGATCGAAGCAGAACCCAATCCCGCTTTGCTTGGCAGGATCGTGCGGTGGAACCGTATCGACCAGACCGCCCACTTTTCTCACTACAGGCACGCATCCGTAGCGCATAGCGAGCAATTGACTAATGCCACAGGGTTCAAACCGACTGGGCATCAGGAAGGCGTCACTGCCGGCGTAAATCAAGCGTGAGAGGTCGTCGTCGTAGGTGAGGAAAACGGACACGCGACCTGGATAACGGGAGGCCATCTGCCAAAGACCGGACTCCAAGCCGCGATCACCGGTGCCAAGCACCACGATTTGGGTGTCGGTGTAAGCGAGCAATCGATCCGCCACTTGCAACAGCAGATCGACGCCTTTTTGATCCACAAGACGGCTCACCATGCCCAGCAGATAGGCATCAGATCTGACCTCGAGACCCATGCGTTCCTGGAGCACCTGCTTGTTGCGGGCGCGACCTGACAAATCATCGGCACTGAAAGTGGCGGGTAAGGAGCGATCGGTGGCTGGATTCCAGGCCTCTTGATCAATTCCGTTGAGGATGCCGCGCAGCTTGCTGGAGATGTAATTGAGCAACCCATCCAGCTTTTCGCCGTATTCCGAGGTCCGGATTTCTCTGGAGTAAGTAGGGGACACCGCATTCACGCCATCGGCATAAAGCAGGGCGGCAGACATGGTGTGGTCGCCCTGCATGTACCAAGGGCACCAAGTCATCTTGTCTAGCTTCCAGCGCCAGGGGCCTTGATATTTAAGGTTGTGGATTGTGTAAACGGTTCTGATTTCTGGGTCTTGGTGCATCCAGACCGGAATCATGCCGGTGTGCCAGTCATGGCAATGGAGCACATTCGGCTTCCAGACGTTCCAGGAAAATTCAGCAGCAGCACTAGCAAAAAAGGTGAAGCGCCAATCTTCATCTTCTCCGCCATAAATCCGTTCAGGGTCAAAGACGGGATGACCAACCAAATAAATAGTGAGGCCATTGGTGGGATGACAGGTCTCAAAGACCGCAAAATCGGTGCCCATGGTCTGGCCTCGCCAGATGGGTTCCGTGGGGATCTCCAATCGAGACCAGAGCTTGCCGTATCCCGGCATGATCAAGCGAACGTCGTGCCCCAGAGCCTTCAGGGCAGGGGGAAGGGATCCCACCACATCGCCCATCCCACCGACTTTCACCATGGGGGCGCATTCGGCGGCGGCAAAGAGCACGCGCATGGACGATCAAACCTGTAAGCCGCGAGACTGTAGACGCATTACTGCGTTGGTATCGCTTTCACGGGATCACGGTCACCTGAGTTCCAACTCGGACGAGATCGAACACCTCCTGAACGTTCTCCTCATACAGACGCACGCAGCCATGGGAAACGGCCCGTCCAACCGTCCAGCGGTATGGGGTGCCATGGAATCCGGCCACAGTGCAGCCATTGATATCTAGGTATTGCTCGCCGTCCCAACCCGAACGTCCGTTGCAGTCGCGGTAAAAGCCAATCCAGCGTGAACCCAAGGGATTTTCCTCACTTTCAGCATCCACAAGATCACCGCTAACCGGATGGGTCCACACCGGTTCCTTCACTTTTTCAAAAACCCTGAAGCGTCCAGCAGGGGTCTCCCAGCCTGTGGTGCCAACCGCGGCTGGAAATCGTCGCGTCATCCGGCCATCCCTCAGTACCAGCAGTTGATGGTTCTTGCGGTCGAGCACGAGCTGTAAACCCTCGCGCTCCATCACATCGTCAGGCACTCGGGCCAGCGAGGCCGCATCGCTCAATGGGACTGCCAGGGGCGGGATTGGATCGGATTTGCGTTTAGGAACCTCCTCTGGAGCCTCCACCAAAATCTCGGTTTGAATTTCTCTTTGAATGGTTCGCTGAACTTCCTGCGCTGAGGCAATGCTTGCTCCACCAAGGCCTGCACCTCCAAACAAAGCACCTCCAACGAGCAGAGGCAGCGAGGCGGCTAGCAGCACAGCACGCAAACGCATTGTTTGAGCAAGCTTCAGGTCAAGCTTTGAACAACGCATCAGACGAGGCGAAACAGGCCTCCATTTTTTAGCGACTTCCGTGGCTAAGGCAGCCATGGGCTGTCGGAAAAATCTGGATTGCGTTTTTCCAGGAAGGCATTGCGGCCCTCCTGTCCCTCCTCGGTTCGATAGAAGAGGTGCGTGGCCTGACCGGCTAACTCCTGGATGCCAGCTAAGCCATCGGTTTCTGCATTGAACGCTGCCTTGAGGCAGCGAATTGCCGTTGGGCTGTGCTGCAGCACCTCCCTGGCCCAACGCACCCCTTCGGCCTCGAGAGTCTCTAAGGGAACAACCGCATTCACAAGGCCCATGCCTAGGGCCTCATCGGCGCCGTATTGACGGCAGAGAAACCAGATCTCCTTGGCTTTGCGCTGGCCCACCACGCGAGCCAGATAGCCGGCCCCAAAGCCGCCATCAAAACTGCCAACCCGTGGCCCGGTTTGACCAAAAACAGCGTTCTCCGCCGCCAGGCTGAGGTCGCAGAGTAGATGCAAAACCTGACCGCCACCGATCGCATACCCCGCCACCAGGGCGATCACCACCTTGGGCAGGCTGCGAATGATGCGCTGAAGGTCGAGCACGTTGAGGCGGGGCAGGCCTGTTTCGTCGAGATAGCCCCCATCGCCGCGCACGCTCTGATCTCCACCTGAACAAAAGGCATAGCCGCCATCGGCAGCAGGTCCCACACCGGTGAGCAACACCACGCCAATGCGGCTGTCATCGCGGATCCGGGCAAAGGCATCACAGAGCTCTGTGACCGTCCGGGGCCGGAAAGCATTGCGCTTGGTGGGTCGATTGATCGCTAAACGGGCGATGCCTTCATCACAGCGATCCAGCAGCACATCTTCATAGGTTCCCCAGGGCTGCCAGTTCACTCCGCTGGATCCTGGGAGCACCTGTCGGATGACGGGCTCTGACATGGCGATCAGGAATGGCTGGTTCTCTGTTGTACCGCCTCACGCAGATCGCGGCGAAGCTGGGCGTCGCTGCGGCGATCGGTGCACACCCTCAGTAGTGCTGGTCCAGCAGTCCCCAAGCCCCATTCAAGGGCGGTGGGGAGATCGTCCAGGCAGGCGAGCTGACGCACGGGGATGGAATGGGCTGCGGCCAGAGCAAGTGGATCCACTTTTTGAGGCATGGCAAACAGTTGATCGAAGCCATCGCTGGGGGTGGTTGCGATTGGCAGTTGTTCGAAAATGCCGCCGCCGGAGTTGTCGATCAACAGCACTAACAAGGGCAGTTGGGCAGCGCTGGCCAGGAGCCAGCCGTTGCTGTCATGCAAAAGAGCTAAATCACCTGTGATCAAGAGCGTTGGACCGAGTTCAGCCGCCAAACCCAGGGCCAGGGAGAGGGTGCCATCGATGCCGGAGGCGCCTCGAAAGCTGTAACAGCGCCGGCGCCCGGTATCGCCGGCGGCAAAGGCTTGCCAATCACGCACTGGGCTGCTGGCAGCGAGCATCACGGGCAGCTCAGCGGGCAAAAGTTGCGCTAAGGCCACCATCAGTGCGGGTTCATTGGCTGCTCCCTGGGTCGGCAGCAGCTCGCTGAGTTGGTTTTGAACAGCAGCGTCCGCGTCTACCCAGGTTTGAACAAGCGAGCTTGATCGAGCTCCCTGAGCAGACAACGACGCTGGAGTGGCCTGGAGCTTGGGGCTGAGCTGTTGCCACCATTGCGCCAGGCCGCCGCTCCATTGCTGCGCGATTTCGAGCGGATCGAGCGGACGGGGATCGCCTTCTGTAATTAACAGTTGTTTGCCTTGTTGGCCGGCAAGCCAGGCCTCGAGGCGCCGACTGGCCGGCATCGAACCCAGCCGCAAGACTTGGGCATTATCTGGCAGCTGGCTTAAGCCGTTGGGGATTAACAGATCCCAATAGCGAATCACGCCCTTAAGACCACATGGGATCGCTGCGAGAGGATCGGCGAGCACGGGCCAGCCACTGCGTTGTTGAAAGGCGATGAGGGCCTGTTGGTATGGCGCAAGCGTGGAGCTAAGGCCTCGCCAGGGCCCGGCAACGATCACACCGGCTTGGTCAGGATCGAGTGCAGGTGCTGCGGAGTGGCTGGTGGGCTTCCAGAGCTCGGGGCTGGGGGTGTTGACCTCAGGCTCTGAACGGTTCCATTGGCTCCAAAACGTGTTCTGCTGATCCAGATCAGGGTGCAGGGGCTCCTCAAAGGGAAGATTGAGATGCACAGGTCCTGGCTGCTGATGCAGCTGCCTCCAGGCGTTCTCAGCCAGGGCTCGCAGCTCGTGATCCAGCCCAGCGTTGAGGCCATCCAAGGGTCCTGATCCACACCAGCGGCATACCGGGGCGAGGAAGGCTTCCTGGTTCACGGTTTGATTAGCCCCTTTGTTTTTAAGCCGTAGGGGGCGATCGGCGCTGATCAGAAGCAGCGGCTGGCTGGAGCGATCTGCCTCTACGGCGGCGGGCAGCAGGTTGGCCACCGCCGTTCCGGAGGTGGTGATCACGGCCGTGGCAACACCAGAGGCGCTGGATCGACCAAGGGCATGAAATCCAGCTGATCGTTCATCGATTGCTGTGCTGAGCGTGAGCAGCCCAGCGCGCATTAAGCCAGCGGCGGCAAGGGCTAACGGGCCGGAGCGACTGCCAGGACAAAGCACCACATGGCGCAGACCCTGGTGCTGGAGGGTCTGAAGCAACAGGACAGCAGCCTGCAGATTGGCGAGGGCCTGCGTCAGGGGAGCGGCGATGGCTAATGCGATCCTCGGCTAACGCAGAACCTGCCATGGCACCCACTCCCAATTCAGAACCCAAGAGCAACGGTTGGAAAGGCCTGCTGTTGTGGGTGTTGTTGGCCCTCTTTCTGCGATGGCAGGTGATCGAACCCCGCTGGATTCCTTCGGGATCGATGCTGCCCACCTTGCAGTTGCAAGACCGGATCCTGGTGGAAAAAATCACGCCAAGACTGAACCGTCAACGCCATACGCCGCTCCGCCTGGATCAAATCGTGGTGTTTGCAGTTCCTCCCCAGCTCGTGGAGGCTGGTTATGACGCGAACGCCGCGTTGATTAAGCGCGTGGTGGGACTTCCCGGAGACACGATTGAAGTGCGTGGAGGCGAGTTGCTGCGCAACAACACTCCGGTGCCAGAAGACTGGAAGCCTGCAGAGATGGATTACGACCAGGGGCCTCTCACAGTTCCCAAGGGGCAGTACTGGGTGCTGGGAGACAATCGCAATGCCAGCCTCGATTCTCATATCTGGGGTGCGCTGCCCGATGAGAGGGTGATAGGGACCGCGGTTTGGCGTTATTGGCCCTTGAACCGGTTCGGTCCGATTCGGTTCTCACACCAAGATTCAGATGTGCCTCAGATCGCAGCTGCGATAGGGTCTATTGAGTGAGGACAGGTGGGCAGGTTGTTCAATCCAGAATTCCTAACCACGGACAGCCAGGATGGCCAGCCCGTTAATAGTTTGATCCAATATTTGCAGGACCAATCGCCAGACGTGTTGCAGCGTGTGGCGCGTTCCGCCAGCAATGATGTTCAAGACATTATTCGCCACAACGTTCAGGGTTTGCTGGGGATGCTGCCAGGCGAGCAGTTCGAAGTGAAAGTCACCGCGAATCGCGACAACTTGGCCAACATGTTGGCCTCCGCGATGATGACTGGCTATTTCTTACGCCAGATGGAGCAGCGCAAGGAATTGGAAGAAACGCTTTTCGCTGACGATGAAATGGCTGTGAACCCAGACGAGGATCTCAATCTTTGATTATTTTTGAGTTGTTTTAAAAGCAATTCAATCTCTCCTAATTAGCTGTTAATTGGTAATATATTCAAGTTTATTTATTCAACTAGCCTTTCTCTAGTGGCGTTTTGGGGACAACTCCAAGCTCTAAAAGGCGTTGATCAATTCCACTGAGGAAGGTCCAATTTCCTTCATTGGGTGCCCAAGCTTTTAGTTCTAATTCTGATCGCAACGCAGACGCATGTTGCGTTGTAAAGGCAAGCGGTGCGCTGTAGTGGGCGGGGATCAACCAGCTGAGATCCGCTCGTGATTCCAGTTGTTCAAGCCAGCTGTTGATTGCTTGTTTGGCACGCGGTAAGACAAGCCGCTCCAGCACTGGGGCCACCTGGATCTTGGCGGTTTCATCCCCCATCAAGGCCTCAGCATCCTCACGCCACCCGGCTTGCCAATCGAAGGGATACACCCCGAAATGAGCTTTCAACGACCGTAACCCTGGCCGAAAGGCATAGCGCAACAGCTCGGAGATCGGTGGTACGCGCAGGCAATGGGGCCTCAGGTACGAGGCAAAGAGCACCAACCTGGCCCAGCCACGGCGGCGAGCTTCTGGCGAATCAGTGAGGGGTTGATCACCACGATCTCGCGCATGAAAGAGCAGGGGTGTGGGATCGCGATCAAAGATCGCAGGTGGTGTGGAGTGAATGCCTACTAGGGCATCGGTAATCAACAGGGCGCCACTGGGTTGGTGCAGGCAGCTGATCTCTTGAAACCTGCCCACACCGAGATCGAGGGGTCCAAGCGAAATCCATTGGCACACCTCTGGATGGGGCACACCATCCGTAAGCAAAACTTTGGTGCGTGCTGCCGGCACCCCGAGCCAGCTCAGGGGAAGTTGTACCGGAAAACTCCACTGGCCCGGGCATACCCAGACATCAGCCTTGGGGAACTTGCGAGCGAGCGGGCCGAGTGGAAGCTTGTGCTCTAGGCCGGATGCAGTGGGCAACACGATCGAGCACACCGGCCCATGCTCCGCTTCCAGGGCCCTAAGGCCAGCGCACAACTCAGTGGTGGGGGGCAGCGGATTCACCAGCATCAAGCCACCGGGCACCTTCACCACGGTGAGCCGGATCGGAACTGCCACGTAATAAACGCCCTGGAGCTGCTCAAAGCTCCACACCTGGCCAGGGATCAGTTCATCAAAATGGGTGGCGCGCTTGCCATAGGGATACAGCGGCAGCAGCGGCCACCAAGGCCAGCCTTGATCGGTTTTCGTTACGGAACCGGATTGAGTCACGCAGATACAGAAATCCACCAGTCATTCATTCCACTTAAACTACCTGGCATGACTCGGAATTCGACGATCTGGGTCATGTTGAATACAGCTGACATGTTCCGTGAGTGACCACACCGATCAAAGATTGACTGCGCGGGAAATGGTTCGGGCGCATGCCTACCCGTTGCTGGCATCAATTAGCAGCATCAGCTTGCTGTCAATTGCCGTGCTTTTGATTCCACAAGCCGTAAAGACCCATCGTTACAACCGTTGCGTCGATGCACAGATTGCGATGCGTGTAGCGATCAATCCAAAGGGGCTAACAATCCCCGGCAAAATGAATTACCTCAAGGCCGTGGAGCATTGCGAAGGCTTCTGAATGCGATGAACAAGACCGAGACTTGATGACAGTTGCGATCGCTTCGCTGTTAGATCAATAGCTTTTAAACACGGATACATTGCTGTAAAAAAACAGCAAAGAATGCAGATGAGCTAATTGGGTTTCAACGAACCAACAGCGGAAGCTAATCCTTGAAGAGCAGTGGATTCAACGATGGCTTACATCTGTGATGGTGTCGTTCGATATCCTTGCGAGTTGCAAGTAATGCTGCTCAATTGTTCAGAAAACCAGTGACATGATAGAGATAAGACCCTTAGATGTGTTCCAATGTATGGGAATTTGCTGGCAGTAGTGATTATCAGAACCATGCCTGAGCACCAGATTTAGCTCTGCTTAAACACAACTAATTCGTATGCAGATTCCACGATTCTGCACCGAGATGGTGCTGTGCACCATGGATTCAGGGAACCTCTGTCAGACCTGGATCCACCTGCTTCAGTTGTTTCATCGTCAAAGAAGATCGGAACAGCAAGGGAAGTGGTGTCGAACCGGAGGTGAATGCTCTATTGCCCACTGGAGCGAGAGGAAGTGACCCTGCCTTATTCAGAAGATGCTTGTCGAAGAAGAGTTTCGCCATCCCTTGGAGTTCCTGTCTGGCAAGAGACTGAGCCGGACCCGTGATGACAGGTGGAAGGTTCGAGGTGGCATCAAGGAATGACAGATGTGTGCCGCTTTTCTGTACCGCTAGCACCGAGCCTGGCTTTTGAAGGCTCGTAAACATCGAGAGCTGCTGGGAAACAGGTGGAGCAAAAACGTCTTTCATGCCAGCAATCACCAGCATTGGCACTGCTACTTGGGCCATTGATCCGCTGCTGAAAATCGGATTGATCACTGGATTTACCGCCACAGCGACCTTCACTCTCGGATCGCGAAAACTTGTCTGCTTGACCACACGACCAGGTGCTGTGCACTGCCAGACAATTGCAGGATTGAGAACGACAGTGCGCGGGTCATTCAGCTGCTGACATCCACGCACCAGGTTGGGCCAATCCAATTGGGCTCCGGCAAGGGCCGTGACCGTATAGCCACCGAGGGACTGGCCGAGCACACCAACCTGCTGTGTGTCGACCTTTGTCCCCCAGCGCTTCTCGACCTGATCGATCAATGCGCTAACCGTGATCGGTTGGTGATACCAGGCATTGGCGGGAGGAATGGCGCCTGTGCCCTCGATTGCGGCCGTCATGGTGTCGGCGCTGGTGAAAGGAAAGTCGAGAGAAGCGACCGCATAACCATGACTTGCCAGGGTCTGCCCCACGTACAGGAGAGCGTTCATATCGGTGTTGAGTCCGGGGGCAAGCACCACGAGAGGGGCCTGGCTCTGAGTTGTTGCTGTCTCAGGCAGATAGGCACCTGCCTTGATGCTGTCGACGACACGACCTTTAAAGGTGAAGGACACCTGCTCAAAACGGATCCTGCCAGGTTTCGCTGCTGCCAGAAGATCCGGACCGGCCCCAGGAGTTCCTCCCAGTGCAGCCAGACGCGAATACAGCTTGTTTTGAAGATTGAACTCCTGGGTCAGGGAACGCAGCAGCGAGCCCACTGCTTTTACGTCAACCGGGATCGTGGGCAGTGGATAGGCCTGCAGCACATCAATCAAGCGCAGGCTGTCGCCGCTGCCTGCTCCCTTAATCAAGGCCGCAGCCATGGCATTGCCAGCAACGTCCTTGGGCTGATTGACCAGCTTTATCAGCTGTTGAATCGTTCGCCTGCCCAGGGCTGTAGAGAGGTAGTCCGATGCCATTACGGCATTCACAGGCGCCGACTGATTTAGAGCCTTACGTAATGCCAGCTGCTCGGAGGGCTTGAACAGACGGAGCACATCAGCGAGTGCGGTGCCTGGCGGCTTCCCGCCCGCGTAATCGGAGAGTTCTGCGATCGGGATGGATCTTTCGAATTCACCAAGCTGAAAGCTGATTCGTTCTGCGGAAGATGCCGGAGCCGCCAGTGCAGAAAGGCAGAATGCTGCGGAGAGAAAATACTTCATATAAAATCAGTCTTTGCAGGTGAAATTACCCTTAATCAGACATAAAGTTCGATGAAGTCAGAGTTTGCTTCACCAGGCGACCTTTTGATTAAGAGTGTCGGTTCAACCAAGGTTATTGATTAAATCGCCATAAGGCATGCCTCAGCTGGTTTCTCTGGCAGTGAAGACTTGCCCTCAATGACGTTCAGTTGCGCATCAAAGGAGGACCAGATTGTTGTGCAGCACCTCAAGGTTTCGATCCAAATCCCCCACCTAGGCATCTTTAAAACAAGCCCCCCTAATGATTTTGAGAGTCGGACACCCATCGGCGCTGTTGGCTTTGGCTAAGTGAGATGCAGGTACACAAGTGGCTTAAGGGGCTGACGTGAGCCCATTCGTACAAGAAGTCAGTCGAGGGGATGGCAAGGGCAGTTACCCCCATTAACAAGAAAGAATTCGCCCATTTTTTTCATGGTCCTCATCAACGCATTGAATCGAGGACTGTTGATCGCTGGCCTGGGAATCAGTTTCGCTGGCTTTGGTGGTGAGCAAGCGGCACAAGCCGGCAACCACAAGCCGTTACGCGGCCTGGTTTCTGTCATGGGCAAACCTGTGGCTAACGCTTCGATCACTCTCTGGAGCACGCAAGGCGGGACACAGCCCGAGAAAGTCAAAGTTGTTCGTTCAAGGAAAGATGGAAGTTTTGATCTGGCCGTCAAACCAAACGATGGAACCGTTCATTACCTGATCGCATCAGGTGGAACGGTGAACAATGCAAAGGTTGACCGCCTCACCATGATCACTGTTCTTGATGAAACAGTGAATGGAGCAGTAGCGATTAGTGAAAGAACAACAGTGGGATCAATTTGGCCCAATGCTCAGCAATTAAAAGGCGATCAACTGATTGGTAGTAAAAATGCACTGGCAATTGGTTCTGGGCATGTCAAGCACCTCATCAACCAAAGCACAGGTGAATTTGGGGAGACATTGCTAAATGGATTCAACCTGCTTAATTCAGAAACTGCTGCTCGTATCAATGTCCTTTCTAATATCTTAGCACTTTGCGGAGATCCTCAAAAAGAACAGGCTTGCACCCAGCTCTTTTCTATAACCGACACATCAAATACCCTTGACGCAATGACAAGTATTGCGAAATTACCTTGGAAAAATACAAATAAATTATATAAATTATTTGATAAAAACTATCCTCTTGGTATGAACTCTCAACGAAGAGCGACTGCGTCTCTTCCCTATTTGTTATTTCAACCAGAGAGTTATTCCCTCTCAATCAGGCTGCAGGGTGGTGGTGCATTCGCACTTGGAAAGTTGAGCTTTGACGAAAAGGGCCATCTCTGGAGTGGTGCCAACT
>Ga0257106_1001349_pt1 | contig 12326 bp, 8 predicted proteins | sample LP_taG_3_FD_190177 | JGI IMG/M metagenome (GOLD analysis project Ga0257106, IMG submission 190177) | Marine microbial communities from Northeast Subartic Pacific Ocean, Canada - LP_J_2011_P26_10m | ecosystem: Environmental > Aquatic > Marine > Oceanic | place: Canada: Northeast Subartic Pacific...
TCCCTCTGAAAACCTCAGCTGATCTGCTGTACTCAGCGATATCTTCGGGGTATTAATAAAGTCAGCTCCCTTGCCCACATGGAGCCCTCCAGGAGATAAGAAAAATAGATTCGCCTTCGAGGACAACCTCAGGGCCTTATTAATCCATGATCCTGTCGGTGAGGTGACACCAACAATTAAATTTTGCTTCCCGCCAGTATCAAATTCAACACGCTTAATTGCTCCTCGAGTATCAAAATCCTGAAAACGATGAAACTTATTTCTTCCTGCATTGGTGCCACCACCAATCCTGCAAACTCCCTGATTACAAACGCCGCCACGCAGGCCATTTACCTCTGTTCTTAAGCCGTTCTTCCCCGTCGCACGGATCTCTGCCAACGCCGATGGCGCACTACCTGCCGCAATGGCAGCCAGGAGCAATCCCAGCCCAAAACTACTAAAGCGAGAAGTGGAACTCATCTACGAACGACCACCAGGATTAAGGGTTGTAGGGACAAGGTATCCGGATCGCCTCTAAAAATCATCCGTCATCTGGGCGGAATAGCTTCAGCACCCATTCTGAGTAGGTTATTCACAACAATTTCCCAGCCCTGACCAAACCATCCCTTTGGATCAAATCAGTTGAGACAAAGGAAACGTAGGGAGATTGAGGAACTCGCCTTTTCTCGCGATCAGCAGGGTGGCAAATCCATTAAAGACTAAGAGCAACAGATTTAAATCCTGATTCTTCACCGTAGGACCAGTAGGTCTTGATCTATGTACAACTGCTGTAGAAATCACTTTTGAAGTCGTACATTACCTTGGCCCAGCCAAACAGACATTCTGCAGAGTCGTTTATGGCGAATTATTAATATTGAATATGGGCCTAATAAGTCCTAAGTCCCAACCAATTTCCAAGCGCTAGTAGACCTATCAAGAACGCGCTGCCAAGCAAAGCCAAATTCAAGATTGAACATCCGCACAATCAATTCATCTCTATTAAGCCAAAATATTCAAATTCTTGATTAGTCCTGTGCTTTTACTGGCCCAACTGGTTGCACCACCGATCCAGCCGGGTCCAGTGCGCCTACCAGCAACAACAGCGCCTCAGGAACGACGCATAAAACCAACCGATCAACCAATCCTCGCGCCAGGTCTTGCGCCTACAAAGGATGAGCCGGAGCCCCCAATTTCGGAAGGACCTCCAACGTTGATTCCAAGTTGGCGACCAACGGTCATCGGTGATACGCCCTACTCCAAAGAGGAAATCGACACCGTCCTCAAAAGCTGCGGCAAAGCAACAACAGCAGAAACCCTGAATTCCTGCGCAGCAGCGCTCACTGCCCGTTTTATCAAAGACGGTTACGTCAACACGCGGGTTTATACCCTTCCTGAGCCGACCCCCGGCTCCCTTGAAGTGGTGATGGGTGTAATTGCTGAACTACAGGTCGAAAGCAGCAACGCAGAGCTCAAGACCAAAGTGGAGGCTCAGCTCGCACCCTTGTTGGGCAGCGTGCTGCACATCCCCACACTCGAAAAAGCCCTGGTGCAGGTCCGTCGCGGCGGCGTGGGAGAAATTAGCGGCAACATGGGTCGCCTTGGTAGTGACCCCACCAAAGCCGTGGTCACTCTGGGTGTCGAAGCTGCACCACCCACACCACTCCGCGGCGACTTCACTATTGGCAATAACGGATCCCCCGGCAATGGTGAATGGCGCTCTAACGCTGTTTTGCTTCAGCAGGATCTGTTCAAACGAGCTGACACAGCCCTGCTGTTTTTGGAACTCAAAAACGATGGCCAATTGGAACTGGGATCCACCCTGCTGTCAGCCACGTACACCTACCCGCTGTCAGACAGCTGGAACCTCACCGGTTCAATGGGATACAGCCACGGAAATTTTGTTGAGTTCAAAGGGGATCTACACAAGCTCAACTTCCGCACGCTTCAAGGACTGATCCAGGTCGATACGGTGTTTTACCAAGGCGAGGGCCTCTCTTGGACCGGCGCTGCAGGGATAAGTGCCAGCCGCACAGCAAGCTTCACAGGAAACTCAAGCGCCCCCTTCTTAGTTGCGGGTGGCGGGAAAGATGGACGAACGCGCAGCGGCAACGTCAAACTCAGCACAACCGTAAGTGGGATCACTGGCCCTACGGCATGGAATGCCAATGGGTACTTTTTACAAGGCTTCCCAGGCATCACCAGTGATGAACACCTTCACAATCTCGATCTCCTGGGCATTGATGTAGGGGAATCACGAGCACTCGGTGGACTTGCCAATCTGACGTTGCTCGCCGCCCCAAATGTGTCTCTAAATCTGCGCGGAGCCGGCCAAGTGGCCTTCAGTTCACTTCCCTCAAGCATGGGATTCAGCCTTGGTAGCGATGTTGGGCTCATCGGCCTGCCGGGAAGCATTGCCAGTGGCGACAGCGGCTGGTTGGCCGTTGGTGAACTGATTTGGACCGTCTGGAAAAAGGACAAGCAACAGCTCCAACTTCTCCCCTACATCGGAAAAGGAGGGGTCCATACCGAACTAGCAGGGGTGAGCTTCGAGGATCAGGTGGGATCAGGCGGCTTGATCGCGAGATACACCCAAGACCGATGGCAAGTAGAGCTTGGCTGGGTGAACACCTTCGAAACCAAAGACAACCCAGGCACTTGGAACGACTGGTGGCTTGGCAACGGAGTGCATACCAAGCTCCGATATGCCTTTTGATCAGCTTTCAACTCGCCAGGTCTGATCAGACGGCGTCCAATTGTTCAACTCTTCTGAGCTAAACCACAAACCGATTTCAAACGCTGCGGTTTCTGGAGCATCGGAACCATGAATGACATTTCGGCCAATGTTGATGGCAAGATCTCCACGGATCGTGCCCGGTTCCGCCTCGAGAGGTTTGGTGGCACCGATCAACTTTCGAGCGCTAAGGATCACTCCTTCGCCTTCCCACACCATCGCCACAACGGGACCAGAGGTAATGAAATCAACCAAACCAGCAAAAAACGGACGTTCTTTATGTACTCCGTAATGCTGTTCTGCAAGTGAGCGGCTTGGAGTGATCTGCTTAAGTCCCACCAACTTGAATCCCTTTCGCTCGAAGCGTTGGAGGATCTCACCCACCAGACCGCGCTGGACACCGTCGGGCTTGATGGCGATGAACGTGCGTTCGGCTGCCATTACAAAAAGAGTTAATGCTGAGCCATCGTCAACGGCAAACCCTCCGCTTGGCAAGCAACAAGCTCAGGACCGCCTTTATGTTTTCTGTAGTCAGCAGTCAAATCCATGGTGCAGACCGGAGCAAAACGGTCCTGGTCTGTGGCCAGCAGTGCGGAAATCTATGGGTTGAATCGTTGGGGAGACCCTTATTTTTCGATCAACGCCAAAGGACATATCGTTGTTCAACCCCGGGGTGACCGCAGCGGTTCCCTCGATTTAGTTGAACTATTAGGCGGTCTAGAAGCCCGAGATCTACACCCTCCATTGCTGATCCGTTTCGACGACATCCTCGAAGATCGTCTGGAGCGACTACACGCAGCCTTTGAACGGGCTATTAACCATTACGCCTATGAAGGGAGCTATCAGGGTGTCTTCCCGATCAAGTGCAACCAGCAACGCCATGTTGTTGAGCACCTTGTTGATTGCGGCAAGCGCTGGAATTTCGGAATGGAAGCCGGTAGCAAAGCAGAGCTCCTAATTGCACTCTCCCTGGCCAGCAACCCAGAAGCTCTCCTGATCTGTAACGGCTACAAGGATCGTCGTTACATCGAGACAGCCATCTTGGCTAGGAGACTTGGCCATCAACCTGTGGTGGTGATCGAACAGGCCGATGAAGTACAGCGAATCATCCAGGCCAGCCAATCCCTCGGAGCATCTCCTTTAATTGGGATCCGGGCCAAGCTCTCGAGCCGGAGTACCGGCCGCTGGGGAAGTTCAGTTGGGGAGAGAGCAAAATTCGGCCTCGACCTCACGGAAATATTGCAGACGGTTCGCGCTCTTGAGGCAGCGGAACTCCTTCAAGACTTACGGCTACTCCACTTCCATATCGGAAGCCAGATCAACGACATTGCCGTGCTCAAGGATGCACTTCAAGAAGCCGGGCATATCTACGTTGAGCTCACGCGCCTCGGCGCTCCAATGGGTTTCCTGGATGTAGGAGGTGGTCTCGCAGTCGACTACGACGGAAGCCACACGTCCTCCGCAGCTTCTACGAATTACTCCTTGCAGAACTACGCCAACGACGTGGTAGCAACTGTGCAGGAATGTTGTGACCCTCACCACGTCCCCGTACCAACACTTGTCAGTGAAAGTGGCCGGGCAATCTCCAGCCACTTTTCTGTGCTGTTGTTCAACGTGCTGGGCTGCGGGAGGACTCCCGAAGAGGAGCCACCCAAACAACACGACGAACCTCTGCCTGTCCGAAATCTTCGGGAAACGCTTAACCACATCCGCAACATTGATGAGGAACCAGACGCTGACATGCGGCTGCTGCAGGAGGCATGGAACGATGCAGTGAAATTTCGCGATGATGCCCTTGCCGCTTTTCGTCTGGGCTACATCAGGCTTGAACAACGAGCCATGGCTGAGCAACTCACATGGACTTGCGCAAGAGCCATAAATGACCTTCTTCCAGCTCACACTCCCATTCATGAAGACCTGCGCGGATTACAGCAAGCCATGGCTTGTACTTACTACGCCAACTTGTCAGTGTTTCGGTCTGCACCAGACACCTGGGCTATCGATCAGGTTTTTCCATTAATGCCAATCCATCGGCTGGATGAACAACCAACAGAACTTGGTCATTTCGCCGACCTAACTTGCGACTCAGACGGAAAATTGGCTCGATTTATTGACTCCGGTCAATCCAAACAACTACTTGAACTCCATCCCTTAAAAGATGAAGAGCCCTACGTAATAGGTATGTTTTTAGGTGGTGCTTATCAGGAAGTGATGGGCAATCTGCACAACCTATTTGGCAGCACAAATGCAGTACACGTAAGAATGAATCAACGCGGCAACGGATACGTCCTCGACCATGTTCTTAAAGGAGACACCAACTCAGACGTATTGGAAATGATGCAACACGATCCAGGGTTAATGTTAGAACGTCTTCGACAGTCCACAGAGGCGGCAATTCAACGTGGAGATTTACGAATTGAAGACGCCCAACGTCTCATGGATCATTTATTAACAAGTCTCGATCAGACGACCTACCTACAGAAATGAAACAAGCTAACCAGTTACTTCAACGCGTCGGTCCATTTCTTGGAGCCCTAATCGTATTGATCTTGCTGCGCAGCACTGGTGTTGCACAAACTATCGACCTGCTGATCTACGACTTGGTCACCAATGAGCGCAAAGCACCTTTGGGTACAAACACTAAAATTACACTTATAGGAATTGAAGAAAGTGACATTCAACGGTTTGGCTGGCCGATTGATGACGGCCTGTTCTGCCAAGCCTTTGACAATCTCAATAGCAATGGCGTAACTGCGATTGGCTTAGATATTTACCGAGACAAAGGAGTTGGAAGCAACCAACAATGCCTCCGCGATCGCTTCCGAGATGACCCAAAACTTATATCGATTTTCAATATCGCTGCTGGGATCAATTCGGTACCAGGAACCCCGATTGAGAGGCAGTCTTACAACGATCTAAGTCTCGATAGTGATGGGGTGCTGCGTAGGGACCTCGTACATGTCACCGGCCAAGACGAAGCGACCGTCTCTTTCGCCATGAGAGTGATGGAGGTCGCTACCGGGGACGACTCATTACGAAGGGCGATTGATAATGGGAATTATGAGGATGCCTGGCTCAGCGCGAATGGCGGCGGTTATCACAATGAACTCGATGCAGGTTTCGGGTTTCAAAGATTACTTACCTTTCGAGAACCTCATAGTTACCGGAAATTCTCCCTGGCAGAGCTCCTTGATGGCGAGGTCCCTGCGGATGCGATCCAAGACCAAATCGCACTCATCGGGAGCACCGCACCGTCACTGAGGGATCTGTTTGAAGTGCCCCATAGTCGCTTTAAGAGCGGCGAATCCCTATTCAAAATTTCTGGTGTGGAAATTCATGCCAACCGCGTTGCCACACTCCTGGATCACCATGAAGGCCGTCTCAACGTCGGCTGGATCATGCCTGGATGGGGCAATCTGCTCCTGGTGCTTACCTGCTCCATTGGCGGACTGCTGTTGGCCGAATCGATCGGATCGATTCGGCACAGTGTTCTGTTTGTAGGGCTGATCAGTATTGGACTCGCTAGCGGTCTCGGATGGCTGCTTTGGAACCAAATCTGGGTCGGTATAGCCATGCCTCTCACAGGGCTGGTGAGTATGGGCGGCGCCGCTTGGCTACGACGCGGCGCGATGAGTCAACAGCATTCAGAACAAATAAAACAGTTGCTTGGCCAAACCACCTCCCCTGCAGTAGCTCAACAGCTTTGGGAACAACGAGATGAGTTATTAAGCGATGGACGTTTTGAAGGGCGGGAACTACCTATCACTGTCATTTTCACAGACACGGTTTCGTTCACTTCAGTCTCCGAGAAACTAAATCCGCGCGAACTCATGGACTGGCTGAATCGCGGGATGGCGATCTGTGTTCCAGCTGTCACCAAACGAGGTGGGATGGTCAATAAATTCACTGGCGACGGCATGCTCGCAGTGTTCGGGGTGCCTATCAAGCAGGACATTTCTGCAGATGCCCAAGCCGCAATTGAGGCTTCCAAGGAAATCAAAGAGGGGATTGAGAAGCTGAATATGGAATTCAGATCAGAAGGTTTGCCCGAGATGTTGATTCGATTAGGCATCCACTCAGGTGATGCCTTGGTGGGATCGATGGGAAGCGCAGAGAGGATCGAGTATGCGGTGATTGGTGATTCAGTAAACTGCGCTTCAAGGCTGGAAAGTTTAGATAAACATCGACACAATGGGGTGCTTCGAGTCCTAATGTCGAGCAACACTCTTGAGCTACTTGATCCGCAGTTCCGAAATAGTTTAATTTTAGAAAGCTGGGGCGCTGTTCAAGTCAAAGGACGCAATGAACCTCTAGTGGTAAGTGAACTTAAGATGGACAACGAACAGGAATCTGAGTTGGCCAATCTTTCGTAAGTAGATCAGCCAAGCCAAATTGAGCTAATGTCGCTTGAGCTGGCACAGTGGATCCGCAATTTTGACGTAGATTTATTAAAGCGTTTTGAACCGAAACATCGCTGGGCTCTTGTTCGGGGAGTAGCAAACTAATCGCTGGGGGAGACACTGTCTCAATAAATGAAAGAGGGTCTGCACTGGCTGATTGATCATCAGCATTGCAGTCAAAGGTCGATTCCCAAATAGTTGGCCTATTGACCCCTGCACCACGAACAAGAATTAAACCAACCGAGGACGCATCCAGAACACGACTACTTTCAACACCCTCACCTTCATTTGGACTAAAGGTCATCGTCAAGCTGACCGGATTTGCTATGGGACCCTGCACCAGTCCAAGATCACCGAACTCCCCCGGTGAATACACGCTGTCGCCTGGAACCAGATGAGCAAGGATCCTGGAACTACATTCACCCCGTGTTCCACCACCAACGCGACGCCCCGGAAATGTGCTGCGAAGGTTCGCTTGAGCAAACGTGGGCGATGGAAGTGCCCCCACTGTCAAACCAATACCAGTTATCAGAAAAAAAACTGCTTTAAAAGTGATTCTGAACATCTGTAACGATAGAGAATTTTTTAATAGTGCCAAATTTAGGGAAGGTTTGCCAATAAATCTTAGTAAAGCTTCCGAAAGCAAGGCTCAGCATCATAGCCTTTAAGAAGACTGAAAAAGATTGAAAGTCTTGACCATGCGTTGGAGAAGATTTTCCTCAAACGACTCCTTCTGCTGGGGGGTGAAGGTGCTGCGAGCCTCTTCACGAGCCGACATCACCCTGGCAAATTCGGCCATTGCTTCGTGATTATTGAGGAACAAATCCTCAATCTGTTGCTGACTAATTTCCTGCAGCCTTAAATGAGATACTGCCTTCACAGAAGCTGTGCGTGGATCATTAGTAAGGGCCGAAATCTCACCAAAAATGGTACCCGGATTGAGTTGAGTAATTTCAACCATACCTCCTTCTTCAGAAGGATTATCAATTAAGACTGAGCATTTGCCTTCAAGAATTACATACATTGAGCCTCCCACCTCCCCCTTCTCAACAACCATTTCTCCAGAGCCAAATCCAATAAGACGATCCTTGTTAATAATATCCCAAATCTCATTATCACTGAGAGATGAAAATAACTCAATAGAACGAAGCAGCTTAAAGCTTCTTATTTCCTCATTTTGCAAGCGAAGGGCGTGATCCTTACGAATTGAATCTGATGTCCGCAGATCAATAATAGATAGCGGAATAGTATACCCAGCTCGCTCAAGACTATACCAAATCCTTGAAAAAATTTCTGTTCGGATAGGATTTCTGCGAGGAAACTTAGCTATAAAAAATCTGAGCGCATAAAGAATTCCTGAATCATTTATTGAGCGAAGAAAAATTGTATTCCTAGAGTAATCGATAATTTCAGAATGACTATTAAGAACATCCATTAACAAGCTTTTAGCAGCTTCAGGCGGCATATCTAATGGAAGACTAACCTCCAGTTCGATTCGATATTCTGTCGAAAGAGGGCGAGAATAATTAATTAATTTATCCCGATCAATCAGCGAATTGGGGATCACAACGTAAGCAGAAGTGGCATCGTCAAAAACATAGGTACTATTCCAAGAAATATTATCGACACGACCAACTACACCGGCCATTTCTACCCAATCCCCAACCGAAAACTGCTTTTCCACTTGAACGGCAAGTGCTGCAGAAATATTGCCGATCTGGGTGGCAGAGCCTGGACCAACGATGAAAGCCAAGCCACCAAGAATTGCCGCAGATCCAAGAGTGGTGAGAAGGCCCTGGCTATTCAGCTCTGTACCAATCACCACTAATGCAGCAGCAGCAAACGCTAGATCCTTGAGGATGCGCGGAGGAGCCACACCACGACTGTCCAATTGCGCGAGGGCTGCCCAAGTCAGATCAAGCAGAAGCTCAACAAGAGCCACATGAAGGCCCATCTTGGCCAGCGCCGTGATCCAGTTCAGAAAGTCTCCCTGCACGCCAAAGCCGATGAGAATCCGACTGATCAACGCCGCGGACAATGCCACACGAAAAAACGTCATGCCTGGGATTAAGCGGCTAAACCGCCTGGTCCCGAACTGACGCCAGCGGCCCAATACCAAGGTGAGCAGCAAAAGAGCAAAAAGGAGGAAGCTCGTCATAGAAGGCCTTGTTTGTTAAATACAGCTCCGTCTCAATGCATCACCGTCACGCAGGCAACCCAAATCATTTTGCAAGACCAATGCAATGCCTGATCAACGATCAGCTTGTAGCCAAACCGACACTTCCCGAAATCGATCAAACCATGAACCAGCATTTCCGCAAGGCCAAGAAAGGGAACACCGGTCAGAACAGCGACCATGAAGCCATGGGTAGCGGCATGGGCCGTTAACCACCATCGCCAGTTCAAGGTGACGTCTTTGCCGGGACATTTCTCAACAGCCATCTTGTCGCCCTGGAGAGGGAAATCAACCAAGAAATGCCCGAGGACCAACATGATCAGCAAATTCAACGGCTGATCAACTTGAGCGAAGGTGTACTGCATACAAAGGCGCCGTAGCGAATCTCCATCGTGGCTAGTCCGGCGAGGAGTTCAACCATCCCGTCCACCGTGGAAGCCAATTCTTCAGTATTGCAAGAGCATGAAGGACTCTGAATCAAGACAATGAGCACATCTCCCTAAACACAACTCCGAAATAATCCATTCAGTACCGCAGACGAATGTCATCAGAACAGACAACTTCCTAAACGACGAGCATGATTAATACAACAGGAGATTCATCACTGCAATGGACCACAACACTCTGGTCAAGACCTTGCAAAGTGAAGGGAACCTGAAGTATTCATTCAGCGGCAAGGAAATTGAAGCCTTATGCCAATGGATGGCGATTGAGACGCTCAAACAGACAGAGACCCTAATCAGCAAAGGGAGCCCTGCAGACAGCCTTGTGTTCATCTTGAGCGGGCTCGCTCAATCTCTCGACGACAATCGACAAGTTGCCCTCCACAACAAGGGAGATTTTGCTGGTGACAGCCTGTTCTCAGACAGGAGCACCCATTACCTCAATGTGCAAGCTCTAGAAGACAGCATTGCAGCCAGATTAACCTGCCATGATTTCCATAATTTCCTAGAGAAAGATCAAACACTTGCACTGAAGTATCAGGAGTTCTTTAATGAAATCAGCAAAATTCGTAGAGAACAAATAGCCGGAGAAAGCTTTGTCAATAAGAAGAAATATCTCGCCTTAATCGCCCATAACAATATGAAGAGCAGCTTAATGGAGTTCTGCAGCATGCAGAGCAACAAACTCGAGCAGTTCCCCCTGATTGCTACAGGCACCACAGGAAGCCTGTTGTTCAAGAAAACAGGCCTCATGCTCTCTCAAAAAGTTGCTTCCGGGCCTCTTGGAGGTGATCAAGCAGTGGGAACAATGATTTCAACCAAGAACATCTGTGGTGTGATCTTTTTCCGAGATCCACTCTCAGCCCACCCACACCATGCCGATATCGAGGCCCTTGGACGTCTCTGCGACGTTTATCAGATTCCCTTCGCAACAAATCCCCAGAGTGGCGAAGCGATTCTTGACTATCTCTTGTCGGGAAAAGCGGAACGCGAGCTGATCCCTAACCACGTGCTTGAGGCTTACAAGCAAGGACAGAGCAAAGTCGTCGAGGCAAGTTGAACAGCGTGTCTCCACGACAGACGTTCAGTCGGGCTGAAGGGCTGAGTTGAGCTGGCATCGGGCCTGCTCCAGGGCCCCATCAAGGGCAGCTCCATCGCGTCCACCCGCCTGAGCCAGGTTCGGACGTCCGCCGCCACCGCCGCCGCAGAGCTTGGCGATCGTTCCGATGAATTTGCCAGCCTGTTGCTTAGCAGCAATCACGTGCTTGCCAAACGCCGCCACCAAAATCACCTTCCCCTGATCAGATGGATCGGGCAGTCCACCAAGCACCACGGCAGCGCCGTCCCCCAACTGAGCCGCCAGGCTCTGCGCAGCTCCCTGCAAACCCGTGCCATCCACACCATCCAGACGTTCCACCAACAGTTGAAAGCTGCCAACAGCAACGGCCTTCGTCGCCAATGCTGCCGACTTGGCGACTGCTAATTCAGCCTGAGCAGCCATCAGAGCCTTACCAGTGCTCTTCAGCTCATCCTGCAACGCCACAACCCGCTCAAAGATCTCTCCAGGCTGCGCCTTGAAGCGATCGCCGAGCTGCTTAACCACAACCTCTCGTTCATTGAGATACCCCAACACTGAGGCACCAGCCACCGCTTCAATTCTGCGGATTCCTGCGGCAACACCGCTCTCACTAATGATCTTAAACAGACCAATTTCAGCGGTATTGGCGACGTGCGTTCCGCCGCAGAGTTCCATCGAAACACCCGGCACATCAACCACACGAACCACGTCTGCGTACTTCTCGCCAAACATGGCAACCGCGCCAGCAGCTTTCGCCTGATCAATCGCCATCTCCTCCACCAACAGGCTGTGGGCTTCGGCGATCCAGCCATTGATCAAGGTTTCGATCCGCTCTAACTGCTCAGTCGTCACCGCCTGCGGGGCGTGAAAGTCAAATCGCAAGCGATCAAAATCCACGAGGGACCCAGCCTGACCGATCCCTGGGTCCACCACTTTCTTCAGGGCCGCCTGGAGGAGATGCGTTGCAGTGTGGTTCGCCTGAGCACGCCGACGACAGGCTCGGTCCACCTGCGCTGTGATGGCATCGCCCATCGTTAGTTGGCCGCGTTCAATCCGTCCGGCATGCACGAATACATCGCGACTGCGTCGCACAGACTCAATGACGACGATGACATCAGCACCAGACAACACTCCGCGATCACCCACCTGGCCGCCACCTTCGCCATAGAACGGCGTTGTATCCAGCACGATTTGCACATGGTCGCCCGCGGAGGCAGAGGTAGCCGGCTCACCGTTGACCACTAACGCCTGCACACAGCTGGGCTGCTCCAGATGCTGATACCCCTGGAAAGCGGTGGCTTTTTGATTGGCAACAACCTGATCGATCGCATCCTGCAACGTGAGGTCGATGCTCACCGCCGCGGCCTTAGCCCGTTGACGTTGTTGCTCCATCGCCTTCTCAAAGCCAGCTAAATCAACCTCGATTCCCTGCTCCTCTGCAATTTCTTGGGTGAGCTCCAAGGGGAAGCCATAGGTGTCGTAAAGCTCAAAAGCTTGGGCGCCACTGATCTGCGTCGGC
>Ga0257106_1001351_pt1 | contig 12313 bp, 7 predicted proteins | sample LP_taG_3_FD_190177 | JGI IMG/M metagenome (GOLD analysis project Ga0257106, IMG submission 190177) | Marine microbial communities from Northeast Subartic Pacific Ocean, Canada - LP_J_2011_P26_10m | ecosystem: Environmental > Aquatic > Marine > Oceanic | place: Canada: Northeast Subartic Pacific...
CGGCGGAGGCGGCGGGCTCGGCGGTGGCGGACTCGGTGGCGGCGGGCTTGGCGGCGGCGGGCTCGGCGGCGGCGGGCTCGAAGCCACCGCCGCCTCCTCGACCTCGCACGGTCCATCCTTCACCGCCGCCGCGGGGGGAGCCGGGAACCTCTCGTGCGTCAGGCACCCGTCCCGCGTCATGTCATCCCCGCCCCACCGCTCGAACTCGCCAGTCACCGCCAGCGCGAACGCCTGGTCGCCGCCGTCGAGGCTCCACGCGTTAGCCTCCACCCAGTACCTGCCGACGTCGGGCGAACTCCACACGATTCGCTCGGCGTTGTTGACGCCGTCCCACGTGTCCACAGCTGTGTTTAGTAACGGCCACAGCTGTGCGGGTTCGCTCCCCGTGTCCTCCGGTAGGTGGTGAAGGATGAGGTCCAGGTCGTTGACCAGGGACCCGTCAGACACGGTCGAAGCCGGCGGGTCGGTCCAAGCGAGCGTCGCCCGCAGCTCTTCACCCCCGGGCGCCGTGACGTAAACGCAGACGCCCCGCGCCTGATCGGGCGCCGTGAACGGCTCATCCATCTTGTCGAGCACCGCGAGGTTCGACACCGTGGAGGATTCGTCAACGTTGAGCGCGTGCGGGAGCGGAACAGACTTGGCGAGGTCGACCCGGCCCCAGCCCTGCCGCGGGCTCGGCGCCGGTTCAATCGGCTGAGCGTAAGCGACCTTCACGCCGTTCATCGCCGCGTAGCGCTGCTCAAACCCCGTCATGGTCTGTGCGCCGTTGATCACCACCGCGCGCATGAGCGCCGCGGATGGTTCGAACCCATCGTGGCAGTTGGCGGTACCCGACGGGTAAAATCCGTCGGTGAAGTATTGCCGGAGCAGCGCCATGGCGCCGGCGGCGACGGGCGTCGCCATCGACGTGCCGCTCATTTTTTCCGTCCCGCACGTCTCCCCGCTGGCGACGTCTGCGTCCGTCAAGGGTCTCGCGCTGATGATGTCTTGCCCGGGAGATACAACCTCGGGTTTCATACGACCGTCCAGAGTGGGACCGCCCGAGGTGAAAGACGCCAAGTTCTCGTGCCGAGTGTCCACGAGAGGAATCGGGCCGCGAACGCCGACGCTCAGGCCACCGTACGCATCCACCATCGCCGCGAGCCACGTCCCGTCTCTCTGCGGAATACTAAGCACGGGGATCGTCGACGTGGTTCCTTCGAAGCCCGAGCCCGACATGAACGGTATCGGGCCGCTCAGGTAGTGATGATTGAAGATCATCACCGCGACGGCACCCGCGTCCACGGCGTTTTGAACCTTGGTCGCGAATGCACACGTGCCCCTCTGGATCAGCGCTAGTTTGCCGGACATGTCGCTGGTGAGCGCATCGCACGCATCGAGGGGATCAGCGACGGCGACATCGACCTGATCGATGGCGTGTGAACCCCCGAGAGGTGAGGTGAGGGAGGCGAGACCGCCGTAGCCCCGAATCTTGAAGTGCTCCCAGTGCTTACCCATAGGCCCGCCTATGTCAACTTCGTACACGTTGGTATCCTCTGAAGTCGAGCTGATCGGCCCGGAGTTACTCGATAAAGTCGCCCCGACGCCCAAGATGTTTTTGGCGTTCGCGGGTGCCCCGAACGAATATCGGCCATCCGTGTAATCCACCTTTGTGAGACCATAGTACACACTCTGCGTGTCCCTCCCGTCGTTTCCGAGAGCAAACATCGGCAGAAACGACGGATTTCGCGCCACAAACTCGTCAATCTCGTACACCGACTGCGAGTACTGTTTCGCCGACCAACCCCAACTGTCTGAGTGTATCCTGGCGCCCGCGACTCGAGCGTATTCGTAATAGTCGTCACCCATGGTATCCGCGGGGTAAAGACCGGTGTACGACCACACATCAGGGCTGGACGCTGTGCAGTACGTAACCGCGCCGCAGCAGTAGTCATAGCCGCACTCGCCGTCCCACCCTGTGTCGCAGCATTCATGAACGAGCGAGCCGATGTCCGTGAACGCCAGCCTGGCGTCTTTGGCCACGCCGTCGTAAGGACCGTGTGTCTCGCTGTCAGTCAACGCACCCGCGATAGAACCCGCCACGTGAGTCCCGTGACCGTCCGTGTCGACCATATCCGCGCCGCGGTGCATGGCAAACTTGTCCGCCTGCTGAAACGCGCAGTGCCTCACGTCCACGCCGGTGTCCCCGCACCCGACCACCTGCCCGACGCCGGTGACGCCCGCTTCGTGAAACGGACTTAAACCGAGCCCGGCGCCCTGCACAACCTCCGACGCCTCGGCGTTCATCAACGAACGCGTCGTCGTAGCATAGCCTTCATAGGCGTTCATCGGGCGTCCCCGGGTGCCCACGACGGGGCGCGGCGCCACCCACTGCACCGCGCGGCTGGACGCGAGCCAATCCACGGTGGCGTTCAGCCCGGACGGAAGCACGCCGACGATCACCTTCCCAATCCCCGCGACTCTCGCGAACGCGGCGGCGTCGCCGGAGACGACCCTCACGCCCGTCTCAAACGCCGCAGCCGCGGCCGTCACGAAATCGAAATCCGCGTCGGCGGAGGTCGCATCGGCGGAGGTCGCATCGGCGGAGGTCGCATCGGCGACCCCCGAATTTAAGTCCACGCGCGGCGGGAGCACCGCCTCGAGCAGCACGCGGCCGGTGTCGTGCTCGACGTCGATCGCGAACCGTCGCAAGAGCGAGGAAACGTTCGATGATTCGACGGCGGACTGCATCGCGTTCAAGACGTCGTCCCACGCCGTCGCCCTGGTATCCCCCGGCTCCAGCGGGCCCACCCAGGTCACCCCCGGGACGTCCAGCGCCGCGGCGGCGGCCCCGGGTCCACCCACGGCGATCCACGACGCGACGGGGACGACTCCGGCGAGGGAGGCGTCGTGTGCGCTCAACGCGGATGTTAGCGACTTCCGCATCCCGCCCCTTCCGTCGGTGGCGACGAGGAACTGCGCGACGGAGACGCGGGATGTGTTGGCGCCGAACGCGCGGGGGTTAGTCCACGCGCGCGCCGCGTCGTCGTCGTCCTCGTCGTCGTCCTCGAGAAGGCGCCACCGGACGTCCCTTTTGATGCGCTTTCGGTCGTCAACAACGCCGAGAGCGCGCCCGCGCTCCGTGGGCGTCGTCGCGACGGGCGACGTCCCGGCCTTCTCCGCGGCGAGCTCGGACGTGACGTTCACGACGCGTCGCTCGAGGAGGAGCTCGCCGGGGCGGACGCCGTGCCGGACGCGCGCGATCCCGTCGGTCGACGCAGCGTCAGCCCCCTGCAGCATCCCAAACGCGGGGGGCGACGTCACCATCGCCATCATCGCCGCGAGGAGGACGACCGCAACCGCGGGGAGCCGCGGACGCGCGCCGCGTCTCTCACGATCGAACATCATCGGCGATCCATCACCCTAAACATGACTAAACCCGCGAGTCGGGCCATCTACGCTGCGCTGTCTGCGGCGCTGCGGTATGTGTCACGACGAGCGCGACTCTTCGAAAAACTTCGGAAAATCTCAGAGCCTTTTTCAAAGGTGATAATTGGGCTCGTATGCCTTTTTGGTGTGGACTGTGAAATATTAACCCCAATTACGCCATATGACTAAAAGTTCACTCGTAAAAAGCGCCGAAACGAAACACGTCAGCATCACAAAACGACACACCGAAGGGACGCGCCTCGATGAAGGCCTCGCCGCTCGACGAGTTCATCGCGCGCTCGCACGCTCGCGGGCAATGCGATGAGCATGGAGTCGCGACGGGTTTTCCCGTGCCCTGGGCGTTCACCCTCGCCACCCCGGGCCCCACCCCCGACTCTCCACCTTCGTGCCGTAACATCGGTATCCATCATGTCGACTCCGAGGGGTTCGTGTTCTGCTGTCGAGGGCACCCGGGCGGCGCCACCGGCGGAGGGTCGCTCGCGTCCATCTGTTTCCTCGCGGGGAACTACCCGAACGCGGGATTCGAAGAGCAATGGAGAGCCGAAGGAATCGTCCAGCCCCTGGACGTCTCGGAGGCCATGCCGATGAACGCAGACCAGGATCTCCAGGTGCAGATCGTCGCGAGCGCCGCGTTCTCCGAGGCGCGACGCGCGAAATCGGGATCGTCAGACCCGGTGGACACCACCGGACGGCTCCTACTCCCCACCGACGAGGACGCCGCGACGCTAGACGCGCGCGTCGCCGACGTGGAGACGCGTCGAGCCGCGGGGAAGCTCCATGATTCCGAAATTAAAAAAGCAGGATTCCGCGCGTATCGACTGGCGCCGTCGCGGGTGGAGGTCCTGGCGGGCGGACCGAGCTGGCCCAACGGACCCACGAGGCACGAGTGGACACAAAGTAGTCACGCCGGCACGTGGACCCCACCGACGCGCGTGCTCCCGTACAACGTGGCTAACGCTAAGGGCACCAACGATACGCGAGTCGAAGTGAAATGCCGCAGGGATTCACCAGTGTCGGCGTGGGGCGGGTTGCGATGGACCACGTTCGAGATGATGCTCGCGGCGTATGCACTCGGGGTCACAGCGGCGTGTGTCCTCCTATTACGTAGCGGGATGTAGACATGTATATGTGTAACTAGCTCTTAGATACTCGTAGCGTAACTTAGAAGAAAGTCACGGTGTGTGTCGTGTTAATTCAATTAAAATAAGCCTCTCCTGACTCGTCGTTAAGCCCCGAGGAGACCCGGGGGCCCGGCCGGCCCCGTCTTCACCGGCGTCAGCAACCGCCCGTCCCGTGTGTCCACGTACGTCTCCGCATCCCTCAGAAACGTCCCGAACGCCACAGCCTCCAGCACCACCCGCCGCTGCGTCGCCACCGGCAGCGTCAGCGTCTTCACCTTGCCGCCCCCAACCACGTCCTGCACGCGGAGCATTAAGTCATCCGGGCTCGTGATGGGCTCGCCGCCCTCTTCCAGCGCGCGCTGCATCTCCATCGCGAGGTCCTCGATGCTGCCGAACAGCGCGCCCGTCTGCCGCTCCGCCAGCGTGACACCCTCCATGGACACGATCCTCGCCGTCTCAGCCAACGCGTTTTGGTCAAACGATTGGATGTATTGCTTCAGCGTGGAAGACCCCGGAGAGTTTCCCGATGAATCCTTGGACCCTAACTCCTCGGTGGCGTTGCCCTTGTCGTCCACGTCGAAGACCCCGGAACCTGGCGCCGGGAACTCGGCGTTCGCGAACCCGCCGATCCCCGGGCCGTCCGCCTCGTCCATGCTGTCCATGGCGGAGGCGCTGTTGAAGAGTTCTTCCAAGGCTTTCGCGGAGTCCAGCGGGTTCATGGGTAGCGTCCCCATGGCTCGGTCCAGTTTGAACCGCTTGTCCGCTTTGCGTAGGAAGTACCCGAACATGATGGACGCGGCGTACATCTGCGCGCACTGCAGCTTGGACATGCGAACGAGGGTGTTGGAGTACGCGTTCTGGGTCTGCGGTCCGAGCATGCCCATGAGATGTTCCTTGACCATCTCCAGCGCTTCCACCGAGTGGACCCCGGAGGTGAGCTTGGTGAGGTCGACGCCGCGTAGTAGGACGTCCTCGTCGTCGAGCGGTGGGAGCATGTCGACGCCGATGGTGAGGAACTTCTGGAGGATGTTGGCGTACATCACGTCCTGGACGCCGCTCCTGCGCTCCAGTGCTTTCATCTGTTCGATGCGTTTGAAGAGCACCATGGCGCCCTTGTCTTTCTCGTCCTGGCTTTGGCTGACGTCGATGGAACCGTCGGCGGCTTCCGCCTGGTCGAGCTCGTCGATCATGCGGTCCAGCGTGGCCTCGACGGCAGCCTCGAAGAGCTGCGGCTCGGCGTCGAGGACGTGCGCGAGCATCTGCCCGTGGCCGGAGCCCGGGGACATGGGCGCGCCCTGGAACGTGGGCGCATCCCCGGAATCTGACGACGCGGAATCTTCGCTCGCGGACCCATTCGCGCGGGTGACCGTCGTCGCGGCTCTTCGGCGGGTTCTTCTCTCGACGCCTCGGTTTTGGCGGCCGGAGAGGGATGCCGAGACGGCGTGCTTGGCGTACATCGCGGTCATGCTGACCCCGCGCGCGCGGCACTCGGGCCGGGCGAGCGCGACGGAGCTGTTCGCGACGCGCTGAACATTCCCTCGGAAATAATGGTGGGCACCTCCTCGGCAAACGTTGGCGGTCTTCGGGGCGTCGCGGGGCGCGACGGGGGCGAACAGCGAGGCCGCCGCGGGGGCGAGCGCGGAAATGAACATGTGCGCGGGTGCGATCTCACGCGATACGCGGCGATACGACGCGTGCACAGGGGGCGTGTCACGGAGGTACGCGCTGAAAATTGTGTTTGGAAGCTTTGCGAAAGAGCGTTTTTGCCACCAGACTGGATATTTTTCTGGGTCTGTGATTGGTGGAGGGCGAAGTTTGCGATTGGCTCTTTTGTTGTGACTGCTTCGCCATAGGACGGGATCTCAAAATACGGGACGTATGGAGATCCAGTCTCGTGTTTTGGTCGCCAGCTGAGCGTGGCGCTCAGCCACTGATGACTTTTCAACTTTGGCGAGTTGCGACTTCCGCCTCGGAGTCTGACGATAGGAGTGGCCGATCGAGCCGGGCGCGCATATCGTGTGGCGCTGTGCGTGGGGCACAGACTCTTCAAGGACGTATCGACGTCCAGGAGATACATCGGAGAGGGTTCGACACCTTCGATCGATCGAGCGCTAGCGTCGGATTCGAATCGCACGGCGTGACGTCAGCGTGCCAGCGAGGGTGAGATACGTTCGCCAAAATGACCTCGACCGCCGCGCCACGCGCGTCGATGCGCGCCATCTCCGTGACCCGCGGCGCGCCGACGCGCCGCGGCGTCGCGTCCCGCGCCGTCTCCCGGCGCGGTGACTCGCTCGCCACGCGCAACGTCAACCTCGGGTCCGCGTCGTGGAGGCGCCTTCCCAGGAACGACCACGTCGCCCGCCCATCCCCAGTCGCCGCCCGCGCCGGGCTCTTCTCCCCGTTCAGGGTCGAGGTTCCCGAGGCGATCGAGGAAACCCCGGAGGACTTGATCAAGAAGAAGAAGGAAACCGGCAAGAAACTCAGGCTACTCATCGACGGTACCTGGTACGACTGCACCGGCTGGGCCAGGGCGCACCCGGGAGGCGCGCTCTTCATCACCCTCATGGACGGCTGCGACGCAACAGACGTCTTCTACGCGCTTCACTCCTACGGACCTAACGGCGACGATACCGCCGCCAGGCGCCTCGCCATGCTCCCCACATGCGCGGGGCCCGGCGAGGAGGACGAAGCCGACATCAGGATCCAGCGCGACGAGTCGTCGGGCATTCCCACTGCTTACGGCGTTTTACCCGAGTCTGGCGTCCACAGCAACGATAACCTCCCCGGCGCCGCCGATCCCGCGTTCGCCTCGTTACGGAAAAAGTTCGAGGACGAGGGCTGGTTCAGGCGCGATCCTTTGAAAGAAGCTGCGGTGCTCGGGACCACGCTCGGTTTGTACGCGATCGGTTGGTTCCTTGCCAACTCGCATCCCATCTTGGCTGCGATGTCCATCGGGGTCGGGATGCAGCAAGCCGGGTGGCTGGCGCACGACTACATCCACGGCCGCGGCGAGTGGTGCACGGCGATGCGCGGGTTCGGCTCGCTCACTAACGGGTTCAGCACTGAGTGGTGGCAGCACAAGCACAACATGCACCACTCCTTCACCAACATCGACGGGCGCGACGGCGACATCAAGCTCGAGCCCCTCTACTTTCTCCAGTCCCCCGAGCTCACGGGGCGGCCCGATAACCCGGGCTTCCGCAAGTGGCAGCACTGGTACGGCTACCCGCTGTACGCCATGACCTACGTCCTCTGGCGCCGTCACTCGCTCGCGTCCGCGATCCAGCGCAAGGATAAGAAGGAGCTGGCGTTGCTCGCGGTTCATTACGGCTGGCTCTTCGGTTGCCTTCCGCTGAGCGTGGCGATTTCCTCGGTGCTCCTCGGTGGATTCCTCGTGGGCGCGCTGGTCACGGCGACGCACCAGACGGAGGAGATCATGTACGAGCAGGCTGGCCAGTTCGTTGACATCCAGTTCAGGAGCACGCGCGAGGCTGACGTGGACGGCATGGAGCGATGGCTGTGGGGCGGCATGGACACCCAGCTGGTGCACCACCTCTTCCCCACGATGCCCAGATACAGGCATCACCAGGCGAGGCCCGTCATCCAGCGGTGGGCGGAGGAGAACGGGTACGACTTCAGGATATCCACGTCGAAGGAGATCATCGAGAAGAACTGGACCCACCTGAAGCAGATGGCAGGGGTGCAGATTCCCGCCACCATTTAGTCCTCCAGGGACGAATATTCCGTCACGCGAGGTGTGCGGAGCGGGCTCGGATACACCCGCTCAAAGTTGCAAAAGTTGAAGTTGTAATATTACTTTGGTCATTCATTCATCGATGTAGACTATCTTACACGGGTCCGTTTCGCCCCCGGTCGTCTCGGGTGCGAACACTTATACTCGTTCCCCACACGCGATTCATTCGTCGCGCGCCTCACGATCACTTCTTCGACATCTTCCACAGCATCAGACCGAGGTGCACCGCGTTGGCGATGCCCACGGCCCAGCCTAGGCCGTGTGCAATCTTGGAACCCAAGTTGCCATCGAGCGCGAGCTTCGTGTGCGTGTACTTGACGCCCGTGTCCTTCTCCACGAAGTGCCCGTCGCCGCGGCACAGCCACCTGGTGGTCAAGAGTCCCTCCACGCCCACGGGCCCCCGCGCGTGGATGCGGCTCGTGGAGATGCCAACCTCGGCGCCTAAACCGAACCTGAACCCGTCGGAGAAGCGCGTTGAGGCGTTGTGAAAGACGCACGCGCTGTCCACTCTTCGTAGGAACTCCTCCGCGGTGGCCTTGTCGTCTGTGATGATGCACTCGGTGTGTCCGCTGCCGTTGGCGTGGATGTAGTCGATGGCTTGGTCCATGTCGTCGACAATCTCAACCGTAAGGCCGAGGTTGCCGTACTCGTGCCGTGGCGCCGGGCACGCCGGGAGCTTGAGCGCCTTCTCCGCGCGCGCGCCGCCGTGAAGCGTACATCCCGCCGCGACGAGCGCCGCGGCGACAGCCTCGTACCCGTCTTTACCTTTACCGATCAACGACTTGTGCACTAACAAAGTCTCGAGGGCGTTGCACGCGGCGGGGTAGTCGGTTTTGGAGTCGACGGCGAGCTTGGCCGCCATCGCGATGTCCGCGTTAGGGTCGAGGTACATGTGGCACACGCCGTCCGCGTGGCCGAGCACGGGGATCTTGGTGTTGTTGCTGATGTACGACACGAGGCTGTTGCTGCCGCGGGGGATGACGAGGTCGACGACGTCGTGAAGCCCGAGGATGTCCGCGACGGCTTCGCGGCCTTCCACGAGGACGATGCACTCGCGCGCGACGCCGTAGGCTGGCATGCAGTCGACGATGATCTTGTGTAAGATGGCGTTGGTCTTGGCGGCTTCTTTGCCGCCCTTGAGGAGGAGTCCGTTGCCGGATCGGATGGCGAGTGAGGCGATCTGGGGCAGAGCGTCGGGCCTTGATTCGAAGATGATGAGGAGGACGCCGAGTGGCGCGGTGACTTGCTCGAGGGTGAGTCCGTCGGCGACCTTCATCTTGCTGAGCTGGCGGCCGAGGGGTTCCTCCATGTCGGCGATCTGCCTGGCGCCCGCCGCGAGCTGCGCGATCTTCCCGGGTTTCATCTTGAGCCTGTTGAGGAGGTGCGACTCGGTGTCGGCAGCCTCGGCGGCGGCGATGTCCTTGCGGTTCTCGGCTAAGATGGCGTCCTCGTTAGCCTCGAGGGCATCGGCGATGGAGTACAGCAGCGCGGCGCGATCCTCGCTGCTGAGGTTCTGTCGTGTGAACGGGATTTGGGGCGAGCGGGGTCGGGGTCAGCGGGTGGGCATCGGAGACGGCGTAGGGACGAGTCACATCATCCGCGGGAGGGGAAAAGGTTTAGGGCGGCGTGATGATGGTGGTCGGGCCGCCCGGGGCTCGTGCGGGGCGCACCTGGAGCTGGCGGCTGGCGTTGCGGGCCGCCACGGCCTGGTCGCGGGTTGACATGCCAGACATGTCGAAGTCGCGTGCGCTGATCTGGGATGATCCGTGCCCGGCGCTGCTTCGTGTGCCGTCGCCGCCGAAGTTTGATTCCGTCAGCTTTATCTGCAAATCCACGTCGGATTGGCCGATTATCCGTAACAACCTACAGTCGATACCCGCGCGAGACTCGCCACGGTCACGATACAACCCGCGATGTCCACCTCCCTCGTCGCCCCCGTGCGTCTTACCGCGCGCGTCTCCATCGCGAGTCGCCCCGCGTCTCGCTCCGTTCGTTCAGCCGTCCGCGGTTCCGCGGAAGCGCGTGGACGCAAATCCACCGGGAAGATCGTCGTCGTCGCGAGGTCCTCCGATGACGAGCCCGTGGACGTCCGCGCGACGGGCCGCCGCGAGGCCATCTCCGGCGCCCTCGCCGCGAGGTCCTCCGATGACGAGCCCGTGGACGTCCGCGCGACGGGCCGCCGCGAGGCCATCTCCGGCGCCCTCGCCGCGCTCGCGCTCGTCTCCAACGCGTCCGTCGCGTCCATCGCGTTCGCCGACGACGCCAGCCCGCCCCCGCCGCCCGCCCCCGCGTCCAAACCGAAGATCCTCGTCATCGGCGCCACGGGCCAGACCGGCCAGCTGGTCGTCGACGAACTACGCCGCCGCGGCGGTGCGGACATCACTGCCGCCGTACGCTCCCCGGAGAAGGCCACCAAGCTCGGCATCGACAAGGGCGGCGTTGCACTCCTACCCAACTTCGACGTCACCGCCACCGCGGACATCCTCGCGGAACGCATGAAGAACACCGACGTCGCCGTCGTATGCACCGGATTCGTTCCCGGCAACCCGTTCAAGATGTCTGCGGCTGCCCACGCCGTGGACAACGAGGGTTGCGTGCACATCGTCGACGCGGCTAAGACCGCGGGCGTCAAGCGCGTCGTCCTCATATCATCCATCCTCACCGACGGACGGGCCATGGGAGCCGCGGACTCGCCCGGGTTTAAGATCACCAACGCTTTCGGCGGCGTGCTGGACGAGAAGCTGGTGGGCGAGAAGCACCTGCAGGCGTCGGGGGTCGAGTACGTCATCGTGAGGCCGGCGGGTTTGCGCGGCGAGCCGCCGAAGACGGCGCTGATCGCGACCCCTGGGAACGTCATGGCATCCGGCGAGGTGAGTCGCGAGCTGGTGGCGAGGGTGATGGCAGAGGCGGCTTTCGCGCCGGGAGCCGCTAATAAGATCGTTGAGATTGCAGAGGAAGGGACGTTCGCGCCGGGGTACACGCCGGAGGGCGTGGAGGGGTACCTCGTGGGAGACGACAAGTCCAAGTGGTTCCCTTAGAGACTCGAGCGCGTGCGTGGTTATTACTGTTATCAATCGTTCCCTTAGAGGCGCTCTATCAATCGTTCCCTTAGAGAGTCGAGCGCGTGGTTATTAATCATATTACTCTTATCCTCACCGACGCAAGTCTCTGTACTAAACTTAGTGGATGATGTCTTGCATGCCCATGAAGTCGTTGCGGCTCAACTTCTGGCCCTTGGCGTCGCGCAGGGGCTTCACCTTGGCCGCCTGGTTGTTCGCCAGTTCACCCGGCACGCTGTTCCCGCTGTTCGTCAGAAGCTCCTTCAGCTCGTACATCACGTCCGTGTCCCCGGCCGTGAGGAAGGAAACCGCCGTGCCCTGCCGCCCGGCTCGCCCCGTGCGCCCGATGCGGTGCGTGTAGTTCTCGATGATCAAAGGCATCTCGTAGTTTACCACCAGGTCGATGCCCTTGACGTCGATGCCGCGTCCGGCGACGTCGGTGGCGACCAGGATGTCGTACTCGCCCTGCTTAAAACCCCGCAACGACTCCTCGCGCTGGTCCTGGCTCTTCCCGCCGTGAATAGCCGCGACGCTGTATCCCATCTTGTGACACAAGTTGGACACGTGGTCCACGATGCGCTTGGTGTTGACGAAGATGATCGCCTGGGTGTCGGGGTACTGCGACAGAACCAGCTCCAGCTGCGTGGGCTTTTGGTTATTCGTGGTCCACTGGACGATTTGCTTGATGAGATCCGAGGTTTTCCCCGCGCCTCCGATGTTCACCACCGCGGGGTTGCGCATGTATTTCCTCGCCAGCTTCTCCACGCTCGGGGGCATCGTCGCGGAGAACATGTACGTCATGCGGTACTTAGTACCCAGGTCGTCCTGCAAGCCCTGCTCGTCGATTTTCTCAGCCTCCTCCTCGGGTTTTAAGGACTCCGCCGACATCGAGTCCATCACGGAGTTGACCTGGGGCTCAAAGCCCATGTCGATCATCCTGTCCGCCTCGT
>Ga0257106_1001357_pt1 | contig 12276 bp, 7 predicted proteins | sample LP_taG_3_FD_190177 | JGI IMG/M metagenome (GOLD analysis project Ga0257106, IMG submission 190177) | Marine microbial communities from Northeast Subartic Pacific Ocean, Canada - LP_J_2011_P26_10m | ecosystem: Environmental > Aquatic > Marine > Oceanic | place: Canada: Northeast Subartic Pacific...
CCGGAACTGGAAACTGGCGCTATCTGGTAGGGGGCTGCTAGGGCTTCCAACTAACTGACTAGGTGTAGTCATGTTGCTACGCCCGGTTTCTCCAGGGGCCAAGTTCCGGCTCGAGCCTGGCGCGACTGGGTTGCCAACGGCAACCAGAGGATTTTAACAGCAGGAGAGTGGTCCTGTAGCCGCACAGTCACGAGAGCGCCGCCACCTGGCCTTAGTTCTCCAGGGGTGTAGGTCGAATGAGCTCAATCCATCCACCCGGTGAGTTCGCAATCTGCCAGCTTGAAGTCTGCGTCCATTTCTGTGCAGTTTGAGATTGCGTATCTGATGCGCGATGCCATGACCTGATCACGCATATTGAGGGACAAGCGATGAATTGGAATGCCAACCTCCTTGGAAGTGTATTCTGGTAAATTGATGGAGAAAAAGCAGGTATGAGCTTTGGGTAGATATTGGTCAGGGTTCAAGTTTGGACCGTCACCTACCGCTGCCTAACAGTGTTATGTTCAACATTTCTACAGATTGGCACTACATGGGACCTGAATTTTGAATTTTTGGCTCAGTGTTCTGGAGGCGGGCGGTAAGCGGGTGCGGGCCCAAACAAAGCGCAAGAATGCTGACCGTTCTTCGGCAGTAAAGGAAAATAAAGTTTCCCTATGAAACTAAGGTGGAGGAGGAGTGATCTTTATTCGGCTATTACCAGAAAAACGTAATGTATGCGCTAGACGGTGAGATACCATCATCGTACTCAGTATTGAGCTGTAATAAGCTGATGTCAACTCCACGGACTCCACAAATTTGCCTTTCAATTTCTTGCCCAGAGAGCAGCGGCAAAATTGCTTCAGGGATGATCGATGATAGTCCTGTGTTGTAACTATCCAATTAGAAGTATAACGCACTAACCTCTCCTCATTGCGCGCAGCGCGTGATCCGCTTCTAGCAGGCGAGTATTCAACAAGATCGAGAGAAATTCCGGGATCTCTCCTACCGTAATGCTGTTCCGACTCGTTGAGATTAACGGCATGCTCATGCGGTCACCCAAGGCGATGACCCAATTCAAGTCATTCATTATGGTGGTTGCACCGTTAGAGTCAATAGCGGTTTTATGGATGTAAAGGAGCTCGTTGACTAGAGAGGCCGCGCCGTCATCAACATGGTCTAAGTCCTCAGCCGAGAGTTGTTCGTGAACAAGTCTTTTCCAAATGCCGGAGGGAAAATCAAATGGGAGCGCCACCTATACACAGCTGTGAGCTTCAAAGGGTCCTACGTCACACCTTGCATCTAAGAGCAATGCCCATAAGCTGTCCAATAAAAGAATACATGTTCAAGGGGGTGTCAGAAATCATCTTCGGATTGACAATGAATCTGTCGTCTTCGTGTGTGGGCAGTAGAAGTGGGAGTGCACACTTCGAAACACCTTTGGATGTGTTGATCATTTGTAGCTCAGATGGCGCCTGAGCAAAGACTTCGCGGTAAGGTCCCCCATAATCGTCTACACCCTCTCCCTCAAACTTGACTTTGAAGGTGCGCTCTTGCCCGTCGTCCATGGGATGAGTATATCCCATTCGCAGCGATACCGGCCTCAAAAAATGTAGTTCGTTGAATAGTTGACCGAAGAGCGATGAAGATAAGTGACCCTGTGGAAGCATGTTGTAACTTGAGCCGTCACACAATGTTAACTTGCCTCCTGATTAATCATCGCTGGGGAGGTTGTCGCCTTCAAGCGGTTGATTACAATTTGAGGGAGATCTTCAGGGTAATCATAGTCATCTTCCGCTCGTTTTGCACGCGTCATGGTATGTGTTGCAAAAAGCCGGAACAATTTATGCTTTGTATCACCGAATATCGATCCCCGAAGTAGAGTCACCTTGGAGCGGTATCGCCCGCGGCTGACATGCGGACACAACCCGCTTATCATTGCGCTTTGCTTGCGACAATTTTGTTGATGGTGATCATGTGTGTTTACCAAAAATGGGAACCCGCGTAGAAGGTCTTCGTTGAACATGAGGATGAGAGACACTCGACAGGCTGCAGATTCGTGAGTTGGCTGCAAGACTCCACTGTATAACCCAGTGTCATCTAAGTGGGCGATCAGAGTAGGCGCATCAAGATTCCATGCACACGTCTCATGCAACTCCGATGCTGCATCAATACTTTGAACAATATGTTTGTTCACTTCAGCGCCTTGAGACAGTGCCCTTACGTGGCGATGAAAATGAGCAAATGTCATACCGTCGATGCACCTCGTATATGTGTGCAATCCAACTGATTTCTTTTCCTTGTTAGGGAGTCCCGGATTCACAGCCCGAAAATATCCACGCAAAGCATTCTGACGAACAGTTGCATACGTAAAAAACCAGGCCCCATTGTTCACTCCAAAATCAAACCAGAGTAATCCAAAGGCATCGCCGAGAACACAGGCATTCCCGCGTGGTGTAGAGACGTATTGGCCAACTGATAGATTCGCACAGTCTGCTTCTCGTTTCACCTGCATCTCAGGTCCACAGCAGGACTTAACTCGATAATAGCAGCCCCGCAGCCATGACTGGCAGTACCTATATGCCCGATTGAGGCTTCGACCTGTGAGAGGTTCTCTCCCAAGCATAGCAGACATCAAATCGAGAACATCTGACGATTGATCAAAATTGAAGGTAGGCGCCGAGCCCGGGAGCACATCACCAGCACCTGGGCAATGAAACGAGTTTTCGACAAGCGCAACTTGTTGTCCTTTGCTATAAAAGGCGATTGCTGGGTATACCTCGCCCATTATTCCGTCAAATGCCATGCCGAAGTCCACACTATTCTTAGAAAACGACAGCGAACCATAATCCATGTTCAACAATACACCAATGGTGTCACCATGGCCAAACCTCTCCCCATAGAGCTTCAATTTGGTTCTTTTGTGGTAGAGTGCACGATCCCCTATGTAGCCCCACGAATGACTGTCACCACCAAGAAACGTTGCTAGGTCAGTTTCGCGGGTTGCTGCCCCCACGAATATATACAGGGAACTAGAGTTGATGATTTCAAGTTCCCACGCATTACATCCAGATATGAATGGGGCACTGCCGAGAATAGTGGCCCACGATTCGCTCGCACAGAAACTAGCCTGCGTGCTTTCTTTACTCAATACTATTGCTGGCCCCTTGTTCAAAGCATCGAAGATGAAAGGCGGCGCATGCTCTGTACTGAAGTTGAAACTAGACACCATGTTTGTTCCTCTGTTTGAGCAAGTTGCGTGAAGATATTCAAACCCCACGCGAAAGAAATAAGTTCGTGATGGACTAAGACCATTGATGATGGCACCAGCATGTAATCCTCGATATATTGCCCTATATGTGGCGCTAGCCTCTGAGGCTCCATGGACTTGGTCAGCCACCTCTAGTTTGAAGATGCGGGTGCGTTGGAGAGCGGGTGTAGCCCAAGCGATTCGTAGAGAGTTCGGTGTGGCACCGTCCAGTCGGGGAGTGCCAATCATAGTGATCTCGTGGTCCTCGACTTTTTTCGTGCATAGCAGCCGCGTTTCAACTCTAGAGAGTGACCTGATGAGCTCAGCGAGTCCAACAACATATTCAGAGAAGTGGAGCCTTCTTTGACGGCGTTCAAAATTAATTCGCATTTGTAAATCAGATCTCAACTGCAATTGCACGTCACTCGAAACGACCATGTCATGCAGGAAAGCTTTCGAGACGCTTCTAGCATGCACCCGTGTGCACAGAAACCGCAGATTTCTAGACATGAAGTGCATTGCTAGCGCCTTCAGAGGCTTATGCTTTGTCCTCAAAGCGCCTGCGAGCTGGCACAATTTTTCTGCCGAGCACGATGACACCAGGTCCATCTTCTTTAAAGCCCTACCGGAGAATATCACCGTAGATCGGGCCTCGGTACCGTCACGGGGAAGGGTGATATTGAAAGCAAACCAGGAATTTGCAGCAGCGGGATCATTTAAAGCAAAAAATTCCAAGCTGTCAAGGCATTGACCTTGAAGCCTTTCACGAGGCTGACATGACTGTTCCAGCCTGGAGCTGGCCACGTCATCTGACCTCGAAGGCAGGCAGAGTCGTTTGAGAATGAGTTCAAGGACTGGTAGATCTACAGAGGGTAAATACGTATTCAACACTGCAGTGGATGCACGATATCGATCGTAGGAGCCAGATGCAATCGTCAACTGTGATACATGCATTAGCCTCTCTCTTTCTATGGAATGTAGCGGCCTAAGATTAACTATTGCACCGACTGCCCAAGCCTGCAGGATTTGCGCAAGCAATGCCCGAGCTTGTAGGATTATTAAAATTATTTCTGCATCAATAGATGCACAAAGTAGATGATTCCGATCGAAACGCATCATTCTGTTCAAGGATTTTGCATGTCTAGAAAACAGCCCAGGATCGGCGTGCGCACTCGGAGTTGATCTGTGCCCAGCAGTATTTCAGATGCGATTATTTCTTGTTGGATCGCACCGTGACGTCATCTCAGTTTCCTCTGCCTTAGGACTGTGATGATCATCAAAAAAATATTTCTCTGAATATGTGAGCGTCACCGTATCATCAGAGTTCAAAGGCCGTGTGACTTGTTTGTTCAAATCTGGTTGCTGGTGCTGTGTTGTCTTTGGCTTGTAGTTCGGGGCTCGACAGGCAGTATTTCGCGACCGACCGCGTACAAATCTAAATGCTGTTGTGACAAATAAGAGGTCCGAGTTGGTCGGGAGTCGCGCGCAAGAACTGTCTGGATCCCAATGCTCGTTTGTCGCCATCCGAGAGTACCAAATCTACAAAACTTGTTTCAAATGCTGACGCATACCAACTACAAACCTTCGGATAGTAGCCGCATCGGCTGACATATTTGGCTACACCCCGATAAGGATGCTCATTGCATCCGGGGGGACCCCGGCGAAAACCTAGAAGCCGTCGTCGGAATGAAACCACTCTCAGTTCTGCGTCGTCTAGGGAAAAGCTGTTAGTGTCACGCGCCTACAGAGAGCAGTCAATTTATTTGTCCGATGAGACGCCTACCTTAGCTGACAGTCGCATCAGCATACTTATCATACCAGGCCAATTTGTCTCCTTCTCGAGCAGCTTTGGGTGTAAAGATATTGCATACAGCACTTTGATACACCGCGTACATCTCTGGGCCTCTCCTAGAATATCCCAGCAGTCTTTTGCACATTTGTCGTATTCTTGCTGCGCAAAAGACTGCAGGATATGGAGGGAAACAGACAAAATGAGCCCTGCTTGTGGGGACACGCATCGTTCTAATAAATTCATCGTCCAGCCCTGATGGATACTGGGCTTGGTCAGCTGGACCATTAATTTGTCTGCTTTGATATGCAATGGTCTTAGAGACTTGATTGGGCTTGGAAGAGGCGATGGGGGTCGTAATCTCACAGGGAAGGTGTAGTCTCCACAGTTGGCGATAAGCGCTCTGCAGGTCAGATGGTCGTAATCGACTACAGTTGCACCGCTACCGGTGCTCAAAAGGGAGATAACTGCGCCCGAATCAATACCATGCGAATGACCGCCGAGGACACTGAGCGCGGCTATTTGAGCACTCGAATTCAGATTTTTGCCACAGCTCCCGTGGTTGCACTTGCTCAATGTTGTCTGGATCATGAAAAGTATGCGTGAATCCCAACGTGGATTTGTCCAAAGAAAGCGAAACAAAGTAATTACCTCAGTGGCAACCAACGGCGAGCCGAGAAGCGCGTCACTATCATCATGACATACTTTAGTCACACAAGCCTCTCTTTGATATTTGCCGTTCTGGAACAGCGACCTACCGACAAGTCTAAATAGCTCCTCTAACATCGAGAGCGATGGAGTAGGTTGTGCGATGGAAGTGTCAAGCTTAGCGGGTTCAATGTCTTGCATAATCATTCGGAGCGTACGGACCGCAGCCTGTTGGATCCTTGGGGTGCCTCGATTAATCATCGCCAAGAATAAGTCAAACCAGGCTAAATCACACATTAGAAGACGACACAACAGAGCATTCGCGCTTGTTAAGAGCACTGCAGAGAGTTGATAGCACCAACAGTCTCCTGCCTGGAAAGTGCCGGGGGGGCCCTGGTCACAGACTATCCGCAAGTGAATGGGAGATAGCGCCCGCGTGTAAAAACGCAAGCGAGCAATATATCCATCCACACTTCCAGTTATGCCTTCAAATGTACATCCAGTCGCATGGGGCAGACAGCCGATGTAAACCGGGAGTAACTCCGTTTCTGGTATTTTCGAGCTGCACATATGTTGATTGTCAAGCATACCGTTCAGATAGAGCCTCACTTTAATACCTTCGACGACTATGCCTATGTGTACCCACTGTGAGAGAGGAATGCGGTCTTTGGATGTAAACCGTTCCATCTCAAATGAGCTGCTGCTGGTGAATCTGACTTCCAACCGCATGTCATTGTCCCGAATTAGAAGGATAGGCCTACATGTTGTTCTTGTCCCGCGTAGCAACACCGCTCTATCATATCCAGTAGGATTCTGAAGCACATAAAGCCAGAGAGTAAATGAAAGATCGCTTCCTCTGGGATTAGTAATGATGTTCTCTGACCCAATTCGAATCCCACTATCTGGGCTCACAAGTCGCATCGGAGTCGAAATCATCTCCTGGCAACGCCTCGAGTGACTCGTCATTACACTCAAGTTGCTGTCCAACTGTGACGTTGTCGACCCATTGAGTTTCAAGTCGATGACATTAGCGGCTTGTAGCTTAGCAAGCGACCTCCAACCGACATCCTTGTATACACGAAAGAGTCCAGCTGTCACTTCAGTCCTGGCTTGAATAAAGGGATGTTCTGAGGGACATTCAACCCCGCCCTCTTCCTCGAGCATTGCTGCTGACCACGTATACGAAGCTCCAAAGTTCCGTAGCAATGCCCAGACCGCATGGAATGATCTTTGTACATATTTTTTTGCATGACTGACATCAAGACTGTTAGGGAATACATGTTCGTCAGCCGATTTTAGCCGTGAGCCCGCGTCGTTCAGAGACAACAGCAGGTTGTGTAGTATGTGAATGACTTTGATATCAGATAGGTGATTGAGGTCTGTGAAGGTAGATGCCTGCCCAAACGCAGCTATCAGAAGTAGAATCAAATGAATTTCTAGAGATGAAGGGCTACCCTTGCGTACGTTATCAACCCGATGTTGCATCAAAATGCATAGCTGGCACCACAGATCAGCACAAACACGATAGAGAGATTCTCTGCAAGACAGCACAGTTGCATCAAACGATCTGACAGGCGAGTTGGGCTTTTTAAACAGGTCACTCAGAGAATACAAAGAGGAAATTAGCAGGCGAGGCATAGTAAGGGACGAGGCAAGTGCATTAAGCGCGAGCGTACCGTCTCGCCGCATTGCAGTGCAGTGATAAGTGTTAATAGCATCTTGCACAATCCCGGGACTATTAGCAGATGCAAGACTTGTTTGAAGGTGTTGTACCACCCTCAAGCTGAAATTGGAGTCGGTTCGCATGAATACAAAAACTCGTATTTTCTTGGCACAAGAATGTCTCCATCGGATTGTTGCTCTTATCTGCGCTATAGCGCGCCTCCATTTGACACACACCCCGCGTGACAAGTCAGCACCCGTATTTGGCGGCGCATGATAAATAGAAAACTTCAATGGGGCTTCAGTTAATACGCCAAATGCATGCTCGGGGCTCCTAAATGACAATAACACAAGCACATGGGCCAGAGCATTTGCGAAGAGAAATCTGTCACACCCATTTGATTGTGATGCGCAGAGGGCACTTTTGTGATGCCACAGCCAGGTAGTTATACGAGCCACCCCACTCCAAAGAAATAGGAAGCGACGGGGTGCTGCTCGCAAGGTAACAATATTGCACGAGCGGCTCGCATACAGGCACAACTGCGCTTCGCAGTAATTGTGCTTGAACAACAACACCGCAATAGCCCGCTCAATGTCCCAAATGGTGGGATATAGCCCTCGTTTAATTGCCTGTTTCGTAAGGACGAAGTATGAAGGGTCAAAGTTACAATAAGATTTCCTAAGCCACCGGCAGAATCGGTGACCAATCCCATCGCCGGCAATGAAACTATCTGTGATCTTTTCTTTGGTCGAATTCAAATAGATGCAGGGAACGTGCGCTTTTCCTCTCACTGAGGTATGCTTTGTCGCTTCTGAATTGACAGCAAGCATCGTGCTGGGTAATATTCGCTGCTGGATCAAGACGCACATCCAGTTGGATTTGAACCCCCCCCTCAACAAGCTCGCCACCGCTGGATGATGAGATACGTGCTGAGGTACCTGATGTGACATAAGAGCCGCAGCAAGACTCCCAGCTAGCATCGCGGCTGTGCTAGCCAAATCCTCAAACCATGATCGAGACTGACCGGAGTTTGAATCGTTATTTGAGTATGAAATATTATCGGGTGATCGCTGCCACGATGCGTTGAGCAGCTGAGATAGGCAAGTAATAGGACCAAGCAGGTCGTTCGCCACTGTAGGGCGCTGTGCGAAAGCCAAAAGCCCATTCAATACATGACGGAGAAGAATACCAACTGATGAATTATGCACAAGCGCAACACACTGAAAGGGCAGGATATGCATATCAAGATGAGAATCGACTGAATTAGTCTGGCTCATGTCAAGTTTCTCAAACAGTGATAGAGGGCCTGGTAAGGGAATCGGGTTCTTGTGGAAAAATGTACAACTTTGCGTTAAGACCAAACGACAGAAGCAGCGCAAGCACTGCAACCCTTCGGATGCTTGAGCCCGGGAGAATAAAGAAGCGCATGCAAAATGAAGTATCGACATCGAACCTTCTGGGATCGGAGGTACGAACACCTCAGCCGAGCGTGCAGCCCAGTAGAACAGATGCTTTTGAATAGCCAGCATGGCACTTTTCAATAGAGCATGTACCTGCACGTCAGTTCCTTCGGTCAAATCGAACTTTCCTAGGTCATGGAAGGCGAGGTGTTTGATCAGAAGTCGACTCAGTCCCAACAGCGTTTTTGCTGAATTCGAAAGTGGGTGTATTCTATGGAATTCATTCTCCCTTGAGGCTCCGGACATCCGAATATCTACATCGAAGGCTGCTGACCTGACGAAACAGGATGCGATGGCATCTTTGGAGAAGCGTTCCAGAAGTTGGTTAAGTAACAAATGACGAGCGGCACGCTTTCCTGACAGTGGGACAGATCCATGCTTGGAGGAATACACGACTGAAAAATCATGTACTACAAGGAGTTCTGAAATTAAACGTATTTGGCTGTCCCAGCATGGGTAGAATACGTCTAAACCCTCTATTAGAACGCCAGCCGATTCTCGTTGTATATTACTCACTCCCATCTCAAAGTCAAATGGTGACTGTAGCAATATAAGTATCTGATGTTGCAAGCAGCATACCACCTCTGACAGACGGGCTTGTTGGGAACTTCCACACGCGAGCTTGCGATTGTCGCGTGCTATTCTCCCTCCCAAGGTAACGCCGAAGTCGTATAGGTTGGATTTACAGCAATCGTACAAGGCTGCATGTGGCATTGAAATTCGATCTTGTTGACTTGCTGCGTTCGCATTCTTTACCCATCGTGCGTAATCATCAGCTCGCGGTTGGTGCAGTCGAAATCCATCTAGATTTCGCCTGTCTAGACTAGATTGCGCCTGTCTAGATTGTACAAAAACTTCAATGGTAGCTCGAAGAATCCTAAGAGTTGCGATGAACATGTACGGTGCCTCTTGAATACTTAACTGTGTCTTGTTCCCTAGTTGACTTGCTGAATTCGATACTCCATAAAGCCAGACGAGCAATCCGAGCAACAGCTGGAATGTCTCCGGTGGCTGCTCTGAAGCCGCAGATGCATGTGAAATCTCCAAAGCTCCAGGGATGGACGCCCGCAGGTCTAAGTGTGCTAGGATGAACGCAGCTACTTCAGCATCATCTAGTGCGGTCCTCGTGCAATCCTGAGTTATTTGAACCAAATGAGACTGGGCTAAAATAGACGAGGCTGAGTATGTCGGATACTCAAATGCGCGTGCGGGGGAGTTGTACTCATCTTGGGACTGGCCGATGAGGAGAAGAGTGTGATAGAATCCAGCGGCAACCATGAGAACTTGTTTTCCTAGGAAAAGGTCAATCGAATGAGGTGAGTGTCTGTCAACCAGATCGCCAGTGCCCAGTTGCCCATGATTGTTCCGTCCAAAGACATGTATCATCCCAGAAGTGCCAACAAGGACTGTGTGATAGCAACCCGCCGACACAATCTCTATTTCAAGTGATGCACCATCAACCACAGATTTTAGACCAAATACACAATCTTTGATGTTACCGAGACCAAGCTGACCATAGTTGTTTCTACCGAACGAATATACCTGCCTATCCGGCGAGAGTATAACGGTGTGATAGTACCCACACGTAACTTGCATAGCAGCTACATCTCCATGCACTTGGACCATACAGCTAATACTACCATGCGCACAATCAAGACCCAGCTGTCCATGATTATTTCTGCCACAGGCAAATACCTTTGTACACAATCAGAGTCAGTAACAAAACAACAACTCAGCACTGGTATTTACACGGCCACTGCTTGCACCGGCACATGTGTGATATTGGCCGCAAGCCAGGGTAGTCATAAGCATTCCCCGCAAGCTTTTTACTTCGTGAGCAGTTTCCTTGTCAAACAGATCGCCATGGCCAAGCTGACCGTAATTGTTGCGACCAAAAGAAAAAGTCCGGTTTTCGACACAGGCCACAATTGTGTGGTAGTAACTGCAAGACAGCGTGAGGACGCGAGTATTACCCATCCCGCGGATATTTTGAGGAGAATATCGTCGTTTGTTGCCGCCACCGCCTAGCTGCCCGAAGCCATTGTAGCCAAACGAAACTAGGCGCCCGCTCCTTGTCACTATGAGCGTGTGCTCACATCCATTGTATGCGTGTATTTGGTTTACTGGCTCTGAAACCAGTAAATCAAGTGAAGTTAGAATAGCTGGTTGCCCTGCCCTGCCCTGTGCAGGAGAGGCTGATGCGAGAGCATGACTGAGACTACGAACCCTGCCACATTGACCACTTGCGTTGTACCCACAGCTGTATACCTTGCCACTTTTGGCGAGGACAATGGTGTGCTCGTTTCCTGATCAAAGATAAGCATTGTCTGAGACAGGGACAAACGTACCCGTGGCAATCTTGGAAACATCGATACTGTCATTGAAGTGGACATTACAGGGCTTCTGCCGTGACGTCGTGTCACCATGACATAATTCCCCATATGAATTCTGCCCGCACGACCAAAGTTCAATCAAACGGCTCTTATCCAAAATTTTGCCCTTTTCGTGATCCAAGACTCTGCACAGACGCAGAGCAGATTCAGCTGCATAATTACATATTAGATATTCTCCCGGCACTAAATTAGTCGGTTTGTCTTTGTTTTTGACATACGTATCGACGAGATGAATGCCTTGCTGTTTCTGGGATGATTCATCGATTGGAGCATGTCGTCGAGGTTTACCCTTGCAGGTATTCATTTTTCTACACAGGCAACAGCTCAGTGTGGAATGATTGATGCTATCTTGTACTTACTTTCGTGGACCAGTTTCAATATCCGGGATGGCAACTTTCCTGACGCTGCAGTCTGTGAAACACGTACCTGCTCTTAGCAACAAATGAACAACAACCAGCATATCACTCATGCGCCCGCGAGCTGAAGTCAGACTGATTAATGCATCTGTAGCATTCGAACGAATGCGCATATCATTTGCATCCGTTAACACCACATGATACAGAGAATCACGAAGCGAATCGACTACCATGTTTGACCTCTTCGAAGTATATGTCTGAACCACCTCGGTGGCAATTCGGTGATCGCCTGACTTTAGTTGCAGCGGCTTCAGACTGCGAAGTAACGGTGCTAATTCATCGAGGAAGCGCCTGTCCATGGAAAGTGCAAAAGTTGATGTGTACGCCAAAAGTGAGTACACAGCTTCCACTCCAAGCTGCATTTCTGCCAATGCTCGCGGATAAACCACTGATGTTTCCGAGATTTGCAATGCGATTTGTTTCGACAACGCGGTGTCTTCTGCTTGCAACATGATTTGGTATGCAGACTTCAACACACATATTCGTCTGTTTATTGTATTGACAAAAGCATCATCAAAGCAACAATTTGCAAGCTTCTCTTCTAGCAAATTTGAGCTCATGAGTAATGCAATTTCAAATTTATTTAGCGTTGAAAGCGAAAGTGCTGTGCTACAGTATCCTTCTTCATCCAACTCCGCGCTATCGACTCGGGGGGGGGGGGGGGGGGGGGGTTTGAGAAGG
>Ga0257106_1001358_pt1 | contig 12270 bp, 15 predicted proteins | sample LP_taG_3_FD_190177 | JGI IMG/M metagenome (GOLD analysis project Ga0257106, IMG submission 190177) | Marine microbial communities from Northeast Subartic Pacific Ocean, Canada - LP_J_2011_P26_10m | ecosystem: Environmental > Aquatic > Marine > Oceanic | place: Canada: Northeast Subartic Pacific...
GGGCTGGCTAACGGGCGGGGGGGGGGCTGTGGTGGCGCTTGGTAGTGGCGGCGAGGGGGGCGGGGGCCTCTATTCCTACGCTCGAGGTGCTAGTATCTAGCCCCAGAGAGGACTATGTATGTGTCAGCAGACGAGGAAGCAGAGGTGGGGCGAGCACACTCCAGATATATCATAAGCCGTGTCAAATTGTATGGCCCCGAGGCTCGTCTTAATGCCACGTTAGATTAGACCGGATATATTGTGTTCTTTTAACATATCGCCGTATAGTGTACTTGAAGCGGTACATGTGGGGGAGTGCATCGAGGAGTGCTGCATTAGTTCTCCGACTAATAGAAATGCGATCTTCCTCTCGACTTAATCTTTTTTATTTAAAGTTTTTTTTTATCGTGCGCACACATCAGTTTGTGTTCATTCAAATTCTATTTAATGTTTGTTTTTTGTCGTGCGCACACATCAGTTTGCGTTCATTCAAATTCCCAAAAAGGTGGCAGTCACGCCCATTCGTTCATTTGTCTTGATGGTTCTTGAGATCCAGTTCTTCTGGGCTGCTGCATGAGTGTGAAGCAAGACACTCAAGAAGCGCTGTGCGTTCTGGAACACTATCATTCTTGGGATTGCCAATCTTACGACCAGAATCTGCGGTGACCCAGGTAATATCCAGAAGTTTGAGTTCGAGGACCACTGCAAGGAGCTCAGCAACCTAAAACGAAATGCGTAGATACGACATGATTTTAGGGCTGATATCGCTGGTACCAACATGGTCTACAGCCTTTGGTGAATCAATGCCGATGTCGGGTAGAAATTCGAGGGTGTCTGCAAGGGCTTCTGTGATGTCTTCAGTTTTTAGTCTGGCTTTTTTTATCAGAGCTGAGGTTGTCTTGAGAGCAGCAGCGCGCTCCGCATCTTTCCCCTCAACTATGCGGGTGAGCATTAATTCAAATATTCGTTTATACACGCGATTTGAAGTTGGAACTTCGTCGAGCGATACAACTAATTCATCATCATCGTTCAGTAGGGCATGCTCATCGAGTGAAGATCTTGCCCGATTAGTCACACGATCCTCGGCCCACTGCGCGGTGGATGTCGTTGTTAGAGGGGGTTGGTCAGTTTTAGCGGGCGGAACCGAAGTTGAAGGCTTAGTCCGCTCTTGGTCACGCGAAAGAATCCGCACCGTAGAAGATTGAGGCCTACCCAACTGCCGTACATCTTGGCTACCGCTGGTACACAAATTTGTGTGCTGTTGCTGCAGTTGCTGCTGCTGCTGAGATACCACTTGACGCTGACGTTCGCGGGCCATGTTCCGTTCCTGATCGCGACGATGCTGATTTTCACTTCTTCCCTGTTGTTGCTGATGTACCACCGCAACCTTGGAAGCACCGAGTTTGTGTGGGCCATCTTTAGCGCGCCTCTCCTTCCAACCATTCTTACGACACTCCAGAAGATCCTGTAGCATAAACCGTGTGCGAGCCACCAGACGCTTCGAATCCTTAGAAAGTACGGAAAGTCTCTTGCAGTACCTGTACAAGGCCGTGACATCTCGCTGAGAATTCTTTGCGGACTTCCGGAATTTACGCATCTAACTTTGACTTTGAGGAGGCGGGGGATTCGAGCTGCTTGCCGATAGTGAGGAATAGCTTCGCAGCAGCTTCGATGGATTCATCGTCTGGGACAGCGTCGTCGTCGTCAAGAGATCCGAGGAGAAGTTTGATGCATTCATGCATAATTTTTTCCTTCAGAAGCTGTTGTTTGAAAAGCTCACCAATAAATTTGACATTGCCAAGCATGCGTCGTTTCAGTTTCATCACCCAGACCTCCAGCTCAAGCTCATCGGGAGCCTCCTTTGGGGGTACGCCCTGTTCTAGGGCTTGTCGCGCAGCCTCAATCGCATCATTTTTTGCGGTTTGTTTGGCCTCTCGAGCTGCAGCTTCGAGTGCAGCGGTGCCGCCAGAACTCCGAACATTTCTCTCGAACTCCTCTTGACACTGGTTCAGCAGCAGCCGCTTAAATGATGCCTTTTTCATAGCATCCTGCTGTGCCTCCTCCTTGGTTGCAAAACTGCCAAATAATTTCGTCTTTTCATCAGCAAATATCTCCTGCGCATCATGAATCACAGCAAATACCTACGAGGACAAATAGATCAGCCGTGCGGAGCAGTTGACACTGATCCCGGACAACACCAGGTCGCTGCTCAGCAAAGTAACAGCAGACCAATGAGTTTTCCTTGAGGAAGCAATCAGAAGATTGTAGTTGCAATTGGCCTACGCCGATGGCCTCAACACCAGCATCCGCACCTTCGAGAAGTTGAGCTACCGCGGAGAAGTCCGGAAGCGGAAGAAGCCTTGACGTGTCAACATCGAGATCGGCGACCCATGACCAAGTTCCTGCTGTTTCGTCTTTAACTGGTCGAATGAAGGGCCAAACACGTGTTGCCTCTGCCAAGCGTGCACATAGTGCTGCATATACAACTGCGAAGTGCGGCTCGTCTACGGCTTTATCAAATAGAACACCAATGACACGCCTGAGCATCTCGGATGATGTCATCTCTAAGTCACACAGCTGTGCCGAGAGTTTTTCGAAATTCTCAGGTGTCATCTTGTTCAGAATTGATGTGACCTTGTTTATTGAACCATCTAGCGCATCTGAAGATTTATGTTTACGATCCCACCGGTGAGCTGTGGTCTTAAGTGGCTCAAATGGTTCGGGGCCCCACTGATCATGAGGACCGTCTCTTTGTTTTACACGTTGCCCGCGGTCCCACTTGTCAGATGCTGCTGTGTGGTCGGTCTTGCGGTGACGTCCCCTAGATCCATCTGAATTGTGGCGCAAGCCTTGATCTCGTCGTGGATCCTCCATAGACCCGCTGTAGCGACCAGCGCCACCTGAACCACCACCACCTGCACCTGCGCCACCACCGCGTGTTGTGCCACCAGGCCCCAGCCGTCGCCCCGCACGCGAGTCTCCCGTTGAAGATCGCTCCACAACAAAACTTGGCAGATGGGCTGGAGGTGATGTATTCAAACCAACTCGCAGCTCCAATAGACGAGCCTTGGTGTAAGTGAATCGCTCTGTGGGGACCGGTGCCTGTTTGTCAGCAATGATTGATACTGCAGCAGGTGCGGGCGTGGGAGTCGGCGTTATTGCTCCTACATCCTCCCACGAATCCAAAATCGCGTTTTCTGACGGTGTTGGTTCTGCACTCGAGATCACGCTTGAAACCGAATCTGAAATCGACTTTGATGCTGGTGCAGTACTAAATGAATCAAGCACGTCACTGTGGCCACGAGATTCATAATCCGCTGCCCGCCTTTTGAACGACGTCTTGTTTTTCTTCGATGGAATAGTTTCTATCGTCTCTGGTTGTATGCAAGATGATGAAGGGGGGCTGACTGGGGACTGACTATAACTGGTATTGATGAGAGGGTCGTAATTACTTGCGGCGGAGGCTTTGGCTGAATTGCTAGAATCATGAGTCTTGGGGTCAGCGGCCTTTGCGTGGGTGTCAACTGGAATGGTATCCCCGCTTTCAGAATCGAAAACCGGTGACAATTGTTCCGTAACAAGAACTGGTTGACTGGCGATGACTTCTGCACCTTCAGACTCCACGCCCTCATGGGCAGGTGGGGCTGGGAGTTCCAGCAATATGTTTGCGTGGCCGATCGAATCAGCTGGCAATTCTATTGGGTCATCATGGGTAGCATCCTCGAGTTCATCATCCTGCGGTGCTATTGAAACAATTGTTGCATCGGTTGGGAGGGGACGAGTTGATGTACCAGTATTGGGATCCTACCAGAAACAATCGATCACTTGAATTAGATGGAAGGCTCTGGATCTGACGTCATCGCAATGGGGGGCGTCCACAAGGGTAGTCTCTACATTCAAATCCATTTGTGGTGCCATCCTATGAAGTTCAATATGATTATAAATTAAGCTACAACATATATGACTCCGTACTAGAGTGCATGTGCATTTGTGGGAACGCATGTGGATGTGGTGGTGCTAAATATGGTTGCGGTGGCGTGCCACCGTGTGGCGACCAAGATCCCTAGGTATAGACTCAACCTTAACTTGTTTCTCACAATATGGAAAAGCTCACCATGAAATTGGAAGGTACGGCGCCATAGTGATAAGGCATCTGAGGGTACGAGTATTGCTGCTGCGGTGATAAGGTCTGAGGTGCAACTAGCGGCATCCCGCCAGGCACGAACTCCGCGGCGTCGGCTTGGAGAGCACGTGGCGCCTATATTCGTGCATATACAATATCATCCTATCGTCTGGCAAGCTAAGACGCGGACGGTACGGAATCTCTGGATCCGCCGTTACCTCGACCGCCGCGCCGCGCTTTGCCAACACCGCCTCGCCGTCGCACGGTTTGAGGTAGAGGTCCCGTACTAGAATTATCGTGTAGAGTTGCGTCTGCACCCGCGGTGCGTTTATTTCGCCCCGCGCGCCTAGCACCAATTCGCAGAGGACTTGAGTCTTCATCACAACCCGCGATCGCCTCCCCTCGGATCCGCGTCACTTGATTTGTTGATTCCATGCTACTACTAGTAGTACTCTCGCCAGTGCGAGCGTATTAGTACTACTAACTAAGTTACTTAGCATAAACCGACTGGTGTCGGGTTTTTTTAGCTCTCCCCGCTGCCGCGGCCAATTTTGCATTTTCTGAGTCCCCTGGAGCCCCTCCGCTGGCAAAACTCCCGACCCCTCCGGTTGGTTCGGTTTTACTGGCCTAACACAGCCCCACGTGCCCATGCCGTACGCTGGGTGTAAAGGAATGTAAGCCCTTCTAGAAAGTTAGGATAGTTTACTAGCTTCCTAACGTCGCTATGACGCCAGTCAAACCACTATCCAGCAGGTGCACTGTCCGGCGACTGTGCAACCTCGCTGAGCCTGGTGCTACCTGGCACGTCGCTGTGACGCTAACCAGACAGACACCACAGACAGTGTGCGAAACAACGTACGCCTAGGCCGGCCCACTCGAATTAAGTAAGTAAGTATTATTTATTGTTTCCCGCCGGCGGCGGGCGGGACGTGTACTACACCTCCTGAAAATCGGCCGCGCGCGCGGCCAAGCCGCGGGGCCAGAGGCAAAATTGGCGAATTATGGCCACGCCGAAGATAATCGACCAAGATTGCGCGCTTAGCCGTATTCAAGGCTTAATCAAGGAAATTTGAGAGCGCGGGTCGCTGGTTCGGGTCGACAAGCGTGTAGCATATCTTCAAGTTGATGTGCAATGTTTACTTTTTTGTTGAAGATTAAGTACCAGGTAATTGTTGGAGGGATTTTGTTTCGCACACTGACCACAGACACAGAAGAGCGCTATGCACTCTGTGCCTGCTTGGCAGTCACTCCTTCAGTTCGCTGTCTATAAGACTTGAAACTGGATTAGAATGAGCTCGGCTCGACGACGGCAAAATTCTGGGCCTTCAGTGCCCCCCCCCCCCTGTTATCATATATTAGGAGGGCTTCGTGTAGTTTTGGACTAGGGGACCGGCCGCTTCGGCGGTGCTAGCGGGCGCCATCGCCGTCGATTTCGACGCGGTTCGGCTGCCCAGTTCCGTAGACGGGGCGCTCGTCGCGCGCGAACCGCTACACGAGTCTTTTGATAGCCTCTTGCTGCCTGTGGGCGACGTTTGGCAAGCGCCAAGTTCCGATTTTGTCGGATTTTGGACCAAAACTAGATGGCGTGGCCAGGGGTATGTACGAGGCTGAGGAGGGCCTGCGGCTAGAGCTCACACCCACCTATAACCAACACGCTCGTGTTGATCAGGAAAGGAATCGGGCCATACACCGGGCATTGCGGCTCAAGTTGGAGTTGTTCCCTACTTGTAGAGCCAGCGATTGTGAGAGTGTTCTCCAGCTCCCGAGTAGCCGCGTCTAAACGCTGTGGTGCGACATCGCGTAACTTGGTCTGAGGCTCGTCCTTGTCCTGGACAATATTACCTCGCTGGATAAAGTCAAACCCTGCACCAGTCAATTCATTGAGTTCACGCCAGAGTGCGCGTCTTAGTAATTCTCTCGTTATATCTAAAGGACAGTCCAAATCAAGATCGCAAAACCCTATCTTCTGCGAGCCAGCAGAGCTAGTACTTTGCAAAGCAACTACAACAGATGTTTTCTCTTTCGAATTCTCCCATGTCTTATACTTGTCCAATGCCTACGTGATTGATTTCCCAATTGCGTCTATGAGTAATCAGTGGTGAGGAATATAGCTAGTCACAATGACACTGTGTCCGACATCCTTTCGTTTTTTTGCAAGGTCAGATAAAGCTGCTTTGGCACCGCGAAGTGGCATCGCAAGAACAAAGCAGGCGGCCTCAAAAAACATCTTTGTAGCCCCTTGAATTCCAAAGCCCTTCTGAGGATCAAATGGTCTAAAAAGGCTATGACTCCTGCTATCAATTCTCTCATTGATTTTGGCCGCGCGCTCTAGCAAACTCTTCCATGTTGCAGAGCCCGCATCTACGCGGTCTGCAACTAGCAGAAGTTTGCGTCGATATATAGCAAAGATATTAATCTGGCATCTTATTGCCAGCTGCATCAGGACATTCCCCTTCTTGAGATCACCTATGGAGCGTGTTTACGTCACTTCCATCTCCATTGCCTGATGGGATGCCGACAGATACATGCAAACGCAGAAATTTTGGTGAAAACGTCGCCCTCTGGGTACTTATGGATTATGATGTTGTCTGCGTCTTCATACGTCCAAATTCGATGAAGCCTTATCTTCTTTAGGTCCGCAGGGTCGAAGTTCCAGGTGGGAAGTTTTGCCTAACATTTTGGCGATTGGAGAGAACAATTCATATTGGATCCTTGCCTGAAACTCAGCTTCTGCCCTTTGAAGGGTGGACTTAAAATCGACCATGTCCATGTCATCATCGTTGCGGATATCATGTTTTGACTCTTGCCAGTGCAACAGAGTTGCAACAAATGCTCGCCGAATCTTTAAAGTAATTTTCTCCAGGACCGTGGGCAAGCCGTCGTTTTTCGTAACCTGGTATACAACAGGCGAATTTCCAAGTCGGAGCCGGTTGCCAGCTCGGAACAAGATTTCAGAATTCGATGGCTCAGCAAAAAAAGAGTTCTTTCGCACTTTGAACGTGCAACTCTCTACCTCCATTCCATGTGCTACAGCACCGTGTATTCTGCTTTCCATTTTGCGGGGCCCAAACAGCCGAGTATACCGAGCCTGTAATTCAGCCACCTCATGATCAGCAACTCCGATAAGTCTGAGTCTGATTTCGTAGTCACGACGGCACTCGCGCATGAGTAATTTGAATTTTTCCTGTGTTGGTTTTGGATCGTTTGCAGATCTCGACCTGTGGATTCATTCTGACCCCGAGATCATCACTACGAGAATCTTACCTGCGATAAGCGTGTTGTGCTTCGTCAAACTTACGTTGTGCCTTGGCCGTTCTAACCACAGCTCGACGACGCTTCAATTTAAGGCGGTAGCGTGTCATCGCTAAGGAGAGAGCGGTGGACCGATGTAGCTTGCCTCTTGTTTTTACGAACGAATCTTGCTCTTTGACGTATTGCGCATACTCGGCCCAACTATGAACAAGAAACGCTGGTGTTCACAGACTGAATCCACACTGATCTAGACCGCCCTTGCACTAAGTCAATGACCGTGTTTCGGGTCCAGAAAGGAACTTTTTTCATAACAGTTTCGCGAGCTGTGTCACTATCAAGGAGCGTGCCTCCACCAAAGAAACAGGCGACCCGGTAGCCAAGCTTCGATCTATGGTGTATGTCTATTACCCTCTGCTCGAACCAGAGCCTTCTTTCCTTCAGGAACGAATCTATATTCTTACGACCCTCGAATCCTCGCCAGGCACGCTGGATTTTGAGCACGTGCAGAGCCTGGTTTTCTTCCTGCAACTTGAGAGACCGCCTTTGACTTGTGATCTCCATATCTTCTACTCTTTTTAGCTCCTCGAGGCGGCGATAGTGGTCCTTGATCGCACTGGGAACGTAAGGGATTGTCAGTAGCTGCCCTTCGTTCACAACGTTGCGACTGCGGGTGCACTTCAAGCAGAGCTGCATGCTTTTTAGGGGACCTCCTGTTTTCCGAGCCGCGAACTTTCCGCAATCCTCGCAATGGGGCACCTACGATTTTTGAGTGGTGTGGACATCACACTCAGTGGCCTAGTACCGTCTCCTCAAATGTGTGCTTTTGAAGCGAACCTTTCGAGTGTTGGTCCGTGAAGCACGTGTCACAAAAATAGTCTTCGCATTGTTCACAGTACTTTGTACCTGATTTTCTTCTCTGGGAGATTTTGAATTCGGATGCGTACCAATCTGAAAGCGACATTGTATACACGAGTCAACCACAACACGTGTGTGTGTATTTTCCCCATGCGCAACTGCATAGCATCCGTCACAATACAGATTGTCACACTGAACACAGTATCCTTCGATGGAACATTTGTTGCACTGTGGGCACTTGATATCAAAAAGTAGGTCTCGTCCAGGCATGAGGACAGGATTTCCCACATCATGCCAAGACAAGGCACGTGGTTTGATCCAAATAGCCGCCTGGGACTTGGTATTAAACCAGAACTCGCGCCTGGATTCAAAGTCAATGAGCTTGTCATATGTTTCTAGTGCGATCATAGCGGCAGCACATCGCCCGGAGATGCCCCTAAAATTACACTGGATCATTGTCGCAGAACTTGCCCGTCGTTTATCACTGCCAATTGCGACGCGGTGTTGTTTCTGCACACTTGAAAGCGTGCGTGATTGATAATTGTTCCAAAATGATATTATCCTTTGTGCGGAGGCATTGAGGTTAAAGTCTGCGCGGGCAACGCACGATTGCATCATTAATGTTTTCGTGTGGGTTGTTGCCACTTTAGACTGAAATACGTGCTTCTGCAGAAAAATGCAGAACTTGGCATCAGATCCAGCATATCGAGGACACTTTGGTACCACGGAGAAATAAGAATCTGCCAAACAGCGCAATGCTCTGTGGAATTCAGGAAAATGCAAGTGACTTTCTACATTCCCATATTTGCTGCGCCCTCGATGCTTCATGTAAGTCAGCTCAATGTCCGACGGCGAGAGGCCCCTCCGATTCCAAGGCTGCATTAAATTTGGTGCCTCCTTGACCAACCGTGAAAAGCTTCCGATTCCCAGGCGGCTTGTGTTGCCTTTTTGCCCGTAGGCACAATACGTGCTGAATATACGTTGAAGCTCCGATGCATGCTCTATCTCCTGGACGCTAGATTGATCCATAATCTGGTGATAAATTTCGGACTCTCGTGAATTCTTGAACATGGAGCGTCCAGCCAGCGACAATTCATCCAACCTAACGGTGTTGCGTGTAAGTCTGTGCATTTGTTGACGAGCTACATAAGCCCGGGCGACTTTGTTCGCCTTGGAGGCAATCGCCCGCATTTCCATGCACTTGAGAGAGGCAGTGTTTCGAACTCTAAATGCACGCCAGTTTTTTGTCACCTCGGTTGCATTAGTTATGAACGATCTCGAGTTGATTATCGATCGTGAGATTATCCAGGAAAGCATCAAAGTCGCACGGTGGTACTGTCTTCGTTTCAATCGATGCGCCATCCAACATTGCACAAGTAGTTGCGCACCAACAACCTGTAAGGCAAATACGGGTTAGTGAATTCCAACCATTGAACAACTTCATGGTTCGGGCGCCGTAAAATACATTCCGGACACGAATTCTATTTACTTTCGCACTTGCCAGCCTTCCACGCTGTAATGACTGGATACTCACAATCCCGCGCTTAATTGTTTTCTTTGCTCTCGGATTTGTACGGGTCATCTGTCGCATAGCGCCGTCCAGATTGGTACACTCCTGATTTGCAGGCACTTGTGCAAGCGCTGCGCTTTTGTACATACCAAATACCCTCAAACGAGCAACTCTGCCTCGATATGTGCGCGCAATTAGGGTTGCTGCAGCACGCGTTCTTATCATCGCCTTGACTCTCAGTCGGCGTCTTGCGCGAACTCGTGCGTGTATCTCCTTTTTCAAGTGCCATCTCCGGAGAGCATTTTGAATCTTTGAAGCTGATTGCCACGAGATACTATGTTGACTGGTGATGATGCACAAGGGCAAAGATTTGATCCAAAGTTGGAGTTTGTGTGCGGCACCTTGTTGTTCAAAACTAAAATTGGTAGAACTCTCCGTGCTGTGGTAGCGAGTGTGCATTGCAGAATGATGAAAACGGCATCGAGACTGCCTCGATAATGTCCGAGCGACTGCGCCACGGAATGTACGTTGGATCTCAATAGATGCGCAACGACTTTTCAGGAATACGATCATTCCCGCTGTATCACGCAGGGATTTGATGTGGGCATGAAGTGCTGCTTGTAGGACGGTTGCTGCTGCCTCGCGCAGATTACGTGCCTCAGCACGCAGTAAGATACCGCAGTGTCCAACAAAAGTCAAAATTTGACGTGCACGACCCCGCAATCTCACGATAAGATCCAGCTGCCTTGTTTTATTGTTGGAAATTGTTTTAACGCATTCAGTCACCATCGCTCCATGAATGCCAAGTGCGATCCATCTTCGTGTGAAAGACTGAATCTTCCTTGCCGCAACGTGCGAAGCAACTAACCTCGACGAATCTCGATAATCAAGCCAGACTGCCCAGACTTCTGAGATATAACGAACAACTGATGCATAGGCAACTTCAGACAAAAACAGCAAAGCTTTGGAGTAAGCTATCCCACACATACTCCCAGAAGCAAGAAAGTCTAAGGGTAGCATATCTTGCATTTGCTCCGGAACATTCCTCGAGCGGATCACTGACCTTAGAGTAGGTTGACGGGGGAGCTTTTCCTTCGAAGGGGGTCGCCACCTAAGTGCAAGTCGAAACCACGACAGCCCTCCATACATGCCAAACTTTGATTGGACCGACATTTTCCGAGGATCAAATGAGACTGGACGGACATTTGAAGGGGGGGTTGTCTTGGAGGAGGTCCTCCGTGTTGGAAGACCCTGCCGTCGGTTCATATGGATAGACGAGTTCACGTTACTGAATGCCAAGAGAAACGAAGCTGATAATTTCGGACTTGTTGTATGAGGCGCTTGATAATAATGAGGAGACGCGCGACACGAGATTCGAATACAGCTCTCAGCCCGCAGTCGCCATCGTGGTGCGGCCCTGCATCCAGGACGAGAATCATTTACGTTGCGTCCAAGAACCTTAAAGAGGTCCGCCGCTGGCACGCGAGTGGTCAGATGGACTACACGTGACACGGCGGGAGACGTTCCGCGCGCATCAAGAATGGGAGTCGCGTCAGTCATCCTCGTTTATAGTGTAAGGGGCAGCATTCACAGACACTGCCGTGTACATAATATGGCGCTAGCTAGCGCTTGTACATCTCTTGTACGAGTAATACCTCTCTGTCCATGAAAAATAAAATGTTTGGGGAATATGGACATTGTAGCGGCCCTAGCTGCGCCGAGCACTAGTGCCGAGGAGGTACCGAACGACACCCCCAGTCTACCACGCGCCCGTCTCGATGCCCAGGCGCGCGCGGAGATATGCGGAAGCCACAGCAGTTTTTCCAAGTACGGGGACACTTCCCTACTGCTTTCGTCATCCTCAGAATGGCACAGCCGGCTGTGGTTAGCGAAGTGCGATTACCAGCGGACCGGCAGCGGACCGCCGAGTGCAAGGGGGCTGCCCCATCACCTGGTGCGGTTGGCGACAGGTATCTTTGGCCTCGAGGCCGGTCTTGCCCCATGCGGTCCTGCCCCAGATAGGCCCCTTGGCGTCTGTCTCCGCGGGCCTCGACTCTAGAAATTACCCCGGCGGCGCTGGCTGGCTGTTCCAAGCAGGCTCCGGGCCCGCTAAGCCTGCTCGCAGCTCGTCCGAATCTACTGAAGTAGGTCGCAATATAGGCTGGTCTGTTGGTCTGCTACCTGCTTTGATCCTGGATCAAGCTCCGCTTGTTATATAAATCTCCGGGGCTGAGTCCGGGTCGGATTGAGGACCCAGGGCACTAAAGCGGGGGCGGACGCAACACAAGACCACTGCCGTAAAGGGCTGTGCCATCTTTAATTGACAACGACAAAGCTGAGTATGTAGACTCCGGTGCAAGCGTTCGAGCCGGCATTGTAGACCACGATGGAAGCCGACCCAGAACCTGGAGTAGCACTGATGACCACGATGAAGCCATTCGCGCATGTAGTCTTCGCGTTAACGAACACCATGGAAGTGGTTGCAATGCGAGAGTTGGTGAGAGTGATGGTCTGTGACGCGCCAGCAGATACAAGCGAATTAGAATCCGAT
>Ga0257106_1001359_pt1 | contig 12266 bp, 8 predicted proteins | sample LP_taG_3_FD_190177 | JGI IMG/M metagenome (GOLD analysis project Ga0257106, IMG submission 190177) | Marine microbial communities from Northeast Subartic Pacific Ocean, Canada - LP_J_2011_P26_10m | ecosystem: Environmental > Aquatic > Marine > Oceanic | place: Canada: Northeast Subartic Pacific...
AACCTTGTTACTTTGTAGGTTTAGAAAACTTGGACATTAAGCAAAACATAAAAATTTATCCAAACCCTACAAGTGATTTATTATTTATAAAGTCTGATACAGAGATAAAAAACATAGTAATCACCAATATTTACGGACAAAAAGTATATGAAAAATTTGAAACAGGATTGAGTTTTGAAATTGATTTATCTTACCTATCTAATAATTTATATCATATCTCATTTACAGGTGCAAATAACATAAGGTCTTCTAGCAAAATTATGGTGAGCCACTAAGTAGCAACTATTATAAACTGTCGCTTACGTTAACCGTTACAAGTTATAAAAGCAGATAATCGATAACTATGAAAGACTACTTTAACCTACAATTAGTAATGACAAAGAGGAAGGTTAAAGAAGCGGGATTTAACCCTGTTTTAGGTTATCTATTGGGATTAATCGTATTTGTATTGCTCTCAGAATACATTTTTCATAAGACAGAATTTGCTAAATATTTAGTCATCTTAGTTTGTTTTAGTTTTCAATTCAAACTTTCTGAAAATAGAAGAACAGATTTCTTATTGTCAACTTTTGGTGATAAATCAAAAAATAAAATAAGGGTTTTAGAAAATTTAATTATCTGCATTCCTTTCTTTTCAACCCTTATACACAAAAATTTATTTCTTGAAGCCATCATTTTGTTTACATGTTCAATTACCATTGCATTATTTTCTTTCAGGACAAGCTTAAATTTTACAATTCCTACCCCTTTTTCCAAAAATCCATTTGAATTTTCAACAGGTTTTAGAAATACCTTTTTCATATTCCCTTTAGCTTATGCATTAACTACTATCGCAATCAACGTGGACAATTTTAACTTGGGCATATTCTCAATGTTGTTGATTTCTATCACCACATTGAGTTATTACTCCAAACCAGAAGAAGAATACTATGTATGGATTCATGCAGACACCATAAAATCATTTTTGAAAAAGAAAATTATAATTGCAACAAAAAATTATACCCTGTTGACAATTCCGATTTTAATTGGTCTTTTGATATTTTATCCAACTAAATTGGATTTGATTTTACTCTTTCTATTTATTGGTATTTTATTTTTGTGGACAATCCTGTTGGCTAAGTATTCTACATTCCCCGATGAGATTCATTTATCCATAGGGTTGATAATTACATTTACCATATTATTTCCTCCTTTGGTACTGGTTGTTATTCCATATTTATATACCAAGTCTATTAATAACCTAAAATTGATATTTAATGATAAAAATTAAAGGGCTTAGCAAGTCTTATAATAATAATGAAGTGTTGAAAGAAATTAAGATGGAATTTTCAAGAGGAAAGGCTTATGGCATAGTTGGAGAGAATGGAGCAGGGAAAACAACCTTATTTAAATGTATTGCTGGCTTAGAAAGTTATACTGGAGAGGTTTTTTCTGATTTACAACCCTTAAAAAATCATTTGGGTTTGCTGCTGACAGATCCCTTTTTTTTTACTAAAATTACCGGTAAGGAATATATAAGACTTCTTTGTAATGCTCGAGATAAGAGGAATATTAACATAGACCAAAAAAATATTTTCGACTTGCCACTAAATCAATATGCTTCTACCTACTCAACAGGAATGAAAAAGAAGTTAGCAATAACAGCCATTCTTCTTCAAGAAAATGAATATTTCATTCTTGACGAGCCTTTTAATGGTGTTGATATCCAGAGTAATATCGTTTTAACAGAAATAATATTGAAGCTGAAAGAATTGGACAAAATAATTATAATCTCATCACATATTTTTTCAACATTGAGTGTCACTTGTGATGAAATACATCTTTTTAGAAAAGGGGAGCAAATCAAATCAGTTCAAAAGGTAGACTTCAAAACATTAGAGCAAGAAATGAAAGAGATTACAATTGGAAACCGAATTGAAAAACTTGAACTTAAATAAGAAAACCGCTTGAAACAAATTATTTAGTGAGTTCCCTACGAGATGTATACCATGCACAAATATTTATGGATAAATAAAATTGATATTTTTTTCTACTTCATTGGATAAAGTATGATGAACTGGACAATTATGGGCGGCTCTTTCTAATATCACCTTGGTTTTTTTATCATAATCCATTGGGAAAGTCAACTCTATATCAATCTTAGAAATTCTTCTTGGGTTGTTACCCATGATTTTCTTTACAATAGCATTAGTACCATTAATGTTAATTCCATTTTTCTCCACTGCAATAGCCATAATAGTCAATATGCAACTTGCAAAAGCAGAACACACCATATCCGTTGGGGAAAAGGCCTCCCCTAACCCATGATTGTCTTTTGGAGCATCGGTATTAATTTCAGAACCAGAATCTAAATGAATAGCTGTAGTTCTTAAATTTCCTTGATATTTGATTTCAAACGTGTTCATAATATAACTTTGAGTAAATATAACTATATGGTTATTATTTGTTATAATTACTTATTGTAAAAAAACAATCTCCAATTGAAAATAAATAAATGGCTTTTAATTTTAATGTTTTTGGGGAATGGTTTGACTTTTCTTTCACAAAATAACAGTAGTCTTATAAAGTTTGTTGACTATCCCAAAGTTCAAGCTTACAAAGCCAAGAAGAGTAAGAACTCTTCAATGTTTCAAGGGAACAAAAAAACAAAAAAATATTTTGAAGGTTGGTATTTTAAAATGGTCTCTCAAGATGAGATGTCAATTTTAAGTGTTATTCCTGGTGTTTCAATTTCTGAAGATGGTTCTACCAAACATGCTTTTATTCAAATCATTGATGGAAAAACTGCCAAAACAGAATATGTAAGTTATCCAATCGAAGATTTCTATTATTCAAAAGATGACTTTTTAGTTCAAATAGGAAACAATTTTTTCTCCAAAGACAGCTTAATTTTAGATATATCTAAAGATGGTATTTATGCAAAAGGAAATGTTTATATGAGAAATATAGTGTCGTTAATTCCCAATGGAAGCAATGGACCAAAGAAAATAATGGGTTGGTATGACAAAGTTCCTTTTATGCAATGTTACCATGGTGTAGTTAGTCTAAATCATGATTTAGAAGGAGAAATTAAGGTGAATAAAAACGCCTACACATTCCATAGAGGTAAAGGTTACATAGAAAAAGATTGGGGTAAATCAATGCCTTCTTCTTGGATATGGATTCAATCCAATAATTTTAAAAATAGCAATTCATCTTTTATGCTTTCTATTGCAAAAATCCCATGGATGGGGTTTTCTTTTACTGGATTTCTAGGCTTTTATTATGTGGACGAAAAAGTAGTACGCTTTGGAACTTATTCCAAAGCAAAATTCAAAGTATTAAAAATGCAAGAAGATAGTCTAAGTCTTAAGATCTATTTGAAAAATGAGATCATAGATATTAATACTAATAAGAGAAACTCTGGTTTACTAAAAGCACCAGTAAAGGGAAGTATGGATAGAAGAATTTCAGAAAGTATTGATGCTAAACTCTCAATTACTATTACCAACAATAAAAATAATACAATATATAAAGATGTTTCTTCTATTACGGGTCTTGAGACCGTTGGAGACAAAGAAGATCTTTTTAATAAGAAACACTTGAAAAAATAGTTACTCGATGAATGTAATTAACACAAAAAATAAACGAATTGCTTCTTTGGATTTATTAAAAGGTGCTATTATGATAATTATGGCATTGGACCACGTTAGAGATTATTTTCATTTTGATGCTTTTTTCTTCGACCCAACCGATCCTGAAAAAACTAATTTAGGACTATATTTAACTAGATGGATCACCCATTACTGTGCTCCTACTTTTAGCCTTTTAGCTGGTGTTTCTGCTTATCTAATTGGCATTAGAAAAAGTAAGAAAGATCTTTCCTTGTTCTTATTAAAAAGAGGAATTTGGCTAATTTTTATCGAGCTCACAGTGGTAAACTTCTCATGGTTTTTTGACATTCATTTTCAAACATTTGGTCTTTTTGTTATTTGGTCTCTTGGAATAAGTATGATTTTTTTAGCTGGTATCATTCACCTTAAGCTAAAACATATTTTAATATTTAGCTTGGTGGTTATTTTTGGTCACAATGCACTAGATTCTATTCAAATTGGCAACCAAATATTTTGGTCCATTGTTCATGAACGTAATTTTATAGATTTATCCAATGGCATAAAATTACTAGCTGCCTACCCTATTCTACCATGGATTGGTGTCATGTCTTTTGGCTATTATATTGGCTCATTTTATGACAGAAATTTCTCAGCTGAAAAAAGAAAGAAAATATTCTTCATAATTGGTCTTTCTTCTATTATTGTGTTTTTAATTATGAGGTTACTTAACGGTTATGGGAATTTAAATAATTGGAAAAACTATGGGTTGATGATTCAAACTTTATTTTCATTTTTTAATCCCGCTAAATATCCACCTTCACTTTCTTATTTACTAATGACTTTAGGGCCAGTATTTATAATTTTATCACTTACTGAAAACTTAAAGGGAAAAATTATAAATACAATTAGTGTTTTTGGAAAAGTTCCATTTCTCTATTATATCCTACATATATATTTAATTCATTTATTGGCTTTAATAACTGCATGGTTTACAGGATTTGGATGGGAAAGCTTGATAATTAAAGGATGGGTAACACAATCACCACTTTTAAAAGGATTTGGATTTAATTTATGGATAGTTCACCTTATTTGGATTGCTGTTGTAATAGCACTTTATCCATTTTGTAAAAAGTTCAGTACTTACAAACAGAACAACAAAGACAAAGCTTGGTTAAGTTATTTGTGAAAATGCTATCTCAATAAATTTAAAAGAGTTTTATTATAAAATTAATACACTTTGTTAATATTTTTTAAAAATCTTGTTTAAGTTATATTTAAAAAAGTCATTCAAAAATTGAACTTTTAAATTTTCGTGTTAAATTGTATGAACAACCAACTACAATTAGCATGAAAAAAATATCAACTTATTTATTATTAATACTATTATTTAACCATTGTTCAACAAAAAATGAAATGCCTAGTGAGGCCAATAGCAAAGCTAAATGCCCCATTCATTTTGGAAATAATCAAACAAGTGGATTAACTACTACTAGCCAAGGAAATACCAATCGTGATTGGTGGCCTAACCAATTAGATCTTTCAATTTTAAGACAAAACTCCTCTCTTTCCAATCCTTTGGGAGAAGATTTTAACTACTTAAAAGAATTTGAAAGTCTAGATTATTATGGACTTAAAAAAGATATTGAAACTGTGATGACAGATTCTAAAGAGTGGTGGCCTGCAGATTATGGAAATTACGGAGGTCTTTTCATAAGAATGGCTTGGCATAGTGCTGGAACTTACAGAACTGGAGATGGTAGAGGTGGTACAAGAGCTGGACAGCAGAGATTTGCTCCTCAAAATAGCTGGCCAGATAATGCAAATCTTGATAAGGCAAGAAGGTTGTTGTGGCCTATCAAACAAAAATATGGGCAAAAAATTTCTTGGGCAGATTTAATGATTTTAGCTGGAAATGTTGCTTTAGAATCTATGGGTTTTAAAACTGTAGGATTTGCTGGTGGAAGAACAGATGTATGGGAGCCTCAAAGTAATGTTTACTGGGGGATTGAGAAAAAGTTTTTGGATGACGAAAGATATACCGAAGACAGAGAATTGGAACAACCTCTAGCAGCTGTTCAAATGGGTTTAATTTATGTAAATCCGGAGGGTCCAAACGGAGAACCAGATCCGATAAAAGCAGCTGCAGATATTAGAGAAACTTTTGGCAGAATGGGAATGAACGATGAAGAGACTGTAGCCTTAATTGCAGGTGGACACACCTTAGGAAAAACCCATGGCGCAGCGAGCGGCGACAATTTAGGTGCTTCACCTGAAGGAGCAACTATTGAAGAGCAAGGAATGGGTTGGAAAAGTGATTATAATACAGGCAAAGGCAAAGACGCAATTACATCTGGACTGGAAGTTATTTGGACGGAAGAACCTACCAATTGGAACCATGGATATTTTGAAAGCCTATTTGAAAATGAATGGGAACTGACCAAAAGTCCTGGAGGTGCAAATCAATGGGTGGCCAAAAATCCTCATAAGATGTTTCCAGATGCTTTTGACGACGAAGTAATTCATAAGCCTACAATGCTCACAACTGATTTGTCACTAATAGAGGATTCTGCATATAGAGTTGTTTCTCAAAAATTTTATGATTATCCTGCAGCATTTGAATTGGCATTTGCAAAAGCGTGGTTCAAACTAACTCATAGAGACATGGGGCCAAAATCTAGTTATGTTGGACCAGAAATACCGCAAGAAGATTATTCTTGGCAAGACCCTATTCCAACAGTTAATCATGAATTAGTTAATACAAAAAATATTAATTTAATTAAAACGGAAATTAAAAATTCTGAATTAACAAATGAGGATATGATTACCACAGCTTGGGCTTCAGCATCTACATACAGAATTTCTGATAGAAGAGGTGGTGCCAATGGTGCAAGAATAAGATTAGAACCTCAAATAAGTTGGGAATCTAATAATCCAGAAGAACTTAAAAGAGTAATTAAAATTTATGAGTCGATTCAAGAAAAATTTAACAAAGAATCTCAAAATCAGAAAATTTCTTTAGCTGATTTAATTGTTTTAGGAGGATGTGTTGCTATAGAAGATGCCGCATACTTAGGCGGAAGAACTATTAATATGCCCTTTTCGGCTGGTAGAATGGATGCATTAGAAGAAAATACAGATGTAGAAGGAATATCTGTTTTAGAACCTATTGCAGATGGGTTTAGAAATTATAAAAAAGCAGATTACACACTAAGTTCAGAAGAATTACTAATTGACAAGGCACAACAACTAACCTTAACAGCACCTGAAATGACTGCTTTAATAGGTGGAATAAGAGTACTAAATTCAAATTATAATCAATCTAGTATTGGTGTATTGACAAAAACTCCAGGAGTTCTGAACAACGATTATTTTAGAAATCTTTGCAGTATGGATTATGAGTGGAAACCAAAATCAGAAGAATCTACTATTTTCAACGGATTTAAAAGAGGAACAGAAGAATTAAAATGGACTGCTAGTAGAGCAGATTTAATTTTTGGATCTAATTCAGAACTAAGAGCAATTTGTGAAGTTTATGCGAGTGATGATGGTGGAGAAAAATTTATTACAGATTTTATAAAGGCTTGGACAAAAGTGATGAACTTAGATAGATTTTCCATCTAAATTTTAACTAATAAAACATTGTTCAATACTTATTAGAAATATGTTATTTTAATTGGGGAGTTAAATTAATTTTGCCAAATGCGCAAGGTTATATTTTTACTATTTCTGTCATTATTTATTAATGGATATAGTCAAAAAGAAATTAATTCTACAAAAAGAATTGGTCAAATATCCTTGGATGGCTACCTTAAAGAGGCCGATTGGGTAAATGCTAACTGGACTTCTGGTTTTACTCAAATGAAACCATTTCCAGGTGAAAAAGCCTCTAAAAAAACAGAGGTTGCTATGTTATTTGATCAAGAAGCTATTTATTTTGGGGTAAAATGCTACGACCATCCAGATTCTGTTTCTAGAGTACTATCATTAAGAGACGACTTCAATCCAAACTTAGACTTTTTTGGAATATTTTTAGATACCTATAACGACAAACAAAATGGGTTTTTCTTCGGCTTAAGTAGTAGAGGTGTTCAAGTAGATGCAAAAATTTTCAGCGAAGATTTTAATGATTTACTGAATCTAGTATGGAGAAGTAAAACACAAATAAACGATCAAGGATGGTTTGCAGAAATTAAAATTCCCTACTCCGCCCTAAGATTTCCAAAATCAGATATTCAGACTTGGAATATAAATTTTGCAAGGCAAATAAGTAGATTTAGAGAAGACAACAACTGGAACCCTGTAAATCCTGATCTAGAGAATTACTTACTAGAAAGTGGTGTGGTTAAAGGAATTAAAGATATTACTCCACCTTTAAGACTGGCATTAATTCCATTTTTATCGAGTTATAATAGTTTCTCAAAAGACACAGAACCTCTTTCTACTTTTACAGGTGGTATGGATGTTAAATATGGAATAAATGAAGCTTTTACTTTAGATGTCACATTATTACCAGATTTTGGGCAAGTAATTTTTGACCAACAAGTGCTAAACATAAGTCCTTTTGAAATAAGGTTTAATGAAAATAGACAGTTTTTTACAGAGGGAACAGAGCTTTTTAATAAATCAAACTTGTTTTACAGTAGAAGAATTGGGGTTCAGACACCTTCCAAAGTATATAAAAGTCAATTAAATGACAATGAAGAATTAAATGAGATTCCAACTTCAGTTCCATTAATCAATGCTAGTAAAATATCTGGAAGATTAAAAAACGGATTAGGTATTGGTATTTTTAATGGCGTTACTGCAGAACAAAAAGGGAAAGCAATCAACAGTTTAAATGGTGATGAAAGAGAAATTTCCATCAGCCCATTAAGCAACTACAACGTCATTGTATTAGATCAGAATTTAAAAAATAACAGTTCTATTACCTTTACCAATACCAATGTTTGGAGAGCTGGAAATTTTTACGATGCCAATGTTAGTGGTTTGGATACCAAACTCAATACTAAAAGCAACGATTATTTTGTACAAACTCAAGGGAAAATATCCAACATATCAGATACCAACAGTATTTCACTGGGACATACTTGGGGAATTGAAGCTGGCAAACAAAGAGGGAATTTTACTTATGGGTTGGAATATTATGAAGAGTCGGATACTTATGACCCTAATGATTTAGGATTTTTAAGAGCTAATAATAGTCGAGTTGGGGAAGTTTATATAGGTTACAGAAATTTCAATCCTAAAATTGAAAAAATAAATAGATTTTTTACCAGTGCCTCTCTTTCCAACGAATGGTTGTATGCTCCCAATTTATTTGGAGGAAGTTTTTGGAATGCTAGAGCAACAACAATAACAAATTCTTTTAATGCACTTGGGATAAGATTAAGTGGAACATTAAATGAATCTAACGATTATTTTGAACCAAGAGGGGATATTATTGGTGAAGAAAAGTTTGTACGACCAGTATGGACCAGTACCAGAGCGTGGTTTTCTTCCAATTATCAAAAAAGAATTGCTTTAGACCTTGGTATTGGTTATGTATTCGTAGAAAGAAATGACTGGTGGGAATGGAACTACGACTTTGAAACTAGGTTTAGAATAACCAACCAATTATTTTTAATTCATTACTGGGAACAAAGATTTCAAAACAACAGTGAAGGATATGCGGTAGATTTTGGTACTGCAGAATTTACACACGATGGCATTATTTTTGGAAATAGAGACAGAATAAATACTACTCAAACACTAGGCATTGACTACACATTGACCAACAGAATAGGAATCACATTTCGATTAAGAAATTACAATGCAATTATTAAATACAATAGCTTTTCAGAACTTCTTCCAAATGGAAGACTATCTAGCTTAGAAAACTATTCTGGCAATGATATCAACGGTAACTCCGTATACGATATCAATTACAATGCCTTTACTATCGATATGCTTTTTAGATGGGTGTTTTTTCCTGGAAGTGAAATTAATGTAGTATGGAAAAACTCTATTTTTTCAGATGACGAGAGTATTGATCAAACTTACTGGAATAGCTTATTTGGCAGTTTACAAGACGGTCCAATGAATACATTTTCTATCAAGTTAATCTATTGGCTTGATGCACAATATCTCAAAAAATAAAATGACATACAGTTTCCAAAGACCTCATCAATTTATTTTTTATTCAATAAACATTATTACTTTTATATTAAAACAAATCCTATGAAGAAATCTACTATTTTAAGCTGCATTATATTTCTAGCATTTAATTTATTTGGACAACAACAATTAAATAGAACTTTATTTTTCGATGGTCAAAATAGAAGTTTTATCGTATACGTCCCTTCTTCTTACGATGCAACCACGCAAGTACCTCTATTGTTTAATTTTCATGGTGGTGGTGGAACATCAAGTGGATTTATAAATTATGAAAATGATATGCGTCCAATTGCAGATACAGCTAATTTTATAGCTGTTTATCCTCAAGCTGCAGTTGATCCAACGGATGGAAGTAATTCTTGGTTGCATAAAACTCCAACAACTCATAACGATGTTAATTTTATTGAAGCAATAATTGACACCCTTAGTAATGATTATAATATTGACAATGACAGAGTTTATGCCTGTGGCTACTCGGAAGGAGGGATTTTCTCTTATGAATTGGGATGCAGATTAAACAATAGAATTGCAGCTTTCTCCTCCGTTTCTGGAAGTATGCTTGTAGATGCTTTTCGAGTTAGCTATTATAATTTAGGTAACTGCTCTCCCATTCATCCTACTGCAGTATTATTAATTCCTGGGACTTCTGACTTCAGTCCCCATTCCTCCTACTCTGGGCTTCAGCCCTACTATATGTCTGTTAATGATATAACATCTTACTGGGCAAATTATAATAATACTGATATAAACCCAACTGTAACTCAAATTCCTAACAGCAATAGCTCGGATGGGAGTACTGTTGAAAAGAGAATTTGGGAAAATGGTGATAATTGTGTGGCTGTCCAAGAACTTAAAGTGAATAATGGTGGTCATGATTGGCCAGGAAGCTCAGGAAATATGGATATTGATGCGTCTCAGGAGATATGGAAATTTGTATCCAAATACGATATTAATGGTTTAATAAATTGTGGTTCTACAGACATCACAACTTCTAATGATGTGGAATTTGAAATATTTCCAAATCCATCTTCTAATTTTATAACTATTAAATCTACCAACAAGACCAACTTAAAATTTAGTGTTTTTTCTACATTCGGGAAACTAGTAATTAATGGAGAATTAGATAATATCAATGATATTATTGACCTTTCTGAACTAGATCCTCAACTTTATATTTTAAAAATTGATGGCAGTTCTTATAAAATAATTAAGGAATAAAAAAAAGGCAGGTCCATCGACCTGCCTTTTAAGTTAGAAAGGAATGATTAGAAAAGGTGCACAAAAGGCACCAATAGTCTAATCAACTCCTTAGAAATTTTTTCAATAGACATTTGACACCTCCTTTCTATATTAAGTTAAACATGGCTGTTGTCACAGCATTTATTATTACGTCATGAATATAATCAAGAATTTGAATTGAAACGATACTTGTTCAATAAATATGAAAAAAGAAATTAAATAATGTACTTTTGAGCAGTTAAAATAAATGATTTATGGGAATACTTATTCCAATAATTTTAATTGTAGTAACGAGTATTGTCATTTGGAAATCTTCCGATGGTTTTGATGTTGCTTCCTCCTACTTAGGAAGAAATTTGTCTAATGGGGTAAAAGGAGCAACAATTAATGCAATATCTAGCTCTATGCCAGAACTTTTGACAACCGTTTTCTTTTTAATTTTTTTAAAAGACGCAGAAGGTTTTTCCGGGGGAATGGGAACAGTTGCAGGAAGTGCTGTTTTTAACGCAATGATAATCCCAGCATTTTCTGTTTTAGCAGTATATTATTATGGAATTTCTAAAACGATAAAAATTTCAAAAAATGTTATATATAGAGATAGTTTTGCTCTTCTTATTTCACAAATTGCTCTTATTTTAATTATTTATTATGAATTTCTTTCTTGGTTAGGTGGCTTAATATTGATTTTTCTATATGGAATTTATGTCTTTTATATGTTTTATAAAATGCCTAGTAGTAGTTCGTCAGATTATGAAGAGTCAGAAAATGAAGAAATAATTCAAAATAGAGTAGTTTTATTTTTAAAATTAGACTTTCACGGTTCTATAATTGGAGGCAAAAGATTGAACAACAATAACTCTATGTTGTTACTTGTTATTTCATTAATTTTTATAGGTTTGTCTTGCTTACTTTTGGTGAAAGCGTGTGAAATGCTTGGTCAAGCAGAGTATTCTTTTTTGGGCTTAAATAATTTGAAAGGTCTTGATTTACCTATTTCAATTGTTGCTGTTATTATTGCAGCTGCAGCGACAAGTGTTCCAGATAGTATATTGTCTATTAAAGACGCAAGAAAGGGGAATTACAACGATGCTATTTCTAACGCATTAGGGAGTAATATTTTTGATATTTGTTTTGCCTTAGGACTACCAATTCTAATATACACCATTTTTTATGGACCTATAGTAATGGATCCGGCATCTCTATCGTTTAGTTTAAACGTATTAATAGTACTTTTTATCCTCACAGTCTTTACATTTTTAATTTTCATTTCTGGGGAAACGA
>Ga0257106_1001360_pt1 | contig 12262 bp, 11 predicted proteins | sample LP_taG_3_FD_190177 | JGI IMG/M metagenome (GOLD analysis project Ga0257106, IMG submission 190177) | Marine microbial communities from Northeast Subartic Pacific Ocean, Canada - LP_J_2011_P26_10m | ecosystem: Environmental > Aquatic > Marine > Oceanic | place: Canada: Northeast Subartic Pacific...
TTTTGTGTTCAGGTCTTGTCATTATTGATTCTCTTGCTTTCTTTTTGTAATATCGTTGATTCAATTATATTAAGGAGTTCATTCATTCTTTCATGATTGTACTGAACGAATTTAATCCATTCATTCATTTTCCATGCTGAATGGATACATTCTTTGCTTCTGTTTTTAATAGTGTCAATAATGTTCATAGCTTTGATTCAGTTTTCAGAAGGCTGCGAGCTTCATCAATATTATCAGCGTCACTTACTTTCTTATCAATCCTCCATCTATGAATCCTTGGAAATCGAACGGCTAGTCCGCATTTATGTCGCTTAGATTCCATTACACCTTCAAAGGCAATTTCAAAGACTTGTTTCTGTTCTACAACCCTTGTTGGTCCGAATCTATCAATCGTATTCATGCGAATCCACTTGTCTAACTGCTCAACTTCTGTATTATTCAGTCCTGAATAGGCCTTTGCAAATGTTACTAACTTTCTTTCTTTAGAGGTCTTATTGGATTCATTCCATAATGCAAACGTGTAGTCTGTAAACAGATTTGCGCGTTTCCCTGTCCCAGCTTGTGCATAGATTAAAACTGCGTCAAGAGTCATGGGTTCATGCTTGTACTTCCACCAATGTCCTCTTTTACGCCCAGATAAGTAGCATGAGTCTTTCTTTTTAATCATTAAACCTTCAGCTCCATCGTGTCCAGAAATTTCTCGAATCCTTTCTAATTCATCCCATTTTTTATATTGTTTATTTTGCTGAAATAAAAAGCATGGGTGATTGCTATTAGTTTGCAAGGCTTGTAATATTTTAATACGATTTTCTAGTTTGTTGTTCCTCAAATCATCTTTATTGTATTCAATGATATCGTATGCCATGAATACTACTGGGCATTCTTTCATTAATTTGTTGCTTACTGTTTTTCGCCCCAGTCTGCGCTGTAGTGATGCAAACGGCATCGGCCTATTTTGTTCTTTGTTCCAGCACAGTATTTCACCGTCCAATACCGTATCTTTAGGAAGTACGTCAGCCATAAGCATAATTTCTGGAAAAGTATGATTGATTAATTCTTCTCCCCGACTCCACAGATAAGCCCCTGAGTCTCTCTTTATTAATTGACCTCGTATTCCATCCCATTTATACTCTAATCTCCAATCTGCTTCTGGAGTTTCTGTTATTTTCTCGATTTGGACAGGACTTGCTAGATAAAATGGATATGGAATAGCTCCTCGATTAGTTATATCTCTTTCTGCTGGTTGCGTTAATGTTTGAAACCACAATGCATCTGGATCTATTGGTGCCATGAGTCGTTCTAAAATTGTACTTTCGTCCAGTTCATAGGATTGTGCGATACTTTGTACGACAATTCCTTTTGAAACGCCAATTCTGAATCCACCTGTAATCAGCTTGTTTGCCAAATAATGATCTAAATCTGGTATCCTCTTCCATAATTTTAGTATTGCATTTTTTTGTGCTATATCTGTTAAATTTTTTAGTTTTGGTAGCAAACTTTCCATCCACCAGTGAATGGAATTTGAATTCCTTAACTCATTTAATACCAATTCAAGATCTTCGCTACATTCAAGGTTGCTTGTATCATACTCATGTTTTATTTGGGGCCATAATAAACTTATTGTTTCGGCTGAATCTCCTACTTGTGCGAAGCAGTCATCAAATAACCATGCAGGTATCTTTGAGTTTGATTGTAGGATTTCCCTGAGTCGTCTTCCTGTTATGACTCTTTTTTGTTTATTTCCTATTAGTAATGCAAGAATCCATGAACCATCTCTTGGGTCTATTCCCTTTATGAATTCACTGATAAGACTGATTTTCTTTTTTGTTGCATTGCATTCATCAAGTTCAGACAATAAATCTCCGAAACTCTTAAAACTGACTTGACGCATTATTTGTACCTCATTTTAATGTATTCAGTGAATCTGCTGCGATTCCTTCCACCTCACGTAAGTATCTAGCAATAACGTCGTCTTGACCATGTGTGACATAGACAAGCTTTGCGCCACTTTCTTTAATTGTTTGGATTAGACCGGGCCAATCAGCATGATCACTTAAGACGAACCCTTTTTCATAGCCGCGTCTTCGTCTAGCTCCTCTCACTGTCATCCATCCAGACGCGAAAGCTGTCTGTGGCTCTTTAAAACGTTTCATCCATGATGATCGATATGCAGATGGAGGTGCAATGATTAATCTTCCCTTCAGTGGATCTTTGCGTTCGATTGAGCTGACCGGACAAGTTTTAGCCATGCATATTCCTGCCTCACGATAATGTCGTGTAACTGTTTCTACTGCTCCATGTAGGAGGATTTCGTCATCGATGCCTAGTGCTTTGAGCTCGGCAAGTACTCGCTGAGCTTTTCCAAAGGCATAACAAAATAATAATGATGGATGATCTTTCTCTTCACTCCACCACTGATGAATTTCTTTAGCTATTTCGTGACCTGTTTTCCAACGATAGATTGGTAAACCGAAAGTTGATTCAGTGATCATTACATCACACTTAACGTTTTCAAATGGTGTGCAACTTGGATCATGGCATCGTTTGTAGTCGCCAGTGACAAGCCACACTTCTCCTTCTACTTCGATGCGAATCTGAGCACTTCCCAAAACATGACCCGCACTATGAAATGAGATCTTTGCTTCTCCAATGATGAGTGTTTCTCCATAGCTCACGGCGTGAAGCTTGATTTCTTGCCCTAACCGTTGCCGTAAAACTCCTTCTGATTGATTCACCGCCCAATATTCCCCAGATCCGGCTCTTGCATGATCTGCATGGGCATGGGTTATTAATGCGCGTTTCACTGGTCGCGTTGGATCAATCCATACGTCTGCTGCTGGGCAGTACAAGCCTTCAGTTTGTCTCTCAAGAACGGCCATACCTTATTTTGCCGAATCTTTTCCTTTGATGTGGGTCTTCTTTGAGCTTTCTCTATAAATCTATTTTGTTTAGACCAAGAATCAAGTTTTTGCGAATGAATTATATTTTAGACAATATTAGGTTACTGATATTGTTATTATGTTTGGCCTTTGTCAGCATGTTTTAATCAACCTTATTGCATTGCGCGAGATATGCTGTACATTTTGTAAAAAGTTGTTTATTTATTGTTTAGAATTTTTATTTATCTAATTACCACCTATATCTATTTCCTTAGCTTTGTTTTTGACCAATTCAAGATTTTAAGGTTATCGATTCAGTAAAAGTCTATTTATACATTTATATTTGATAATTGATAAATTTGCTTCTATAATTATTTACAACTTTGCTGTTTTCTATGAGCTTCATCCGTGAGCTTTATTTGCTCATTTCAAGCATCCTTTGTATTGGTGCCAAGGCTTTTCTTCGTATTGTTTCATCCATTTCGATCTTAGGTTCAAGTGTTTCTAAGCACTGCCATAGTTTTTCTAGTGTATTCAAACGCATGTATGGGCATGTATTGCAACTGCATCCATCTAAGCCTGGTACATCGATGAAGGTCTTATTAGGAACTAATTTCTGCATTTGGTGTAGTATACCTGGCTCTGTTAGTACGATAAAAATACTTGCTGAACTTGACTGAGTATGCGCTAAGAGTTTGCTCGTTGAGCCGATGAAATCAGCTAGGTCAAGCAGATTTTCCATGCACTCAGGATGTGCAATCACCTCTCCATCAGGGTGCTGAAGCTTAAGTTTCAATAGAGCTTCTTCGCTAAATGTTTCATGAACGATGCAACGTCCAGGCCACAATGTCAGCTCACGTCCACTTTGTCTTTGTACCCATCGTCCCAGATTTTGGTCTGGTGCGAATAAAATAGGTTGATCAGTCGGAAGTTGATTTACTAGGTCAACCGCGTTGCTGCTGGTACATATCAAGTCACTTTGTGCTTTAACTGCAGCTGTGCAATTTATATAACTTACAACAAAATGATCAGGATGGTTGGCTCTAAATGCTTCAAATTCTTCGCCTGGACAATCATCTGCTAGTGAGCATCCTGCATCACTATCAGGTAAGAGAACAATTTTATCTGGACTTAAGATTTTTGCCGTTTCTGCCATGAAATGTACTCCGCAAAAAACAATGACATCCGCATCTGTGCTGGCAGCTTTTCGCGAGAGTTCTAATGAATCTCCAATGAAATCAGCAATATCTTGTATTTCTGGCTCCTGGTAATAGTGCGCCAAAACGATGGCGTTTCGATCCTTTCGAAGCTGGTTGATGGCGCCGACGAGATCACCGGGAGTGTCTTTCATGATCCTGATCCCCAGATCTGTCTCAGTGTTGATTGCAGACATTCTGGCCACATCGGGCAGGATGTTCAAAGCTTAGGCAACACTCCTGACCAGATTGCGCCTCGCCATAGCCGGAGACCTTCACGGTGACTGGACCTTTCACGACGAACATCTGCTCGAGCAGTTACGGCCTGATGCCCTGTTGTTCGTTGGCGATTTGAGTGACGGTGATTTGCGCTTGGTGAAAGCAATCACGCGGTTGAAGCTTCCTTGTGCCGTGATTCTGGGCAATCACGATCGAGGCAGAGATCGCAGTGGTGAGCTGTTGCGACAGCAAATTTCAATGCTGGGCGATCTTGATTGCTCCTGGAAGCTGCGCAATTGGACGTCTCCAGCTGTTGCCATTGTTGGCGGCCGTCCATGCAGTTCAGGAGGTGGTTTTCACCTGTCTGAAGCTGTGCAAAGTGTTTTCGGCCCTGTCACGGAACAGGAGTCGGTTGATCGAATCGTTCAGGCGGCTTCAGACGCCCCCGAGGACTGGCCACTTGTGCTTCTTGCCCATAGTGGTCCTACTGGTCTCGGATCCGATGCGTCGAGCATTTGTGGTCGGGATTGGAAGCATCCCCACATTGATTGGGGTGATCGCGACCTTGCGATTGCTGTTGAAACCCTTCGCCGGCGGCGCGCTGCCGACCTTGTGGTGTTTGGCCACATGCATCACAACCTCCGAGGAGGGAAGGGAGAACGTATGACGTTCCATCGTGATCGTTATGGCACCTCCTACGTCAATGCCGCCTGTGTTCCACGGTCTGGCTCAGACGAAGCCGGACAGACCCTGATTCATTTCACTTGGGTTGAATTTGAGGGGCGTCATCTCAGCCTTGTCAGTCATCGCTGGTTCCACCGGAATGGAACGCTTGCCTATGAACAAACGTTGTTGCGCAACCCCAGTGCAAGCTCAGCGCCATGCTGATTTATGTCTGCTTAAGCAGCCACGGGTTTGGGCACGCTGCACGACAGGCCACCGTTTTATCTGCTTTGCATCGACTTCAGCCGTCCTGGAGGCTTGTAGTTAGTTCCCTTGTCTCTGCAGATTTTCTCAAGTTGGTCTGCGGTGCTGTGCCCGTAGAGCAACGCTTTGTGGGTTGGGATGTGGGAATGATCCAGGCCGATGCTCTCGGCGTTGATCAACAGCGAACGTTGGATTCGTTGAAGGTTCTAGATACTGTTCTGCCTCAACGTCTCGATCAAGAGGCTGCCTGGCTTGCTGCGCAGAACACCCCAGTTCTTGTTGTTGGTGACATTCCCCCCGCAGCAGCAGTTCTGGCTGAACGCTCGGGTGCTCCCTTGGTTTGGATGGGTAATTTCGGTTGGGATGACATTTATCAACCGCTTGGTGGACGATTCGCCGAATACGCAGCAGCAGCACGCGCTCATTATCAGCAGGGTGAGTTGCTATTGCGTTGTCCCTTTTCACTGGCGATGCACTGGGGTCTAGACGAGCAGCAGTTAGGTCTCACGGTGCCTGCCTTGCGTGAGCTTCCTGTCCCATTGCAGCAACATTTGGAACAGATTCAAAAGCCTCTCGTGCTCGTCGGATTTGGGGGCCTTGGTGTCGCAATCGACCCTGCCTTATTTCGTGATTGGCCTAATCATCATTTTCTAATGCCAGCCCCCGTGGCTCCTCACCTTTTGGCCAACCTTGAATCTGAGGCCAATGTCACTCTTTTGCCCGACAGTGTGCGCCCTTTTGATGTAATGCCTTTTTGCGAACGGCACCTAGGCAAGCCTGGTTACAGCACTTTTTGTGAAGCGTTAAGCCAAGACCTAGGGATGCATGTCGTGGAGCGGGATGGCTTCGCCGAAGCCTCCGTCCTTATGGATGGCCTTCGTTTATTTGGACAACACAAGATTCTCAGTCGCCACGCTTTCAATCAAGGGGAATGGCAGCTGGATCAACAACTTGTTGAAGCAATCCGTCCGATTGCTTCAAAACAAGGTGCCGAAGATGCCGCAAAGGCTTTGGTCTCGGTGGCATTGAAGACAGTTCAGCACGACTGATCACTTCAATTACTTTTTTTTATCTCAGCTGAGACGGATGGCCCTCTCTGGCTTTGGCGCACTATGCGTCCCATCTGAGTCTTGCCAGTGCTTATGGACAATCCTTCAGCTGGCACATCAGCTCTTGGGCAGCTTGAGCGTATTCGTCAAAGTTCCTTCCATTGAGCCTGAAGCGTTCAAATTGAAGTCTGTTTGATATTTCGAATTCCGCCTCTTTGCGGTCAGTTGATCTCCTCCACCGGTCAATCCTTCTTTTTTCCCGTATGTCTTTTCTTGCGAAAACTGTCTGTCGTCTGCTTCCAGCGGCTCTCGCAAGTTTTGGTCCGATCTTGATGACTTCTCAGTCAGCTGAAGCGGCTGTAGCTGCGATGCCAACTCTTGAAGCCTCACGCTCGGGACTGATTACTTCAACAGATCAGTCTGTTAGTGCTCTTCCATACATCATTACCCCAGAACGACGCGCTCTTCTCAATACGATCCGCTTCGCTGAAGGAACCTGGAAAAACGGTCACGACGTTGGTTATCGCGTGATGTTTGGCGGGAGTCTGATGGGGTCGATGGATCGCCATCCCGATCGCGTCATTTATTCCTCCCGTTATGCGAGTGCAGCGGCTGGTGCTTACCAGTTCATGCCGTTCACTTGGGATCTGGTGAAGCGCAGTTTGGGTGTGAGGGGTTTTGGACCTGAAGTTCAAGATCAAGGTGCCCTGTTCCTCGTCCAAAGACGTAAGGCTCTACGGCTTACGGATGTTGGTGTGATGACGCCTCAGCTTGCAGCCAGGCTTGCTCCTGAGTGGGCCTCTTTCCCCACCCTTCGTGGCCGCAGCTACTACGGCCAGCCTGTAAAGCGCTTCGTCAATCTTCAATCGTTTTATAAGGTCAATTTGAGTCAGCTGCGTCAGATCAGAGATCAGCGCCAGGAAGCTCTCAGCGGAGACGACGGCGCCAAGGGCCCCAAATCCCCTGTTTGCACCGTACCCAAGATTCTTTGTGGCATGCCCTGATCAGGGTCTTGTCGTAAAGCGGACGAATTATTCGTCTGTTTCTTCTGCCATTTTGCGACCAACGATTGTCTGGGCAATGAGATAGGCACCAACCATGCCTCCAACGAATCCCATTCCGTTTCGAACGAGCGGCAACAGATCGCTGGTTCTTGTCACTACCGGTGCGATCCCAAAGACTCCAAACAACATCACCCATAGGGGAGACAACAAGAGCACCCAAGCCCAGGCAATACGTTCACCTTCTTTACGCGGATAAGCAGCAAATCCTGCAATTAAGCCACCGAGCACTGACGTGGCCAGAGTTAATAGCCATTGTTCCTTTGGCAAACCGGGAACAAACTGACACCCGCCTCGATCCAAGCAGAGTTCTACGGCTCCAATCGTCGCAAGCAGTGAACCGTCCTCGCCATTGTCGCGGACGTAAAACTGATTTCCATAGCGGGTTTGCAGCTCTACCCACCAGGTGCGTGGCATTAAGGCAAAGAAGGCATCGCCTACGTTGAAATTAAGCAGATTCCCACCGCGGGGATCTCCAATAATCAACAAACTCCGCTCATCGAGTCCCCAAAACTCTTTAACGGCGAGCCCGGGAGTCTTTTCATACTGGGTGAGAACTCTTAGTTTCCATCCACTGCGCTGTTCAAACGCATCTAGCGACGTTTCCAGTTCTTTGAGTTGATTGTCACTAAAGGCTCGAGCTAAATCGATCACCGGCGTTGGATGGTCTGGAAGTAGCTCTGGGTTGTCGATTGCCTGGACAGGACTTGCGACGAGGAGCAACAGAAATAAGCTGAACAACGGGAACAAGAATCGTGTGAAGCGCGGTTGTGTTCCCATAGCTCTGTCGCATTACAGGCATTCTCCTCAATGACAGGCTCTCCTGCGTCTTGCCCTTTATGGCTTCAACAGCGTTTTGAGCAATCAGGAGGTTCCGTACCCTTCTCCCAGTTCATGGCCTGGGCTTTGCATGACCCTGTTTATGGGGCCTATGGCAGCGGCCAACTGAAGATCGGCAAGGGAGGTGATTTTGTAACGTCTGCCACCTTGGGGCCTGATTTTTCAGCCTTGATGGGTTGTCAACTTGTCCAGTGGCTCCGAACTCTCGCGCTGAATCACCCAACCAAAACCCTCTCCATCGTTGAAGTTGGACCTGGCGAAGCGGAGTTGAGTTGTGATCTCATCGATCACTTGGTTGAGCAGCTTCCCGACCTGATCCATCGTCTTGAGCTGGTTTTGGTGGAGGCCAATCCAGGGATGGAACAGCGTCAACGCAAACGTTTAGAGCAGCACCACAACTCACGCGATTCCCATCAACATTTTTCGTATCGCTGGACGTCCCTGTCGAATCTCAAGACAAGTCCGGTGATTGGTGTCTTGATTGCTCATGAGCTCCTCGATGCCTTTCCCGTAGAACGTCTTGAATTGATCGATGGACAACTTCGTCGTCAAACCGTTCAATTGCAACAAGGAAGCAGTGGCGAAAAAAATCTGCATTGGGGAACTGAACCCATCCCTCAAGGGCTTCAAGAGCGCATGGACGCAACGTTGTTAGCCACACAGATTGCCCTGCCTCCAGATGCTGCTGAGGACGGATGGACAACGGAATGGCATGACGAATGCGCCAAATGGTTCACAGAAGCGTTTGAGGCGTTAATTGCGGGCCATCTGCTTGTTGTTGACTACGCCCTCGAGGCTCATCGCTACTACTCCGCTCCACGCGGGGAGGGGACCCTCATGGCCTATCGAAACCAACGGGCAAGTGACAACGTTTTGGTTGATGCAGGCAAACAAGACCTCACGGCCCATCTCTGTCTTGAGACCATGGTTCACCAAGCGACAAGCAATGGTTGGACCCTTGAGGGTCAATGCCGACAGGGTGAGGCTTTACTTGCTCTAGGCCTTGCTGAACGCTTCAGCAGTCTTCAACAACTTCCTGGCAACCAACTTGCTGAGGTGCTGCAACGGCGTGAAGCACTTTTGCGTCTCGTTGATCCTGCTTGCCTTGGCGAATTTCGCTGGCTGTCTTTTCTGCGATTTAACCCGTTGTTTCCAAATACAGGAACCAATGAACGGAGTCAATTCCTTCAAGAGCCTTGCTGAATCAGCGCATTGATGCGAGGCAAGCTCTGATTTCATCACTGCTCACGTCATCCACGATCGACACAGCACCGATGCGTGACGGCAACACGAAGCGAAGACGACCATTGCGGACTTTCTTGTCGCCTTGAAGTGTGCTTAAAACCAGATCTGGATCTAGATCAGGCCATTGGCTAGGCAATCCAGCGCTTTGAATCAAACGTTTCTGACGTTCAGCATCGGCTTGAGGCAAAACACCGCGCTGCACAGCAAGTGAAGCCACCGCCGCCATGCCAATCGCAACAGCTTCCCCATGGAGCCAGGTGCCATACCCGGTCAGTGTTTCGACCACATGCCCAAACGTATGGCCGTAATTGAGGATGGCTCTTTGACCACCTTCTTTTTCATCAGCAGCGACAACGAGTGCTTTGGCTTGCGCAGACCGTTCGAGCAATGTTTTCAGCAGATCGGAGGAAATAGAGAGAGGGTCGTCAAAACCGGTTGATTGCTCGAGCAAGTCGAACAAATCTGTATCTCCGATCATTCCGTATTTGATGACCTCAGCGAGACCAGCCCTAAATTCCCGCACGGGAAGGGTATGAAGCGTGTCTGGATCAATCATCACCAGCCGTGGCTGGTGAAAAGCGCCGATCAGATTTTTTCCGCCGGGGTGATTCACACCAGTTTTTCCACCAATTGCGGCATCCACCATGGCCAATAGCGTTGTTGGCACTTGCACAACACCGATTCCGCGCAGCCAACAAGAGGCTGCAAAACCAGTCATGTCACCAACAACCCCACCCCCCAAAGCGAGCATCAGTGACTGACGCTCTAACCCTTTCTCTTTGGCAGCATCAAGAATCGTGCTGAAGGTGTTCAGTGTCTTTTGATCTTCACCTGCGGCAATCGTTAGCAAGCTGGATTGAAAGCCCGCCTGGGCAAGGCTGGAAAGGCAACGGCCTCCGTAAGGCGTTGCAACATCTGCATTGCTGACCACCAGGATTTTTGTGTTCGGACGAATCCCGATTCGAAGCAATTCAGCACCGAGATGATCCACACCTCCGGAATTGATCACAACGTCATAAGGATTGTGTTCGAGCGCAACGCTGATACGTCTTGCAGCTAGCGCTGATGATGAGCTCGGTTGGGATTTGGTCATGCCGCCCGCTGTGACGGATCTATTCTCCTTCAAACCATCTGGCGCTGGTGATGGCCTTGCCCTCAACGTCCAAACAGCGGTCCACGCTCATTGCCTGGGGGTTCCTAACTCCTGCCCTGATTCTCCTGAGCCTTTCTGTTCTGGTTCCGGCATTGATGGCGCTCGTGATCAGTTTCACGCAAACAGGTCTGGATGTCACTGAGCCACTGAAATTTATCGGCTTAACCAATTTTCAGCGGCTTCTTGGCGATCCAATGTTTTACCAGGTGCTTGGCACCACTTTGATTTATTTATTCGGCGTTGTTCCACCCATTGTGATCGGCGCGCTAACCCTGGCGGTTCTTGTCAATCGAGTCCTTCCAGGTGTACACATCCTGCGCGCTGCTTTCTACACGCCAGTTTTGGTGTCGATCGTTGTGGCTGCTATCGCTTTTCGATGGCTCTATGCCGAAAACGGCTTAATTAACGGCTGGCTTGGCGCCTTGTTTGGTCAAGGATTCATACCCATCGATTTTTTAACCAATCCGTTCTTAGCCCTTCCCTCAGTGATGCTCGTCACCCTATGGAAAGGTTTGGGGTACTACATGGTGATTTTCTTGGGAGGACTTCAAGGCATCCCAACAGAGCTTTATGAAGCCGCTGAGCTAGATGGAAGTGAAGGCTGGAGAAAGCATGTTGATATCACTTTGCCTTTGCTGCGTCCCTACATCACCTTGGTGGCTGTGATCTCCGCGATTGCAGCAACCAAAGTCTTTGAGGAGGTGTTTCTGATGACACAGGGCGGCCCTGCAGACTCCACGCGCACCCTCGTTTATTACGTCTATGACCAGGCCTTCGCAGAACTAGAAATCAGCTACGCCTGCACAGTTGGCCTCGCCCTGTTCCTACTCGTTTTGCTGCTCACTGCCATTCGACTTGCGTTCGGAGGAGAACGAAGCCTGATTTAGGGCTGCCATCGTTGCTAAAAGGAGAGAATGACAAGCTCCACCCAGATCGATCTGCAACGGATGTCCAACGTTGACAACACAATTGGGGTGATCGGTGGAGGGCAATTAGCCCTCATGCTCGGAGAAGCAGCGCAAACGCGAGGTCTGACTCTTGCGGTTCAGGCTTCTAAAGCTGAAGACCCTGCCGCCTCACTGGCTAAGGATTTAGTGATTGCTGGTTCAACAGATGTTCGTGCAACAAGGGAGCTGTCATCGCATTGCGTAGGCATCACTTTCGAAAACGAATGGGTCGCTGTCGATGCCCTTATGCCTCTGGAGCGACAGGGCGTGCAATTCACTCCATCACTTGCAAGCCTGGTCCCTCTCGTCAACAAGTTGTCTCAGAGGCGGCTACTCAATGATCTTTTGATTCCAAGTCCAGATTGGATTTCGTTAGCTGAACTCAATCCTGGATCGCCGTCCTTACCGAGCGGTTGGACCTTTCCCGTCATGGCCAAAGCCGCCTACGGCGGTTACGACGGGAAGGGCACAAGGGTTGTAGAAGATCTAAATGACTTGGCACAGTTGCTCCGAAACGTCGATGCCAATGAGTGGTTAATCGAAGCCTGGGTGTCTTACGAACAGGAACTTGCTCTCGTTGTAAGCCGAGATTCAAAAGGGCGTATTCGTAGCCTGCCTTTAGCTGAAACGCACCAGAAAAATCAAGTTTGCGATTGGGTCATCGCACCTGCACCAGTCAGTCAACTCGTTGAAGCAACGGCCTACAACATCGCGGCCTCACTTCTCACAAAGCTCAGCTATGTGGG
>Ga0257106_1001362_pt1 | contig 12248 bp, 2 predicted proteins | sample LP_taG_3_FD_190177 | JGI IMG/M metagenome (GOLD analysis project Ga0257106, IMG submission 190177) | Marine microbial communities from Northeast Subartic Pacific Ocean, Canada - LP_J_2011_P26_10m | ecosystem: Environmental > Aquatic > Marine > Oceanic | place: Canada: Northeast Subartic Pacific...
GTGCGCTGGCGCCGCCGCGTCGCGCCTGACTCTTCTTTTTGCCCATCGATGCGGGCCTTGACGATGCGCCCGACGCGCGCGCGGCTCGAGCAGCCCGTGCGCAGAGCAGCTCTGCGCAGCTCCAGCGGGCGAGAGCTCAGCGGGCGAGAGCTCGTGAGCTCGTACACCGCTTCAAGGTGAACTGCACGTATACGTCAACATGGGGACTGCTTACCCAACTTCTGCACTTGTCAGCATTCCAGACTCGCGGCGACCGAGGTGGGGCGCCCCCGAGTCATAAGGGCCACAAACAAACGCTTAGCTCTGCGCCGCGCCGCGGGGCACGACGCCGCGCGCCTCGCGGGACCGCGCGCCGGCCTCGAGGAGCGACGTGGGCTTGCGCGCCTTCTTCCGCAGGAACCCGTTGAGCTTGCCCGCCTTCTTGAGCTGGTCGAAGCGGTCCTCGAGGAGCCGCTGCTTGACGACGGACTTCTTCGCGTAGTAGGGCTGTTTTCCGGCTTTGACCTTCGTCCGCTCCTCGCGCTTCATGGACCGCACGACGTCGCGCTTCCGCTCGTCGTGCTTGCGCTGCTTGCGCTTGCGCACGGCGTCGTCGACCTCGGCCTTGAGGCCCGCGTCCTTGCGGCCCTTCTTCGTCTTCAGCTGGCCCTGCTTCCGCGAGATCTCCTCGGCCTCGTGGTCGTCGAGCCAGCCGTAGCGCTTCTCCGTGGCGTGGGCGTCGTAGGTGCCGCAGAGCGCCTCGAAGCGCGGGTCGCGCACGGTCTGCTTCTTCTTGAGGCCCTCGACGGTCCGCGCGGCGGGACGTTTCTTCGACGACTGCTCCGCGGGCGCGTTCTTCGACGGCCGGGACCGCGCCGCCTTGGGCGCGGCGCGGGCCTTGCGCAGGTCCTTGGCGGACGTCGCCGCGGCGGCGCGCGCCGTCGCCTCCTCCTCGAGGCGCCGGAGCCGCTCGCCGAGCGACAGGCCCGAGGCCTTGGGCTTGGGCTTCCGCGCGGCCGCCGCCGCGGCCTCGGCCTCGGAGTCGTAGCCCTCGTCGTCGCTCGCGTCCGCCTCGCCGTCGCTCTCGTCGTCGTCGCTGCTCGCGGCCTCGCCGGCGCGCGCGAGCTCGTCGTGGTCGACGCTGTCGCCGCCGCCGTCGCTCGAGTCGTCGTCGGACGCGTTCTCGAAGGCCGCGAGCTGCGCCTCGAGGCCGCGGGCCATAGTGGTGTGTTACGGCAAGCTCTGTCTTGTCGAGGGCGGCCGAAGCGCTCAAGGCTCTGTCTTGTCGAGGGCGGCCGAAGCGCTCACGAAGCTAGCCTATCGTCGCCCGATGAGCGCTCGAGCGTCAACATTGAGGCGGTATTGCAGCTATCAGTGCCTGTAGGGGCGGCGACGCGCGTAAGGGCGGGTGACACCAGAGCAGCATCATGGCTACTGCTAGCATGCTGTCAATCAGCGCCACGGCCACATCGTCACAAGCCGCCACAGGATCGAGCCGTCGCGCTGCTACCTCGTCGCGTGCACCACCGCGCGCACAGCGGCGAACCCGCCGACGCACACGTCTGCACTCATGCGTTTGCTGCGATTGCTCGCTGTCGTTGCGACGGCCCGCGCCCTGCGCGTGCCGCGCCGCGCCCTCGCATCGCTGGCGCCCGGCGCCGCGGCGACGGCGCTGGCGCCGGCGGCCGGCGCCCTGCCGTTCTTCGAGACCGCCGAGAGCCGCCGTGCGGCCGACGAGGCGAAGGCGGCGAAGCTGCAGGAGTCGCTCAAGGCGCCGCCGCTGGACCCGTCGCTCCGCGCGTGCGGATCGCGCCTGGTGGGCACGTACACGGACCCCAAGCACCCGGGCTGCACGCGCCGCGTCGCGCAGATCGGCGGCACGCGCTTCGCGAGCATCTACGGCGCCGACGAGGACGGCAAGCCCTGGGTCGTCAAGGCCACGGTGGCCTGCAGCGGCTACAACGGCGTCGACGCGGAGCAATTGATCGTCGACTTCACGCCCAAGGGCGGGCCGAGCGAGGCCGTCGCGCTCGCCGCCTACGAGGGCTTCGGCGCGACGCTGACCTTCCCCGACGGCAACGTCTGGACCATGGTGCCCTGCAGCAACCCGAACCTGAAGACGAAGCAGCAGATCGCCGCGTGCCGGGCGGGCGCGAAGGCGTGAGGGTCCGTAATACTTCGAGTAGCAGATACGCGAGTTACTCCTAGGGCCGCGAGTGCGCGGGCCGTGGGGGCGCCGGGGGCGGGAGCGCCGTCGGAGCACGCTGGTGCTCGTTAATCGAGCTGGGCGACGAGTGCCACTCCGCGGAGTACCCATTTGGAGGCGGGCAGATCCGTCTTGAGCGTTGCCACGAACACGAATGTCGGTCCACGGAAGGTTGTCAAGTAAACGGGGCAGTTGTAGATCGTCGGCTCCGGTCGCAGGTAGCCCACGGCCGAGGGCTCCCAGGTCGGCTGGACCTGGACGGCCTTGATGTAGATGATGGGCATGTGGGGCAGCAGCTCCTTGGGCCGCGAGTCGCGCAGGATGCCCGCGAGCTGCGTCGAGTCGATCGTGTCGTCGAAGGCCTCGTTCTCGACCTCGCCCCAGCACGCGCCCTCGCAGAACATGCCGTGGATGTAGGCGCCCTCCGTGAGTCTTTCCGTGATCTCGTCGGGCTCGTTGAACGCGGACACGTGCGTCTCCGTCGACATCTTGTCGAGCGCGAGCGAGTTGTTCCGCGCGGTCACCTGCTTGATGGCCGTGAGGAAGGCCGTGGGGTTGAAGAGGCCCGGCAGCCAGACGGACGTGGGCGTCTTGATGCCCTCGGCCCCGCTCCAGGCCGTGAGCTGCTCGCAGCGCTGGATCAGGTCCGCGAACCAGGGCAGCAGCCCCTTCATGGAAGGCCACGCGTACTTCTCCCAGGACGCGGTGTGGAACGGGTTCCGGCCCGGCACCTGCTTGATGAGCAACGCCGACATGAGCTCCTCCATGAGCTCCGACATGTTGAGCTGGCCCAGCAGGCCCTTCCGCAGCTCCTCGAGCGTCCGCCCCATCTCCGCGCAGAGGCCGTTCATGCGGCCGACCTCCTGGAGCACGACGACGATGTAGGGCGCCTCCTTGCCCTTGAGCAGGGGCGCCGCCTTCTCGTTGATTTCGATGAGGTCGTAGGGCTCCGGCAGGCGCTCGATCAGGTCCGTGATCATCTCGTCGATGCCGCTGCCGCCGCCGCCGCCGCCGCCGGCCTTCGAGCCCGCCTTGAGCCGCAGGATCGTGCTCAGCAGCGCCGTCGTCGCCGAGTTCAGGTAGGCGATCTCCGAGTTCATGTGCAGCCCGTAGATGAGCGGGCTCTCCGGCGGCAGCTTCGTCTTGAGGTGCTCCACGTACATCTCGCGCGTCGTGTGCGTCGCCGGGTCCGGCGAGTTGAAGCCCTCGCCGAGCTCCTCGGCGGCGAGCAGGCTCGGCGTGAAGGACACCTCGAGGTACGTGTTGTTCGTGCGCCGGTCCCAGAAGTCCGTGATGTGGCCGCCGTACATGATCTCGCCGAAGATGTAGCGGAGGTCGTCCCAGGGCACGCGGCCGTTGTCGTCCAGGTACGTCTGGAGCACGTCGGCGCAGATCGTCAGGTCGCCCATGTTGAAGCCGTACTTGCGGCTCCAGCCCTGCTGGCCGAAGCGCTTCCGGCCGAGCATGACGGAGTGGAAGAAGCAGAGGCCGAAGAGGCAGCTCCGGAACTCGAGCGGCAGCGTGCACTCGTCGAGGCGCGCCTGGGGGAAGGGCGCCCAGGCGCGCTCGATGTTCGACTTGATGTCCGACGGCGCCTCGTTGGACACCTTGATGCACGACTGGAGCAGCGACTCGGGGATGTTCCGCTGGTAGCTGAACGACGGCGCCTCCGCGGACACGTAGCAGCGGAAGTCCTGGTGCGCGTGCTCGGAGCAGACCTCGAGCTTGCGCTCGAGCACGGGCAGCCAGGACTGCATGAGGTGCAGGTTCTGGAGCATGACCCAGCCGCCGTCGTGGGCCATCTTCTCGAGCATGGCCTCCGCGGGCGCCTCCTGGCCCTGGCCCATGGAGATGTTGACGAACTTGTGGTTCGCCGCCGTGATCCCGAAGGACTCGCCGAGGCTCTCGACCCAGAGCGTCGGGTCGACGCCGGGGAAGAGCACGAAGAAGATGGGCGTGGACGCGGTGGACTCCTGGTAGGCCTTCTTCATGTCGAAGGGCGGCTGGTGCACGTAGCCGTCGCCGTAGTTCTTCGCGATGTAGTTCGTCACGCCCATGGTCACGCGGTCGCTGCGCATGGTGCACAGCAGGAGCACCATCTCGAACAGATTCGGCGCGGGGCAGCCCTCGGGCAGCGGCGGCGTCTCCGTCTCCGGCGACTTGTGGTTGTACCAGGACTCCCAGGCCGACGCGTTCTCCTCGATGTGCTTCAGCAGCCCGCTGAACATGGGCACCTTGTCGCCGCAGTCCTCCTGGAGCGCCCGCAGCTTGGGCCACGTGGCCTCGGGCAGCCACGCGGACGCCTCGACGGGGGCGGGCTCGCCCTCGGCCTCGCGGCCGCCGAGCATGATGCCCAGGTAGGCCCCGTCGAGCCTGTCGTCGGCGATCTGGAGCGTCAGCACGAAGAGGGACACGATGGTCAGCTTGTCGCGCTCGAAGAGGCCCCGGCGCACGTAGTTGAAGCACACGGACGTGCACGTGTCGATGAGCTTGACGCAGCGCGCGGCGTAGTCGACGTACTTCTCCACCGTCGTCTCGGGCACGACGTAGTACCGCGGCGGGTCGGCCTTGGTCTCCAGCACGAGCGCGGCGACGTCGCCGACCTTGCAGAGCTTCTTGACCGTGCCCACGCACAGGTCGCCCTCGACGACGTCGCCGACCTTGAAGGTGCCCTCGGAGCCCTCGCCGCCCCGGGGCGACTTCTTCTTGCCGATGGACATGAGCTTGTCCAGGAAGTCGCTGTCGAGCGTGTCGCTGTGGGACGCGTTCATCAGGATGTCGCGGTTCCACGGGAACCGCTCGAGGCCGCCGATGACCTTCTTCGCGATCTTCTTGAAGGCCTTGAGGCCGAAGCCCTTCTTCTTCTTGGGCTTCGCTTCTTCTTCGGCCTCCTTGGACTCGCGCTGGACCTGGTCGATGCCGTTTAAGAAGACGACGACGAACGCGTTGAGCGAGTAGATGTAGTACGTGTGGATCTTCACGAGGTCGTTCATGATGAAGAAGAGCTGGGAGCCGCGGCGCGCGACGAGGCGGAACTTTTCCGACGTGTTGTTGATGGACTCCGTCGTCTTGCGGCCCGCCGTGAGCTTGGCCTCGATGTCGCGCGCGGTCCGCTTCGCGGCCTCCAAACCCTCGATCAAGTCCTTGTCGTCCGTGATGTCGCCCTCGGCGGCGGCGAGGCGCGCGAGAATCTCGTCCTCGATCTGGATCATCTTGATCTTGAACTGGTTCTGCTGCTGGATGAGCTGGACTTTCTGGGACGCGAGGTCGGGCCGCTCCTTCGACACGACCAACGCGAGGAGCTGGTCCTCCAGACCCGCGGGCGTCACCGTGAAGTTGACGAGCGTGCACTCGGCCTGGATCTCCGGCGGGTAGTGGGGGTTGCTCAGCTTCGTGTGGAGGAACATGCGGAAGTTCGCGTGGTACTCGACCTCGTCCTCGCCCAATTTCAAAAAGTAGCGGCCGCCGCGGCGCATCTTCGCGCGCTGCACCGCGGGCATGATGGACGCCTCGATCTGCTCGCCCATGTTCTCGACGAGCATGGGGAAGCCCCCGACGAGGCACTCCTTGAGCGTCTTGAGCAGGTCCTTCGTGCCGAGGCGCGACACGCGGAGCATCGCGTTCTTGTCGCGCGTGTTCTGCGTCTTCACCCAGGCGACGCCCTGGAGCTGGGGGTCGATGAGGAGGGGCCAGCGCGTGGACCGCGACACGATGGCGCCGTTCTCCGTGGACACGGGGTCCGCGGGGAGCTTCATCGTCTGCCAGAGCGCGATCTCGCTGTCCGTCGTGAGCGCCGTGAGCGGGTCCGCCTCCTTGGACATGGGCACGGGCACGCCCGTCGTCGGGGACCGGAGCCGCGGCACCCACTGCTCCTCGAGGAGCTTCGTGCGGTACTGCTTCGTGAAGGGGCCGATGTAGGAGATGAACGCGGCCGACAAAAGGGTGTCGCCGACGAGGAGCGCGCGCGACGTGCCCAGCGACTCGATGCCCGCGCACCAGCGCACGTTCTCCGACGAGAGGGCGCCGAGGAGGCGCTCGGCTAAACCCAACTTCATCTGGCCCTTGGCGACGACCTCCTCGGCCTCGTTCTTGACCTTCTCCGCCTCCTGCAATTCCGAAACCAGAATCGCCAGGCGCTCCTCGAGCTCCGCGACCTTCTTGCGCACCTGCTCGAGCTTGTGGTTCGCCTCCTGGAGCTGGATCGTCGCCTCGGCGACGAGCTTCTTCTTGGGCTCGACCATGGACACGACGTCGTAGTAGACGACGATGTTGATGCACCAGTTGCACAGACCCGCGGCCGCGGAGTTCTTGCCCATGATGATGTCGGGCTGGAAGTGCTCCATGGCGAGGTAGAAGCGCACCTCCTTGAAGTTGATCAGGGGCACCTTGCCCCCGTCGAAGGACTCCTTGTAGGACTTGAGCTCGTCGACGAACTTCTTCGGGTCGCCGAGGAGCGCCTTCTTCGCGACGTCCCACGACCGGTCCTTGTCCTTGACCTTGCCCGATTTCTGGACCGTCACCGCGGGGTTGAGGCCCGCGAGGAGCACGAGGCAGGCGCTGAAGACGTCGTCGACGCCCGGCGGCGGCTTGGCCATGGTCTTGCACATCTGGAGCTGCTTCACGTCGAGCGTGTCGAGCGCGGCCATGGCCGCCTCGACGGCGGGCACGGCCTTGGCCAGATCGGCCTCGGCGGACTGCTGCTTCGCCGTGACCTCGGCGGCGATTTTGGTGACCTTCTTCTCCTCGATGGACGCGTTCTCGGACTCCATCTCGACGACCTCCTTCTCGGCCTTGACGCGCTTCGCGATGCCGTCGGCCGTGGCCTTCTTCTCCTCGGCGTCGGCGACCTTGCCCGCGATCTCCTCCTTGAGGACGTCGACGACCTTGGTGCAGTCCTCGAGCTTCTGGACGCCGTTCTTGAGGCGCTTCGTCGCCTGGTCGTTCTCCGCGCGCTTCGTGTCGAGGACCGTCGCGTACAATTTGAGCAGCTCGAGGTAGGACTTGGGCGTCGTGTAGACGTAGCGGCCGTCCATGTCGAAGTACTCGACGGCGGCCTTGTTCGTCGAGTCGAAGGAGTAGGGCATGAAGTTCTCGATCTGCTGCCGGACCTCCTCGCCGCCGAGGTCCTCGATCTGCGCGAGGAACTTGCAGCCCACGGAGTAGAGCGCCTGCTTCGGCCAGGGCTGGAACCAGTCGATGACCGTGCAGTTGACGAGGGCCGGGAACTTGCGGCACCGCATGCGGAACGCCTCGCCGACGGGCGAGAAGCAGAGCACGACGTGCAGGTTCTTGCGCACCTCCTGCAAGAAGTACTCGTAGACGGGCCCGGCCTCCGGGGCGAAGCCCGCGGCCTTGGCCTTCTTCATGCACGCGTTGATGACCGTGTCCTTCTCGTCCTGCGCGTAGAGGTCCGCGATGTCCGCGGAGCCCAGCAAATCGTTGAGGTAGACGAGGAACCGCTCGTTCGTGATCTCCGCGTCCGTGAACAGGAACATGACGCCCTCGGACTTGACGCCCGCGCGGTTGTACATGGCCTGGAGGTCGACCTTGAGGTCGTTGATGCCGTACGTCGCGGAGATCTGGATCATCGTCGTCTGGAAGCCGCAGATGAAGGACGAGAGGCGCGACAGCGACTTCTTGCCCGAGCCGCCGACGCCGACGAGCAGGGCGTGGCCCTGGGGGTTGTTGATGATGCGCGTGATGCGGCAGATGTGGTTCAGCGCGTCCTCGAACAAGACGAGGTCCATCTGCGCGTTCGACTCGTTGTACTCCTCGAGCGCCTGGTCCAGGATCTTCTGCAGGACGGCCAGTTCGTGGATCTGGTCGTAGATGGGGTCCTCGCCGATGCCCTCGATGAAGTGGCAGAAGGTCAGGGGGTCGCGCGTCTCGCCGTAGAAGCGGCTCAGGTTGAACTCGCCGAAGCCCTTCTTCGCCTGCGCGGCCATGATGCCGTCGAACTTCGCCAGGTCCTCCGGCGACACGAGGCGGTCGCCGTAGACCCGGTAGCACTCGTGGAGCCAGCAGTCGGCGACGATGGACGTGTTGCCGAACTTGGCCGGCGACGTCATGAGCAGCCCCTGGAAGACGCCCGCGACGTGGCGGATGTTGAACTCGTAGTGGAAGTTCGTCGCCGTCTTGCGGAAGTTCTCGGAGACGTCCTTGTGCACGAGGAGCGTCGTCTTGATGATCTTGGGCAGCATGTTCATCATCTCGGCCGCGGTGTTGGTGAAGACGTTGTTGATGTGGCCGCTGAGGAACGTCTCGTAGATGATGCCCAGGGACTGGTCGCTGGGCATGGACACGGCGAAGGTCGTGAAGTGGCGCTGGAGGCGCGGGTTCACGTGGAAGGAGCCCGCCGTCGGGTTCATCGCCGCGACGTACTGGCACTTCTCGACGGTCTTGAGCGCGAGCTTCGTGATGTCGTACCAGTGCGTGTAGTCGAGGTGCTGGCGCACGAGGGCGATGGCGGACTGCGTGTTGTACTTGTCGAGCTCCGGCAGGTTCAGGTCGTCGATGAAGTAGACCATGTGGCACGCGCCGGGCGGGCCGTAGAGCGAGCCCGTCTTCTTCTGCAGCGACACCTCGAGGTTCGCCTGGAGCACCAAACCAGAACTGTAGAAGTTCATGTTGATGGTCTGGAAGAGCGTCTGCTCCGGGTTTAATGCTTTCAACTGGCCGTTGATGAGCTGCGTCTTGCCCGTGCCCGAGGGGCCCGCGAGCATCGCGCAGTGGTGGCCGTCGACGAGCAGCTTCAGCCAGAAAGAAACCGACGCGCTCTCGCCGGTAGGTACGGTGACGTCGGACATGTTCATCTCGCGGCTGTTGAAGGCCACCTCGGAGAACGCGGGACTGCTCTTCCACGACTCGAAGGACATGGACTCCGTGTCGAGCCAGTAGTCGAAGACCGTGTCCTTCGTCGGGAACTGGACGTTGCGGAACTGCTTCTTCCACCACTCGCTGAAGGTCCGCTTGTAGTCCTTGCCGTCGTCGGCGACGCCCAGCGAGGATCCTAAAGCCCAGACCGCGCAGAAGCTGAACGTGATGGCGACGTTGCGCTGCGACTGGAGCTCGTTCGCCGTCAAAGTGGCGTCGAGCAATCGCAGTAAATTCTCCACGAGCGTCGTCTCGAACTGGGGGATGGACGTGAGCATCTTCCGGAAGCACTTCAGGGACGGGCCCACGTACTCGTCGAAGCACTCCGTGAGCCACTGCCGCGACTCGTCCGTGAAGCCGTCGCCGGAGCGCGTCGACACCCACGTGTTGATCATGGACCGCCACTGGAAGCCCTCGTCCGTGGAGATGTAGAGGATGCCCGCGCGCGACACCGTCGCCGGCGTCGCGTACTTGAGGTCGCGGATCTCGAAGATCATGCGCATGTGGGGCTTGAGCGGGATGCGCTCGTTCGACGCGAGCGTCAGCAGGCGGTTGTCGTCCATGACCGAGTTCATGGACTCGATCCAGTTCGCGTCGAGGTCGCCGTCGAGCAGGATCCACTTGGGCTTCTCGTCGTCGATCTGGCCCAGGTCGCGCATGATCGTCGACAGGAGTCCGTCCTTCCAGTCGCGCGTGACCATGTTGATGTAGCCGTAGAGGTCCTGCGTCGGCATCGTCTTCGGGTTGATGTCCACGACCTTGACGGGGTTGTCCGGGTCCTTGATCTTGTAGGCGTTCGCCAGCATCTTCCAGCAGGACGTCTTGAAGGAGCCCGGCGGGCCCATGACGAAGACGCAGTGGCGGATCGCGATGAGCTCGTCGAGCTGGACGCACTTGAGCTTGAAAACGTCGTCGCCGAACTGGCCGCTCTCCTCGACGGCCTTCTCCACGGACTGCTCCAGCGTCTTGTCGATGACGCGCGGCGGGTCCAGGCCCGGGAACAAATCGTTGAGCAGCCCGAAGAAGACGACCTCGTCGGCCTTGACGATCTTCGCGATGTTGAAGTCGCGGAGCGCGCGCATCAGGATGTTGTCCTCGTCGCTGTCCGGGTCCGTGCGGAGCAGCATGCCCGCGACGACCAGGACGGACTTGATGGCCCGCAGGCCCCAGTCGTAGTGCTCCTGCTTCGAGAGGAGGTCCTTGAGCAGCGAGTAGAGCGAGTAGAACTTGGACGCGAGCGACTTCGCGCTCACGAAGCCCTGGGCCATGAGCATGTTCTCGCAGATCATGACGAGGTCGGGCACCATGACCGTCATGGGCCTAAAAAGGGCCTTCAAGCCCTCGGGCAGCTCCGAGCGGCCGAGGTAGCCCGGGTTCATCGTGATGAACGCGCCGCACGTCTCGTCGAGCTTCACGAGGTCGCCCTCGATGGTCGTCATGCGCGCCGCCTCGTCGAAGGGGCTGCCGCTCTTGCGCGCGATCTTGCGCGCCGTCTTGACGCGCTTGACGCCGTTGCAGACGGCCTTGAACTGGACCGTGCACACGGACAGGACCTCGGGGATCAACCGGTTGAACTCGTCGAAGCAGCCCCAGGACCCGGAGCACGCCAGGCCCTTGAAGATGTTGCCCAGGGACTTGTAGTCCATCTCCGGCGAGCAGTTGAAGACGTAGCAGCACTTGCCCAGCGCCGACGCGAGGTCCTTCGTGCTCTCCGTCTTGCCCGTGCCCGCGGGGCCCGCGGGCGCGCAGCCCATGCAGAGGTTCAGGGCCTGGGTCGCCGTCACGTAGACGCGGTCCGTGAGGGGCGTCACGACGAGCCGCGGCCCGTTGCCGAGGTACTCGAAGCCGTAGTCGAACTCCGCGTTGAGGATGTGGACGAGCCACCGATTTTGGGACTCGTCGAAGCGCATCTTGAGCTGCGACTGCCACTGGAAGCTCGAGATCTGGTACGACTTCGTGCGCAGCGTCTTCTCGATCATGTCGCGGCTGTGGGCGTCGTAGGTGATCATGCACATGACGCGCGTCCGCATCGCGCCGTCGAGCTTCCCCTTGGTGAGCAGGATCAAATCCGAGAGCTGCGCGAGCGTCCGCGTCTGGAACTCGACGTAGGGCGCCTCGTCGCCGTTGCCCGCGATCAGCTCCATGGCGTGCTCGCACTCCTTCGTGTAGTAGATGGCGGCGATGAGCAGGCCGATCTGGCCCGCGTCGGCGCCGTTCGTGCGGCCGTCGCCCGCCGTCGTCGTCTCCTGGAGCCAGTCCGTGCGCACGGCCGTCGACGCGTAGCGGCCGATGGACCGCTTGGCCTGCTCGACGAGCGTGGTCATCTGGGCGTCCAGGACGGTCTGGAGGTAGACCTCGACCTTGTTGAGGAGCTTCGGCGGCGGCGTGAACTCGCACCACTCCGCGCCGACGCCCGAGATCCACGTGAGGGCCGTCGGGCGGCCCGTCTCGGCGTCGTCGTCCGTGAGCGTGAGCGTCTTCGTCGCGAGCATGACCTTGTCGACGTGCTTCATGATCGCGGACGGGTTCGACCCGTTGGAGAGGATATCCAGCAAATCCGCCTCGGACACGAAGTAGAAGCGCGCGAACTGCATGCGCTTCGAATCCAAAAACTCGTTGAGCGACTTCTTGCACATGTCCTGCTTCACCGTGATGTCCTCCAGGGTCGGGATGAGGCCCTCCTTGTTGCACGCGGCCTTGACGTTCTTCGTCTCCCACGCCTCCTTCAGGAGCGACCGCACCGTCGCGTCGATCTCCGCGAACTTGGCCGCCGTCTCCGGCAGCTCGCGCTTCACCTCGTCGGAGCCGACGAAGAGGGGCTCGAGGTAGGACCACATGCGCTGGAGCTCCGCGAGGATCGCGATGACCTCGCCGACGTTCTGGAGCTCCGCCTGCCACTTCGTGCTGCGCTCCTTGAAGAACTCGTAGCGGGAGGAAACCATGGACTGGAGCGTCAGTAGATCCGACTCGAGCTGCTCGAAGTCCTTCTCGTCCATCTTGAGCAGCGGCACGGACTCGTCCTTGTCGTAGGGCGTGCGCACGAAGACGATGCCGCTCCAGTTGACCTCGAGGGTCTCCTCCTTCTTCTCCTCCTCGTCGGCCATGGCGCCAAACGGGCCAAGGGCGGAGGCGCCGACCGGGGAGCGGCGGGCCCTACTTGGCGGGCTCGCGTGCTGCTGCCAGGTCGGGG
>Ga0257106_1001363_pt1 | contig 12228 bp, 8 predicted proteins | sample LP_taG_3_FD_190177 | JGI IMG/M metagenome (GOLD analysis project Ga0257106, IMG submission 190177) | Marine microbial communities from Northeast Subartic Pacific Ocean, Canada - LP_J_2011_P26_10m | ecosystem: Environmental > Aquatic > Marine > Oceanic | place: Canada: Northeast Subartic Pacific...
TCTAAGGCTGTTTATGACTCATCTCAAGGAATCGCAGCTTTAGAACGAATTGAAAAAATAACATTACAAGACCAATTAATTAAAAATAGTCCTGCAACCCCACAACCCATTAGTTTCAATAAAGAAATAAGTTTTAACAATGTTTCTTTTAAATACAACCAGGAACAGGTTTTAGAAGACATCTCATTTAAAATAAAAAAAGGTGAAACGGTAGCTATTGTAGGTCATTCTGGAGCAGGTAAATCAACAATTGCAGATTTATTAATCAGATTTTATGACGTTGTTGAAGGAAGTATAAATATTGACAACGTAAACGTAAAAAAAATTAATCTAAGTCAGCTTAGAAACTTAATGGGAGTAGTAACACAAGATTCTATTCTATTCAATGATACTGTAATAAATAATATTGCTTTTGGGGTTGAAATAGAAAATTCTCAAGTCTTGGAATCTGCTAAAATGGCCAATGCAGATGAATTTGTTCAAAACCTTAATGAAAAATACGAAACGTTTATTGGGGATGCTGGCAACAAATTGTCGGGTGGTGAAAAACAAAGATTAAGCATAGCTAGAGCAATTTATAAAAACCCCGAAATACTCATTTTAGATGAAGCCACTTCTTCATTAGATACTAAGTCTGAAAAAGCTGTTCAAGAAGCTTTAAACAGATTAATGAAAAATCGAACTTCTTTGGTTATTGCACATAGACTGTCAACAATTCAAAATGCAGATAAAATTATAGTTTTAGACAATGGGAAAATTGTAGAAATGGGGAATCACAAAGAATTGGTAGCCAAAAATAGCTTCTATAAGAAATTTATAGATATGCAATCTTTTGAATAATGGATGTAAAACCAAAAAAATACTTAGGACAACATTTTTTAATAGATGAACAAATAAGCGAGAGAATATCAGAAGCTATCACAAAGTCTAAAAAAATCAACTTGCTTGAAATTGGACCTGGGACAGGTGCTTTGACAAAGTTTCTTTTCCATGAAAATATTGATTTAATTTCCTACGAGTTAGACACTGAGTCAATAACCTATTTAAAAAATGTATATCCAACTTTGAAAGTTCATAATGAAGATGTTTTAAAAACTGATTGGACTAAAATATTTAAAGGGAACTATTCTGTCACTGGAAATTTCCCTTATAACATATCTTCTCAAATACTTTTCAAAATCTATGAAAACAGAACTATAATAGATGAAATGGTGGGAATGTTTCAGAAAGAAGTTGCTGAAAGGATTTGCTCGGGACCAGGGACTAAGAAATATGGCATTTTATCTGTCTTAATTCAAGCATTTTACAATGTAGAATATTTATTTACAGTAAATGAAGAAGTTTTTAATCCCCCACCAAAAGTAAAATCTGGTGTAATTAAAATCACTAGAAATAATATAATTGAGCTAGATTGTGACGAAAAATTATTTTTTAGAGTTGTTAAAGCCATTTTTAATCAACGAAGGAAAATGGCTAGAAATTCACTTAAGTCTTTATTGGGAGACAAAAAAATTGACCATGTTTTACTAACTAAAAGACCAGAAGAACTTTCCATTGAAAACTTTATAGAAATCACAAAGATGATAGAATCCAAAATTAACTAGCTAAAATCCAGTTAATAATTCATATTTTCGCATAGATTATATTTCATACTTTTTTGAATGCAGTTTGAATTAACCAAAGAATTTATAAACAACGTCATTTCAGCAATTGAAAGCGAAGACAATAGTTATATAGTTGAAGCTATTAATCCTTTACATCCTGCAGACATTGCAGAAATATTGGAAATAGTTGATCTTCCACAAGCTCAATATCTCTACCAATTACTGGATGAAGAATTGGCTTCTGAAGTTTTAGTAGAAATTGAAGAAGATACTAGAGAGCAATTTCTTGAATCTTTTTCTGCAGAAGAAATTGCCGAGTCCATAGAAAAAATGGATGCTGACGATGCAACTGATGTAATTCAAGATTTACCGGAAGATGTCCAAGAAGAAGTTCTTGAAGCTTTAAAAGACGAAGAACACTCCTCTGACATTTCTATGTTAATGAACTATGACGAAGATAGTGCAGGTGGAATAATGGATGTAGATTTTGTTTCTGCAGATTGGAATTGGACAGTAAAAGTTGCACTTCAAAAACTTAGAGAACAAGTAGAAAATGTAGACCAAGTTTATACTATTTATGTAGTGGATTCTTCCAATAAATTTAAAGGAATACTATCCCTTAAAAGATTTCTATATACCTCTGACGAAACTTTAATAAAAGATATTTATAAAAAAGATTCTATTTCAGTTTTAGCAAATGAAGACTCTGAATCTGTAGCATTAAAAATGGAGAAATATGATTTAGTTGTGGTTCCGGTTGTGGATGAAAATAATAAATTGCTTGGCAGAATCACCATTGATGATGCCCTAGATGTAATTAAAGAAGAAGCAGAAAAAGATTACCAGATGGCGAGTGGAATTTCTGAAAAAGTAGAATCTTCAGATTCATTATTTGTAATTAGTAGAGCTAGATTGCCATGGTTGTTAATTGGACTTGTAGGGGGGATTCTTGGGGCATATGTAATTGGCTTTTTTGAATACCAGCTAAAAGAAAATGCTGTAATGGCAACTTTTATACCTTTAATATTGGCTATGGGAGGCAATGTTGGTGTACAATCTTCTGCAATTATTGTACAATCCTTGGCTAACAATACTTTAAATTACGAATCCATTTTTAAAAAATTATTCAAAGAACTTCTTGTAGCATTATTCAATGGGTTTATTTGTGCTTCTATAGCTTTGATATTCTGTTGGATTACAAGAAGTGATTTTTATCTTGCTTTAACAATTGGAGTTTCTTTAGTCGCTGTATTTACTTATGCAGGTCTTTTTGGAACATTTGTTCCATTAATACTTAATAAGTATAAAATTGACCCTGCACTTGCTACCGGTCCATTTATTACTACCACTAATGATGTTATTGGATTACTCATCTATTTCTTAATAGGAATGGCTCTATACTTTTAGTTATGAGAATTGTTGTTCTAGATGATTTTTCCCCTATTATAAATCAAACTATTTCCAATTGGAACTGGCAAGTTATTAATGGCCAAAATTGGACTCTAGAAGATTTTAACAAAAATGCCAACCAATTAGAAGGAATTATAATTAGATCTAAATTCCCATTGGACAGAGAGCATCTTACATTAGCAAAAAAATTAAAATTTATAGCTAGACCTGGGTCTGGATTAGAAAATATTGATTTAAAATATTGTGAAGAAAATAATATAGACGTTTTTCGAAGTCCTGAAGGAAATAGAGATGCCTTAGCAGAACATACATTGGGAATGCTTCTTTCTCTTATCAACCATTTAAATATTGCAAATAGTGAAGTTAGAAACAATATTTGGGAAAGAGAAAAAAATAGAGGTACAGAGCTAAAAGGAAAAGTAATGGCCATTATTGGATATGGATATATGGGAAAGGCATTTGCTCAAAGACTTAATGGATTTGAAATGGAAGTTATTGCATATGACAAATACAAAACTGGATTTGGGACTAATCATGTGAAAGAAGTTAATTTGGAAGAAATATTTCAAAGAGCAGATTTTGTCAGTTTACACACTCCATTAAGCAGTGAAACAATAGGGATAATGAATAGCTCTTTTTTTGAAAAATTTAAAAAACCTTTTATAGTTATAAATACTGCTAGAGGAAAATCTCTTATTGTGGAAGATTTAATCAATTCTTTAAACTCCAATAAAATAATTGGTGCCTGTTTAGATGTTCTGGATGTTGAATCTTCAAATTTTAGTCTTAACAAGGGCGAAAATCAAAGTTTTGAAAAGCTTAAAAAATTTAACAATGTTGTCTTAAGTCCTCATATTGCTGGCTGGAGCTTCGAATCAAAAGAAAAAATGGCACAAGTAATTTTAGAAAAAATTCATCGAAAATTTATATTATAACAACTATTATCAAGATGAATAAATCAATATTATATAAAATTCTAGGTCCACTTCTCTTCCTTTCAACTTTATTTTTAAATCCACCCGATGAAATGACGGAAAATGGTTTTAGACTACTAGGTATTATTCTGTGGATGGCAGTATGGTGGATTAGTGAAGTAGTGCCAATAGCAGTTACTGCTCTACTACCAATAATTTTATTCCCTTCCACGAATGTGCTAAATATTCAAGAAACAGGTTCCAACTATGGGCATAAATATATTTTCTTGTTTATTGGTGGTTTTATCTTAGCAAATGCCATTCAAAAATGGAATCTTCATAAAAGAATTGCATTAAATATCATATTAAGATTAGGTGGAAGCAATGATAAAATCATATTGGGGTTTATGCTAGCAACTGGATTTCTTTCCATGTGGATTTCTAATACCGCAACAACTGTAATGATGCTACCAATTGCATTATCTGTTATCAATCAAGTGAAGGATCATCCAGACACACTAAAAAATGAAAATAAAATTTTCGGAAAGGCATTGATGCTAGCAGTAGCCTACAGTGCTTCTGCTGGTGGTATAGCTACTTTAATTGGAACACCACCAAACTTAATATTTGCAGGTTTCGTTCAAGATAATTTCAATATTGAAATTTCATTTTTTCAGTGGATGAAGATTGGTCTTCCAGTATCCATTATTTTAATGTTTTTTATTTGGTGGTTTTTAACTAAAGTTGCTTTTAAAATGAACAAAGTTGGGTTTCCAGGGGGGAAGAAGGAGATTTACAGACTTTTAAATCAAATGGGAGGTATTAGCAATGAAGAAAAGAAAATTCTTTTTGTATTTACCATTACTATACTCTGTTGGATATTTAGAAAAAACACCATAAATCTTCTAATACCAAATTTTGACGACAGTATGATTGCAATTTCAAGTGCAATTATTTTATTCATTTTGCCTTCCAAAACAAATAAAGAGCCATTAATGAAATGGAAAGACGCTGTATCTATTCCATGGGGAATACTCTTGCTTTTTGGAGGTGGATTATCCATTGCTAAGGGATTTCAAGCTACTGGATTAGACAATTGGATTGGAGAGCAATTAACTTTTATCTCATTTTCAAGTGCATTTATTGTTATTCTACTTATAGTAGCGGGGGTAAATTTTCTTACAGAACTCACCTCTAATATGGCAACTACAGCTATGCTTTTACCAGTAATGATTCCATTAGCTTCTCTTATGGGTATAAATCCTTATCTATTACTTGTAGGAACAACGCTGGCTGCTTCGTGCGCATTTATGTTGCCAGTTGCAACTCCGCCAAATGCGGTTGTATTTGGGTCAAAACTGCTAAATATAGCTGATATGGTAAAAGCTGGAATTCTTATAAACCTTTTTTCTATACTATTAATTCTATTAATGGTTTATTTCGGAATGCCTTTTATATGGAACTTAACTATTTAAAGTTTTACAACTCTTAGTTCTTCAACTTCGTCTCCAAACTTTACTTTCAATAGATAGATACCCTTTTGAAAATTTATTAAAGAGATAGTTTCTCCAAATTGCTTATCAATTAATTTGCCATTTACATCGAAAATATAGGTTTCAAAAGGTCCCTTAATGGATTTAGATTTTAATTGAGTTTTGTCAATAGTAACAGTCGGATATGCAAATAAGGATTGTTTTTGTAATGTATTATAACTGCTTTGATTTTCTCCATTGAATGCCCCAATATTGGGGGGTGAGGTATTGGAAACAAAATTCCCAAAATAATCCTTTCCACCATTATTATTTAAATAGTTCGTCGAGTCATTACTTCCAGAAATTAGTTTCCCATTACCAATCGCTACACTATTATTTTGAATTTTATAAAGTAATGGATCATTTACACCCTGACTAAAGGCATTAACTAAATTAGGATCTTCAAAAATGGCATTATTCAATAAATCACTATCTAAGTCTATACGAGAAGAATCGAAAAAAATATTGTTACTTATATTTAAAGTATTGGATGTGTTTTGTAATAAAGTTGGAATTTTATTTCCATAGCTTCCAACATAAATTAAATTATTATAAAGGTGAACATCTCCAATATTTGGCCAAAAATATATTTCAGGACTAAGAGAATCGTTTAAAAAAATAGTATTGTTATAAATAAAACTTCCTGCGTTAGGGCATCTTGGACCTGATCCACAATAATTAGATATCCAAAAAATTTTTCCTTTTATATTCCAATTTATATTATTAGGATCTACTCTGTAACCATCATTCACACTAATATTATATCTGTATCCACAGTTGATATTGTCCCCTAAAATCTCTACAAAACCTCCTTCATTATTGTAACTATAGTTGTATTGAAATACAACATTTTCATTTCCATAATCTATATGGGCTCCGTAAGAATCTTGTGGTCCGTGAGCATTCATAAAATAATTATGTTGGACAATAACATCTTTACAGTCAAAGGTCCATAACCCACTTCCTCTTTTCCACATTCTAGAGTCTATACTAGAGCCAGAATGGTTAAATGAACAATTTTGAACTAATATGTTTTTAGACTTGTTGGGAACAAAACCCGAACCGCCAGTATTTTCAAAATTACAATCCAAAATTTTAAAATTTGTATTTTTTACGCTATCAATATTATTTAACCCAATTGACTTAATCCAAATCCCGTAATGGCCAGTTTGTGAAAAATCAGAATGTGAAATTTCTACATTGGAAATAATATTAAATAGAGAATTTACTGTGTCCGATTGAGTTTCAAACTTAATCCCATAACCTTTATAAATATTTTGACTTAATACTGGACTTGGATAGATGTCGTGTATTTTTAAGTTGTTCATAGTAAAGCCCGTCAAAGACCTTGAACTAGCAACTATTTTAATTCCAAAGCGAACATTTTTTCCGGATCCCCAAGTATTAGATGCCCCTGAAAAACCGGGAAGTAACTTAATATTCCCCAATGAATCTAAATGAGAATTGTGGTTAGAAATTTCTAAATTATTAATACTTATATAATCGTCATTATATAACAAAATACAAGATTGATATCCATCGCCATTAATTATAGCTTTTTCTATTCCACCATAAGTATCAATAACAATTGGATGTATTGAGTTACCAGAACCTTTCAGCCAGAACATGCCATGAAAAGTATCTTGAGACTTAAATAGAATAGAATCCCCAGGATAAAAATTAAAAGTATTGAGTCTAGAAATTGTTTTTATGGGGTTTTGTAAACTTAGTCCAGAATTTGAATCATTTCCTAGAGAACTACTTATATAATAAGTTGTAGCATGGATACTTACAAATGAAGAAAGAAAGTAAAGAAGAAATATATATATTCTAGTACTCATAGTCAATTTAAAATGACCTATACTAATTAATAAAAATTAAATTATTCAAACTAATATACGCGGTTTGTAAAAATAATGAAAGGCTGATTAAGAACAGATGAGTAATTATCTGTAATTAATTAACCATTTGCCATGTTCCACTATTTATTAATGATTCTGCCTGTTTAAATTTCAACTCTTTGGTTTCACCATTTTGAAGATTTAAAATTTTAACTCTTTCATTTCTTCCCGGCTTTTTTGCAACCATCACTGGAGAATGTTTTACAGGCTGGCCAGATTGATTCTGTTGAGCCATTTCGTTATTCATTCTTGTAGACTGAGCAACATCTTCTCTACCTGCTTTCAACTTACTAAAGTCTTGTTTTGGTCTTGGATTATTTTCAGAGGATAGTGTTTGTTCGTTAGGATCATGAAGTTGGGCTTTCATCAAAAATGAAATAATATCTCTATTCATTTTATCCATCATAGATTGAAACAGTTCGTAACCTTCCAGCTTGTAGATTAAAAGGGGATCTTTCTGTTCGTACTGTGCATGGTAAACACTTTGCTTAAGGAAATCCATTTCTCTTAAGTGCTCTTTCCACTCATTATCAATGAATGCGAGAGTGATATTTCTCTCTAAAGCCTTAAGGGCTTCTAAGCCTTCTGTTTCATATACTTTACTAAGTTTTGCAACTACCTTCATGGCTCTTCTTCCATCGGTAAATGGAATTACAATATTATCTATTTTTTCAGATTGGGTTTCGTGAATATTTTTAATTACTGGGAAAATATTTGATTTAATACTTGCAGTTTTTCGCAAGTATTTTTCTTTGGCCTTCTTGTATAAATCTTCCGTTAAAGTATTTGAGTCTTTTTCTAAAAATTCTTTTTCGTTGAATGGAGACTCTATACCAAAGCTTGTTATCACATTGTAATTGAAATCTTCAAAATCAGAATTTTGTTGTGCATTTACAACTGTTACGTTGCAAATGTCGTATATCATGTTATCAATATCAAGATCTAGCTTGTCCCCAAAGAGAGCATTCTTCCTTCTGTTATAAATAGCTGTTCTTTGGCTATTCATTACATCGTCAAATTCCAATAATCTTTTTCTTATTCCAAAATTATTTTCCTCTACTTTTTTCTGAGCTCTTTCAATAGATTTGGTGATCATAGAGTGCTGAATAACTTCACCTTCCTTATGGCCCATTCTATCCATCATTTTAGCAATTCTTTCCGAACCGAAAAGTCTCATTAAATTATCTTCCAGAGAAACAAAAAACTGAGTAGAACCTGGATCACCCTGTCTACCAGATCTTCCTCTAAGTTGTCTGTCTACTCTTCTGGAGTCGTGTCTTTCGGTTCCTATTATTGCTAATCCCCCTTGTTCTTTAACTCCATCTCCAAGCTTAATATCCGTTCCTCTTCCCGCCATATTCGTGGCAATAGTTACCGTTCCTGGCTTTCCAGCTTCAGTAACTACCTCTGCTTCTTTTTGGTGCAATTTCGCGTTTAAAACCTGATGAGGTAATTTTTTTAACTTTAACAATCTTGATAGAAGCTCTGATACTTCAACAGAAGTAGTTCCAACTAAAACAGGTCTGCCATTGGAACGGATTTTTTCAATTTCTTCAATAATTGCTTGGTACTTTTCTCTAGCAGTTTTATAAACTAAATCATTTTGATCGTCTCTTATTAATGGTTTATTAGTTTTAACTGCAACAACATCTAGTTTGTAAATATCCCAAAGTTCTTTGGCTTCCGTCTCGGCCGTACCAGTCATTCCCGCCAATTTGTGGTACATTCTAAAATAGTTCTGAAGAGTAATAGTTGCATAGGTTTGAGATGCAGCTTCTACCTTAACATTTTCTTTAGCTTCAATTGCCTGATGAAGACCATCAGAATATCTTCTACCATCCATGATTCTTCCAGTTTGCTCATCAACTATCTTCACTTTATTATCCATTACAACGTACTCGATATCTTTTTCAAATAAAGAATATGCTTTTAGCAATTGGTTCATAGAGTGGATTCTTTCGGCTTTTATCGTATAATCAGACATCATCTGATCTTTCAACTCTACTCTTTTTTGAGCATCGGGTGTTTTTTGTTCTATTTCAACAACTTTTGCACCAATATCAGGAAGAATATAAAATTCAGGATCGTTTTCGCCAGATATTAAATCAATTCCTTTCTCTGTTAAGTCTATGGTATTGTTTTTTTCATCAATTACAAAATACAGTAATTCATCTGCTTTAGGCATTTCCTTAGCATTGTCTTGTAAATAAAAATTCTCAGTTTTTTGTAAATGAATTTTAACTCCTGGCTCACTTAAATATTTTATTAAAACCTTACTTTTTGGTAGCCCTCTAAATGATCTAAAAAGTGACAAACATCCTTCTTCAAATAAAGCTTTTTGTTGTTTTTTATCTAATCCTTCTTGCTCCGATTTAGCAATCTTAGTTTTTGCTTCGGTTAATAATCCATTGACTAATTTTTTCTGAAAATCAACTAGCTTCTCTATTTTAGGTCTCAGGGCAACATATTCTTGTTCGTCTCCTTTTGGGACAGGGCCAGAAATAATTAATGGTGTTCTCGCATCGTCAATTAGAACAGAATCTACTTCGTCAATAATTGCGTAATGATGCTTTCTTTGAACCAAACCATCGGTTTCAGAAACCATGTTATCTCTTAAATAATCAAACCCAAATTCATTATTAGTTCCAAATGTAATGTCGGCGTTGTAAGCTTTTATTCTTTCAGGAGAATGCGGTTGGTACAAGTCTATACAGTCTACCGTTAAGCCATGAAATTGATATATAGGTCCCATCCATTGAGCATCTCTTTTGGCCAAATAATCATTTACTGTAATTACATGGACCCCTTTTCCAACCAAAGCATTTAGATAAACAGGTAAAGTAGCAACTAATGTTTTACCCTCTCCGGTCATCATTTCTGCAATTTTACCTTTATGCAAAGCCGCCCCACCCATAAGCTGAACATCGTAATGAACCATTGACCATTCTACTGGTGTTCCTGCTGCATCCCAAGAATTTTTCCAAATAGCGTGGTCTCCTTTGATTTCTACAACATCTAATTTTAAAGAAAGTTCTTGGTCATTTTCGTTGGCTTTCACTTTTAGATGACCATTTTCAGACAATCTTCTTGCTGTTTCTTTAACCACAGCAAATGCATCTGGCATAATTTGTAAAAGTGTAGACTCAATTGTTTCATTTTCTTGAATCTCAAGCTCATCAATTTTATCGTAAATAGCTTCCTTTTGAGAAATATCTAAATCAGAGTTTGCTTTTTCTTTTAAATCTTTAACTTCTTTTTGAATGGCTTCGCATGAATTTTCCAGTGTTTTCTTGAACTCTGAAGTTTTAGCTCTAAGTTCATCATCGCTAAGGTTTGTTAGTTTTTGAGAAAATTGATTGGTAGATTCCACAACCGGAAAAAGCTCATCAAGATCTTTCTTGTTTTTATCACCAAATAATTTTTTTAGAATACCATCAAACATTTTATCAATTTTCGGAAAACAAAAATAGGTGATTAGTTGGAATTATTAGCAAGAATAATTCTAAAAAAAATAATGAGTAAAAAAAAGGAGGATTTAGTATTCGTCCTCGTTAAAAAAGAAATCGTCTTTGGTTGGATAATCAGGCCAAATTTCTTCAATTGTATCATAAATTTCACCTTCGTCCTCAATTGCTTGAAGATTCTCAACAACTTCTAATGGGGAACCTGTCCTCATAGCAAAGTCAATTAGCTCATCTTTGGCAGCAGGCCAAGGAGCATCTTCTAAATATCTAGCAAGTTCTAAAGTCCAATACATAAAAAAGGTTATAAGAATTGGCAAAAGTAATTTTTTTAACGACTCTGCAAAGAATTTTCAAAAAAAAATAATTATTTATTATTATCGTTTTTGGTTGGAATCCATGGTTTTTCAGGGATTTTCAGATCAAAAAGCACCTTTCTGGCCATTACAAATAAAAAATCAGAAAGTCTGTTTAAATATTTAATTATAATTGGATTTACTTTTTGAATTTCTGCAGTTTCTATAGTTAGTCTTTCGGCTCTTCTACAAACGCATCTTGCCAAATGACAATAGGAGGATATTGTATGGCCTCCCGGTAAAATAAAATTTTTCATTTCTGGCAGGATTTCTTGCATATCATCGATGGATTTCTCCAATTCCAAAACAGGAACATCATCTAATTTTGGAAGATGTACCATCATTTTTTCATTGTCACCAGTAGCTAAATAAGATCCTATGGTAAATAATTCCTCTTGAATTTTGACCAATATATCAGTCTCTTTATTCTCAATATTATCTTTAATCAACCCAATCCAAGAATTTAACTCATCTACAGTTCCGTAAGCCTGAATACTTAAGTGGTGTTTTTTCACTCTTTCCCCACCAAATAATGATGTTTCTCCTTGATCTCCAGATTTTGTATAGATTTTCATATTAACTCTAATTCAAATTGATTTACAATTCCATTTAACACTTCCAGTAATTCATCTTTAGACTCTAAAGTAACTAATTGTGTTCTAATAGGTTTAAAATTTGGTATGCCCTTAAAATAATTTGCATAATGTCTTCTCATTTCTACAATCCCAACCCTGTCTCCTTTCCATCTAATACTAAAATCTAAATGCTCTTTTACTACTTTTACTCTCTCTTCAAGTGAAGGCATAGGTAAATTATTTCCTGTTTTTAAAAAATGCTTTATTTGATTAAAAAACCAGGGATTTCCAATACTTGCTCTTCCAATCATAATTCCGTCGACTCCGTAAGTATCTTTATACCTCAAAGCTTTTTCAGGTGAATTAATATCCCCATTTCCAAAGACTGGAATTTGCATTCTAGAGTTGTTTTTAACTTCCGAAATTAAAGACCAATCCGCTTCCCCTTTATACATTTGAGAACGAGTTCTTCCAT
>Ga0257106_1001366_pt1 | contig 12203 bp, 9 predicted proteins | sample LP_taG_3_FD_190177 | JGI IMG/M metagenome (GOLD analysis project Ga0257106, IMG submission 190177) | Marine microbial communities from Northeast Subartic Pacific Ocean, Canada - LP_J_2011_P26_10m | ecosystem: Environmental > Aquatic > Marine > Oceanic | place: Canada: Northeast Subartic Pacific...
ACCCCATATGATTCCTACAGTTGTTATGAATAAACCAATTCCCCAGGGTTCTATATTTTTTAAGAATAAATTGCCAATACTACCTAAAAAGAAAACCAAAGTAAAAAACAATGCGACATGCTGAAATATCTCAAATGTTTTTTTGTAAAGATATGAGGCGTAAATTAAAACTACTGTTGATGTTATAAGTATTGCAAAATCTTCAGAAAGATTAAGAGTGCTAATCTTTTCAAGTATATTTAATGAGAATACAATCACTGCTGCAAACGAAAGTGTTGAAGTAAGATACAAAAATGAGGAAACCCGTTCATTAGATTTAAATATAAAAAGTTTTTGAACATCAATTTTTTGACTGTATCCACCCGCATAGAATAAAAACCAAGTTGTTGTAGTTAATAAAAGAAGTTGCGCCCAGTAAGTAAGATTTTCCCAAATTAGAGGCAAAGTTCCAAGCAAACCTGAAAATACAAAAAAACCACCAATTAAAGTGAGTGCTTTTGCAACTTTACTTTTTTGAGAAACCTTATTGTGCTCCTCATAAGTCATAATATTTTCATATATTTGTTGATCTAAAATATTATTTTCTAGTAGTTTGTCCAGAAAATTCTTAATTTTCTTGTCCATAAGATTATGTTAATGATTTAAATTTCATCTCACTAATTTTTCTATATAATCTAAACTTTAAATAGACTTTATTGTTACGCCGAGATGCCCGAGCGGCCAAAGGGAGCAGACTGTAAATCTGCCGGTTATGCCTTCGTAGGTTCGAATCCTACTCTCGGCACTGGCCCTCTTAGCTCAGTTGGTAGAGCACTTCCATGGTAAGGAAGAGGTCTCCGGTTCAAATCCGGAAGAGGGCTCAGCAGATGACAGTAAGTCAGATGGCGGCGTAGCTCAGTTGGTAAGAGCGCACGACTCATAATCGTGAGGTCGGCAGTTCGAGTCTGCCCGCCGCTACTAAAAGAAAGGACGAAGTAATGGCTTCAGATAAGAGACCACCACTAACTATGGTATGTACTGAGTGTAAAGCTCAGAATTATGTTACAACAAAAAATAAGACCAATGTGCCAGACAGAATGGAATTTAAAAAATATTGTTCCACTTGTAGAAAGCACCTCTTACATAGAGAAAAAAGGTAGTAATATCCTAATTTCTATTTATTCTTAATATATAAATGAATAATGTAACAAAAATTAATAACTTTAATGAAGATACGTCTAATTCAGAATTAGTTCAAAAATCCCAAGCAGGAGACAAAGCAGCTTTTGAAATGCTAGTACATAGGCATCAAGACTTAGTCTTCTCCTTAGCATTTAAGCTAACTGGAAATAAAGAACTCGCTAATGATGTAGGTCAAGAAGCATTTATCAGAGCATGGAAAGCAATCGATAAATTTAGAGGAGATTCAACATTCAGTACTTGGATATATAGAATTACAGTAAATACAGCTTGGACATTAAGAAAAAAAGCCAAGAAGCATTATTCACTCAATATTGAAGACACGCAAGAACCTATAGTTATTGATGAAAAAAATGACCCTGAGTTGATAGCAATTAATTCAGACCTATCTTCAGTTTTACGAAAAGCACTTGATCAAATACCATTAGAGCAGAGGATTATTGTTGAATTGAAAAATATTGAAGGTAGATCTCATAAAGAGATAGCAGAGTATTTAGACATAAGTGTAACTGCAGCTAAAGTAAGACTCCATAGAGCCCATCAAAAACTAAGAACTATTTTGGAAGATGTTGAAGCATGAAAGAGAATTTTAAAAATTTAAAATACCAAGTCACCTGTAGAAGAAAAAGAAATCAAATGATAAAAACTTACCTTAATGGAGTATATTTTCAGTTTGACTCTGACAACCATGTCCAATATTGTTTAAAATGTCAAACTGCAGGAAAGAGATATAGAGCATTTAGAGAAGAGTTAGAAAATGAAGTTAAGAATGAAGTTGAAGCCCCAGAAGATTTCACATCTCGGGTTATGTCTTCTTTAGATAAAAAAGTAAAAACTACTACTAATAAAGGTACAAAAATAATATTATTGACACTACTTGGATTAATGTCTTTAGTAATATTGGTCTTTGGACTAAAGCGCTCATCTGATCAGTTAGATGAAGAGTAAACTTAGGGGTGTAGCTCTAATTGGCAGAGCGCGGGTCTCCAAAACCTGAGGTTGTGAGTTCGAGTCTCACCGCCCCTGCAAGAGGTAATTTATGAATGAAATGAATAGAGAAACGAGAAGGATGTCAGAGCGTGAAGAGCGCCTGGCAAAAAAAGCTGATAGAAATGTCGGTAAGTTTAATAACGGGGAAAAGATTTCGAGATTCAAAAGAATCGGTATTTACCTTGGTGAAGTTAGAACTGAATTGAAAAGAGTAAATTGGCCATCTGTTGACACTTTGACTACATTTACTGTCGTAACAATAGTAACTATTATTTCCATGACACTATTAATTTTTGGAATGGACTTTGGTTTTAAAAATACTTTGATTAGCCTGTTATCTTCTGGAGGATAGAAATAATGAATGATGAAATTTTAGTAGAAGAGACTGAAGAAGTCTTAGAAGATTTTAGTGCAAATTTGCATCCTTACGATCTTCCAGGTGAATGGTTTGTTTTAAATGCTCAATCTGGACATGAAAAAAAAGTCCGAACAAACATTCTTACTCGTATTAAAAACCTTCATTTAGATGACAAAGTTTATGATGTAGTTATCCCCACTGATGAAGTTGTAGAAATAAGAAATGGGAAAAAAGTTACCGTTGAGAAAAAAACATTTCCAGGCTATGTATTAGTAAGAATGGATTTAGATGATACAACATGGTACGAAATTCGAAATACGCCATCAATAATTGGTTTTGTTGGCTCTGGGAAATTGCCAGTTTCCCTCTCTAGAAGGGAAATTGAGCGAATTCTTGGAACAAACGAAGAAGTTGAAGTTAAGAAAGAGTCGCCAAAATTTAAACCAGATTTTGAAGTTACAGAAACTGTAAGAGTTACAACAGGACCTTTCGCAGACTTTAATGGAATAATTGAAGAAATTAATTTAGATCAATCAAAAGTTACAGTATTAGTTAACATATTTGGACGAGAGACTCCTGTTGAGCTGGGTTTCACAGATATCGTTAAGAATTAAGGGATAAAAAATGGCTAAAGAAGTAAAAGCAAAATTAAAATTACAGATTCCTGGAGGAGGAGCTACACCAGCACCCCCAGTTGGTTCTGCATTAGGGCAATATGGAGTGAATATTATGGACTTTGTCCAAGCTTTTAATAATGATACTTCTAGTCGACAAGGCGAAACCGTTCCAGTTGAAATAACAATATTTGAGGATAATTCCTTTACCTTTGAAACAAAAACAGCGCCAGCATCATATTTAATCAAGAAAGCAATTGGACTTGAATCTGGATCAGCTGAGCCACACAAAGTAAAAGTAGCCTCTATCACTAGAGACCAACTTAAAAGTATTGCAGAAACAAAAATGGAAGATTTAAATGCTAACGATATAGATATGGCAATAAACATTATTGCTGGTACTGCTAGGTCAATGGGCGTAACAGTAGAAAGTTAAAAAATATATTTGGGAGACTAAGGTCGCTTGAACCAAAAGGAGAAATATGAAAAAATACGGTAAAAAATACAACGATGTTAAAACAAACATGCCTGATTCTAAACAAGGCTTATTGGATGCCCTCATTGTGTGTAAAGAAAATTCAACTGCAAATTTTGATGAGTCTATTGATGTTGTCTTTTCCTTGGGTCTAGATACAAAAAATGCAGAAGAGAATATAAGAACTACTGTTTCCTTGCCTAATGGAAATGGCAAGACAATTAAGATTGCAGTATTTGCTGGTGGAGAAGCACTTACCGAAGCTGAAAATGCAGGAGCAGATATTGTTGGAGGTAAAGAATTAGCTACAAAGGTTGCATCTGAAGAAAAGATGGATGTAGATTTAGTAATATCTACTCCTGAAATGATGGCTGAAGTTGGACAACTTGGTAAAATTCTTGGACCAAAAGGCTTGATGCCAAATCCTAAAACTGGAACAGTTACACCAAATGTTGGCAAAGCTGTTGAAGATTTCAAAAAAGGAAAAGTAGAAATAAAAAATGATAAATTAGGAAATGTTCATCTATCTGTTGGAAAAGTTTCCTTTACAGCTGAAGATTTAAAAACAAACCTTCAAGAGGTGATTGCTGTAATTACTAGAGCTAAACCCGCATCTTCAAAAGGGGAGTACATCAAATCTGTACACCTCTCTTCAACAATGGGTCCTTCAGTAAGCGTAGATATTAATTTATAAATTTATTTGCTGATAAACTCAACTGAGCTATATTGTTTACATACAACTTAAACCAAAGACCGATAGTAGGAAACTTTAAACATCTATCGCAGGTAAATTGCCTAGTCCTTGGTTTGCAAGGATTTTTTTATGGTTAGACAAGATAAAGCAGACAAAGTAAAACAGCTAGAAGAGCTATTCAGTTCTGCAAATGCATTAGTTTTAGCTGAGTATCGTGGATTAACTGTAACTGAACAAACAAAATTAAGAAGAGAATTAAAAAATGCTGGTGCAACATTTAATGTTGTAAAGATGTCACTCGCTAAAAGAGCTGCTGAAAACATTGGATATGACTCTATATTGGAACACTTTTCTGGACCAACAGGAGTAGCTGTAATTGAATCAGATCCTGTAGAGGCTGCAAAAGTTTTAAAACAATTTTCTAAAGACAACGATGCATTTATAGTTAAGGGCGGATTAATGGAATCTGAACCCTTAACAATAGATCAAATAAATATTCTTGCATCCATTGAAACAAGAGACGTTCTCCTAGCAAAGATTGCAGGAGGCTTTAATGCACCTTTGACCAAAATGGCTTTAGGTCTAAAGGGAGTGTTAAGTAAGTCTGGTTATGCATTCAAAGCATTACTAGATATTAAAGAAGCAAATCCAGAAACAAGTTCAGAAGCGAAAGAATCTGATTCTTCTAGCGAAGATTCAGAGGATGTAATTAAAGAGGAGGAATAACAATGGCAAAAATGACAACAGAAGAGTTGTTATCTGTCTTTGAAGAAATGTCAGTTTTAGAATTAAAAGAATTCTTAGACTCATTTGAAGAGAAGTTTGATGTTACTGCAGCAGCTCCTGTAGCTGTAGCAGCAGCTCCAGCAGGTGGAGATGGCGGATCAGAAGAAGTTAAAGATTCTTTTGATGTTGTTCTCACAGAAGCTGGTGGACAGAAAATACAAGTAATTAAAGAAGTAAGAGGATTAACTAGCCTTGGCTTGAAAGAAGCTAAAGAACTCGTTGACAGTGCTCCGTCTGACATACTTAAAGATGCTTCAAAAGAAGATGCTGATAAAGCAAAAGAAGCTCTTGAGGGTGCCGGCGCTACTGTAGAACTCAAATAATTAACATTATTTGTTTGCTTAAATAAGAAGTACTTATATACTTTATCCTTCGGGTTATTGTATTTATTTTTGAGGAGGCTTGTTGTCCGCTGTTCAGAATTCTAGACTTTCGTTTGCAAGAACAAAAGGTTTGGAGATTCCAGATTTACTAAATATACAAAAAGATTCATTTAAAAAGTTTCTCGACGAAGGTCTGTCTGAGATTCTTAATGAAATTTCACCTATAAAAGATTTTTCAGGACGTTTTAAATTAGAATTTTTAGAGCATTTTTTCGAACCACCTATGAAAACTTTGGAAGAATGTAAAATAACAGACTCAACTTATTCACAACCTCTATATGTTGTTGCTGAATTTACTGATGCCGAAACATATCAGCAAAAAAGAGAAACTGTTTTCCTTGGAGATTTTCCGATCATGACTGATACTGGTTCCTTTGTTATAAATGGGACTGAAAGAGTCATTGTAAGTCAACTTGTTCGTTCACCAGGTGTATATTTTTCAAAAGAAATTGATAAAACATCAGACAAAGATATTTATATTGGAAAAATGATTCCAGGTAGAGGAGCATGGTTAGAATTTGATACTGATAAAAGAGATACAATTGGTGTCCGTGTTGACAGAAAAAGAAGACAACATATAACAGCATTTTTAAGAGCTTTATATGCTGTTGACCCGACACAATGGGAAAAATATAAAATTGAAACCAAAGAGGATGCCATAAATATTTTTGGAGACTTTCCTTCAATCCAAAATACAATTGAAAGAGATCCAGATCCTTCACCAGAATCAGCCTTAATTGATTTATATAGAAAATTACGACCTGGCGAGCCAGCAACTGTTGAATCAGCAAGAAACTTAATTAAGCAGATGTTCTATACGGAAAAGAGATACGATTTATCCAAGGTTGGTAGATATAAAGTAGAGCAAAAATTGGGTAGAGATTACTCAGAAAAAGATCAAAAACAATATACAACTGAAGTAGATGGAATGTTAAGAATTGATGACATGATTGATTCTATAAAATATGTTATCGCTCTTCATGCCAAAGAAGAAACCATGACTAACAATCTTGGTAAGGAGCTAAAAGTAAGACTTGATGATATTGACCATTTTTCTAACAGGAGAATAAGAACCGTTGGAGAACTTGTACAAAATCAAGTAAGAGTTGGTTTAAGCAGACTTGAGAGAGTCGTAAGAGAAAGAATGACAACTCAAGAACCTGATGCAATCAAACCACAATCTTTGATAAACATAAGACCAATTCAAGCAGCATTAAAAGAGTTCTTTGGCACTAGTCAATTGAGCCAGTTTATGGATCAACCTAACCCAATTGCAGCATTAACTCATAGAAGAAGGCTTTCAGCTCTTGGACCTGGTGGTCTTTCAAGAGAGCGAGCAGGTTTCGAAGTAAGAGATGTTCACCCTTCTCACTATGGGAGAATGTGTCCTATTGAAACTCCAGAAGGTCCAAACATTGGGCTAATAGGAACACTTGCTACTTATGGAAGAATCAATGATTTCGGATTTATCGAAACTCCATATTGGAAGGTAGAAAATGGTGTTGTAAAAACCACTAATGAAGTCTACCTGACCGCTCATGATGAAAATGATGTTACCATCGCACAGGCAAATGCCCCTTTAAATGAGGATGGCTCATTTAAAAATAAAAGAGTTTTGTGTAGAAAAACTGATGGCGAAGTAGCTTTTGTTTCTGATAAAGAAATTGACTACATGGACGTTAGTCCAAAACAAATTTGTTCTGTGACAACGGCCTTAATTCCATTCTTGGAACATGATGATGCTAACAGAGCTTTAATGGGTTCAAATATGCAAAGACAAGCTGTTCCTCTCGTGAAGACTGAGGCACCATATGTTGGTACTGGAATGGAAGAAAATGTTGCTAGAGACTCTGGCGAGGCACTCATTTCACCTGTAGCTGGAGAAGTAGTTAATGTTTCTGGGGATGAGATAGTTCTCAAAGAAAAAGAAACTAATAAAAAGCATACTTTCGAAGTTCATAAATTTAAGAGATCCAACCAAGCCACATCTGCAAATCAAAAACCCCTTGTAAAAGTGGGAACCAAAGTTAAACCTGGAGATGTATTGGCAGATGGTCCAAGCACCCAAGGTGGAGAACTAGCTTTAGGTAAGAACTTACTGGTAGCCTATATGCCATGGGATGGTTACAACTTTGAAGACTCGATAGTAATTTCAGAGAGATTAGTTAAAGAAGATGTTCTTACATCTGTCCACATCGCTGAACATGAGATAGAAGCTAGAGATACAAAATTAGGTGAAGAAGAAATTACTCGTGATATCCCTAATGTTGCAGAAGAAGTTTTAATGGACTTAGATGAAATGGGAATAGTCAGAATAGGTGCTGAAGTTACACCAGGCGATTACTTAGTAGGAAAAGTCACACCAAAAGGTGAAACTGAGCTTACTCCTGAAGAAAGATTATTGAGAGCAATTTTTGGTGAGAAGGCAAGAGAGGTAAGAGATACATCACTAAGAGTTCCTCACGGACAAAAAGGAAAAGTAATAGATGTTCAAATTCTTGATAGAGAAAATGGGGAAGATTTGCCTCCAGGTGTCAATAAAAAAGTAAGAGTTTATGTAGCTATCCAAAGAAAAATTCAGGTTGGAGATAAGCTATCTGGAAGACATGGTAACAAAGGTGTAATTTCAAAAATAAATGCTATTGAAGATATGCCATTTATGGAAGACGGAACCCCAGTAGATATTCTTTTATCTCCACTAGGAGTACCTAGTCGAATGAATTTAGGTCAAGTTCTAGAAACACATCTTGGTTGGGCAGCTGATCAAGGTTGGGGAGAATACAAAGGTGACACGTTGGCCTCTAAGGGTGCAAAACCTGGAACACTAATTAGCACTCCAGTATTTGATGGTGCTGATGAAGATGAAATTCATAAGATACTTGAAAACGTAAATGCAAACAGAGATGGTAAGCAAATGGTTAATGCTGATGGAAAAACCACTCTATATGATGGTCGGACTGGCGAAGCTTTTGATTCAAAAATAACAGTGGGTTTCACTTATATCCTTAAACTAATTCACCTAGTTGATGAGAAAATCCATGCAAGATCAACTGGTCCTTACTCTATGATTACTCAGCAACCTCTTGGTGGTAAAGCACAATTTGGCGGCCAAAGATTTGGTGAAATGGAAGTCTGGGCTCTAGAAGCTTATGGTGCAAGTTATGCGTTGCAGGAACTTCTTACCATTAAATCTGACGACACAGTTGGAAGAGTAAAAGTTTATGAATCAATTGTTAAAGGTGATAATATTCCAGAACCAGGAATCCCAGAATCTTTCAAAGTTCTATTAAAAGAAATGCAAAGTTTGTGTTTAAATGTTGAAATACTTTCAGCTGGAGAAGAGATATCAATGAAAGAAATCAGTGATGAATATGTTAAAACTGCAGAAACACTTGGTATTGATATGTCTAAGCCAGAAAAAGATGAACCGGAGTTATAGGAATTATGGAAAAAATATTTGATGAACTAAGTATCAGTCTGGCAACATCTGACCAAATGAGAAGTTGGTCATTTGGAGAAGTTAAAAAGCCTGAAACTATTAATTACAGAACCCTAAAACCTGAAAAAGATGGCCTTTTTGATGAAAGAATTTTTGGACCAACAAAAGACTGGGAATGCTCTTGTGGAAGATACAAAAGAATTCGTTACAGAGGAATTGTTTGTGAAAGATGTGGAGTCGAGGTAACAAGAAGAGAAGTAAGACGTGAAAGAATGGGTCATATTGAATTAGCCGCACCCGTAACTCATATTTGGTATTTCAAAGGTGTTCCAAGTCGCTTAGGGTACTTTTTGGACATGTCTCCTAAAGAACTTGAAAAAATTATCTATTTTGCCGCATATCTAGTTGTTTCCATTGATGAAAAAAAACGGACAAAAGATTTAAGTGAACTTGAAGAAGCGGTAGTCGCTGAGTGTGAAATTGTAGATGAAGATCATCAAGAATGGGAATCAAAAAGAATCAAGCAAATGAAGCTAGAACTAAAAGCTATGGAAAATGGTAAAGTTCCTGAAGCTGAAGTCCAAGAACGAAAAAAAGATATTGAAAAAGAAATTAAAGGTAAGAAGAAGAAATCTGACGATGAAATTGAAGTAATCAAAAATGCTTTTTCCAGACTTAAGACTTTGAAACCTAAAGATATTATTGAAGACGATACCTTATGGCGTGAAATGATCGATAAATATGATGAATACTTCACTGGTGGTATGGGCGCAGAAGCAGTCAGGGAACTAGTTAAGCTTGTTGACTTAAAAGCTGAAATGGAAAAATTAAAGTCTGACTTAGATTCTAAATCTGCACAGAGAAGACAAAGAGCAATACAAAGAATGAAAGTTATAAAACCCTTTGCTGATGGAAAGAATCCCCCAGAAGCAATGATATTGGAGATTGTTCCAGTAATTCCTCCAGAATTAAGACCAATGGTTCAGCTTGATGGTGGAAGATTTGCAACTTCAGACTTAAATGACCTCTATAGAAGGTTAATTAACAGAAACAACAGATTGAAAAAGTTAATTGAACTTGGTGCACCAGACATAATAATTAGTAATGAAAAAAGAATGTTGCAAGAGTCTGTTGATGCTCTTTTCGATAATGGTAGAAGAGGTAGAGCTGTAGCTGGAGCTGGTGGACGTGGACTTAAATCATTATCAGATATGTTAAAGGGTAAACAAGGTAGATTTCGTCAGAACCTCTTAGGAAAAAGAGTTGACTATTCTGCACGTTCAGTAATTGTTGTTGGACCTCATTTACAACTTCAGCAATGTGGTTTACCTAAAATGATGGCTCTAGAACTTTTTAAACCATTTGTTATGAAAAGACTTGTTGAGCTGGGATTAGCACAAAATATTAAATCCGCTAAAAGGATGGTTGAGCGATCTAGAGCTCAAGTATGGGATGTTTTAGCCGAAGTTATTGAAGAGCATCCAGTACTTTTGAATAGAGCACCAACTTTACACAGGTTAGGTATTCAAGCTTTTGAACCAATTTTGGTAGAAGGAAAAGCAATTCAAGTTCATCCCTTAGTGTGCGAAGCTTTTAATGCTGACTTTGATGGAGACCAAATGGCTGTCCATGTACCTTTATCAGCAGAAGCGCAAGCTGAAGCAAGGGTCTTAATGTTGGCTACTAATAACGTATTATCTCCAGCAAGTGGAAACCCAATAGTTTCACCTAGCCAGGATATGGTTATAGGTCTGTACTACATTACAGAATGTTATGAAGAATTAGAAGATGCAAAGATGGCTTTTGTTGACGTAAATGAAGCGGAACAGGCATATGAAGCGGGACATATTGAGCTTCAAACCCCTATTAGGTTGAGGGTTGGAGAAATTGCTGGAGATCCACAAATGCATAGTGAAATAAAAAACAGATTTTCTGATTTAATTACTAAAAATCCAGTAGATGGAACAGCATTACTGAATACAACTCTTGGAAGAGTCTATTTCAACCAGGTACTTCCAAATGATTTCCCATTCATACAAACCAAGGTCCGTAAAAATGAAATGAAAAGAATTATTTCAGAAGTTATTCAAAGATACAACAAGGCAGAATTGAGAGAATTCTTGGATGCAATGAAAGATGTTGGATTTAAGTATGGCGCTAAAGCTGGTTTGAGTGTAGCTATGACAGATGTTAAAACCCCTCCAGAAAAAAAGAAAATCCTTGAAAAATATGAAGCTGACGCAGAGAAAGTAATGAGTCAATTTAATAGTGACGTCATCACTGAAGATGAAAGAAAGAAAGCTATTATTGAAATTTGGACTAAAGCAACTGATGAAATTCAGCATGCTATGAGCCGTGCTTTAGAAGCAGATGAATTTAATCCAGTAGATATGATGGTCAAATCTGGTGCACGAGGAAATATGATGCAAGTTAGACAGCTTGCAGGCATGAGAGGTTTGGTTGCCAATCCAAAAGGTGACATTATAGAAAGTCCAATAAAGAGTAACTTCCGTGAAGGAATGTCGGTTCTAGAGTACTTTATTTCTACTCACGGTGCTAGAAAAGGTCTAGCAGATACAGCCCTAAGAACTGCCGACTCAGGTTATCTCACGAGAAGGCTTGTTGATGTTGCAGCAGGAATTGTTGTAAAAGATCAAGGGGATGAAAATATTGATTGGAGAGGTACTAAAAAAACAGTTATCGATTCCGATGGTAGGGTCAGTAGATATTTACATTCAAAATTATATGGAAGAGTAATAGCCGAGGACATTAAAAAAGGCAAAAAAGTTATTGAATATGGAGATTCCAAAAAACTAAGTAAAGGAACATATATTGACGCTGAAGTTTTAGATGAAATTTCTAAATGCGGAGTCGAAAGTGTTAAAATTTTGTCACCATTTAATTCACAAGATCCTGAAACTATGGATCCTCTATGTTACGGATTTAGCTTAGCAACAGGTAAACCAGTTGAAGTCGGAGAAGCTGTAGGCATTATTTCTGCACAGTCTATTGGTGAACCAGGAACGCAGCTTACCATGAGAACTTTCCATACAGGGGGAGTTGTGGGACTAGATATCACATCTGGTCTACCAAGAATTGTTGAATTATTCGAAGCAAGAAATCCTAAAGGTAAGTCAGTCATGTCAGCAATAGATGGAAAAATAAAATCTATTGAAACAACACCTGAGGGCACAAGAGTAGTAACTATTGAAAATGCAAAAGAAGATATTGAAGTAGAAGTACTGAGAAGACAAACATTAGTAGTCAATAAAGGAGATACTGTTG
>Ga0257106_1001368_pt1 | contig 12196 bp, 13 predicted proteins | sample LP_taG_3_FD_190177 | JGI IMG/M metagenome (GOLD analysis project Ga0257106, IMG submission 190177) | Marine microbial communities from Northeast Subartic Pacific Ocean, Canada - LP_J_2011_P26_10m | ecosystem: Environmental > Aquatic > Marine > Oceanic | place: Canada: Northeast Subartic Pacific...
CCAACCGCACTGAGCCTGGATTCGATCTCCAGGGGTTGGTGAACACAACACTTCAGTCAGGGGTTAAGTGAGCAGCTCAGTGAACTGTTCACTGAGTCCTCTAGAGCTGAGTTTTGGCCAACAAAAAAGCCCAGCCTTGAGGCCGGGCTTTTGCATCACGGAACGTGAGTGATTAATTGCCGACGTTGACTTGTCGGCCTCCGGTGCAGAGTTCCACCTTGATGATGCGCCCCCCTTGCTTTTGGATGCGCTGTTGTTCAGCGAACCAGCTGTCGTAGGGGACCCACTTGGTAAAGAAGGTGTTTTGTAGTTCTCGCTGCGCCCGAACCTTTTCAGGGCTGGGGATGCAAGCGGTGACTTTGAACAACCGCATGGGTTTCAGTTGCCGAGGCCGGAACAGATGTAGTCGAAGTAGACGCCCATTTCCTTGCCGGCATCGGGGCCGACCAGACCTGCGGTGACCTCTTTCATGGCCTGAATGGCTTGAACGGTGGCACCAATGGGAACACCAAGAGAGTTGTAGGTCTCTTTGAGGCCATTCAAAACACGCTCATCAAGGATGGAGGTGTCACCGGCCAACATGGCGTAGGTGGAATAGCGCAGGTAGTAGTCCAAATCGCGAATGCAAGCTGCATAGCGACGGGTGGTGTACATGTTTCCACCCGGACGGGTGATGTCTGAGTACAGCAGCGCCTTGGCGACAGCGTCGCGAATGATCGCGGAAGCGTTGGCGCTGATGGTGGCAGCAGCCCGAACCCGCAGCTCACCGCTGGCGAAATAGGACTCGAGATTGGTCATCGATGTCGTGTCCAAGTACAAGCCTTGGACGTCGGACTTATTGATGACGTTGGTGATGGCGTCTTGCATGGATGCGTGGGAAGGCGTGAAGGAAAATCAGCGGCGTGTTCAGGCGAGGGCGCCCACCACGTAGTCGAAGTAGGTACCTGCTTCATCGGCGTCAGAGCCGGTCAGAAGACCCATGGCGACATTCTTCATTTCACGCACGGCCTCTGCCATCGCTTCTAGTGGCGTGCCCAAAGAGCGGTAAAGCTCCTTGGCGCCGATCACACCGATCTCTTCGATCGGTGTGACGTCGCCAGCAACGATGCCGTAGGTCACCAGGCGCAGGTAGTAATCCATGTCGCGCAGGCATGTGGCCGTCATTTCTTCGCCGTAGGCGTTTCCGCCGGGAGAAATGACATCAGGACGCTTCTGGAAAAGCTGGCCGCCGGCCTGCTTAACAATGCGCTCACGGCTTTCGCACAGAACCTGAGCTACCCGTAAACGGCGCTGACCGCCAGTTACGAAAGCCTTGATCTGGTCGAGTTCGCCAGGGCTTAGATAGCGGGCTTCGGCGTCCGCGTTGATGATCGAGTTGGAGACGATGCTCATGCAGTTCTGCCTCGAAGCAAGCGGCCGCCCGTAGGAGACCGATATCCGGTGAATAAGGGGGAGATCCCGAGGGATCAAGTCTCAGAGTAAAGGCTGAGACAGGGTGTCGAAGCGTTTTGCAGCGAGGATGTTCACAACGATCAACACGGATCGGTGTGGGCCTCGAGCTCAACGTGTCGGCTGAGGCATTCTGCTCTGAGCTGGCCCGTTGCTTTGGGCTTGGGTAACAGTTCTTCATGGCCGCGCCCCGTTTGTGAGATCCATTGGGGCGCAATGGTTCACCTGTATTTCATTCTTTTAAATTTCCAACAATAAAAAGTCCCGATGAAAGGTCTCATCGGAACGTTTTATTCACAACTTTTGTGCAGTTATGACGCTTGGTTGTTGAGGCGTTGTTTCGCCGTGCTCCGCCTTAGATCGCGTCCCCAGACGGGGGATTGATGGCGGCGTTACCGCGATAAAGCGCAGCGGTCCGCTGCTGGGTCGCTTGGCTAACGCCAGCACGCGTATTCATGCCATCCATCCGTGGAACTGTGTCCATCTCAGGTCGCATGTCGAGCAACTCCTGAATGGCCGCGGGCTGACCCTCTTGAGCACGGATGGTTAAAAAACGGCTCACTTCCGATGGTGCAGCGGCTCGACCAAGCAGAGCCATTGTTGCCGCTGACGCCGCTCTTAAAGGGGCCATGTTGAACAGCCTTGTCTGGAAGGCTTCACCCAAGGCGATTTCTTCAACAAATTGGTTCAGCGACGTGTCTTCATTGCGGAGTCGTGATTCGGCCGCAGTCAGGCGCTCATCTTGCAGTGGAACTCGGTTGAGAATTTGCTTGTAAGTGGCATTAATGATCGATTGCAAATCACTTTCGGAGCAAGGCCGATTCAATCGCAGGGTTGTTGGCAAGCTTGAGCGCAGCCGGTAGCCATCCGCACCAGTGATTCCAATCGACAGAGCCCGAGTCATCGGGGTGAGCGGTGGTGGTGTGGATGTTGATCTCGCCGGCGAGAGTCCAGGCCCCCGCGTTGATTTGCCACGTCCAAGCGGTTCACCGAGGCGAATCAAGCGAAGGCTGGACTGCAGGTCTTCCCCTTGGCTGAAGTTACGGGCCAAGCTGGCCCAATCCGTTCTGGAACTTTTTGCTGCGCTAGCCAAATTGCGACGTGTGACGTCACCGCTTCCTCGGAACACCTGTGTTGTGCTGGCATCGGGGCGACTTCCCAGCACAAACGACGAGCTGTCGTAGCCGTATTGCTTGACCTCCCGGTTGAGGGTGGCTGTCCTTCTCACGTTCAAGTCTTTTGGTGTGATGAACCGTTCGTAGGGAACGGTGTCTTCCCCGAAGCAATCGTTGTATTCCTCGCCGTTGACGAGAGCATCGACCACGCCATAGAAGCCATGGCGTGCGGCCGTATCAAACAAGGCATCAATTTCCCAGCGTCCAAAGGTTGGACGTCCGAGGAGCCGTCGATGCATCACCTCAATCGCTTTGATGATGTACAAGCCGCTCCAGTAACGGCGCCGGAACGCATCCGAGCGGGCAATGCTTCGTACAAACTCGCGGAGGCAAATGTCGCCGTTTTCGAGGCGTGCTTCTGCTGAGGTCAGCCGTTCGCCGGCATAACCAGCATTTCCGAGAACTTGCACATAAACCGCGTTGATCACAGCTTGGGTGCTGGACTCGGTGTTGCGCACACTGGGCTGCCCGCCACGTTTTGGGTTGACGGAACCACCGGTGGCAATTTGCTGGAGTCGCATCACCCGGGGGCCAACCTTGCGAGGCCGGCTATTGCGGAACTGGGTGCTGTTCATCTGGCCGGGAGAGGCCATGCCGTTACTCACCAGTAGGCGACGGCTGTCGTAGCCGTAGGGCGCTGGCCGCGTGCTGACCGATGCGGTTCCACTTGGAAAAATGGCGCCGTACTGATTGCCAACGGGATCGTTGCTGCCCCCATAGACGTGCTGATCGGCGAAGGGTTGGCGGTATGACGCGTACAGGGTGATGTACTGCGGGGCCCCTTCAAACGGTGCACTGAAGTTGAACAATTTGCGGTTAGAGCCCCAACCAGCGCTTTCTTGAGCTTCTTCGCCCAGATCCCGCAGGTAAGGAACGGTTTCTTCGCCAAAATTTTGGGCGTACTCGGCGGAATTCACCAAGACATCCACCAGGCCGTTGAGGCCTTGGGCACTCACAATCGCAAAGGATTTTCTGAATTCTTCGATCGAGCTAACGCCACGACCCAGGAAATGGCGATAGGCCAGTTCCACCACACGGCTGTTGACAAACCGATCGTGAAATTGTTGTCGATATTCCTTGCTGCGGCCCAGGGCACGCACGAACTCGCGCATCGAGATTTGTCCCTGGGCAACCTGGCTGGCTTCCACAGAGCAAGGGTTTTGTGAATACCCCTTAGCGATGTCCCGTTCAAACACCTGGCGGTAGGCAGCACGGATAATTTCCGCCTTCTCTGCCCCTGATAAACCAGGACGCATCTCGAAACGCTGGCTACTTCCGGAGGCCAGTGCATAGATGGCAGGCAGCTGTAAACCCTGCTGCACCTTGCTGCCTTGGCGTTGCCGGGTGCTGGGGGTGGCCACTGCCAGTTCTTTCAACAACACGTTGAAGTAGTCGATCGCCAATTGGCGCGCTTCTGGTCTGTCTTTTAAGAGAAGCGCTGATGCAGCACGCATCTCTTGTAGTGCAACGTTGGTGGCAGCCAACGAGCAATTCGCCTGCAGGATGTCGCGCAGGCCACGGGTGTTCACCGCAAGGATGCTGGGATCTCCAGCAACAAGGGCATAACCCACGTAGCGGAGGAACCAACCCATGTCCCGCACGGATTTGCGCATGAACGCGGGACCGTACTTAGCAACGCTGATGGCGTTGAAGCCGGTGGGCAAGACGACCCGCACATCCGCATCTCCGCCGCCGACATCGAGTAAGCGGCTGAAGAAATTCCCAGTTTTCGTGCTGTCGCTATCGCCCGTAAAGGTGCGGATTGAGTCTTGGAAGGCGGCTTGGTCCGAGGCAAGCGGGGTGGCATCGGTGGCACTGGTGGCTCGGGTGGCTTCACCGGTGGTCAGAGGCGAGTCCAAGAAGGACAGCGGTGTGCCCCCAACAAAAATGCGATTGGCCGCGCGAGCCACAATCGCTTCGGCATTGGCCGCCATGATCCTTGCCGCTTCAATGCGGTCTTGGCCACTTCGGAAAAAGGTAACGAGCGTGGCGAGCTCGACTGAGTCAGGGAAGCGGTCCTGCTGTTCGGCCTGACGAACACTGGCAACTGGCAGGGTGTCGAACAGCTGGGGAGACACGCGCGGGCTGCCGCTGCTGGCGGTCACTGTCATCGACGGAAGCAAACCAGATCGAGCCACGTTACGGCTCATCCCTTGTCGGTTTGCCTCCCTATGAACAAATGTTTGCAGGCCCTGCGGTGCTTGCGATGGCGACAGGCTTCGCCATGAAATGCTCGGCAGCATCGATAAAGAGCTGAATGGCACAGGCCCGTCCTAGTGATGCCGCCACCCCGGTAGTGAGTGCGTTTTATGACCGCTTCCCATTCCCTGGAGATCCACTGCAGGATGGCCCGCCGCCTGGATACAACTGGCGTTGGTGCCATCGCAGCGTGCTGGCCTCCGTGCATGGCGTGATTCCAACGGGACAGGAGCAGCCGCGCATCCTTGACGCGGGTTGTGGCACTGGCGTCAGCACGGACTACTTATGTCATCTCAATCCTGGTGCCGATGTTGTCGGCGTGGATATCAGTGATGGAGCCTTGGCGGTGGCGCAGGAACGTTTGAAACGATCCGGAGCGCGTCAGGCCGTTCGGTCGTTACGGCAAGAGCAGCGCAGTCTTTTGGATCTGGGCGATGAAACCCCCTTCGACTACATCAATTCCGTTGGCGTGCTTCACCACCTTCGGGAGCCGGAAGCCGGGCTTGCTGCTCTTGCCAAGCTTCTGGCTCCCCAGGGACTGCTGCATCTCTTTCTCTATGCCGATGCAGGGCGCTGGGAAATCCATCGCACCCAAAAAGCACTGACATTGCTTCAGGCCGGTACCGGTGGGGATGGCCTGCGTCTCGGTCGGGAGTTGTTCGAAACCTTGCCTGAATCCAATCGGTTGCGTCGTCACCATGAACAACGTTGGGCTGTGGACTGCGCTCCCGATGCCAACTTTGCGGATATGTATCTGCACCCACAGGAGACCAGTTACAACCTCGAACGATTGTTCGCATTCATCAAAACTGCTGGCCTGCAGTTCGCTGGTTTCTCGAATCCAGAAGTGTGGGATCCAGCCCGTCTGCTGCAGGGTGAGCTTTTGGAGAGGGCCCAAGCTTTGCCCACCGTTCAGCAGTGGGCGTTGATCGAGCAACTCGATCCAGATATCAGCCATTTCGAGTTTTTCCTGTCTGAGGCCCCCGTGGTCACCAGCGTTCGAACCGATGCTGATCTAGCGGCGGCGAGAGGGCTGCGACAGCCTTGTTTGTGGGGGGAGCCCGACCCCATCCTTGGCCGCAATATGGAACCAATCCAGCTCAGCGATGCGGCGAAAGAGTTGCTCCGCTGCGTCGATGCTCAGCCCGATGCAGCCCTGGGATCGATGGGCTCAGCGGACCTATTGAGAGACCTTGTCGATCGTCAGATTCTTTTGCTGAGGGAGTAAAGGCGAAAGACGCGTGATAGATTCCGCGCGCCATTTCAGGTGTCGTCTGGAGGATTTTTACCGTCTTCAGCGCCGTCTGCTGATAGCCACCGTTCTGGTGTCGCTTGTCACGGTTCCGATCGTGGCTTTCACCATGAATCTTTTTGTGGCTAGCAGTGTTCTTGTGGGTGCATGCGCCGGACTTTTGTACGTGCGTTTGCTCGCCCGCAGTGTGGCCAGGCTCAGTGACCAGTCCCGTGGACTGGGGCGTTTTCAACTCCTCGTTCCAATCCTGCTTGTGGTTGGAGCGGCCAAGTTGCCCCAGCTCGATCTGCTGCCTGCCTTCCTGGGATTCCTTCTATACAAGCCCGCCCTGATTCTTCAGCACGTCTTCGACAGCTGAGGCTGAGCACTTTTTTCTGCACCCATGGCTTTGATGCCCCTCTCACTCCCGTTTGCCAAACTGGAAGTGGGCCACCACCTGTACTGGCAGATCGGTGATCTGTATCTGCACGGCCAGGTGTTTCTGAGCTCCTGGATCTTGATCGGCATTCTTCTCGCCTTCGTGCTTGTCGGCACGCGTGGCATGAAGCGTGACCCGATAGGTCTGCAGAACCTTATGGAGTTCCTTTGGGACTTCATCCGAGACCTGGCTCGGGATCAAATCGGCGAGAAGTACTACCGCGACTGGCTTCCGTTTATTGGCACTCTGTTCCTGTTCATCTTCGTGAGCAACTGGGGCGGAGCGCTGATTCCTTGGAAAATCATCGAGCTACCTGAAGGTGAGCTTGGTGCTCCAACCGCAGACATCAACACCACAGTGGCGATGGCCCTGTTGGTGACGCTGGCCTACTTCTACGCGGGTCTGAGCCGTAAGGGATTGCGATTCTTCGAGCTGTATGTGGAGCCGACTCCAATCATGCTCCCGTTCAAGATCATCGAGGAATTCACGAAGCCCCTCTCCCTCTCCTTCCGTTTGTTTGGAAACATCCTTGCCGACGAATTGGCAGTGGGAGTGCTGGTTTATTTGGTCCCCTTGATCGTGCCCCTGCCAGTGATGCTTCTCGGTCTGTTTACCAGTGCCATTCAGGCTCTGATTTTCGCGACCTTGGCTGCCTTCTACATCGGTGAAGGTCTCCACGAGGCCCATTAGCGGTACCAACCCCTTTCGCTTTTACCCGGCGATCTGCTAAAAACTCCGCGCGTAGGTCCGTACTGCAACCGGGCCCTCTCTTCACAAGAGTGTCCCTGCGCGGGGGGAACCGATCCCCAACCCATTTCAGTTCAGCGCTCCTCTAGCGCTTCCCCTTATCCCACCAAACATGGATTCCATCACCTCCGCCGCTTCTGTTGTGGCTGCTGGCCTGGCCGTCGGCCTCGCCGCAATTGGCCCTGGTATCGGTCAGGGCACCGCATCCGGCGGCGCTGTTGAGGGCATCGCCCGCCAGCCCGAAGCCGAAGGCAAGATTCGCGGCACGTTGCTGCTGTCCTTGGCATTCATGGAATCGCTGACCATTTATGGCTTGGTGGTTGCTCTGGTGCTCCTGTTCGCCAACCCCTTCGCCTGATCAGACCGGGGGGACATGACGTCCCCTTGACTGACATTTACGTTTCGATTCCTTCCCAGCGCACCCTTCCATGACCTGGCTTCTGCTCGCTGAAGCAGGTGTTCCGGAGGGAGGTCTTTTTGACCTCGATGCCACCCTTCCGCTTATGGCGGTTCAGGTGGTTCTCCTCACCTTCCTTCTCAATGCTCTCTTCTTCCGTCCGGTCGGCAAGGTCGTGGAAGATCGAGAGGGCTTTATTTCCACCAGCCGTGCTGATGCCAAGCAAAAGCTCGCCCAGGTTGAACGTCTGGAAGCTGATTTGGCTGAACAGCTGAAAGCTGCTCGACAGTCCGTTCAGTCGGTGATCGTCGATGCGGAAAAGGAGGTCGATGGCCTCTATCGCGAAGCGCTCGCTCAGGCCGAAGCTGAAGCCAACCGCACCAAGGAAGAGAGTCGCCGCGGTATTGAAGCCGAGCGTGAATCTGCACGAGCTCAACTCAAGGGCAAGGTGGATCAGCTCAGCACCACGATCATCGACCGATTGCTGGCTGCCTGATGAACCTCAATTTCAATCTCCTCGAGACCAATCTGGTCAACCTGGCCATCGTTATCGGTGTGCTGTTTTGGTTCCTTCGAGGTTTCCTTGGTGGCATTCTTGAGCGTCGTCGCTCAGCAATTCTTCAGGACCTTCAGGATGCTGAGGCACGTTTAAAAACGGCAACTGAAGAGCTCACGAAGGCTCAATCCGAGCTTGCTGCCGCTCAGCAAAAAGCAGAGCAAATTAAGGTTGATGGCCAAAAGCGTGCTGCTGCGATCCGAGCGGAAGGCGAGAAACGCACCATTTCTGTGATGGCTTCCATCAAGCAAGGTGCTTCCGCTGATGCTGATGCCGAAGCGTCCCGGATCAAAGATGCTCTGCGTCGTGAAGCTGCCCTGGCCGCGATCGACAAGGTGCTGACCGACCTGCCAGGTCGTCTCGATGATGCAGCGCAGTCCCGGTTGATCGATTCCACCATTCGCAATCTGGAGAACGCCTGATGCCTCTCCTTAACTCTCTTGCGACGCCTTACGCCGAAGCCTTACTTCAGGTGACTGAAGCTCGCGGCGAATCTCAAATAGTGTCCGAGCAGTGCAAGCAGCTCTTGGATGTTTGGGACAGCTCGGCTGAATTTCGTGACGCCATGGTGTCGCCTGTTCTCGAGCCTTCCTCCAAGAAGAAGGCTCTTCAAAGCCTTTTGGCTGAGCAAGTGACGCCTTCGTTGATGAATCTTTTGAAGGTTCTGGCTGATCGTCAGCGCTTACAGGCCTTTGAAGCGGTGATGAACCGTTTCCTTGAGCTGTATCGCGAACAGCAGGGCATCACCTTGGCCCACGTTCGTTCTGCGAAGCCACTCTCCGAAGCTCAGCAGGCTTCCCTATCGCAAAAAGTGCAGGCCATGGCCGGCACGTCCAAGGTTGATATCGACCTCAGCGTCGACCCCGCCTTGATTGGCGGTTTTGTTGTGAGTCTTGGCTCTCAAGTGATCGATGCCAGCTTGGCTGGTCAGGTTCGACGTCTCGGTCTGGCACTCGCCAAGGCGAGCTGAACCCACCTCTCCTTTTACCTCCCTTTATTCCCTATATCCCCGCTGGGATCACACGCCATGGTTTCCATCCGTCCCGACGAGATCAGCGCCATCCTCAAACAGCAGATTGAGGATTACGACAAGTCAGTCTCCGTCAGCAATGTCGGTTCCGTTCTGCAGGTGGGTGATGGAATCGCCCGTGTTTATGGCCTCCAACAGGCCATGGCGGGTGAGCTCCTCGAATTCGAGGACGGCACCGAAGGAATCGCTCTGAACCTCGAAGACGACAACGTCGGCGCGGTGTTGATGGGTGAAGGCCTGGGTATTCGGGAAGGCAGCACGGTGAAAGCCACCGGAAAAATCGCTTCCGTTCCCGTGGGCGACGCCATGTTGGGGCGCGTCATTAATTCCCTCGGGCGTCCGATCGATGGCAAAGGCGACATCGCTGCCTCGGAGACGCGGCTGATCGAATCGATGGCCCCTGGCATCATTCAACGGAAATCGGTGCATGAACCGATGCAGACCGGTATCACCGCCATCGACGCGATGATTCCCGTTGGTCGTGGCCAGCGTGAGCTGATCATTGGAGATCGCCAAACCGGCAAGACCGCCATCGCGATCGACACGATCCTGAACCAAGCAGATCAGGACATGATCTGCGTGTATGTGGCCATTGGCCAAAAGGCGGCTTCTGTTGCCAACGTCGTTGAAGTGCTGCGCGAGCGCGGCGCCCTCGGCTACACCGTGATTGTGGCTGCTAGTGCCTCAGAGCCTGCAGCCCTTCAGTACCTAGCTCCTTACACCGGTGCTTCGATTGCGGAGTACTTCATGTACAAGGGCAAAGCCACCTTGGTGATCTACGACGATCTCTCCAAGCAAGCTGCTGCCTACCGCCAGATGTCCTTGCTGCTGCGTCGTCCGCCCGGTCGTGAGGCCTATCCCGGTGATGTGTTCTATTGCCACAGCCGTTTGCTTGAGCGTGCAGCGAAGCTGTCCGACGCGATGGGCAAAGGATCGATGACCGCTCTTCCCATCATCGAAACCCAAGCTGGTGACGTTTCCGCTTACATCCCAACCAACGTGATTTCAATCACGGATGGTCAGATCTTCCTCAGCTCTGACCTCTTCAACTCCGGTCTCCGCCCTGCAATCAATGTGGGTATCTCCGTGAGTCGAGTCGGTGGTGCTGCTCAAACAAAGGCGATCAAAAAAATTGCTGGCACCTTGAAGCTGGAGTTGGCGCAGTTCGATGAACTGGCTGCCTTCTCCCAATTCGCCTCCGATTTGGATGCTGCGACACAACAGCAGCTCTCCCGGGGTAAGCGCTTGCGTGAGCTGCTCAAGCAGCCTCAATTCAGCCCGCTGATCTTGGCTGAGCAGGTCGCCATCGTTTACGCAGGCGTGAAGGGTCTGATCGATGCTGTCCCCGTGGATCAAGTGGTCAACTTCTCCCGCGAACTGCGTGAATACCTCAAATCCAACAAGCCTGAATTCATTAGTGAAATTCAGGAGAAGAAGGTGCTGAGCCCTGAAGCTGAGAGCGTTTTGAAGGACGCCATTAGCGAAGTCGTGTCCACCATGGTCGCTTCGGCCAACTGACGGAGCAGCCGACATGGCAAATCTCAAAGACATCCGAGATCGGATCAAATCTGTCAAGAACACCCGCAAGATCACTGAGGCCATGCGCCTCGTGGCAGCGGCCAAGGTTCGGCGTGCCCAGGAGCAGGTTCTTAAGAGCCGGCCCTTCGCTGATCGCCTCTCTCGCATCCTTGAAAATCTTCAATCCAGGATGCGCTTTGAGGAGGCTGAGGCTCCACTCATGGAACAGCGCACCGTTGAAACGATCACGCTTGTTGCCATCACTGGCGACCGTGGCCTTTGCGGTGGTTACAACGCCAACATCATCAAGCGCACCGAACAACGGTTTGCTGAGCTGAAGGGCAAGGGCTTCAACGTGAAGCTGGTGGTGATCGGCAGCAAAGCGATCAGTTATTTCACCAATCGGGATTACCCAATCCAGGCCAAAATCACTGGCTTGGAACAGGTCCCAACCGCCGATGAGGCCAACACGATCGCAACCGACCTGTTGGCTGAATTCATGGCAGCCGGGACTGACCGGGTGGAGATGGTGTTCACCAAGTTCATCAATTTGGTGAGCTGTAAGCCTGTTCTGCAGACGCTGCTTCCCCTCGATCCTCAAGACATCGCTGATCCCGAGGATGAGATCTTCAATCTCACCACCAATCAGGGTCGTTTGACGGTCGAGCCTGGTGGCAGCACTGCTAACTCCGCTCCAAAAATCCCTTCGGACATCGTTTTTGAGCAAAGCCCTGACCAGCTGCTCAATGCTTTATTGCCGTTGTACTTGCAAAATCAGCTTCTGCGCTGTTTGCAGGAATCAGCTGCGTCGGAATTGGCGAGTCGCATGACGGCCATGAACAACGCCAGCGATAACGCCAAGGAATTGGCGAAGACGCTGACCCTTGACTACAACAAGGCGCGTCAAGCCGCGATTACCCAGGAAATCCTTGAAGTGGTGGGCGGTTCCGCTGCTGCCGGCGGTTAATCGTTCCAATGGATTGTGTTGATGGCCGGTTCCTTCGGGGGCCGGCTTTTTTAATGGTGTGATGACGATGCAGCTTCATCAGCTTTTTCCCACTGCCATTGCAACGGTGCAGCTGGCCTTGGATCCTTTGGATGTGGCAGGACAGCTTCAGGTGCTGTTTGGCTTGCGGGGGGATGCGACCGGAAATCCCACAGAAGGATGTGCCTGGACTGGCGATCTCCATGGCGCCTGGCAGTTGCATCAGCACCCAGATTTCGTGGGCCTAACGCAGCAGGTGGCGGATCAGGCATGGACTTATCTCGAGGCGGTGGGCTTTGAGCGTTCTCAAGTGGCTCTACACCTTCAGCGATGTTGGCCCGTGCTGAGCGATTGGGATCAGGTGGTCGGTCGTCATCACCATCCCAATGCCCATCTCAGTGCGGTGCTTTATCTCACCGGTAGCGGTGCGGGTGAGGAGGGGTGTCTGCGCCTTCAGGCGCCCCATCGAA
>Ga0257106_1001369_pt1 | contig 12185 bp, 6 predicted proteins | sample LP_taG_3_FD_190177 | JGI IMG/M metagenome (GOLD analysis project Ga0257106, IMG submission 190177) | Marine microbial communities from Northeast Subartic Pacific Ocean, Canada - LP_J_2011_P26_10m | ecosystem: Environmental > Aquatic > Marine > Oceanic | place: Canada: Northeast Subartic Pacific...
CCACCACCGTCCTCGGCGGCGCTCGCGCAGCTCTGGCTGTTCGCGCTGTGCGCGGCGCTGTGCGCGACCGTCGACGGGCTCTCCGGCGGCGCCGTGGGGCCCGGCGACGTGCTGGGGATGGCGTGGTGCTGGGCAGCCGTGCTGAGCGGCGGGTCGCCGGCCGTCGTCGGCGTGGCCGCGGGAATGCGCTGCGCCATCGTCGCGGCGCGGCTGCCCCGGTGCCTCGCCTTCGAGTGGATGTGCCTCCAGAGCGACGCGGTCGTCGCCTTCGCGTGCCTGCGCCACTGCCGGGACGCGGGGCGCGCGGCGGCCGCCGCGCGGTCGCTCGTGCGGCGGCAGTGGGCCGTGTTCTTCGGCGCGGCGGCGTTCTGGAAGCTAAACAGCGCCTACTTTGACGCGCGGACGTCCTGCGGCAGCTTGCTGGGCCTCGAGGTGCTCGCGCTCGCGTCGCGGGCGACGCGATTCTACTGCACGGAGCCGGTCGTCGCGGCCGTCGCGCGCTTCGCGCCGCACTGCGTCGCGGGCCTCGAGGCCACCGTCGCCGGGCTCCTCGGTGCGACGGCCTTTGGCGCCGCCGACGACGGCTGCGGCCGCGCCGGCGCGCGCGTCGCGCTCGGCCTCTTCGTCGTTCGATGCCTCGCGCGTCCGCCCGCGTCTCCCCAAAGTTCCAGCCCCGCGAGCGTCCGCCCCCGCTAGGTCTCGACGCCCCGCGACGCCGCGCCGACGGCTCTGAGCGCCGCGGCGCGGCTCGTCTTCTTCGCGGGGCCCGACGCCGTCGAGGCCGTCTTCTCGGCCGTCGACGCGGTCGGCGCGCTCACGGGCCTCGGCCTCCTCTGCGCGTGCTGCTTCGAGCCCAACGGCTTCTTCGACTGGCGCGACTGGTCCGGCGACGACTGGTGCCTCGTCGTCTCCGTGCCCGTCCTGGGCTTCCTCCTCCGCGTGTTCCACCGCGGCGCCGCGCCGCGAGCGCGCGACGCGCCGGGCGCGGCCGCCACCGCCGCCGTCGTCGCCCTCGCCCTCGCGCAGAGCGTCCGCGGGCCGGCGTTTGGAACCACGCGCGCCTTTGAACCGGAATCGCTCCCCCGCAGGTCGGCGCGCCGCTGCTCGGCCTCTCGGAGCTCGCGGCGCCGACCAAGTCCGCGAACCTCCGCGTCCACGGCGGCTCGAACCACTGGCTCGCCCCGACGGGACTCCTCTTGTCCACGCGCACGGGCCTCGCCCGCCTCGACGACGCCTACTACGACGCCGGCGCCGTCGTCCGCGTCGAGGCGACGACGTCGCCGACGCTCAGGGCCGCGTTCCCCGGGGAGGTGCGCCTCGACCCGCCGGGCGTGGAAAAGGTCGTGCGCGTCGGCAAGCAGGCCGGCCGCACCTTCGACAGCGGCCGGGCCCTCGCGGGCCGCGCGCTCGACGCGCCGACCTCAAAGCGGCACCCGCCGCCGCCGGCCTACACGGTGCCCCTCGCCGCGCTCCTCGACGTCCTCGCCGCCGCCGCGCGCGACGCCGAGACCTTCGACGTCACCTTCACCGTCCTCCCGGGCCGCGCCGGCGACGAGGCCTGGCGCGCGACGGCGACGGCCGCGACCGTCGCCGCGCGCTACGAGGCCGGCGCCCTCGCGGCCTGCGAGGGAGACGAGGCCGCCTGCGACCGGCTCCGCTCCGAGCGCGGGCCGCCGCGCGCGACGTTCCTCGCCTACCCGATCCTCGACGGCTTCCGCGAGGAGCTCGTCTGCGTCGGGTAAGCGTCTACGGGCCGACTAGCTCGCCTGCGTCGGGTGAAGAGTAGGCGCGTTACGTGGGTGTTGCGAGGACGAGGTCCGCGAGGAGCGGCGGGAGGAACGGGTCGGGCGCGGTGATGTCGAGGGGCGCGGGCGTCGGGAGGGCGAGCGTGTGCGCGTGGAGCATCATCCGCGGGGACTCGGTGTCGCCGCCGTAGGTCGCGTCGCCGACGATGGGATGGCCGAGGGCGACGCAGTGGAGCCGGAGCTGGTGGCGGCGGCCCGTCTTGGGTCGGAGCAGGAGCTTCGTCGCGGGCTCGCCCCGATAGGTGCCCCGCGCGAGGACCTCGACCTCCGTGGACGCCTGGCCGCTGTGCTTGCGGCGCTTCCTCCGAGCGACGACGTCGGCCTTGTCCTCGGAGGCCTCGTCGAGCGGCGGCCACACCGCGTCGCGGTCGCCGCACATCATGCGGAAGTCGTCGACGGGGTCCTGGCAGACGCCCAGGTCGCAGGTCGTCCGCTCGAAGTCGCAGTCGCCGACGACGAGCGCGACGTAGGTCTTGCGCGCGGTCCGCCGCTCGAAGCACACGGACGCCTCGCCCGCGGCCTTGCGCGACAGCGCGTAGAGCATGACGCCCGACGTCGCGTAGTCGAGCTGGTGGCAGTGCCGCAGCTCCCGCGCGTGCGCCGGCACGCGCGCGCGCAATACGTCGATGAGCGTCGCCTCGTCGCGGCCCTCGCGCCCGCCGTCGATGCGCATGTCGAAGGGCTTGTCCACGGCCACGTATCGGTCGCAGACGTGGATCAGTGTCACGTCGGTCCGCGCCTGCGGGGCCCGCGCCGGCGGCTTTGCGGCGGTGGCCTCGTTTGGCGGCGGCGGCGGCGGTTCGGCAGCTTCGTCGGCGACCTCGTCCGGCGGCGGCGGCGGCGGTTCGGCAGCTTCATCGGCTGCCTCGTCCTGCGCAGGAGCGGCCATGCTCGTGTGTCCTTGTGGCAATAATTAATAAATTTTTTTGTGGCAAAATCCTGAAGATGGGGGGCCAGGTAACGATGCTTTGAACGACAATGGGAGATGTCGACGGCGGCTTCGTGTCCGGGGAGTTGCTGCTGCGCAGCGACGCGGACAACGCGCGGAGCCTGCCGGCGAAGCTCGAGGAGCGGCTGCGGTCGTCCCTGAGCGGGCGCGCGGCGCGCCGGCGCGCGGCGTCGTCGCTGCGGCGCATCGACGTGCTGCGGCGGGCCGTGCGGTCGCGGGTGTCGGCGTCGAGCGTGGCCTGCGCGTGCGCGCGGGCGCGGGGTGATTTTCTCGTGACGCACGCGGCGCGGGGCGAGCGGCGCGGCGCGCGCGAGGCCGCGCGGCGCGAGCGCGCGTACCGGCGCGACCTCGACGCCAAGCTCGCGGCGCTCGCCGTGCGCTACGGCGCCGTGCTCGTCGCGGAGCGGCGGGCGTCGGCGGCGCGCGAGGCCGAGGCGGACTGCGAGCGGCGGCGCGCGCTGGCCACGCTCGAGGCGCGCGCGCGCCTCGCCGCGTTCGGGCTGCACGTCGAGCACGAGACGCGCGGCGGCGTGGCGCTGCGGCGCCTGGGCCCGGCGGACGCCCAGTGGGCCCGGTGCCGCCGCGCGGCGGCGGAGAACGCGCGGCGCGGCTTCTTCGGCGCCGACTGGCACTTTGGGGGGCTCGAGATCGTCGACGTCTACAAGATGGAGAACCGCGCGCTCCTCGACGACTTCCAGAGCCGGAGCGACGCCCTCGGGAAGAAGTTCGCGGAAAAGTCCGGCGACGGCGACGACAAGCCCAAGGCGAACTTGAAGCAGGTAAAGGGCCTCTTCTGCGGCGTGCCGAGCGAATGCGTCGCGCGCCCGCGCCCGCGCCGCGTCCGGGGGGGTTGGCGGACGGCGCCGCGCGCGCAGGTCGAGCGGCTCTGCGTCTACGGGCTACGCGACGACGCGAGCCAGAGTAAGCTCGAGCGCGTCTTCTTCGACGACGCGCTCATCTCGCTGAGCGAGACGCCCGCGGCGTCCGGCGCGCCGGGCCGCGGGTCGTCGTCGCCGGGCGTCTTCGGCGACGCGGATCAGGCCGCCGACGACGACGACGGCGCGCACTTTGGCGCGTCGAGGACCGCGCCCGCCAGCGCCGCGAAAATAGAGAGAGCCGCGCGACTCGAACTCGAACGACGCCTCGCGGTCGGCTCACCGGTCGCCTCCGACGCAGGCGGCCAAGGCGTCGAAGCGCGTGCCCTTCCCCTGCGCCTTCAGCCGCTACAGCACGCTCGAGGAGCTCCGGCCCGTGGCCATGCGCGGCTCCAAGGACGACGGCGACGCGCTCCGGTTCCTCGCGCTCTGCCGGGTCCTCGTGGGCAACGTCCGCGTCGACGACTCGACGGTGCCGCCGCGCGGCGGCGGCGGCGACTACGACTCGCTCTATTCGCCCGTCGACGAGGAATACCGCCCCTTGAAGCCCGACCACGTCCTCCCCGAGTTCCTCCTCCTCTACCGCCTCGCGCCCAACGGCCGCCGCACGGCGCCGCCCGACGACGACGGCGCCGCCGCCGCGTCGGCCGCCCCCGGCGCGGCGGACCCGCGGCGCTCCGCCGCGGCGCCAAAGCGCCGCGACGAGACCGCGACGACGGCGTCCGCGGCCCTCGAGCGCGTCGCCCAGAGGACCGAGGGCCTCTTCCGGGCCCCGGACGACGCCTCCGACGACGCGCGCGCGCCGTCGCCCGCGCACCGCCCCGGCCGCGCCCCGGCGCCGCGTCACCCGTCGCCCGCGAAGCGACGGGACAAGCGGCACGCCGACTTCGACCGCGGCCCCGACCTCAAGCCCATGGCCCTCGCCGCCGCGTTGCTGCCCCCGGACGACGCGGCGAGGACCAAGGGCGGGCCGTCGTCGCCCTCGCGCTCCCCGCGCGCCGCGCCGCCGGTGGCGCGCCTCGACCTCGCCGACGGAGACGACGCGGCGTCCGGCGACGTCGCCACGAGGTGGGAGCACGTCTTGCACAACGCGCTCCACGAGAAGCGGCGCATCGTCTCCCACATCGAGCTCCTCCTGTCGGGCCGCGCCAAGCACGGCGCGCTCCGCGGCTCCCCGGCGAAGCTGAAGCCCCAGGCTTCCTTCCGCTAAGTCCTGGGTCTCCGTAGGGTTGTTTTCGTCTCAGCGCCATCCGGCACTTTCACACTGATGATCGCGCAAACTGCAAGGTGAAGTTGTATCTTCCCCTCTGTGGCAAAACTAGGGTGGGGGAGCTGCCGCGTCGGAAAGGCCTCGGGCAGAAGGACCCCCATGGAGCCGATGGAGACGGTCGTCGCGGAAGCGGTGTCGCCAGCCCAGCCGGGCGCGCCGCCGCCGGCGCCGGAGCCGATTCACGCCGGGATGACGTTCATTCGGCCCTTCCGGGCGCGGCCTTCGGAAGAAGAGTGCGTCCGCCGGCGTCCCCCGAGGCGCCCCGGGCGGAGCCCCACCGCGCGCGCGTGATCTGAAATACCGCGCAGGTCCACGCTGGACGGGGTCGTGCTGGGTCCGACCGCGCCGAAGCGATGGCGCGTCGAGTGCGGACGAGCGGCGTCCGCGACGCGACACCCAGAGGAGGGGGGGAGGGGGATCCGACCAAAGCGCCTCAGGTATCGATCCGGCACGTGGGCCACCCAGGACGAGCTGACGGAGGACCAGCTCCACGAGCTCTTCATCGACGCGCGCTCGCCGGAAGCGAGGGCCGCGCGGCGGGCCGCGGCGGCCGCGGCCAGCGCGCTGGCGGCGACGCGCGAGCGCATGGAACGCGAGGAGGCCGCGGCGCCGCCGAGCGTCGCGTCCCGGCCCGCGACGCGGCGCGCCGCGGCGTGCGACGGCGTCGCGTCCGATTCCGATTCCGAGGGTCGACGCGGGGGCGGCGGCGCGCGGAGCGCGGCGGCCAAGGCGGCGCGGCCGCCCAAGGTGCCGCCCAAGGTGCGGGCCAAGGGCCCGTCTCGATCGCGCGGCACGGAGCTGTGGCGGTTTCTGTCCACATTCGGGGACGACTTCGCGCGGTGCCGCTGCTGCGACGCGGGCCGCGACGCCAAGGGCGCGGAGCCCAAGCTCCTCGTCGCGGGCAAGCGCGAGTGGGCCGGCGGACCCACGCTTCCGCTCCTGGAGCTCGCCGCGGACGCCTTCATCTTCCGCGAGGTGCTCCACAGCACGCTCCGCATCCTCAGCGAGTCGCACTCGTGCCTCGGCGCGCAGATGCCCTTCAACGACCGCGCCATCGCCGGCCTCTCGAGCATCTTCCACGGCATCGACGGCTTCCTGCGGGGCCTCCAGAACGGCGACGCGGACGCCGCGCTCGAGGCCGCGAGCCGCGTCGAGCGCGTCGACGTGAGCCGCTACTGGCAGGCGCCGCGGCCGCGGCCGACGCTCGCGGACCACGTCCCGCGCGTCTCGCCGGGCTTCGTCTTTTGCTCCCCCGTCCTCGACGACGACGACGCGGGCCACTTCGCCTTTGAGTGCGAGCTGTACAACGAGCCCTCGGGCGACGAACCCGCGCCGCCCTCGGTCGTCGAACCCGCGCCGCCCGCCGTCGACGCCGCCGCGCCGCCCTCGGGCGGCGGCGCCGCGCCGCTCGCGAGTGACGCCGCCGCGCCGCCCCCGGTGGACGAACTCGCGGTTGACGCCGCCGCGCCGCCCGCGATCGCCGAACCCGCGGTCGACGATCCCGCGCCGCGCGCGGTCGACGCCGCCGCGCCGGAGAGCGCGCGGAGCGACCTGGATGACGTCGTCCGCGCCATCGAGGGCACGGGCCAGCTCGCCGAGGCGGACGCGCCGCCGGCCCCCGCGCCCGCGCCGGCCGCGCCCGACGAGATCCGCGACATGCTGCCGCTCTGCGCGTCGCGCGTCATCTCGGACCCGGCGTCGCCCTTGGTCGGCCAGCTGGAGGTCTACGCGACGGCCCCCATCTTCGTCGGCGACAGCATGGCCTACAGCGGCGTCGTCGTCGACGCGGCGCACGCCGCGCGCGCGCTCGACGTGGCGCCCAACGAGCAGGTCGCGTGGTGGAGCTACCTCTGGAAGTTCAGCCAGTCGTCGGGGACCATGCTCCTGCCCTTCACGGACACGCCCTCCATCGGGTGCCTCATCAACGACTGGCGCGGGCCCAGCGCCGCGCTCGCCGCGGGCGAGCCGCCGCCCGACGACGCGCCGCGGCCCAACGTGCGCTTCGACGAGCGCATGCTCGGCCAAGGCTGGAGCGCCCACGTCGTGGCGACGCGGGACATCGCCCCGGGGGAGACGATACTCGTCGACTACGGCGGCGAGCAGTACTGGTCGTTCCACCCGTACCTCGACGAGATCGGCGGCCACCTCGAGGAGGCGCGGCGGCTCCTCTTCTGCGAGGACGCCGTCGGCGGGGGCCTCGACGGCTGGCTGCGGCGCGTCGCCCGGCTCCTCACGGCCCACGGCACGGAGGCCCTCAACCTCACGGCCGCGGCGTGCCTCTACCGCGACGACGCCGCGAGCCGCGCGGCGTACAGCCTGAGCTACCGCGACGCCTTCTACGCCCTCGACGCGGCCTTTAAGCCCGAGCCGATCTGGTGGCGCCTCGCCGACCGCCACTGCGGGCCGGCCCCGGGCCGGAGCCTCCGCGACGACGGCCTGCGGCTCGCGCAGGGCGGCGAGTGCTTCGTCGACGACCGCTACCGCGCCATCCTCGTCGGCGAGCACGACGTCGACGACCGGCGGGACTGCGGCCGCCTCTTCGCCGCCGCGGAGCGGCGGGGCGACGTCTGGACCGCCCACCCGGACGACCTCGCGCGCGTCGCGGCGAGCTACGACCGCAAGGGCAAGACCGTCGCGCTCCGCGACAAGTTCACGGGCGCGCTCAAGGCCGCCGTCGCGCTCCGCCTCTCGACGCGCTACATCGCCGTCGTCGCCGTCGCCGAGGACCACGACGGCGCGAGCCGCGCGGCGAGCTCGCGCCGCACGTACCTCGCGCCCGCGCTCCGCGCGGTCGAGGCGCTCTGCCTCCAGACGCGGACGCTCGCGTGCACCGTGCCCCTCGTCGCCGAGCAGTCCGCCTCCTTCTACAGCGCCCCGAGCAGCGACCAGGGCGACGCGAGCGCCCGCTTCTTCGGCGCGCTCCAGTCGCTCGGCTTCGAGCCCGTCCGCCGCGCGCGCGAGCGGCTCGCGCTCGCCGACGCGTTCGCCAAGCGCATCCACGCGTCGACGAGCGCCGTCACCGTCGCCTACTGCAAGTACCGCCGCGAGGACTACCTCGGCCCCGCGGCCGCGCGCGCGGCGCTCCTCGCGACGGAGCGCGACGAGCGCGACGAGCTCCAGCAGGCGACGGACGACAAGGCGTGCTCCGAGGTCGAGGTGTCGACGAGCGACGACGACGACGAGCTCAACGAGCGCCTCGCCCTCGTCCCCGTCCGCAACAAGCGCCGCGAGCAGCAGCTGCAGCAGCAGCAGCAGAAGCGCCGGCGCACGGACGGCCGCCGCGCGCGCGACCGCGGCGACGACGACCGCGACGACCGCGGCGCGCCCGCGCCGCGCGACGACGCGCAGAGCAAGGCCCCGCGCCGCACCCGGAAGCGGGTCTCCGTGCCCCGCGTCCCCAACGGCGACACGGGGGCCCACATGGCCGCCGCCGCGGTGACGTTCGAGTACGAGCTGAGCGACGGGACCTATGGCTTCTCGCAGCAGTCGAGCACCGTCTTCTCGACGCTCCTCCGCGGCGGCTGCCGCGATCTGCCCTTTCTCGGCGTCTGCTTCGAGTTCTACGACGTCGGCCGCCAGGTGCGCTGGTGCGGCCGCGTCGTCGACGCGTACCGCGACCGCCGCTTCGACGGCCCCGCCGCCGCCGCCGCCGCCGCGCCGCCGCCGCGCGGCCACTGGTTCCCCGGCGACGCCGTCGAGGCCTACTGGCGCGGCAGCGACCAGCCCTTCGCCGCCACGGTCCTCGCCGTCGAGCACGGCGCGCTCGGCCTCGAGTTCAGCGACGGCGCCGTCGAGGCCGTCGCGCTCGCGGACCTCGCGCCGCGGCGCGAGGTCGACGCCGACCGGCTCCCCGACGGCGCCGTCGTCGAGTTTCCCGGCAGCGGCGCCGCCCCGGGCGACGACGACGCGCCGCTCGACGTCGGCACCGTCGTCGGCTACGACCCGGCCGCGCGGACGTACGCCGTCCGCTCGCACGGCGCGGCCGGCGCCGCCGCCGCCGCCGGCGACGACGACGCCGCGCGCGCGCTCGCGGCCATCCCCGCCGCCGTCCCCGCCGCGGCCATCCAGCCCACCTACCTCGTGCGCTACAACGGCGGCCGCGACGGCCAGGAGATCCTCACGACGCGCCAGGTCGCGGACACGCTCCGCCGCGCGCGCATGCGCTGGGACGTCGCGCACCACGCGATGCCGTCGAGCGGCCGGCCCTTCAGCAGCTGGTACAGCGACTCCGAGGGCGCGCGCCGGTCCTCGCTCGACGGCCACTGCGGCTCGAGCCGCGGCGGCGACGACGCGGCGTCCGAGGCGCGGCGCCGCGGCGCCTGGGAGCCCGTCGTCGGCCGCGTCGCCTGGCGCCGCACGGGCGACGACGACGCCTTCACCCTCGTCGCCGTCGTCGCCGTCGGCGTCCGCGTCGGCCTCAAGCACGACGCGTCGCGCCACGACGGCACGGACAGCAGCTACGACGTCCGCGCCGCCGACGGCGCCGGCGACGGCGGCGACGGCGCGGACGCGGCGCCCATCGAACGCGCGGTCCCGCGCTGGTTCCTCCGCGCCGTCCTCGCGCGGAGCGCCTCCGAGAGCCGCCCCTCGAACCTCCTCGTCGTCGACCGCCTCTGCAACGGCAAGGCCCTCGTCCGCGCGGTCGCCAAGCCCAACGTGCCGCCGACGTGGCTCCCCTTCCACACGCTCAAGCTCTACGACAGCGACAACGTCGAGCACCACGTCCCGGGCAGCTACGTCCCCAACAACGCCGCCGCGCTCTACGCGCCCCACGCGCGGCGGCAGCCGCGGGCCCGCAGGCCCAGCCCGGAGCCCATCATCCGCGAGAGCGCCGAGCCCCCGGCGGGCCGCGACGCCCCGGCCGACGACGGCGAGGACCTCCGGCCCGGCGACAGGGTCCTCGCCGCGTGGGACGCGGACAACCCCGACGACCTCTACGGCGCCACGGTCACCAGGGTCCACGACTCGGGGACCGTCGACCTCGAGTTCGACGACGGCGCCTGGTGGCGCCGCGCGCCGCCGTCCGCCGTCCGCCGCCCCACGTCGTAAAGGGACTTCTCTGGCGCCCACGCTCGACGCATACGCGCATCGGCGACGGCGGCCATCGCGCATCGCGCCTGGCGCACAAAAACGGCAGGGCTTGCTGATCTTACATCGAGAACATGCGCACGGCGCTCGCCCTGTGGCTCGGGCGGCCGACCTGGTGCCCGCGGGGCGCCCCGCCCGCGGCGACCGTGCCGCCGTCCAAGTACTACGACTACCGCCGTACGAACGACGGGGCGACCTACGAAGAGATCATGGGCCTCCCCCAGTTGTCGACGGAGGAGGAGGACGACGACGCCGAGGACGCGGGGCAAGACGCCGACGAGACTCCCGGGGGGTGGCGGCCCTTCGACTTTCTCCAGCGGCGGCAGCGACGGCGGGACGACGGCGGGCAGACGCACTACCACAATCTGCACAAGGACGAGATCGACAGCGGCATCTCGCGGCACCTGCGCGACCTGGGCCTCGGGGAACTGGAGCTGGACCCCGTGGAGCTCGGCATCGCGCCGTCGTTCAGTCTGACCTCGACGGAGGCGTGGCTCTCGCTCGAGGCGCACGCGGACCTCATGAAGAAGCGGCACTTGCGGACGCTGATGGCCGACGCGCCGCGCGCCGCGGCGCTCACGCTCGAGGTCGGCGACGTCCTCCTCGATTACAGCCGGCAAAAGGTGACGGAGGAGACCATGGCCCTGCTCCGGGCCCTGGCCGAGGCCACGGACGTGGAGGAGAAGATCTCGCGCATGCGGCGCGGCGAGCGCATCAACACGTCGGAGCGACGGGGCGTGCTCCACACGGCGCTGCGGGCGCCGAGGTCCGCCATCGCCTCGGCGCGGAAGGTCAAGGACTCGGCGCTCCGGAGCGATCTCGGGCTACAGGTCCCCGTCGACGAGGCCATCGCCGCGTCGTGCGACGTCCGCGACCGGCTCTTCGAGTTCGTCGACCGCGTGCGCCGCGGCGACGTCGCGAGCTACGGCGGCGAGGCCTTCGAGAGCGCGCTCGTCGTCGGCATCGGTGGGAGCTACCTCGGCCCCGAGTTCGTATTGCGCGCGACCGCCGGCGCGGAGCCGGCGACCGCAGGCGAGCGACCCCTGGACGTGCGATTCCTCGCGAACGTGGACCCCGTGGCGTTCGACGACGCGGTCCGCGGCCTGGATCCGACCAGGACCTTGGGAATTGTCGTCTCCAAGAGCTGGGGTACGGCGGAGACGCTCCGGAACGCGGCCAAGGTCAAGGCGTGGATCATCGACGGGCACGGCGCCGGCGAGGGCGAGGCCGGCGTCGTCAAGGCGCACTTCGTCGCCTGCGCGTCGCGAACGGCAAGCGACAAGGTCGAACGCTGGGGCGTCGACGCGTCGACGCGGCTCTTCGAGTTCTGGAACTGGGTCGGCGGCCGCTTCAGCGCGTCCGCGTCGCCGGGCCTGCTCCCGCTCGCGCTCGCGCGCGGCAGCGAGAGCGCTCGACGCTTCCTCGACGGGGCCCACGCCATCGACGACCATTTCTTCACGGCGCCGCTCGAGCGGAACGTGCCCGCCGTCATGGCGCTCCTCGGCGTCTGGAACGTCAACTTCCTCGGCCTCGGCGCGCGCGCCGTCGTCCCCTACGCCGAGAGCCTCGACCGCTTCGCGGCGCACGTCCAGCAGCTCGAGATGGAGTCGAACGGCAAGTCCGTGACCATCGACGGCAAGCCCCTCGATTTCACGACGGGCGAGATCGTCTTCGGCGAGCCGGGCACGAACGCGCAGCACTCCTTCTTCCAGCTCCTCCACTGCGGCCAGGCCGTGCCGACGGACTTCATCGGCTTCGCGCTGCCCCACACGAACACGTCCGACGACCGCGGGCACGACGTGCTCATGGCCAACTTCTTCGCGCAGCCCGACGCGCTCGCCGTCGGCCGCTCCTTCAAGGACGTGCTCGACGACGCGCTCTTCGGCGACGGCGACCTCGAGTTGTCCCCGCACCGCACGTTGAGCGGCGACCGGCCCTCGCTCACGCTGCTCTTCCCGAAGCTCGACGCCTACCACGTCGGCGCGCTCCTCGCGCTCTACGAGCACCGGTGCGCGGTCCAGGGCTTCGTCTGGGGCATCAACTCCTTCGACCAGTGGGGCGTCGAGCTCGGCAAGGACCTCGCGAAGGACGTGATCAACCACATCGCGGACCAGGACACGTCGTCCCCGCTCCACCCGTCCACGGAGGCCCTCATCGCGCGGTACAAGGCCGCGCGTCGCGCGGGGGACTAGGAGATA
>Ga0257106_1001370_pt1 | contig 12150 bp, 6 predicted proteins | sample LP_taG_3_FD_190177 | JGI IMG/M metagenome (GOLD analysis project Ga0257106, IMG submission 190177) | Marine microbial communities from Northeast Subartic Pacific Ocean, Canada - LP_J_2011_P26_10m | ecosystem: Environmental > Aquatic > Marine > Oceanic | place: Canada: Northeast Subartic Pacific...
GTACTTTTCGCTTCACCTTTCGCTTCACCTTTTTCGTTTTTCTAACACCCCCCGCAGACTTTTTGGACGACGCGCGCGTGTATCCAGTCGTGCCGCGCACTCGCTGTCTTTGCGCGTGCAACGGTAAGCCGAGCAAGAACAATCTCGTTTGTTCACCAACTTGGTTGTTCGTCAATCGCATCAACGCCGTGGCGGTGATTGCAGATCCTAAGCTCGTCAAGCGATCCGTCATCCATCGATCCGCGCCGCCAATCAATTGATATCTGGCGTTGCACGACAAACCGAGGAACGCTCCCATACCCAACGCGGACGTCTTCACGTCCGGCACTGGCACGGCTGGTTTCCATTTTTTTCCTTCTTTCTTTTTGTGTGAGTTGACTAATAAGTTGTTCAAGCCGCTGAACGCACCACCGATGACGACACCGACGGCGGAGAGCTCCGCGCCTTTAGCTACGACGGAGGCGATTCTGGTGCCGGTGGTGTACGGTCGCAAAGGTCCGGCGCGGTCAAACGCGTTGTTCGGCATACCCGCCAACGCTTTTTGCCAGCCAAACTTTTGGACGCCGCCAAAGGATCGCGATGGGGTGCACAACCAGACCGTGGCCAAGTTCGCGACGCACATTTGCGCCACGTTGGACGCCGCCAAGTCCCACTCTTTCTTCAACTTATCCCCTCTGTGCGCGACTTCGTACATGGTACCAGCCGCAACCGTCACCGCTTGTTCAAACGCAAGCTTGTACAAAAACGCCGGTTCTGCCATTAATCGACCAACGAACGCTCTGGATGCCCACTGCGGAGTAGATCTGGAGACGACTCTTACCACGGACGGTCTAACGTCCACGGACATGAATCTGACCAACTGCGCGCTCGAAACGACGCCCATCTCCACCGCCATTCTCAAACCAGCCGGTAAACTCGCGATCGTTTTAAACCACTCGGACAACACCGCTTGAATCGCCTCTCTTTCGAACGTTTCCGGGATCCCTTCTCTCAAAGAAATGTATCCTCCTTCGTCGCCGTCGCCGTCTTCTTCGTCGAACCAATCGTCGTCGTCGCCTTCGTCGCCGTCGCCGCCGCCCCCGCCGTTATTGATCTTCCCCCCGTTATTCCCCCCGTTATCGCCGTCAGATAACTTTGGTGCCGCCACCGATTGTACCGAACTCGATAAATCCATGCTCACCTTCTCCAAAGTCGCCGCTCCGCCGCCGCCCAACTGTCGACCGATTTTCGCCATCGCCGTGTTCGGAATCCTCATGGCGGCGTGAAACTGGCTTTTATCAACTCGTCCGGTGCCTTGATCCTCGGCGCCGGCGTAATTGCTCACCGCGTTGAACACTTGCAAGCACGATCGCATCGCAGAAGTGTTGTTGTTGTTGTTTCTTTTTGAGCAGTGCTGATAAAACGCCGATGATGACGACGTAAACGTCGACGCTTTCGCCGGTAAAATTTGAGCAGATAAAGCACCCCCCGCACCGGACGATTTGCGCACGAAATGAGTGTTGGCGGAAAAAGAATCATTACGCACTGATGCGACGCCATGCGACTCCAAACGTACCACAGAAGCGGCACATCTCGCGCGGTTCAATCGTCCTCGTCTCGAAACGTTCGGTTTTACGTGCGTAAACGCGTTCGAAGCGAGTGATAAAGCGCTCATTTCGTGCGTTGGAAATTCACGCAATTATTATCTCTCTCTCGAGAAACTTCTTCTTCGGCCTTCGAAAATTTTATAACGCGCTAAATGAAGAAAACGCTTTTCGATCTCAAAGATGCGAACGCAAAATCCTCTCTTAAAAGCACAAAAAGAACTATACTCTTCTGTATTTATGTGTAAACCGCTACTAAACGTAACGCGAAATACAACTCTTGTGTGTGTGTGTTGGTGCTAATTAAAGCGCTATTGAAAAGACGGATAAATTTGCATTTCAACGGTGGTTGTGTTCCTGCTTTTTTTTTCTGCTTTTTTTCACAAAAATTATAAATTTTTTTCGTTCAATTCCTCTTTGCGAGGAAGGAGATGGTTGAAAGAAGAAGAAGAGTAAAATTTTACGCGCATCATAATCATACGATAGTAGGTCTTGTTGTTTTACAAATTTTGATTTGATCCTCTCTCTCTCTCTCTATTACGTTTGGCTTTTCAGACGACGTCGTCTACATCGGTTGTTGTTCTCGTCGACGAAACCAAAATCAGAAACCGGCGATGTCGCGCACGAGCGTCAAACCGCTTCCGATGGCAAAGAGAGACCCCCAAAAGGTCAAAATTCTCAACACGCGAGCGTTTCGAGGGTTTAAGCCGAGCTTCATTCCAGCTTTCATTTGTTTGGCAATGTTGGTGACGATTTCCGCGCGCTCTTTTGGAGATTTGCTCGCGAGGATTTGTAACGCGACGTCGTCTTTGTTGTACAAAAAGATTTCCGAGAACGTGAAGGACTTAAACTCGGGTTCGATGAGTTTCTTCACCGAAATCTTTCCAGTCGATGGATCTTCGTCGTACTGTAATCCAACGGCTTCGTAGTAATAGTTGTCGTTGGATTTCAACGTTTCCAAGGCGTCGAGTAAATTTTGTTCAGCCTCGGAGACGTCCTCGTCCATGGACGCGTTGGCAAAATCGTCGTCGTACGGCACAGCGTCGACGATAAGGTACGGTTCCGTTTGGACGACGCGCAAAATTTTAAACCTATTCGCGCTCGCACGAGCACACACGGAGAGTAAAATACCGTCCACTGCGACATCGTGGGATTCAATTTCCATCTTGACGCCTAAACCGGCAATTTTACCGTCGATGCCTCTGTACACCGCGCCAAACGCGTTCGTGCCCACAAAGCCGTCTTCCGGGTACCGGTTCGCCCCGGGGACGATATCGAACCGTCTCTCGCCGGATTCGTAATCCGCTATCATTTCAACTTTGCTAAAATCAATCGTTTTCGCGTCTCGACTGCCCCCCCATTCGTGAGAAGTCAAAATCGTTCGATCTTCCTCCGCGTCTTCTGGTTTCAAAAGTTTCGAAAAGAGCGTCAACCATCTCGGCTCGAACAAGTTCAACTTCGCCCGGGCGCCTGGAACGACCACGTGCCCGTAAGGAATAATCGGAATCTGAAACTCCCCGGGTAATCTATTCACCGTGCTATTCGTAATCGTCGTCGTCGTCGCGTCCTCCTCCCCAGTCGACCCCGAAGACGACGACGCCTTCGCGCTCGCCTTCAATCGATCCCCGGTTCTCGGATCGATAATCTCGCTCGGTAACTCAAAGAACTCGATCTTCTCTTCTCTTGAAGACGACGATAAAACGTTCGGGAGTAAAAAACCTTCCAAAAAGACCGCCTGTAACCGTTGTATCGACGTCGATTGTTTCACCGCGAACTGGAACCTTTCGAACCGTTTTTTGTACATTTTTTTCGTCTCTTCTTTCCTTTCCTTTTTTTCCATCTGCAATAAGTACTGCGCTTTCGCTCTTTCGTCCGCCTGTCTTTCCTCGGCAATTTTCGGGTCCTCGCCGAGTAAGTCGTCCAAGGATTGCAACGTCTGCGAGATTTGAGGAGGTGGACTTCCTTTCGTTTCCGTCGAAGAATCGTCTTCGTTTGAGGTCTTCTTCTTCAAAGCGTCGTCGTCGTTCGTTTTCGTCGTCGTCGTCTCGAAGAGACCAAAAATCGCCTTCGTGGGCGTTTGATGTCGTCGTCTCGAGGACGCGTTCTCCTTCTTCTTAAACCCCGACGGAAGGGCAAAAGATGAAGAACAAGAGGAGCAAGAGGACAGCGATTTTGACGACGAGTGCATTTTGCTTGGTTGTTGATTCGCGCGCGCGAGTTATATGAGGAAAGATTAGCGCGAGGCACAACAAAAGATATTTCGTTAAAAACGTCCAAAAGCGAATGGATGATGACGTCAATGATGAAACAAATGATTGATGATTTGTGATTATTTTGAATTTTTAAGCGGTGAAAGCTTCGAGGAAGAATAAATATAGAGAGTACAACGCGGACACACCCGAGAAGAAGGGAAAAAATTATATACACACGCGCGGCGTTTATTAGTATTAGTGTTAGTAGTAGTATTAGTATTATTACGTTTTAGTAGGATTCGTTGTCCAAAGAGCTGGACCAGCCGTCGTCGGCGTCGTCGCGCGAAGCGTCGTCCCCGTCGGGGTCTCCGTCCTCGACGTCCGAGGCTTTTTTGGACGAAGTCTCGAACTGGTCTAAATCGATGCCGGTGTTGTCTTCAGTTGAGGTGCTAGATGTTGGTGATGATGATGATGACGTTGTGCTATCGTCGGTGGTGGCACTCTTGATGGAGTTGCCGCCCATGAGTTTGTTGTACAAGTCTTCGCCGAAGGATTTGGAGTCTTGGCCGGAATCGGAGGCGGAGGCGAAGTCCTCGGCGAGATCTTGCGCTTCTTCCTCGGGCGTTTTCTCCTTCTGTTGTTCTTCTTCACCTCCTGTTTCTCCTTCCTCTTCGCTACTTTCTTCGGCAGTAGCACTGGTGATTACGGCGGATGGTTGTACCGTCGCGGCAATTTCATCCTCGATGCTGCTTTCCATCTCGCTTTCCATCGCGCTCGTGTTGCGTTCCTCTTCTTCTCTCGCTTCCTGCTCGTCGTCGCTCTCCTTTTTTACATCAGAACCGGCTTCTTCTTCTTCTCCCTCACTCGCGATTGAGTCGTTCGAAGGCGTACTAATCTTAGCTTCTGGTTGTACCGTCGCCGCGATTTCATCCTCGATGCTGCTCTCCATAGCGCTCGTGTCCATCTTTTCCTCCGCCGTTTCAGGTTGTTCCTCGATTTCTTCCTTCAAATCTTCTTTTTTGATTGGCTTTTCCTCCTCCAACTCGTAGTTTCCGTCCTCTTGGCGTTTCAATGCTTCCTCGATTTGTTTGCGTTCGGATTCTTTCCGCGCCTTCTTGAGGTTCTCCTTTTCCGAGGCGGCCTTTTGTTCCGCTTCGATTTCTTCCATTTTTTCCGCTCGAGACTTCCCCGAAATCGCCGCTTCGAGTTCTTCGTTGATGTCAAAACTGTTGCTGGACCCACCTTCTTCTTCTTCTTCTTTTTCTTCTTCTTCGTCAACCTGTTCTTCTCCTCCAGATTCCGGAGCTTTTTTGTCTGTTTCTTCATTGGTGGTGGCGTCAACAGCCTTCTCCGCGGCTGTTTCTCCCCCGTCCTTCTCCTTCGATGACGCACTCTCTTCTTTCTCTTCGCGTTCTGAATCTTTCTTTGAGGCTTTGCACAATCCGGTCTTTGCCAACCACGGTGCACAGAGTTTCTCGCCAGTCCACACGCCGCCATCGACCCAATCTGAACTCCCATCTCCGTCCGTGCGTCTGTCGCACATGGCGGATTGAATCTCCGCGTTATTTTGCTTCACGCGATACAATATCTCGTCCAAAAATAATTTCGGCGCTAACGAGCATCGACCCGTGTCTTTATCGCACGCATCGCCGGCATCGTTTCGGTCGTTCCAGACGAGTTTTACTCTCGCGTCCAACATTTTCGAGCGCATCGCTTGCAACGCGTTGGATGAAATTTTAGAAACCGCCTCGGCGACTTCCAACGGGTTCTCCACGAAGATTTTTTCCGGCACTTGCAACATGAAAGATTTATAATCCACCGCCCACTTAAATGGGAGAGACTCCGCGATCAAATCAACGACAACGACTGGAATGCATCCGGCTGCAATTGAGTCGATGACTCTCGTCGACGTCTCAAATCGCGCCTTATCGTACGATCTCGGAATCCAGCAAAACGACGAACGCAAGGAGCCTTCGGCGTAATCTTTGACGTCGTTATCGGAGTTCAACGGTTTCGATTTACCCAAGTGGATGTTCTGACCTTCTGCGCTGATTAAGTCTTTCATCGGCGCTTGCATGTTGTCGTGAAGAAACTCCAAGTCGCCGGTGTAAAACATTTCCGGTCGTTCGCGCTCGTAGAAAAAATTGTTTTTCAACTTCAACGATGCTCGAGCAATGTCCGAATTCGCGGTAAAAGGCACGAGCATGGCAATACCGTTCGTCTTGTACGCTTTTTCCCAAATGTGCGCCGGCGAAACATCCGTTACGGCTAGGAAGACGTTCGAATTCTTCTTGTTATCGCCCACCACGGCGTCGCTGCCGACCTGCGCGTATTCCGGCACTCCAATCTCGTCTTTTTCACGCAAAATAAAACGCTCAGACGGGAACAAAAAGTTCGAAAATGCAACCGCTCTGCTCGCTTGATCTTTTTCCTTGGACATTCTCGAGAACAAGTTCTGCGCCAACACTTTCGAGTTGTCTTTTTGCTCCGACCACCATTGCGCTCGCGACTCTTCGTCCTCGACGTCGTTTTCGTGTAAAAACTTCGCCATGTACGGATTCGCATCCGCGAATGAATCCGTAAACAACACCATATCGGCATCATTGATGTGATTCGCAATCCGCGGATCGTCCTGTAACGCCGGCTTTAACCAATCGATGAACGCATACCTGTACGGCGTCTTGTCTGGAGGAACAAAGAGCAGCTCTTTCGCGTTTGCCAACTTCTCCGCGGCGGCTTTTTCGGTGCTCTCTTCGTCTTCGTTTTCGTATTCTCGCACTTCTTTTCTTCCCACGGAGCTTTCTCCGTCTTCTTCGTTTTCACTCGTCGTCGTTGCGGTCGATTCAGCGTCATCGGGTGCATCGTTATTATCTTCGTCACTCGTCGTCGTCGTCGTCGCTGTCGTCGTCGCAGCCTCTTCTCCTTCTCCTTCTTCTTCTTCTTCGCTCCCGGCGACGACCAACTGTTGCTGCTGCCTCTCCCCTCTCTCGTCTTCCGACGTGTCCGTCCCACCAACCTCGTTCTCAATTTCCGTCGGACTCGCGATTGCCACCACCTCTTCTTCTTCTTCTTCTTCCTTTTCAGACGGTTCCGAGCTCTCCGCCGCGCTCGCCGCGCTCCTACTCAAAGAGTACTTCAAACTTCGCCTCTTGTACGACGCGTCCAATCTCGTCTCCACGAACGGCGACCACCCGAACAAATCCGTCGCGTAAAACGTCATCGCTTGTGTCTCTCGTTCCACGATGTCTTCGCACGATGACGACGACGCTATATCGCGCGAAGAGACCCCGAGCGTTTGCACGATGAGTCGATTTTCCAAATACCTCTTCAAAGGGTGATTACGACTCACGAATGCGAATGCGCAGAAACAGACGAAGCACGCGATCGATACCGCTTTCATCGACGATACGGGTGTCGCTGTCATTCTTTTCTTGAAAAAGCTGTCGTTGCTTTTTTTACCGCTGCCGCTTTTGAGAAGCAGCGCGACGCGTTCGTCGTCGTTCGTCGTCGAAATCGTCGCGGATTCGTGGTGCTCCATCCTCGTATCTCTTCGCCGCGGCTTTTGTGATGTCTATACAATTCACAGATGAAACAACTTGAGAGAAGACAGACCAACAAAACCCACGACAAAAACTTTTCACGAAACAGAAAAATCACTTTTCGCTCTCTGTCTGTCCTCTTCTTTCTCTGTCTGAGAGACTTTTGTTCTCTTGCGCGTGTAAAAAGTAAAGAGCGCTTTGCGCCAATTGTGTTCCTTGTTGCGGAAATTGTGTCGAGTCAAAAGCTGTAGGGTTGGACACCCTAAACTTCTAAGCGCTGAAAAAGGATGCGTCTGTTGGGAAAAACAACAGACAGACACCACAAAAAGATATCTACTACAGCTACTATCTTACTACTCCTGAAAATAAGAATGGGAAGGATCAAGGAATACTTTCTCGACCAAGGGCTAACCGCGAGAGATATCCCGCTGGCGTTCGCGTACGTGTTTTCGTTTTCTTTTTGGTCTTCTTCTTGGTCTTCTTTGTTGTCTTCTAAAACATATTCCATCGGCTGATGATGATGATGATGTTGACGCTCTCTGATACCATTTCTCTCTTTAACGTGCTCTGCTTCGACGCGGATAAAACAACTCACAACAACAACAATTCACACAAAAACAGGTTCCACGAGATATTCTCCATCGCGTTCGCCGCGTCCACGTGGATCGCCGCGTACGGCATTCAACCGTCGAAAACGCTCTGCGCACCGTTTGCAAACGTAAACGTGATTAAAAACAACGTCCAACCGGTGTTCCTGAAAATGCTGGAAACGTCTTCGAAACCCGCGCGCCGAGCGGTGGAAAGAATACCGATGTTAGCGAAAACCGATCCGACGCGTCTGACAATTGCTTTAGCGGAGAGTTTGACGCTGAGAGCGTTTATTAAACCAATCACGTTTGGTGGGAAGTTATGGGTGACGTATGAGTTTATGAAGTTTGTCAAGAGGAAGAGCGACGAGGGAACGACGGAGAAGACGACGAAGAAGAAGAACAAAGTCGCGAGCGTGAGTCTCTCGCTGCGATAATGTGAATCATCATCACTAGAAGAACATACTTAGTTATACGTGTACCATGGTAGCTGCGCAATACATATTATTATTATTATTATTATATAAATAACCATAATCATCGTCTTCTCTCTCTGAAATTCTCTCTACTGCGCCTCTTCTTCTTTTTCTTCTTGTTCACCGCCGCCGCTACTAGATGACCTACTTTTAGAACTACTTGAACTTTTATTATTCTTCAGAGAGGACCGGTAAGTTAAATAATCCCCCATCGCCTCTTCCTCGTCCACGCTCATCAGCGGACACTCCCCGTCCATCTCGCACTCCTCGACGTCGTTCAACTCCTCCTTCAAAATTTGCCTCGCTAAGTTCTCCCAAACCTTATCGGCCACCATCGCGGATTCGGGTAAAAAATCCAACGCCATTCGAAACAAAACTCGCGTCTTGCCCGGTCTAGACGGTAAACACACGTGCACTTGATGCACTCGTCTCGGAATAGAGTCCCCATACATCCTCTGAATATCAATCGAACTGACCAACGCGCTACTCGGAACAAATTTAATCTCGTTCGGTACCGGCCGCCACCCCCATCGCAAAGCCTTGGCGACTTGCGCGCTCACGTCCACCAAATCAAAAATCTTCTCCAAACTCCCCGTCTTTTCCTCAACCAATTTCGCTTTATTCACCGCCCGTTGCGTCAACGTAAACAATCGTTCGGTCAGCACGTCGCACTCGTTTTCAAACTCCAACTCAATCTCCGCGCACGTTAAAAACGGCGTCCCGTTCACGCTCCCTCCACCCGGCGCTCGTAAACTCTTCTCCCCGACGTACAAGTTCGTCGGGTGCCTTGGATCCTTTTCATCCGGCACTTCCTCCCCCTCATCCCCGGCCCAAACAAACACCATCCCGTCGTGCTCGACCGTCTTCAACGCGTCCACGTACACGCCTTTCAACACCGTCTTACACGACGGCATCTTCACGCACTCCCCTCTCGTGGTAAACTCCCACCCGTGGTACGCGCACTGAATGTGTCCCTCCTCCACTTGCACCCCGAGTGAGAGTGGACACGCTCTGTGCGCGCATTCGTCTTTCACGCATCCAATTTGGCCTTCTTTCGTTCGAAATAAAACCCACGGCACGTTGAACAAATCAAAAGGGATCATCTGATTAAACTTGACGTTTTTGCTAAACGCGACTGGGAACCAGTTTTTCCGTTCCGACGGCGTATGCGAAGGCGAGAGGTTGAAATCTTTGCTCCGTTCTCTCCGTTGTTCATCTCGTTGTTGTCGCATCGTCGTCGCTTCCGCTTTCGTTTCTGTCTGAATCGTCGTCGTATTCTTCCGCTTCACGCATACGAATCGATCGTTTTTTTTCCAAGATTGTTTCTGCGTCATCTGTATCCTCTTCCCATGATTCCCATTTGTTTTTGTGCCATAATCAAAGACGAAAACCGAGGAGGAGGAGGCCAGAGTAGAGGAGGACATGACAAAATGCTCCTATAATATCGCTTTTGTGCTCTACTCGACACACAAATGCAGAAAGTAGTGCTGAGAGAGTGTCTGTGTGTAAAGAAAAGTGCAGCATTTTTTCCTTCTCTTTTGCCCCAAAAAGAAGAGATTTTATCCACTTTTTTTCACTCCAAATCCCCTTAAAAATAATAGAGAACAGAACGCTATAGAGAGGAGCGGAATGATGACAACGACAACAACAACACCGAGGATGATGATGAGGCAAAAAGCGATGTTTAACACGAGCTCCGCGCGAACGAGAGCATCGTCGTCATCGCGTCGAGCACCTTTTTTACGACGGGCGGAAAAGTCGACTTCTTCACCAAAGTCGTTAAAATCATCGTCCAAGAGTTTTTCCCTTTCCGAAAACAAAGAGAACGACGATTGCGATGGTGACGAGGGGACGAGGACGAAGAAATGCATTCGGATGGCGACGATTTCAGCGTCGCTCTCTGTGCTTCTCGCCGTTTCCGGGCCGTTCGCTTTCGTCGAACCATCATCATCATCATCGTCACGTTTGGGTGTGGCCCACGCAGGGTTGAACAAAAAAGGCAACAACAACGCGTACGAGGAGATGATGAAACAGATGGAAGCTGAAAACGCAAAGGCAGGGGGAGGGAGCATGTCCGCGGAATCGCTCTTCAAAGAATCCGGAGGCGCGTGCGGGCCAGGGTACGAGATGCGAGTGAAATTAGTCACGGGGGCGGAGTGCGAGTGCGTGCAACCGGAACTCTGCACGCGAGAGGGCGAGATGACCGCCGAGGAACGCTCGTACGGCAAGAAACCAAAACCGAGCGAAAACAGCAACGGGGAAGGAGGAGGAGAATCGAAGAAGGAGATGATGAGTTCCGACGGCGGGATTCAGTTTACGTTTAATAACTGATTTTTGAAGTATACTTTTATTAGATTTTAAAGAACGCGGAAATGTGTGTATTTTATTTTATTTCAACGCGCGCTTGACTGCATCTGCGGCTATTTTCGAGAGCGATTCGATCGAAATCGTCGCAGCGCCTTCGAATGGTCCTTCCGATGAAGAAGGAGTCGTTTTCGTCTTTCCTTTCGTCGTTTTGGCGCGCTTGACACCACCACCACCACCACCACCACCGCCGCCGAGAGTTTCGCCGTTTCGAGTAATCTCTGAACACGAATCGACGCGCCATCGCTCGAGCGTCGATCGTCTCTTTGCGCATTTGACGCTCATCGTCGCACCGTCTTCCCAAACGCACACGAAAGTGCCGTCTTTTTCCAGGAGGTGCTCATCGTCGTCGCCTTTAATAACCGCAACGACGTTCGCGCCCGCAACGCGTCGAGTCGTTTTCAAAATTTCCTTCAGATTCTCGATGGAATAAGGCGCGAACAACGCGTTCAGGGACGGTTCGAGATATTTTCGAACGACAAACATCTTTGCAATCTTGCACATCTCCGGAATTAGCTCAAGAAAGACCAAACCGACATTTTGCGGGTCGTTGGATTCGCTCGCGGATTCCAAGCGCTTTGCGAGTTTGTGCTTAAACGAACCGTAACAGATGATATCGTCGACGTCGTCTCGGTCGATGATGGAATCTGGATAGGCTTGAAACTCGCACTGGACGATACCCTTGTACTTGTTTACCGAAACCACCGCAGAAACAGACGCTAGTTCTTTGCTGTTCCTGTCCACCTCGTCTCGATCAAAGACGATGGAAAATGTCAAAGTCGCATCATCGACTTCAGAAAACGTAACGCCGCCCAAAGAATTGAAAAAATCTTTTTCTCTCTCTTCTCCTCCTTCTTCTTCTTCTTCTTCTTCTTCAGTCGCCGTCGCTTTGCGTTTCTTCGACGCCGCCGGTGTCGCTTTTTTCTTCTTTTGGGGACTCTTCTTTGGCGTTGACGTCTCTTTCTGTTTGGAGTTGACTAAAAAGTCTCTGATGGATGTTAACGTCGAAACTGTCGCGGTTTTGCTCGCGAGATCGAGAGCATTGAGGAGTGAAATCGTACCGTTGTCAAAATCAATCGGTTCTCTCGTATCTTCGAACGTCTTGAGTGCCGCGGATGATAGCGTCGCCTTCTCCACCGATTCGTCCTTCTTATTTTCCTTTTCTTTTTCTTTTTGAACGCTAACGACGGAAGCTGTAATTTTGCGCTGATCGACTTCAAACTTCACGTCCAACCGTTTCCTCGCGTTCCAAAGCGTTATCGCGCAACCTGTCACGTCGCCTTTATGTTTCACGATTTCTGCGATCACTTTGCCCCTTTTTGTCCACTCGATTGCGCTATTGCTGCCGCTTTCGTCGCTTTTATCGCTCTTCGCCTCTGCTAAATCTCTCAATATACCCGCTTGCGCGA
>Ga0257106_1001372_pt1 | contig 12135 bp, 8 predicted proteins | sample LP_taG_3_FD_190177 | JGI IMG/M metagenome (GOLD analysis project Ga0257106, IMG submission 190177) | Marine microbial communities from Northeast Subartic Pacific Ocean, Canada - LP_J_2011_P26_10m | ecosystem: Environmental > Aquatic > Marine > Oceanic | place: Canada: Northeast Subartic Pacific...
CCCAGAGGCGGCCGCTGGACGCGACGTTGCCGACGCAGTAGAGGTCGTCTTCGACCAACGCTACGACAGCCCGGAGCCACGCGCCGGGGACCGTGTTGCCGCTGCACCAGACTTCGACATCGTCGCCAGGCGCGATGGCGCTGGTCTTGCCCTCGTGCACGGGCCAGCGAAGTTGCTCGCGCGTGACCCACTCATCCCAACGCGCGTCCCAATTGAGATAATGCACCTTATAGCGGCGAAGCTGCGCGTCGTCGCCGCCTGCGGCCACATCGTCGCCTGGCCCGCGCCGCCGACTTCGGGCTTGTGCGGTGCGTGGCGCCGTGGCGCCACCAGCTGGCGCGACCCCTGTTGAGGCACTGCCGCCGGTGCCTGCCTTCTCGGCGACCTCGGCCGCCCACCACGCGAGGCCCCGGTAGACCTGTGGAGACATTCAATCTTGGGCCTGACTTTAATGCGCGCAGATGCGTTCGGTGGGTTGTATTTCCTGCTCGTTTGAAAACTCGATGTGCGCAGAGCTTACGAGCAAAAGCCGACCGAGACAACGTCGCCGCAAGCGTAAACGAGAAGGCGCTATCTGTTCGAATTCCACTCTGCGCAAGACCTCAAGGCCCTCAAGGCGGAAGCGGCCCTGCCATGCAACCTCGACGCGGTCGCCTGCGGATGGATCACGGAGCCGTTGCCGGTATCGCTCCTTGAGAGACGCGCCTGCGGCGCCGCACGCGTCGATGCTGCGCCGCGCAGATGTCTTAGGACGCCAAGGCACGCCAAAGTCGAAGCGCAACGGCCCGCCGGCGCCAAACTGGCGCTCATATGGCTCATGCCACGCCGCGTCGCACTCCGCGGCAGACTGGGCCTCGCGGCTCACTGCGCAAAGCGATGCAAGCGCCGGAGCCTGCGTCACGAGCATCTGTCTCGGCCACCTGACACGGTCCAGGCGCCGAGGTTGCGCATCGACGTAGGCGAGGATTGCCCCGGAGAGGAGGTCCCGTGGGAGCGCCGAGAGTCGATCCGCCTCGTAGAAGTGGAGGACCAGCGACACGAGCAGCGCACGGTTCTCCCGCGTCCACGCGGCACGCGCGAGTCTCGGGGTCGTGGTGGTGGCGTCCGGCGCCGCAGCGTCAAGAGCCGGCCGCGCCGCAGCGAGCGCTGCGCGGTCGCAGCGTTCCTGTGGGAAGGTCCTGAAAGTCGTGCGCGCGTGTGTTGTTTGTGGACGCGAATTCATGCGAGCGCTCGAAGCACGCGCCGGAGCTGGAGTTGGAGTCCGCGCGCGTCTGGCGCGACCCGAAGTTCGTCGATTTCACCCCGCGCACTGCCCAACGTCCCTGTTTCCGAGTTAATTGAAAATGCCTCATCGATCTCAGACCCGCGGAACATAGGGGAGATCACTGGTAGACGCTGAAAGGCGGTGGTCGATTTCATCCGACGGCGCGACCCATCCTGCCAGCCGACTCCAACTACTAGTAGGGGCGGACACTGAAAATCGGCCGATTTTAGACAGTGAAGCGATCAACGTACATCTACGCCGGCGTAGATTAATTAATTAATATCAATCGATCATTTTGGGCCCGCATTCATTAGTCCCCCGTAGAGGTCGTGCGTCGACCGCGCGCGAAAAAAAAACCCACGCCATCAGAATTTGAGTTTTGATCGCTTCACTGATTTTAGATCGTCGAATTTGGCTAAGACTTGAAACTGGATTAGAATGAATTAGGAAGGGAAAGGGAAACTAGCAGGATACGCAGTAGGAGCGCAGTGGGGCTAGAGTGCACTGCAACATCAAGATGCAGTTCACTGGAGATGAAGATAGAAATCTCTCTATCTCTCTACCGGTCAACAATAATTAATATTTCTATGGCGCGCGCCAGCCCATGGTCGTTTCCTACACTAACTCAACTTTCAAGTTGAAGTCATTCCCTCCATAGTGAAGAATCTTGGCGAACACAAAGCTAATAAACTATCCTAGCGCCCTAAGGCTGCGACTTTGTCTGCGGGGCCCTTTCCCGCGCGTGAAGCGCCGTAGTAAACTTGGGCTTGCGGGCCTATGCAGTTGAAGTTTACCTGGCCAACATAAAAAAGCAGCACCTTTGACGGGTAGTCTGGCGCGGCGCATCATAGTACCGTTACATAGCTCCATCCAGCTCACTGCGGCGACATTCCTTTGCAGAACACACACACACTTCATCTTGCAGCCGCTATTGAACTAGCTTCCCAAGGCGCCGATTCAGTTCTCGATTGTCGGACGCCGCTCACCGTGTCCAAAGGCGATGTGCATTTTTCAGGGTGTTCTCTAGCGCTTGGCGACACCTTGAATCAATTTTAGCGAGAATTGCTCAAATTCTGTGAGACGCCGGGCCCAGACTCATTCTAAGACTAAAAACTTAGAACAGTCGCCTACTCATCGAGCCACCCGCTATGTTCCACCCCATCATAACAGTGACTCTAGCCTGCCTCACAACTCGCACTCACGCATCGTGTGTTAGCGACGCGCCCGGGTCGCTCGGGCGGTAAGGGCCGGCGTCTCCTTCCGACGGTCCGCCACGCGGGAAAACCCCGACGGACCCCGCAAGACCGCAGGCGCGAGAAGCAGGAGCTCTGCGAGGGCGAGGCGCCAGGCGCGGCGGCGTGTGCGCGGGCGGCGCTGCGCCGCACGGGCGGCAGCGCGGGCCTGGGGCCGCGGGACGCAGTGGTGCTGTGCCGCGGCGCAGCGTGCGACGCGGGGCAGCGAGGGAATCCATAGTTACTTCGACTTAGTTCCGCGATGAATTGAGAACGCTCTGAAAGATGATCGCTGTCCAAAAACTAGCCGAAACGAGCGGAAAACGACCGAGATGGCAGCCGCCAATGTTGGGAAATATCTCACCCTTGTGCTGCCCAGGTACGACGCGCCAGGCCGCTGCGCCGCGGCCGCGCCCCCGTGGGTTGGCGGCGGTGAGCTCGCGGCGCTTTGCGCTCGCGCAGCTGGCGGAGGCGCGGTGGCGTCGGGGCCGGCGGTCTGCGCCCGAGCGGCGGGTCGGGCCGCACCGGCGGCGGTGCGCGAGGCGCTCTGCGCAGGCGCGGATTCCGCGGCGCCCGGTGACTGCTGGGCCGCGACCGGCGGTCTCGGTCGGGACCCGCGCGGCGTTCGGGCCTTCAAGTCGCGGTTCGCGCCGAATCTCCGAAAGGCGGTCGCCCGCTTGATGATTGGCGAGGCCGGCTTCGACACGGCGGCGCCGGGGCGCTTTCGAGTTCGAGAGCGCGCGTGCGACGCGCGCCAGGTCGAGCGCCACGCAGAATGGGACGACGGCGCGCGCGCGACGCTCTGCGCGGGCGCCCTGCGTGGGCGCGGCGCCGACGTCGCTGCCTGCGCGACGTCGCGGGCGATGCGGGGGGCCGCGCCGTCACACGTGGCCGGCGCGTGCTGCGGGCGTGGCGGCCGTGAACCCGCGGACTGCTTCCGCGTGGCCGCCGCAGCAGGCCTCGGGCACGGCGCGGCCGCGGCGGCTTGCGCGGCCGCGGCGGACGCGGCGCCCGCGGCGTGCCTCAGATCCCTCGCGAAGCGACGTCGCGGGCCCGGGGACGAGGACCGCGCCGCGGCCTTCTGCCGCGGCGCGGACGCGGCGGCGCGGGCGTGCAGCGGGGACGCGCGCGGGCCCGTGCGCCGCTTGAACCCGACCCCCTGACCCCGCCCGCGGCGCCCGGACGCACGCCGCGTGCACAGGCCGAGGCGCCTCACGGTCGCCGACGTCGTCGACCGCTGCGGCGCGGCGCACGGCGGCGGCGGCGCCGCCGCGGGACCCGCGGCCTGCGTCGCGCGTGCGGAGCGCGCGCTCCGGTCCGCGCCGCTCGCCGCGGCGCTGTGCGCGGGCGCGACGTCCGGACCCCCGCGCCCGGCACCGGGCGCGGCGGACGCCGCGGCGCCAGGTCGGCGGCGCCGGCGGACTGCGCGGCGGCGGCGCCGTTTGCGATGCCTGCGGTAGACCGGGTCGCGCTGTGCCGGGCGGCGGCGGACGCGGGGGTCGCCGAGGGCCGCGTGGCCTGCGCCGAGGCAGCGGGCCGCGCGGTACCCCGAGCGCGCGCGTCGGCCGCGTCGTGGGCCAACGCGGCCGCGCTGTGCGGCGGCGCTGTCGACGACGCGCCTGCGGCGTGCGCGGCGGCGGCCGCCGCGGCCCTCGGCGGCGGCGCGGACACGCCCGCCCTCCTCGCCGCGCTCTGCGCGCGCGCGGCCCGCGGCGATGGCCCGGGCGCTGGCGCCACAGAGGCGCCGCCACCGCCCGCGGCATGCGCGATCGCCGTCCGCGGCGAGCTCGTGCGCCGCGCGCGGCCCGCGCCGCCGGCGCGGCCCCGCGCCATGGAGCCACGCCGCGCGCGGCCAGCCGGACTCCGGGGGCGCGCGCGGGGGGAGGGGAGGCGTCGCCGCGGCGCCGCGACGGCCCCACGCAGGCTGCGCTCGTCGGGCTCTGCGCATCCGCGGCGACGGCCGCGGACGCGGGCGTTGTCGCCACGTGTGCCGGCCGCCTTGCGCGCGCGCCGCGCCCCGGGGCCGGCGCGGGGGGGAGGCGCGCCCCCGGGCCGCGTAGGCCGGCGCCGTGTCCGCGCGCGACGCCGTCTTTGCCGCGCTGCGCGGCGGCCTGCGCGCGCCGCGGCCGCTCGCGCCGGCGACGCGCGCGCGCGCAGGTGCCGCGCGCCGGCGGCGGGGCTCCCGTGCTTCTTCGCCGCGCCGGCGACGCTCGACGGCGCGACGCGGGCGCCGGTCCGAGTCGGCCGCCGCCGCCGCCGCGCGCGCCCGCGCGGCAGGCCGTTCCCCGCGACCGTAGGCGGCGCTCTGCGCGGACGCGCCCGCGCGCGGCGGCGGCGCGGGGCCGGCGGCGTGCGCGGCGGCGCTCCGCGACGGGGGCCGCTGGCCCTTCGACGGCGCCGCGGCCGTCGCCGTGTGCCGCGGCGCCGCGGGCGCGTCGGCCGCGCGCTGCGCGCGCGCCGAGGTGCCCGCGGGCGCCGCCGTCGGCTCGGAGCGCTTCCTCGCCGCCGCCGCGCGGTGCCGGCGTGCGGAGGCGACGCCGACGTCCCTCGCCGTCGACGGCGTCGACTACGACGGCAAGGCCGGCGGCGCGCCGCTTCTCGCGGGCGCGCGCATCACCGCGCGGCGCCCGCGCTGTCGCGGCGGCGCCGCGACCTCCGTCGAGCGGCGGCCCGCGCAGGCGGATGTCGCGGTCCTTGACCAGTACGGCGCGGTCCTCGACGGCTGCGACGGCACGCCCGTCGTTGCTTCCCTGGCCCTCGCGGGGTCGCGCGGGGCGACGCTCGGCGGCATCCGAGCGAACGTTTCGCGGGCCGGGCGCGTCCACTTCGCGCACCTCCGCGCGCGGCGGCCGCGCGACGGCGCGCCGCGCCGCGCGGACGCGCGCCCGCGGCAGGTCTCGGACCCGGGCACCTTCACGCTCAGCTTTGTGCTCGGCGCCGCCGCCGCGGGCGGCGGCGGCGCGCGCGGCCGCGGCGGCGCGGCGGCGCGCGCCCCGCGCGAGGCGGCGGCGCGGCGGCTGCGCGACTGCGTGGCGGCCGCAGGTCGTCGTCCGCGTCGCCGCCGACCCGGATGCCGGCGGGGGCTCCCCCGGCGGCGCCTGCGGGGCCGCGCTCCTCGGGCGCCTGCGCTGCGCGCCCGGCGAGCGGCCCGCGGCCGCCGCGGGCGGCGGCACGGCGACGGCGACGTCGCACGTCCCGGCCCGGGCCTTCTCGCGCGGCCCGCTCGCCGGCTGCGAGGGCCGGCTCGCGAGCGCCGGCTTCGCCCTGGCGCCGGCCCGCGCCGGGGCCGCGCACGCGCGCCGGGGGCCGCCGGAGCCGGGTCCGAGCCCGCCGCCACGCAGGCGCCCGGCTGGCGCGGCGGCGCGGCCGTCACGCACCGCGCCGCGGCCCTGTGGATCGAGGCGGCCTTCGCGCGGGCGCCCGGCGCACCCGCCGATCGCGCGGGCGGCGACGAGCTCGCCGACCGGGCCTCCGCCCGCGTCGGACGCGCGCAGCGCGCCGTCGCGGCCGAGGCCCCCCGTCGAGCCGCGGCCGCGTCGGCCGAGGCTCGGACGGGCGCCGCCCCCCCGTGCCGCGCTCGACGGACGGCCGGAGGAACGCGCCAAATCCTCGCGACCCGCCTCGCGAGGCCGTCGCGAGCGGTCGATCCTGACGCAGGTCCCCGCGCGGCGCGCCGGCCTCGCGGACGCGCTCCTCCTCGCGGGCGGCGCGCGCGACCCCGCGGCCATCAGGCGGCGCTACCGCGCTTTGTCCCGAGACTGGCACCCGGACAAGTGGGCGGCCTTCCCGCGGCAGCTCCCCGTCGTCCAGGATGCGTTCGAGGCCCTCACCGACGCGTATCACACGCTCCTGCTCGAGACAGGGGCGGCAAAGCACCCATAGTCCGCGCATAGGCACGATGCGTGTATCGTGATAGCGTCGTGGTCGTAAGGCCGAGGCTTCATCTGCCCGGCCCCGGCGCGCCCCGCATTATTATCTAAGTTATAGGCCTTTTAATTATTATTATTAGGGGGGGTCACTGAGCCCGGGCGCTCTCCGGGCTCCGCTCCGCCTCGGCTGGCGCCTGGTTTTGGGAGGCGTCCCTACAACGGCGCCGAGGCCAACGCGGCGACGACGCACGACGGAGTCGCGTCGACGAACTCACCTATCGACTCGGAGCCACTCGGAGGGACGCACGGGGCGTGGTCCTTCGAGGCGCGCCAGGCCTTGGCCTCCTCGTTCCAAGCGCTCGCGACCGCGTGCCCCGTCGAGGTTGCGCGCATCATATTCGGATCGTCGCGCGAGTTCGACTCCGGCGCGGAACTCACGACAGACTTTGTAGAGCTCAGCGACGACGTCTGCGCACAGCTCCAGGCGTACCTCGACTCTAGACCCGTGCTGTCCCCTCCGCGAAAAAAAAAGAACAAACGAGACATAACACAGCCTCCCCCAGCCGCCGGTTCGTCGAGATACGCCGCTCAGCCCCCCCTGGCTGCCCTCCGAGGCTCTAGCGTCGCATGTCCGGTGCTCAGCCCTAATTACAACGCTCGAGCGGACCTTGTTAGGGGCGGACAGTGAAGCCCGGGCGCTTCGGGGCCGCTTCGGCTGGGTCCGGTTCCCTGGATGGGTCGGGAGCAGTGCACCGAGATGTTGGTTTCGTGCAAGGACCTAATTTGGGTATGTTGCGTGAGGCCCGGCCTCACGCGTCTTTGCCGAGTTTCGTGGCTGCACGAAATCTGGAACCCCCGGCACCGCGAATGCATGGTGCCGACAGCACTGGTGGCGGCCCTCGACAAACACGGTCGCTTGATATCATCGAAAGCCGGGATTTGGAACTCGATCTTATGGAGAACTCCTCCCGCTCGGCAGCCCCGTGCCGCCCCACTACGGGCCGCTCGGCCCGCGCCAAGCCGGCGGCGCCCTGCGCGCGCGGCCTGGGGGCTGCCTCGTCGAAGACGCGGTCCTATTTCATGACGTCTTTGCCGAGTTACGCGACGCTGCGTCCGCGCTCGCGGCGGCGGGCTGGAGGGGCGGCGGCGGCGACGTTAGGAGAACTTCGAGCGTTTTTGGACGCCTCATGGTACCAGGAATGGGTTTCGCAACTTTGTTCTCCTAACGTTTGCGACCTCCGGCCCCGGGACGGCGCGGCGCGAGGCCGCGGCGCACAACCTCGGGACACTCTCCATCGACGACCTGGGCCTCCACGGCCAAACCCGCGCGACGGAAGGCACCCGGGGTGTCTATGAACGATCTCCGACGCTGCACCGCGTCCGAGGCAGCCAAAATCGGGTCGCGTGGCCCCATCACGACCCACAGGACCCCCTAAAACCACCCGTTCTCGCCGAGACGCAATTCGTTTCGCGTCGCTTCTTTTGCAGCGTGCAGCCCTTGTTGCGCGCCTCGAGAGTCGTCGCGGGGGCCATGGGCGCCGTGGTAGGCGCGCGGCGCTAGGGGGCTGCCTTTGGTGATTACATGCCCATCGCGTGTCTCTTCGAGGTTCTCGGACCGCGTGCTTTCGTCCGAGACCGCGTGCTTTCGTCCGAAGCCATCAAAACATGGGTAAACTTTGCTTTTGTGAGCGTCAAACAAACGGCCTCGGGATTTCCAAATCCCGGTGCTGAAGCGACCGTGCAAAGCGCGTCGGGACGTCACGGGCCGACGCCAGGCGCCTCCCGTCGGCGCGGAATCACGTCGCCGCGCGTTCGGAACCGTTCCTGCGTGCCCTGCGGCGCTGCTCTGAGCCGCAGAGCCTTCGGCGCTGCTCGTGCGCGCCTGGAGCGCCCGCTCTGGTGAGGCTTCGGTGAGGCACCGGAACTAGATCGCTTCGCTGGGCGCTGCTGGGCGTCGCGCCGACGTGTCGAGTGTTCAGTGCACTCCCAGGTCGACCTACGAGGCGCGGGAACACGCGCTGCGCCTACCGCTCGTGGCGTCTGCGCTGGCACAGGCGCGAGACGGGATTGGCGTTTCTCGCCTGGAAACGAGGCGATGGGCCACAACGCGTCCTCGCGGGCTACAGGCGTCGGACGGCTGCGCGATGGGTTCCGACGACATGTATATCGACTCGAGTGCGCCCACGCCAGCCCAAAGTCGCCGGAGCGCCTCGTACACGCGACCGCGTTTTGCCCGCGCGGGAGGAAAATCGAGACTTTGCGAGGTCGTAGCTCCGCGAGATCGAGGTCGATTTACGCGAACCCAGACTCTCTAAGTATCAGTTAGAAGTCGGCTTTCCATCGCAAGTGACCGCAAGGTCGAACTCGACGGTCCGCCGCCGGTCGACTTTCACTGTCCGCCCCTAACTTTTGGCTTCAGAGCGACGCTCCATCTCGCACCGCTCGAGGTACGCGCCGTCCGCGAGCATGGCCGGAGCTCCCAACAGCCAGCTCGTGAGCTACACGGACGCCGTCGACGTGACTGGCCTGTGGGCCGTGGAGCTCTGCTGTGGGGCGGGCGCGTCTGCCGTGCACCTCGCGGTGTGCGGCTGCGCGCTCGTCGTCGGCGTCGACGTCGTCGAGGCGGCCGTCACCGCCGCGCGCGCGCGCGCGACGGCTGCGGGCGTCGCGGACAGGTGCCTCTTCGTCGCCGCCGACGCGGGCGCCCGCGCCGGGCGCGCGGCGCGCGGCGCGCCGCCGGGCCGCGGCGGGCGGACCGCGCGCGGCCGCGTAGGCGCTCGAGCTGCCGCCGGGCGACCTCCTCGCGGCGGCGCGCGCCGCCGGCGGCGGCGGCGGCGACCGGCGCTTCGACCTCGCCTTCGACTGCCGGGGCCTGCAGCAGCTCTGGGCGCGCGAGCGGCCCGCGGGGCCGGCGCCGGGTGGTTCCGCGTCGCGTCGCCGCGTGCGCCCCGGAGGGCCGACGCCGCGCGGCGTCGCGCGGGTCGCGCGGCGGCCGCCCGCCCGTCCGAGCGGCGGCCGGCGCGCGCGCGCCGCGCGCCGGGGTCGCGACCGCGCGCGCGCCGCGCAGGCCCGACGCGCCCGGCGGCGCACTCGCGGCGCTCCTGCGGGAGGGCGGCGTCGCGCTGACGGCGCCCCGCCGGCGTCGCGGCCGCGGGGGCCGCCGCGCGGGCGCCCGCGCGGCGACGCGCGCCCCGGCGCCGCGCAGGTCTGCGGGAACGCGAACGAGTGGCGCGCTTACGACGGCGGGGGCGCGCGCCCGCGCGGCGTTCGAACCTTCGACCCGACCGCCGCGCGAGCGGAAACGACTCCGATTCGGCCGAGCCGGAGCGCCCCGAAGCTCGATCGGGACCCCCGAAGCCACCGGTCGAATGCCGCGCAGGCACGCGCCGCGCGGCGCCCGACGCGGCCGCGCGCGCGCGACCGACGCGGCCGCGCCTTCGCCAGGTCGCTCACGTGCGCGGAGCTCGTCGGCGCGCTCGGGCCGCCCGCGTTCTCGCTCCTCGGCGTGCGCGAGACGCGCTTCGACGCGGGCGAGCGCGCGCCCGCGCGCGGCGGCGCGCGCGCGCGCCGCGACGCGCGGCGGCGCAGGTGCGGCGGCGGGGACGGCGGCGGCGAGCCGCCCCTCGCCTGGGTCGCGACGTTCGTCCGCGGCACGGAGCCGCCGGCGGCGCCCGGCGGCGCCGGCCGCGACTCCCTCGCCGCGCCGTCCGAGTGCGGCGGGTCCGACGCGTCGCGCGGCGCCGGCGCCGCGCGCGCGCGCGGCGCCGGCCGACGCCGCGGCGCGGCGCGGCGCAGGTCGCGGCCGGGCCGGCCGGAGGTGAGCATCGAGGTCGTGCACGAGCCGCGGCTCCTGAGCCTCGCGCGGTCGCGCCCGCCGGCGGCGGGGAAGCGCGCCGCCGCGCGGGACACGACCGACGAGCCGGGCCGACGCGGCCGCGCGTCGCGCCGCGCCGTCCCGGTCGGTTCGACGCCGGCCCGGCTCGCCTTCGGACGCGTCGGCCTCCCCCGCCGAGGCCTCGAGCGACGCGCGCCTCCCGAGACCGCGCGCCTCCGACGGCGCGCGCGCCGACGCCGCGTCGGATCGCGCGCGGCCCGCCCAGGCGCGCGTCGGTCGTCGCGCGGAGGCTCCGGAGCTTCGACGGCGGCGACGCGGCGGCGCCGGCGCCCGACGGCGACGGCGCGGACTTCGGCGACGCCATCGACGCGGCGCTGAGCGTCGACGGCTCCGTCGCGCCCTCCGAGTGCGGCAGCGACGCGACGAGCGCGTTCGCCGGCTCCGACGGCTTCGAGAACATCGCGGCGCGCCGCGCGGCACTCGAGGGGTCCGACGCGGCCGCGGCGCGCGACGCGCGCGACGGGTTCGACGCGAGCTCGCGCGCCCCGCGCCGGGGACTCGACGGGCGCGCGCGGCTCGTCCCGGAGTCGGCCGGGGCGACGCCGATCCGACGGAGCGAGCGAGCTCCGAAGCCCCGTCGGGACGCCCGGAGCCGCGGCTCCGGCCCGCGCCGGCGGCCGCCGCGCGCGGGGGGCGCCCGCCGCGCGCGCCCGGACGCGCCGCCGCGCGCAGGCCGCGAGCCGCGCGGCGGCGGCGCGCGCGGAGCGCGCGCGCGCCGAGGGCGACGTGCCGTGGGTGCGCTGGTGGGACCGGCGCGCGAACGCCTACGACGCGCTCCTCGACGCGCAGCCGGCGCTGCGCGCGGGCGCGGCGCGCGTCGCGCGCGCCGCGCTCGCGTGGCGCCGCGGCGCCGCGGACCCGAGCCGGCCGCTCGTCGCCGTCGACCTCGCCGCGGGCGCCGGCGACTGCGCGTGGGCGCTCCGGGACCTGCTCGGGCGCGGCGGCGCGCGCCTCGAGCTCGTCGAGCCGGGCCACGCCATGGCCGCGCTCGCGCGGAGCCGCGCCGCGGGCCGCGCGCGCGGCGCCGCCGCGACGGTGTGGCAGATCCCCGTCGAGCGCTGCGCGGAGCGGCTCCCCGCGCGGCTGCTCGGCGCCGTCGACGTCGCGACGTGCAGCGCGGCGCTGCCGTGCATCAACGAGCACGACGTCTTCGAGGCCGCGGCCGCGCTCCTCAAGCCCGGCGGCGCGCTCGCGTTCGACCTGCCGGCGGAGTCGTACGACGGCGCGCCGGGCGGCGCGGCCGACGCCGCGTGGGCGCCCGCGGTCGAGGCCGCGCTCGCGCGCGCGGGGCTCGCGCCGCCGCCGGCCGCGGCCGGCGGCGTCGCGCGCGTCCGCTCCGCGCCGCCGCCGCGGCCGCCGTGCTCCGCGAGCTCGCTCGCGGCCGCGGCGGCGGCCGCGGGCCTCCGGCTCGCGGCCTGCGACCTCGTGGCCGACGACGTCGGCGCGGACCTCTTCGTCGCGCGCGCCGCCATGTCCGCGAGCTGGCTCCGCGAGTCCTTCGCGCCCCTCGACCGGGCCGCGCGGCGCAAGGCCCGCGCGGCCGTGCTCCTCGACGCCGCGGCCGTCGCCGCCGCGCGCCGCGGCGCCGCGCCGCGCGCGCCGCGCGCCGCAGCCCGCGGCCGCCGCAGGCCACGACCGTGACCGTCCGCACGGCCGTCGTTGTCGTCGTCAAGCCCGCCGCCGCCGCGCCTGCGCGCGCGCCCGACGCGCGCGGCGGCAACGACGGCCACGGCGCGAGGCCCATCGCGGCGCGCGGCCGCGCGGGACGACGCCGCGGGCCGGCGCCGCCGGGGGGGGGGGGGGGCCGCGGGGGGGCGCCCCCCCCCGCCCCCCCCCCCGCCGCGGGCCCCCCCCGCCCCCCCCCCCCGCCCCCCC
>Ga0257106_1001375_pt1 | contig 12125 bp, 3 predicted proteins | sample LP_taG_3_FD_190177 | JGI IMG/M metagenome (GOLD analysis project Ga0257106, IMG submission 190177) | Marine microbial communities from Northeast Subartic Pacific Ocean, Canada - LP_J_2011_P26_10m | ecosystem: Environmental > Aquatic > Marine > Oceanic | place: Canada: Northeast Subartic Pacific...
TCCCTCCTCCCTCCCTCCTCATTCAGGGCGCGCCTCTTTGGTGGGCGAGCAAGCACAGGCGCCACCACGCGCATTGCGACACAAAGGCTGATCCGCACTCGCCGGTTGCGTTCAGCAAACTGTACGCGTGGATGGGGTGGGTGTACTCGTCGCAGGGCGAAGGTCCGTTCGGGTCAGGGCACGACCAGGAGTACATGCAGGACCACCTCGCGTTTCCCGAGCTCGCGTTCATGGAGAACTTTTACTGGGTCCCCGTCTTCGCGGTTCACGCTGGGTTTTATGCCACGCTGGGACCGGCGTGGGCGGTGTACTGCAGCATGATGAGCGGCGTCCTGTGCCAGTCCCTGACGCTGTACTTCAACGTGATGTTCCACTCGCACCCGGACCCCGTGACTGAGGCGGAGCGCGCCAAGTTCGCCAACGCCAAAGGGACGTGCCGCGCGGTGGACATACCCTTCGACCCGCTCGCAAATACCTTCGGAGAGGCGTACCACGGTTGGCACCACAAACACCCCTTGGCGTACAAGCGCCCGGGGCTGGACCTGCCGTACTGGACGCTCATAAAGCCCGCGCTCGCGCTCGGGATCTTCTGGGGTCCCAACAAGATGCACGAGGTCAAGGTGGCGTGAGTCGGGGCGTGAGTCGAACCGGTGACCGCCGCCTGAACATGTACACTAGAGACAGACCCTGCGTGACAGTATTTATTTTTTGGTCCCCCGAGCGGGGGGGCGCGGTACGATGGCTTGTTGCTTGTATCTTGGACTGGGAGCTGATTAACTCAGCCGCCAGTCCTGCGACGCCGCTTACCGCGACGCACCCTCAGGAATAACCGTTCCAGCCTAGCTAGCTAGGTCTCGATTATTATTATTGAATGCGAGTTGAAGTGACACTTTCAGTCCAAGTTTTACAACGATGAAAAACATGACGCGACTCTCTGGCACGTTCACCACCCGACGCGCGAAGGGAGGCGGGTTCGGTCGGCGCACCGCGGGCGCGTCATATCTAGTCGGCTCTCACATGTCGGGTTCGGACGCCGCCGGAGGACGCGGCTGGCGGGGGCGGGAGTGGGACGACATGGTGGATCAGTGCGCAGTCGTCGTCGATCGGCTGAGAACCAACAACCGCGCGGGCGACGACGGCGCCGCCGAGCTCACGCGGACGCTCGAGGAGGTCGCCGCGCTCATCGCAAACGACGAGGAGTACATCTCCGCGCTCGGTGCCGCGTGCGGCCACGACCTGCTCACCAGGCTGGTGACGCACGAGGTCCCGGAGGTGGCGTCCGCCGCCGCCGACGCGATGGAGGCGTGCTCCAGGCACTGCCCCCCCGGCGCGTCCTTCCCCGCGCGCGGCGACGTGGACGAACCCTCGCACGCCATCCTCGGCGTCGGCACGCTCGCGAACCCACTCACCCTCCGCATGAGGCACGTGCGCGAGCCCGAGGGCGGCGAGAAGCGACGCATCCCCAACATAGCGTGGGACAGCGGCTTGATCCTCTCGCGATGGATAGCGAGGCATCCCGAGTCGGTCGCGGGTAAGTCCGTCCTGGAAATCGGCGCCGGGTTGGGCGCGCCGTCGTTGACCGCGGCGCACAGGGGCGCACGGAAGGTGGCGCTGACGGACGTGGATCCCACCGCTGTACGCAACGCCGCGTACAACGCCGGCATGAACCTCGGAAAGGAAGTCTCGTCGAAGATCGCGTGCGCGGCGCACGATTGGGACGATGACGATTCATATTCCGATTCCGACGACGACGGTGTGGGTACGTGCTCGTTGGGACGGGCGCTGTCGCGGGCGGGGTTCGCGTTTGATCGAGGCGGCGTCGACGAAGGGGAGGATGGGGTTTTGGTGGATGGAGCCGACGACAACGGTGGTGAAAAAAGTCACGAATACGTCACCTTCGACGTGGTGCTCGGCGCGGACGTGGTGCACGAGCAGGGCATGGCTCGCGGCGTGGCTACGATGCTAGGTAAACACCTCGGCCGCGGACCGGATGCATTCGCGGTGATCGTCAACCCCGCACCCGCGCACAGGTCGGGTGCCGGTGACCTGCCGAGTCGGCTGGAGAGCGCGGGTATGTCGTTTGTGAAGGTGTCCGTGACGTCGGCGATGCTACGGGTCGGGGTGATGGAGGAGACGGAGGACGTGCGGCTGGACATGTTCTTAATTCGAAGAAAAGAGTGGGGGGAGCCGGACGTGGCGTCGTTGGAGGACGTCACCGACGAGTGGGCTAGGCACGCGTGACGGCGGAACGGCGGTGGAGAGCTGTTTGTTTCTTCAGTAGCACTAGACTAGAGAAGCTAGTTATTCGATTCCGCTGGGGAATTATATGGCGCAAAACAGACCGTCATTTGTGAGTCATCGTTTCCGCCGATTCTGAGTGCGCTGTAACACCCAGCCGCAAGAAAACCCCAATCGCTATGGGTCTTTACCCAGGAAACTTGCCAATTTTGGGAATTTGAGATTTTTCGGGTGATCGCCAGTGCTAATTCAAAGATTTTGGGTTCGTTAGCCCGTTGAGACATCATTTTAGGTCGGGCGCCGAGCGCCGACGGACGCCTGGGCGTGCGCTGCTGAGGTCTTAGAGGCTAAGACCCGCGGGCATCATGCCTATGCCCCGTCACGCGCGGTCTCTGCGGTCCGACCGCTCCGGTAGCTACCGGAGCGGTCGGAGCGACGGGCGGCATTCGCACCATTACGAGGCTGATAGCGTCCGCAGCGGACGGAGCGATGGGAGGAGCAGGCGTGGGGGAAGGTTTCAGAGCGAGCGGTCGCAGGTGAGCTCGGAGGAGCTGGCGCCTCCGCGATCCGCGCTGAAACGTAAGGACGATCCAAACGCCGGAGGGACGCAGGAGCCCACGAGGCCCGGCGAGAAGGAGCCGTCGGCGTGGGCCAAGTTCAATAGGTGAGACCGAATCCACCCTGGCCCCGACCCGAAAATTCCCGTGGACGACCGAACGCCCCGCCCCAACGAACGCGGCGCGCTGACCCGATGTCCCCAAAAATTTCCCTCCCGCAGCGACATGACGAAGAACCCGCTGAGTCTGATGATGTTCGACCGCGAGCAGTTCCCGCGCAAGGAGGCCATCGCGATCATGAACGACAAAAACTTCAACAACATGATCTTCGTGAGCATCATCGTCAACTGCCTCCTCATGGCTGCGCTGTACGACCCGTTGGACGAGAACGCGAACGCGGCGCTGAGCGACGGCACCGACGTCTTCTTCACCTTTCTCTTCATGTTCGAGATGTTCGTCAAGATATGCGCGTCTGGTTTGCTCTTCGGCGAAGAGGCGTACTTAAGGAACGGCTGGAACATTTTAGACGGGATCGTGGTGATCATCTCGTTCGTGTGCCTCGACTTTGTCAGCGGCGGCGCGGAGGGCCTGAACTCCTTACGCGCCATCCGCGCGGTCAGGCCGCTGCGCACGCTGTCCAGGTTCAAGTCCGGCGCGCTCTTCGTCAACACCCTCTTCTCCTCGGCGCAGTACATCATGAACGTCTTCATCTTTTTGGTGTGGTTCATCATCCTGGGCGCGTGCGCGGGTACGGTGCTGTTCCGCGGCGAGCTCAGGAGCAGGTGCTTCGACATCAGCGCCAACACCGACCCGAACACGTGCCCGTCCGCGGACGCGTTGTACGCGGGCGCCATCGCATCTCCCGCGCGGTACGAGGCTCTCACCGACGGCGGCGACGACGTCATCTGCGGCATCTCCCTCGACAACTGCCCCGTCGCCACTCACACCTGCTGCGACTACGCGAAGCACGGCGAGATGCCCAGTAACGGGTACGTCAAGTTCGACAACGTGCTGTGGTCCTCGCTGCTCGTGCTGCAGGGCTTGACGATCGACGGCTGGAACGAGACGGCGTACATGTTGATGGACGCCATCGGCTGGCCCGTGTTGCTGTGGTACGCGCTGATGGTTTGCGTTGGTGCTTTTTTCGTGATGCAGCTGCTGTCGGCGGTGGTGGTGACGAGTTTGCAGACGTGCAGCGCGGAGCAGAAGATGGTGGATCAGATGGAGGCGGAGCGGGAGAAGAGGCGGATCGAGGCTGGCGGCGACCCTCTCGACAAAGGGGATGGCGACGCCATCGATGCGATGGGGAAGACGTGGAGGACCAGCAAATCTCTGGCGGGCGTGCGGAAGCTCGTGCGGCTGCACATGCCGGCGGTGCACAAGATCGCCGAGAGCGAAAAATTCAACAACGTCATCCTCGTGGTCATCGCGCTCAACACCGTCGTCATGATGACGCGGCACTACCCCGAGAGCGACGATTTCGCGGACGCCAACGTCGTCATGGAGTACTGCTTCAACGGCATCTTCATCGCCGAGTTTGTGATTAAGCACCTGGGATACGGCCTCGGCGGGTACTGGTCCGTGGGGTGGAACAGGCTCGACGGCTTTGTGGTGATATCGTCGATGGTTGACATGGCGGGCAGCGCCATTAACCTCGGCTTCATCCGCGCGCTGAGGGTCCTGAGGGTGGTGAGGACCGTCCGGGTGCTCAAAGCCGCCCCCGAGGCGATGGCGGTGATCACGGCGATGGTCACGTCCCTCGCGTCCATGACCGGGTTCCTCCTCGTCTGGCTCATCTTCATGCTCATCTACGCGCTCCTGGGCACCAGGCTCTACGGCAGCGCGTGCGTGTTTGAGATTGACGAGGACGCCGGGCGGCTGTCGTTTCGGTCGTTTATGCGCGCGATGCTGACTCTGTTCGTCACCGCGTCGGGCGAGAACGGCTTCGACGTCATCCACTGGACGATGGAGGCGGAAGGCCCGGCCGCGTCCATGTTCATGATCTCCTGGATGTTCATCTCGCAGATTCTCCTCGCGCTTCTCCTCGCGTTATTGATCGATACGTACACCGTCGGCGGCGACGAGGAGGAGGAGGATGAAGGGCCAACCCCGCCCAAGGGTGTGGCGACGACGCACAAGGAAGGGTACGAGATGGGCCCCATGGACTCCGGGGCGAGACCACGACGGCTCAGCGAGGAGCTCGTCGACATGGAGGAGGAGGACCGAAGGGTTTCTTTGTCGGAGGAGGAGGAGGACGAGCGGCGTCGTCGTCGCGAGGAGCGGAGGGACGAGCGGCGGGCGTACGATAACGGCGACGCGAAGACGTGGACCAGCCGCGATAACCTCTCGGAGACGTCCACGCCGCAGGGCACGATCATCGCGCCCCCGCGGTCGCACAGGGGCACGGAACCGACGGAGATGAAGACCACCGCTCGGCACGGGAACCACTACTCCAAAACCCCGGGATCTTTGGTGGAGAAGTACTCCCAGGCTGGGTACTCGCAGGCTCGGTCCGGGAAGGGAGGAACGCAGGACCGGCACCATGACCCGCACTCCCCCGACACCGGCGCGCTGAAGAAGCAGCTCAACGAGCTCTACGACGAGAAGGCTGCGGATGCCGCGGACGCGGCGCCGCAGACGCGGTTGCAGCAGCTCCAGAACCTGAAGCGTCACAAGGTGATGCACGAGGTGGCCGTCGTGAGGCAGTGGCTGTACGATATCGACTACGACTACGACAGGAGCGTGGAGCAGCCCTTGCCCATACGCATGACGGCGACGCAGGAGCAAAAGGCGAAGGACCGCCTGAGCCTTCGGAAGAATTTCGACTGGACAAAGGCCAAGGCGCAGAAGATGGAGTTCAAGCGACTCGCGCTCACGCCCTTCACGCAGACCCCGACCGGAGAGCAGATGAACATGGGGTCGATGCCCAAATCGTTGAAGGCGCTCCGCGACGGCGAGGATCTGGGCCAAAGTAAGTCAAAGTCGATGAAGGCTCTGAACGAATTCGTGGATTCCCATCAGCAGCCTCAGGAGAAGACCATCTGGCTGCAAATCGTCGAAGATAACCGGTTCGGCAACTTCATCCTCGTCTGCATCCTCTGGTCGTCCATCATGCTCGCGATGGAGACACCGAATTGGCCCACGGAGGGTTCAGGGGCGGCGAGGGTGTTTTACGTCACCGACATCATCCTGACCATAATCTTCACCTTTGAGATGGGCATCCAGTGGATGGCCATCGGGATCGGCCCGTACTTCAGGCAGCTCGCGAACAAGCTCGACTTCATCATTGTGGTCTCCGCGTGGCTCTCGCTCATCCTCTCGTGGGCCGGGCTGGACGCCAGCACGCTCACGGCGCTCCGCTCGCTCCGTCTGCTCAGGATCCTGCGCCCGCTTCGCGCCATTCGCAGGCTTCCCGCGCTGCGCATGGTGGTCGACTGCACCGTGGGCGCGCTGCCCGCGATCAAGTGGATCATGGTCCTCGGCGCGTTCCTCGCCATGATTCTCGGCCTGTTTGGAATGCAGTTTTTCGGCGGCAAGTTTTGGAGCTGCCACTTCGTCCCTGACGTCAACGACGCCTCTGTTTACGAGGCGAAGAGCACGCAGGCGACGTGCGAATCCTTCGGCGGGATCTGGGCGCAACGGACGCTCACGACGTGCGAGCACGACGCGGCGATCGACGAATCGGGCGACCCGCTGTGGCCGGTGGCTTCGTTCGAGTGCAGCATGCCCCCCGTGGTGACCAAGGCGGACTGCGCGGCGCTCAACGGAACCTGGCGAAACTCGGAGTACAACTTCGATAACATCGGCCAAGCGCTCGTCGTGGTGTTCATCACGTCAACGGCTGATAACTGGCAGGACGTGATGTACACCGGCATCGACGCGGTGGACGTGGACAAGAACCCGGTGTACGACGAGAACCCGTGGGCGTCGGCGTACTTTGTCCTCGTCACCATGCTCTCGTGTTTCTTCTGGGCCAACATGTTCGTGTCCACGCTGGTGGACCAGTACACCAAGGCTAGCGAGAACGAGGGAGTCATCGCCATGGCCAACGAACACAGCGCCACGCTCGATAAGGCGTTGATGCTCGCCAGGACGCAGGCGGAGAAGGAGAAGCACTGGGCGGAGCGTAAAACCAAATCCAACTTTGTCAAGGTGTGCATCGCGATCGCCTCGCACAGGATGTTCAACCCGATCATGATGGGCGTCATCATGCTCAACGGATTTGCGTTGATGTGCATCCACGCCGACCAGCCGGGGTGGATGGACGACGTGGACTTTTACTCCGGCATCTGCTTCCAGACCATCTACTGCTTCGAGGTTGTCGTGCTGATGACCGCGATGACCCCCGAGGCGTACCTGTCCGACCCGTGGTGCAGGTTCGACCTCGTCATCGTCGCGGCTGGCGTCGTCGAGCTCTCCGTCCCGGGCGACGCCGGGTTCGTCGCGGTGCTGAGGACCTTTCGATTCCTCCGTCTGTTTAAGATCATCAAGGGTTTCAAGGAGCTGCGGGTGTTGATGTACACGATCCTATCCGCCATACCCGGCGTGAGCAACATCGGCTTACTGCTCTTCCTGTTGATGTTCATGTACGCGTGCCTGGGCGTTACCCTCTACGGCGACATCGACGCGCCGTACGGGTTCCCCAACGGCCTGAACAAGTACACCAACTTTCGCAACTGGCCCAACGCCATGTTGTTGCTCTTCGTGATGTTCACGGGGAACTGGGAGAGCATCTTTCGGGCTACGTACTGGGACTGCGAGGGGGACGAAGGGGACTGGGGCAGGGAGTGCAGTTACCGGTACTCGGCTCCGTTTTACTTCTTTTCCTATTTCCTCATGGCCAACGCCGTGCTCGCCAACCTGTTCGTGTCCATCATCCTGGACAAGTTCACGTGCGAGACGGCGTCGGAGGAGGAGAGCACCAACTTCATCGAGGTGGTGCACGTCGCCTTCCTGGTGAACAACTTTCGGAACATGCTCACCAACAAGATTCGCATCTACCAACTCCTCCGCGGCCGCGCCGATCGCCGGACGTTGAAGCGGTACAGGAAGAGGTACGCCAGGATCCTGCCCCCGGGATGCCTCGACGAAGGCCACTACAGGCACGGCGAAGCCTTGAAGATCCTCAGGTCGATCAAGGACGTCAAGAGCATCATCTCCGCGCCGCGCGACGGCGAGGAGACCAGAGACGGGTCCCCAAACACCGTCCTCCCCAGCGCGCAGCAATCCGCGGCGGCGCTCACGATCGTCCCGGACGATGAGGCCAAGGAGGATCGGATCTACGGCAGCGAGACGGAGAGCGGAGTCGGGCCCGCCATCGACGACGAAGAGTACGATTCTTTCGACGGGGACGACCTCGCGTCGAGGTACTCGCAGGATGGCGGCGGGAACAACGGCGACTGGCTCTCCTCCTGCAACTTCAACATCATCCCGCAGCTGGACTACTGCTACCACCCGCCTCCGCACAGGGATCACAGACACATGCAGAACGAGGAGGACACGAGGGAGATGGAGGAGGAGCGAGCGGAGCCGGAGAACAATCGCGGGAACGAGCGAAGGTCCCACCGCGACGGAAGGGAGGAGAGACGGGATACGGATCGTCGCAGGGACGAACGGAGAAGGGGTGACGATCGCGATGATCGCAGGGAACCCCGCCGATCCCGCGGGGATCGGCTCTAATATACCGAGTAGAGAGATTTTATCACGTGTATCGTAAAATTGAGACGTCACATTCAGCTTTCTCGCGTCGTCGTCGAGCTCACGAGGAATCCGCTTCCTCCTCCGCGGCGTTGTCGATTTCCTCCTGAACCTCTCGGGCCCTCTCCTTCGCCGCCTTTTTCTCCAAGTTGCGCCACTTGTCCTTGAGATCCATCGTGGTCCTGTCCTGGAACGCGTGCGAGCTCTCCACGAGCACCGCCTTCCACGCGCCCTTGCCGTGCTTGGCGACGCCCTCTCTCAGCGCCTCCACCTCCTCGTCGGTCCACGGCTGCTTGATCTTGCGCCCAGCGGGCGCCAAGCCGAGCTTCTTGTTGAGGGCGGAGTGCCGGTTGGCGACACCGGGCGGCTGGGGCTCGGGGTCCTTATCGGGGATCAGGTCCTCCAGGGATCCGTCGTTCTCGGCGCCGCCGCCGAGGCCGACCATGGATTTGGCAAACCCCCAAAGGCCGCCGCTTTTGCGCCTGGAAATTCCCGTTCCCGCCGCGCCGAGGCTCGCGCGCCTCCTCTCCTCGCCCTCCGCGGTCTTCCTTTTCTTCATCAGGTTGCGCCACTTGTCCTTCAGATCCATCGTGGTCCGCTCGTTGGCGCCGAAGAGCTCCTCGTTCGTCTTGTAAATCGCGATCCAATCGATGCCGCCGTTGGGGCGAAGCCTGTCGTCGACGACCCTCAGCTTACCCGCCTTTTCCAACTGCTCGTACCCGCGGACCAGCGCCGCGGTCTCCGCGACGCTCCAGAACTTGCGGCCCACCTTGCGCCTGTCCACGTAACCCGCGGCGACCTTGTCGCCGTCCCTGAACTTTGAGTGCCTTCGAGCCAGCCCGTGCGGCGCGACACCGCGGAGCTTGGGGGTGCCGTCGGGGGTGCCCACCGCGGTCGGCGGGGAGGGAACGCGCGCGAGGTGAAGACCGGGGGAGGTGGGCTCGGGCTCGGGCGAGGCAGGGTAGGTCTCGCCGACGCCGCCCTTGCCCTTTCGCCAGCTAGCAGGTAGCATACCCTTGACCATTTGGCCCAAGCTGCGCCTACCGGACTTGCGCTCGGCGTCGAGGTCCTCCTCCGTGGGCGCCGCCTGGGTGGGCATGATACCCTCGTCCGTTTCGTCATCCTCCTCCGTCGCCTTCTTAGACGCGAATAGACCCGAGGCAGAGGCGAGTCGGTCGAGCGTGCGCGTCACCGGAGTGCCCTTGGGTCGACCCTCCCGCTCGACAATCCTCTTCTTGATGGCGGAGATCGGCTCGTCGTCTTCGTCGGAATCATCGATCGGTAACCCGCGTTTCTTGCCGCGTCGCTTGGCCTTACCCTTGACCTTACCGGGTTTGGATGCATCCGCCGCCTCGGCGAGGTCGCCCAGCGCGTTCCAGGCGTCGTCAGTCGCCGGATTGAAAGCGAACACGTCGTTTGCGTCTTCGTCGTCGTTTGCATTCAATCCGTCTCCGTCGTCGTTGTCTTCGACGGGGTCTTCAAAGGCGAGGTGCGCGGGGAGTGGCGCGAGCTTGGCGACGGGGGATGCCGCGGCGGTGGCCTTCGAAGGGGTGCGGACCTTGGGCGCGCCGGATGCTGTCCGGAGCATGCTCTTGCGGCGGGGCGAAGGTGACGCATTCAGAGGTGACGCGGTCAGCGCCGCGCCCGGCGCGAGGATCTCGCGTACACCGCGCGGGAGCGAGGCGTGGTTGCGATTGGGTCCCGGGGGATCGTACCGCGCCGCGGCGATGTCGTCGACGAGCCTCTGCACGGAGGTTCCGCCCATCTTCTGCCCGTGTATCGTCGCGAAGCGCCTGAGATCCAGCCTCAGCTGGCGGTCTCCTACTCCGTACATCTCCCTCGCCTCTTCGATCTTGCCCGCGTCGTTCCCGCCTTCCACCGCGTCTAGGACCTTGAGCATGCCTCGACTGGCGACGTCGAGCAGCGCGTTGCCGCCGGTGTTTGTTGGGAAAAGCTCGTCCACCATGGCTGCGAAATGCGCGGGTTCGTCGATGGATCTGACGCACACCGCCTGCCGGATCCTGACGCAGATGTCCGCCACCTCCTGTGAGGTTTGCGCGGTGAGCGGGGAGAGCTTGTCCATCATCTTGCACACGTGCGCGGAGACCTCGCCGTCGCCCTCGACGACGTCGTTGAGCAGGACCCAGACGAGCCTCTGCTCGACGCGCGCGGGGAGGTGCGCATTCTTGTCGCAAATCGAGAACAAATCGGTGAGGACGTTCCGCCCGAGGATGCCGAGCGCCGCGACGTGCTCCACCGCCCACGTCGCGGCCATCGCGTAGTCGTCATCAGAGATTGGAACCTCGCTCGCCATCGTGCGGTCGCCGGTACGAGCGTCGCCGAGGTCGAGGACGTGTGTGGAGGTGTGGAGTGACGTTCGCGCGCGCGGGAATTCACAATTCAAGTCCTTGGGGTATCGAGACCTCGGGTGCAACGGCAAAGTTTAGGGTTGGAGGCGAACATCGGTCGGTCTCAACCAAACGGTCGGCAAGGAACTGGAGGGCAGAGATGCAATCTCCAGATTCTCTCCAGATTCTCTCCAGTTGCACCTTACGTCAAAAAGATTTGACTACTTGACTGTGCAATCGGGGCCATCAAACTGTTCTGGAGTTATAAACAGTCGGCGGTCGCGAAAAAATTGATGACGAAAGTTTGAGCGATGATCGAAGAACTTTCCTATCAACGCCGATGGAATTGACCCACAGCTCTGTTTATCTGATAACAGCCGCGCATGAATGGAACTTTCAACCTATCCAAACTGTTCCAACTGTTCCACGAATCGGATAGCGTTTTCGCAATCGTATTCCGTGGCGCACAGTGCATCCAGTCTCGTGGGATGACTTGTCTTCGAAAAGAAGAAAGTCGACACGCGTTGGCCCTTGGTTCTGGAAATCACACGACGCGTCGCCACGCACGCGGCGTGTGGAGTACTTCTGGTGTGATACCGACATCTGGTGTTGAGTTCCCACCCTCCGCCGCGCTGAAGATCGCGCCGCGCCCCGGAACGAAAGCTCGCGCCCGGTGGACTCCCGCGTTCCCGGGAAAAAAGCCTCCGCTCCCCACGGGCCCGTAGGCAGTCTCGTAGGGTTTAAATACGCCGGGCACCCCACCGTTCGACGCGCGTCCCGTCGCCATGTCGCCACCGGTGAAGCCGCAGGGGTTCCCCATCGGCTTGCGGGTTCTCGTGGTCGACGATGACCCGCTCTGCCTGAAGATTGTCGAGAAGATGCTGAAGCGATGCCAGTACGAAGGTGGGTGTCCCGGACCGCACATGCGTCCCGTTTACGAGCAAATGGAACGCGAATTTCTCCCCTCGGTCGCGGTGCCGAAACGGCGACGGCATGGACGACGCGCGATCGCATCTTCCCCGAGACCGCGCCGAAAGGGTGCACTCGCGGGTTTGCCAAATACGTGGCGCGGCGCCCGGCGCGTTCATCGCTCGACGCGTCTTCAATCCCCGCGGCTTCCCCACCTCGGCAACCCTCGATCGACCCGACTTTCTCACGCGCTCCCCCAACCTTCCGACTCAACAACGCAGTCACCACCTTCTCGCGCGGTGCCGAGGCGCTGAAGACCCTGCGCGACCGCAAGGAGGACTTCGACATCGTGCTCTCCGACGTGCACATGCCGGAC
>Ga0257106_1001376_pt1 | contig 12122 bp, 8 predicted proteins | sample LP_taG_3_FD_190177 | JGI IMG/M metagenome (GOLD analysis project Ga0257106, IMG submission 190177) | Marine microbial communities from Northeast Subartic Pacific Ocean, Canada - LP_J_2011_P26_10m | ecosystem: Environmental > Aquatic > Marine > Oceanic | place: Canada: Northeast Subartic Pacific...
GTAGTAGTTTCAGTAGTAGTAATACTAGTATAATACTAATAGAGTATTACGAGTGCAGTTTCGCTGAAAAGAAGATGTCTCTCGTCTCGCTCTCTTTTCTCGCAAGACAGTCTATTTTCACACATAAGGGGGGCTTTATCCCTTCCATCATTCTCTTCTTTCTCTCTCTCTTTCTTTAATAATAACAATAACGAAGAATACGCGCGAAAACAACGCGTAGTATTAGTAGTACAACTGTAGTGTTTTATTCGATCACAACCTCTCTCTATTTTGAACGCCTTCTCTGTCTCCGCGCACACGTAATAATACTAGTATTAGAAAAGAGAGATCATTTGGATGATTTCTTGTCGTAATAGCTTTGAATTTCCTTTCGTCTTTCCCAGTGCGAATACTTCCAAACCGCCCCGGCGACTAAACCTAAGGACATCCCGATGACGGCTTCTTTCACGAGGTAGACTTTTTGCGCCACGCCGTGGTACACCGTGGGGCCTGCCATTTGATATATATATCTCTGAACAGAACAAAAATCTGATGAAATTGGATCCGAGGAAGAGAGAAAAACCTCACAGCCTGAGTAAATAGGGCTTGACGCCCTAAACAAAAAAATTTGAATCCTCCCCTTTTGGGAAAAAACAACAACGGCATTTTATCACACAAAGCACACATATAAGATGAGGAATACTACTAGTAATATTCAATCGATCGACCCCACATCGGTGCACAGAATATGTTCCGGACAAGTCATTTTAGACATCTCCTCGTGTACGAAAGAACTCATCGAGAACAGCATAGACGCCGGGGCGACGAACGTGGAAATTCGAATAAGAGAGTTTGGATTGGAATCCGTCGAGGTGAGCGATAACGGTTCGGGAGTTGCGAGAGAGGACGTTCAAATGTTGACGATGAAATACGCGACGTCGAAACTGAGAACGTTTACGGATTTAGAAAACGGTGTGGAAACGTTTGGGTTTCGAGGCGAAGCGTTGTCGTCCTTGTGTGGGACGTGCGAGCGATTGATAATCACCACGAGAACTTCGAGTGATGAGGAAGGTATGAAGGTGACGTTTGATAAAAACGGCGACGTCGAGACGGAGGAGATTTGCGCGCGGTCAATTGGAACGACCGTGAGAGTTGAGAAGTTATTTCATCCGTTACCGGTGAGACGGAAACAGTTTGAACGAAACAAAGCGAAAGAGTACGCAAAGTTGTTGCGGGTATTACAAGGCTACGCGTTGGCCTCGGAAACGAGCGGGTGTCGATTCGTCGCCACGCACCAGCAAGGTAAAAACGGCGCCAGGCAGACGGTGTTGCAATGTCGAGCTTCTGTTTCGAATGGTGGTGGTGGTGGTTTCCGCGATCGCGTGGCGTCGGTTTTCGGCGCGAGAACGGCGGAGAGCGTGTTTGAAATCGACATCGGTTTAGAGCGAGAGAAGAGCGCGGATGAAATTTTAGAAGAAGAAGTAAAAGAAGAAGAAGAAGAGGGTGTAGATAACGACGACGACGATCGTTTCGGACGATGTACAGGGTGGGTCTCTTTGCCTGGTCTCGAAAATAAGAAAACCTCCGCGCGAGCCTCGGCAGATCGGCAATTCTTTTACGTCAACGGACGCCCGGTAGATTATCCGAAAATCGCGAAAACTCTGAACGAAACGTTTCGCGCGTACAACGCGACGACGACGAACGCGAATTATCCGTCCTGCGCATTGAATTTTGAAGTGCCGAAACATCTCGTGGACGTGAACGTCTCTCCTGATAAGAGAACGGTCATGTTTACGAACGAACACGACATATTGATGTACTTTAGGAACGGGATCAAGAAAGCGTTCGAACGCGCGGTTGGCGGGAACGGAGAAAGAGGGTCGGCGGATGGTCTTGTGAGGAATTTTAAAGCAACCGGGGTGGATCTGTCGCAGCTGCCGATGACGCCCGCAGACGCATTGATTGATGCCCCGACTAAGGGTTCGATGATGATTGATACCGATGAGTTTGAAGTTATTGACGACAGCGATGGAGAACAAGGAGGAGAAGGTATCGCTTGCGCGTTACCCATGCCGCCAATCCAAGTCAAAGAGGAGGAGCCGATGCGAGTTTCCGCCGACGCTTCGACGCAACAACAACAACAACAGCAGCAGCAAACAGATTTACAAGCCTTTGGTTTCACTCGAGAAGCTGTACCTGCCACGCAAAGGAGAAACGCAGCCGTTATCGATAAGATTGCGGCCGAAATCGCCGCGGTTGAAAATACGGAGACCAAGTTTCAATCGTTACCGGAGACATACAAAGAACGCGCGATGATGTTACCGTCGGATTCGGAAAACGACGACGACGACATGAAGGATGCAGATTTCGACCCATTCGCGATGAAAGCGACGATGGCGGGTAAAATTGCGTCGAAGAAGCGCAAAGTAATCGATGATCTAAACGCGACGACTGAAGCGGAGGAGAATGAAATGGAAAACGACGCAGACGGCGAGAAAGAAAATAACTTTGAGCATCGAAACGCTCAACAACAACGACAACAACAACAAGCGCTTAAAGAAGTCGAGTTTAATATCGATGTCGTTCGCGTAAAGAGGTTGAAACGAGCGAAAAGAGAGAAACGCTTAGCGCTCGAACGGGAGAAAAAAGCCTCCGCGGATGCCGAGTTGCTGAAGGAAGCTTCTTTACACAACCAAGATAACGCGGCGGCAACCAACGCGCTCATCCGGCGGTTCGATAAATCCGAGTTTGCCAACGTTCGCGTCGTCGGACAGTTCAATCTCGGCTTCATCATTGTCGTTCGCGACAATACCGATATATTCATCGTCGATCAACACGCCAGCGACGAGATTTACAATTTCGAGCGACTACAAAAAACGACGACGTTGAACAAGCAACCGTTGATTCAACCGCAACGGTTGGAACTGTCACCGGCGGAGGAACAGATCGCGAGATCGAACAAAAAGACGTTCTTAATGAACGGGTTCGGGTTTTGTGACGTTGCAACATCTCCTCCCAACTTTCCGGGCGATGAATCCTCCTCCTCTCGCTTGGCGCTCGCCGCGGTCCCGTTTAGCAAAGACACCGTCTTCGACGCCTCGGACGTCCACGAGCTCGTCGCAATGCTCGACGAGGGAGAATACGCCGTCCCAGTTCGTTCTCAACTTTCCGTCGGTTTAAAAAACTCCGCCGATGCCGGCGGTAGTAGTAAAACCGTCCTCCGTCCGAGTAAAGTCCGAAACATGCTCGCCATGAGAGCCTGTCGGTCGTCGATCATGATCGGCCAGCCTTTGAGTCGACGCAGGATGAAGAAAATCTTGCAAAACTTATCCGCGTTGGAGAGGCCGTGGAACTGTCCTCACGGAAGGCCAACCATGCGACACGGCTGTCGATTGTAATATTATATTTAGCTATTTCTATTTTAGGGGATTTCGACACCGCACAATAAAAAGAAGAGTCTATGAAGTGGCCACCCGCGCTGTTAATCCCATCCGCATTGGAAGACTCTCAACAGTTCATCGATGGTACTCCCGAATCATTCATATGCGCGATAACGTTGAGAGTTATGAAAGAGCCAGCTTTGTCGGTGAAATCAGGGCGAACGTACGAGCGAGAAGCGCTTCAGGAATGGGTGGAAAAAAGAGGCACGGACCCGTTAAATCCATCCGCGCGAATGGGCGTCGACGATATCGCGCCGAACTTTGCGATTCGCGATTTGATCGAACAGCACGTGAAAGACGCCGCGCTGCGTTTCCTCGTGATGAATGAGAGCAATGTTGGAGGTAATACTAGTAATGATAATACTATTGATAGTAATACTAATAATAATAATAACGGTAGTAGTAATAGTGTTCGTGAACGAGATGATGACGATGATGACATCAGAGAAAGATTTCTGTTTCCAAGACGCCGCGTGGTTGCTATTGCACCGGAGTTCAAGGTGACGAGCGTCGAGTTTCCAGATCCGGCAAAGAGCGAGCCGAGAGGAAAGTTTTTCCGATTCAAGATGGTAGATTTAACAAACGTCGTCGGCGAGTGGGCGTGCGAAGATACGGAAGCGTATAAGACGCAGGAAATAAAAGGCGGTTCTGGAGCGTCGTTCGTAGCGAGAAGGAACGGGACAGATGTAAACAAAGCCATTTGCGTTTGGGGCGGTCCAAATGGCGAAGGGGTTGGGTGTTGGAACCCGGCTGGATACGCCAAAGAATACGATTGGGAAGTTGGAGATACGGTGACGTTGTTGAATTACAGCGAATCGTACGCCATGCCACCTCTTACTTTTCCTCTCAGTATCTCTGAGTATAAAACGCACTCGCAAACTGGATGGAACTTGCCCGGGGAAATGATTCGATTCGGAAACGCGGGTTTAGTCGGTCACTGGTGGAAAGAACTCGACGTGGAGTTTGTACTCGACAAATCCAACGTCGGAATTCGAGTTTGTGGCGTACACACGGACGCGCCTTACGAGAGCTTATGTTTTAACGTCAAAGCGCTTCGCTCGGACGGTCAGTGGCACGAAGTTCCTTTGGGTCGTGACAAAGTCGCGTGGGGACGCGCTTTCGCGCAGCCGATTGACGACGCGAGGTCTATTCGAGTCACGTGGCCGGATACGGATCTTCATAAACTTCCCGGCTCGACGTACAGATCCGGAGGCGGGCTTCACGCAAATATTGTCGGGTGTTCGACGAGTATAGACGTCCTTTCCGTTTCAGAAAACGGGTTGCAATTCCATTTCGATACGGATGCGATGGCGGCTGCGTTTGGCGGAGATAAAAATTGGCCCGGAACGTACGTCTGCCACGCGCTTCGTACAGGCGTAACAGGTCCCGTTAAATTCGAAAAGTCTTCTTCTTCTTCTTCTTCTTCTTCTCCTTCCAAGAAAGGCGTGCGCTTTTTGTTCGCGAAGATGAAAACGAGCGACGATGTAAACGACGAAAGCGACCCGTTTGGCGTGGGAAGCTTCGAAAAGGACGCAAACGATTGGCGCGTCGGCGATATCCTACTTCTCGAAAAAAAAATCGCGAAAGGCGAAGAAGACCAATTGCCGCAGAAAGGATCCGACGCGTGGCTCGAGATTAACTTTCCAGAACCGAAAAAGAAGAGTTCGAAAATGGGAGAATATCCCACCGTATGATGAAAATATTATTAGTCATTTGCGTTTGTAAAATACTGTATTATAGTACACGATTTTTGGGACTTGCCGCGTATGCGTATGCCATATGTAAAGTATCTCGCTCCTAGCGTAATTTGTTCTTCAATGTAAAACCCTAAACAATAGCAAGGCCTGATTTTGGTAACAAACAACTCTTTCACCGCATTGTAATCTCTCGCTCTTTGATTACACGAGAACAGGCTCGCAGCAACAACACCAACACAAACAACAAAGATTATAAGACAAAGACCTAAGATCATGTCCAAAGAAAAGAAAGAGAAGAAAGAGAAGAAAGAAAAGAAAGAGAAGAAAGACTCTGAATCTCCCTCGGGATCATCTCCGGAGAAGAAAGAAAAGAAAGAGAAGAAAAGGAAAGAGCCGGAACCTGCGACCATCGAGAATACTAAAGATGAGGAAACGAAGAAGGTAAGTATTATTCGTTGTTTTATGTTGTGCTCTTCGACGTCTTTTTCTCTCTCTCTTGACACTGGAGTGATTAAAACGAGAGAGAGATTCGATTTGATTTCGTGAGAAAGAGGCGCCGCCGCCACCCCGCTTTGGCCCCTGATTTACCAAACTAACACCAAAAATTTTCTTATTTACGCTATAGGACGAGGAAGATGAAGATGAAGGCGATTTCAAAGTGCACAAAAAGTCGGACAAGCAAATAGTCGGCGGGAAAGTCTTGGACACGTTCGAAGACGAAACGTTATCCTGCCGAGACTGCGCGGAAGACTTTGTGTTTACCTCCGGCGAGCAAGAGTTTTACGCTTCGAAAGGGTGGGAAAACAAGCCGACGAGATGCGAGGCGTGCAAAACGGCGAAGAAAGCGAGATTTGGAGAAGATAAGCCGAAGTGTTACGCGTACGAGAGAGGCGAGTGCACCAGAGGAGAGAATTGCAGGTTTTCGCACGGGTCTGAACCGACGTACGGTGGCGGCGGCGGCGGTGGCGGCGGCGGCGCTCCGGTGTGCTACGCGCATCAAAGAGGCGAGTGCACCAGAGGCGATTCGTGCAAGTTCTCGCACGAAGTAGGCGGAGGTGGCGGTTCCCGACCGCCGTCGAGAGGCGGCGGCGGTGGCGGCGGTGGTGGCGTCTGCTTTGCGTTTTTGAAGGGTGAGTGCACGAGAGGCGATTCGTGTCGATTTGCTCACGATAAAAACGCCGCCCCGCCGAAAGCTTCCGGCACGTGTTACGCGTTCCAAGAAGGGAGGTGCGATCGAGGTGACGCGTGTCGATTTCAGCACAATTAATGCACTGCGTGAAAACAGTGTTTGTGTGTGTGAGAGAGAGAGAGAGAGAGAGAGAGAGAGAGAGAGAGAGAGAGAAAAAGAAAGAAAGAGAAAGAAAGAGATACGAAGAAGCGCGTGAGAGCAAGCATCGTATCGTGAGTTACTATATATAAAAACCATTATAATATCAATATTATTACAAGTCTTGAGTTGAGGAAAAAATACGGGTACTTTCGTTCGTTCGTTTCTTTTCCATCATTCGCTCGCTAATGCTTTTGACTCTCTTCAATCGTCTACGTCCATATTGTCGTCGCCGTCGTCCTTCTCTTCTTCTTCTTCTTCTTCGGAGTCCTCGTCGTCCGGCTCGTAATGCGTCCCTTCCGGTAAAGGGTAAACGAACGCCTTCTCCGCTGTTGCGGCATCTCTTTGTCTCTTTTCTAAACTATCCGGCTCTTTCGCCGCGTCGTTGACCATATCCGCGTCGTCGTCGTCGTCCTCCTCTTCCTTCTTCTTCGTAACCGCTCCCGCGCCGCCGTCTGTCAATTCTATGCCTCGTCGCCACGCGTCGTACACGCCTTTGAAATGTTCTAACGCGTACCCTTCTGGATTACCGTACCGAGCGGATTTCCAACCGTCGTCTGCTTTTTTGGACGGATTCACGTTCCGTTTACAATGAATCGCCCACGCCGACGGACTCGTGTACACTCTCCGATCGCAGCTGCCCACTTTGCACCCGCAAATAATCTCCCCTTCCTCGGTCAAATCTCCAGTATACACGTTCCCTAAATACACGACAAACATCTTCTTCTTCCCTTTTAACAGAAATCCAAGCTTTGTCAGTGTCGCTAAATTCACCGCCACTTTCACTGGTCTCCCAAACGCCGCCATGTGCGCGTCTGCGTTTATCTGTCCTCTCTGCATGGCGTTCATCGCCCTGCTCCCTCGGTTCACAAAGCTCAACTCGTCCGCTCTCCTCGCTCGATCTCCAGCTACAATCCCGCTCGTATAATTCGGATCTTCCTTCTTCCTCCTCGCGGTTAACTCGTCGTGTCTTTTCTTCCATCGTTTCTTCGATTCAATCAACCACTTTCCTTTATCGCGTTTCCAGAGTTGCAACATGGCGTCCGCCTGCGGTTGCCGGTCCAGGACGATTTGCATCGTCGCCCAGTCTCGGCCGACGTCCACTTCGTTCGTCTCGTCTTCCGATTCTTCTTGCTCTTCTTCTGATGCTTCGTCTTCGTCTTCGTCATTATCCTCGTTTTTTCGTTGCGAATCATCATTCGCTTTCGTCGTCGTCTTATCGCCGCCTTCTCCTCCTCCTCCTCCTCTCGAAGGATCAGAATTCAAATTTAACGTTGTTTTCCGGTCCGCCTCGGCCGCGTTTAAGAATATGTCCTCCTCTTTTTCCTCCTCCAAAATGTCCTCGTCGTCAACAAAAGCTACCTTGTTCTTCTTTCCTTCTTCTTCTTCTTCTTCTTCTTCTTCTTTTTGCTTCTTTGTCGTCGTCAAAGTCGAGCATCCGATGCGCAACACTTTCCCGGTGTACCCGGAGACGGCGACGAGAGATTTGATTCGTGTTGTTGGATTATTTTTGTTGTTGTTGGAGGACATTTCCATCGTTTGTATCATCTCTCTCTTTCCTAGTGCCGATGGATTATGCGTCTTCGTCCTCTTTTTCTTATTCTTTTTCTCTTTTGCGCGTTTAAAGCGACAACAGAAAAGGACTGTTGTTGTTGTCGTTGTTGTTGTTTGATGTGAGGCATTCGACCCCCAAGAGGGAAAGATGTAAACGTCAAAAACACTCGAAAATTTTCTCTCATATTATTATGGCATATATAAAAAACGAAGAAGGCTCTACCAAAGCAGCGGGTATTGGCGATAGTAGTATGAGTAGTATTCGTATTACTAGTATTAGTAGTATTAGTATTACTCTTCGAGTAGTCGTTGCACTAAATCGGCTTTCAAACCGTCCACGCTCAAACCTTTCGCGGTTAAGATTTCTTTGAGTTCTTTCACGGTTCGTTTGCTCAAAGTCGTCGCTTTGTCATTTTTTTCAGGCGGCGGAGGATGGGGTTCGACGGAAGCGCTTTTGGAGCGGCGCGATGAGCGTCGTGGTTGTTCTTCTGGCGCGGGAGATGGAGATTTCGACGTTCGCTTTCTCGGCACTCTAGTCGCCGCCGCTCCTGCTGCTCCTGCTGCTCCTGCTGCTTCTGCCGTTGGCGGTGGCGGGACGTCTATCTCTTTCTCCTCTGGTATCGTCTCCGGGATGTTTTTTGGCTTTTCTTTTCTCTCTTCCCCCGCTTTTTCGGGTTTCTTCGCCGGCTCGCTCATCGTCCATGGCGCCAAATCTTTCGCGTGTATCCCGGGCGATACCGAGCGTTGCCTCGTAAATCCTCTGCTCCCGATTTCAGGAATTTTTGGCCCGTCCGCTCTGTTTCTATTCGCATTCAAGTTAACCGACGGTCTCGTCCACGTCTTGGCCGCCGCTTTTTGTTTCGAAGGCGGCACGTACGGCGCCGCTTTCATCGTCATCTCCCCGGGCGGCGGCACGAACTTCTCCTTCCGCTCTCCTTCTTCTTTCACCTCTCCGTCTTCTTCTCCGTCGTCGTTGTTCGCATCATCATCTTCTTCCATTGCTCTCATTTTCTTCGGCGGTGGCGGCACAAACGACGCGTTTTTTTTCTGTTCCTTTTCTCTCGTCCACTCGTTCGTCGTCGTCGCCATCCGTTCTCGATCCATGGGTCCCTCGTATTCTCTGGTCCCTCTCCCTCTGTCGTCGTCGTTAATACTACTACGAATATTCGACGGTGGTGGCCTTTGAAACCGTCTCGGCGCCGGTCGTTGTCCTCCTCGTCGTTCCCACCGATGATGATCACCACCATCGTTCTCCTGCTCCTCCTTCTTCTTCGTCATGAAATCCACCGCGCGTTCGCTCGCGCGTTCATACAGTCGAATTTTTTTCAGCAAATCTTTCCGTCTCTTGAGGAGCTTTTTGTCCTTCATCTTTGTGTTGATGTCATCGTCGTCGTTTCTCTTCGTCTTCTTCGTCTTCTTTCGTCGTCTTCTTTCTTCGGGAGAGGAGGAGGAGGACGAATAAGAGGACGACGAAGATCCTCCCGTTTCGCTCTCCGAAGACGACGAAGAGGATTCAGAGGAAGAAGATTCATCATCTCGCCGCCGTTTTCTTTTTGCCATTTTCGTTGTGCTCTTTATGCTGTGTTGTTAATGTCACCGTTAAAGAAATGGATGCTTCAAATCGTCGTCGTCGTTAGAAAGAACGTGTTTTGACGCACAGAGTGAGAGAGAAATCGCGTTTTATGCCGGTGTTTTGTGTGGTTTATGCGCGTGAATTAGAAGACTATTAATGGGGTACACTCGTAGTTTTTTGTCTTTGTTGGGAACTTGAGACAAAATTCCCCCTCATTTTTGTTTTCCCCTACTACAACTGCACATGCGCTTGTCTTTTCGCTGTTCTTGTTGTTCCTCGTCCTCCTCTTATATAGTATTACCGAGCGACATCGAACGCGGGATTCTGCGGCCTCGCTTTCCCTATTCTCTCCCTGATGTACACCTTTGGTTCGATCAACAACGTTTCACTCTTTTCGTTTTTCCCGCGTTTTTGTCTTTGTTTCTTTTCCTCTTTTCTCTTCTCGAGAAGAGTTTCAATCTCTTTCTTTTTCTCTTCGACAAACGCGTTGGCTTTTTTACCGAAGGCGTCGACGAAGGGTATGTCGTTTTTGCGGTTCGGGTCGCGGAGGACGAGGTGGAAGGAGACGAGGGCGGCGAGGATGGAGAGACGGCGCGTCCATCTCGTCCATTTTAGTTGTTCGAGTTCCAGTTGTTGTTTGGTTTTGGATTTCGGTTTCTTCTTCTTGGACGTGACTTCTTCTTCATCGTCTTCGTCTTCGTCTTCTTCATCCGCGCGAGCGCTACTATTCGCGGGGGCGGCGGCAGCATTTTTCGCGGACGGCGGTGACGTCGAGGAACGGATTTGACCCATTTGGCTACTACTAGTTGGGTTTTGGTCGTCTCGTTGGTTGCTCACCGGAAACGCTGGAATGGCGGGTTCGTTGCCTCTCAAATACTTCTCGTGTAGAACTCCCGCCGCTCTCTCTTTGGTCAAATTGACGTACCTGCCTCGTCTGGCTCGAGACGTCGCGTCGATATCGGTTCGTAAAGCAATCTCTAAATTCTCCAAGTTCGTCTCTCGTTTGCGCTGGAAAGACATTTTCGCATCTTCGAGGGTTTTGTGTTTTGCCATTTTCGGAACATCCTCCGTCTCGAGAGCTGTTTGGACCGCGTCTATGAATTTGCCCGGATGTGCCGTCGCCAGAACGACGAGAGCGTTTTCACCGTCGTGGTTGTTCAAACCCATCGATTGCGCTGCATGTAGAGCTACTGCCGTGTGCGGACATGCCAAGTATTTGTGCACGTCCAAGTTATATTTCATGCTCTCAAAAGTGTCGTAATCCGACACCTCCGCGGTCAAAAATGTCTCTCTGAAATTTCTCAAAACTTTCTTCGGCAACGTCGCGTGTCCGTAAAATTCGTACGTATCTTGAATCCTCCGTAAAATTTCGGTATCGCCTTCCGCGCAATAATATACAACTCGCCACAAGTTATATGGCATCACGCAATCCATCGCCGACGCGACTGTCTTCTCTGCTTTGCTCTTTTTCACAATCTCACCAGTCATCGCAATCTCGTGCGCAGCTCCGTTCGCGTTGGTCGCTAAAACCACTTCCGTCATGGGTAAACCCATCTCTCGAGCTAGCTGAGCGGTGAACGCGTGTCCCATCGCCCCAGTCGGCACCACGCACGTCATCGTGTGGTTCTCAATCTCCTCCTCCGTCGTCTTCCCGTGCATGGTTCTAAAATAACACCAAAAAAAATGAGGCAGTTGCGCTAAAATCCTCAAAATGTTACAGCTATTCAACGACGTGATCCCGTTCCTTTGCACAAACTCCTCGTCCGCAAAGATCTTCGAGCACACGTCGTCGATATCGTCGCACCCTCTTTCGCACTCTTTCACTTCAATCGCGTTCACATTTTCACCTCTCTTCGTCGTCATCTGCCTTTCCTGCGCTTTCGAAATCTTCCCGCTCGGGTACAGACACCAACAATCGATGCGATTGTTCCCGAACTTTTCAATCGCATCCAGCGTTGCCGGCCCGGTATCTCCCGTCGTCGCTACGATCACGTTCGCGCGTTCGTGTTTTTTGCTCAAAAAAAACTCAATCATTTGCACCGCGAACGCGAGCGAAATATCTTTCACCGAAAGCGTCGGTCCGTGGAATAACTCAGCCACGTGAATTTGCACTTTCGTTTCGGGAGATTTTTTTTTACTTTTACTCTTCTTCTTCTCATCGTCATCATCATCACTATCTTCGTCTAAAACGACCAGCGACACCACGATATCGCTCTCTTCGAACCCTTTGTAACACTTCTTCACGATCGACCGTAACTTTTCTTTCGGAACGTCCGTTTCGGTGATGAATAAGCGGAGAATCTCGAACGCTAAATCTTCAAATCCTAAACCGCGAAGGCGTTTCAGTTGCGCGCGATTGAGTTTCGGAATCATCTGTGGGACGAACAAACCTTGGTCGTTCGGGAGATTCAATAAGGAGGCGGCGTGTAAGGAACACTTATGAGTTCCGCCTCGGGTGGAGACGTACCGCATTCTTTATTTATTTCTTATTAGTACGTGTTGTTGTGAGTATTTATTCGCGTTGTTTGTTATTGTTGTCGCATTTGAAAATG